>Ga0102938_10000448_pt1 | contig 30361 bp, 19 predicted proteins | sample SalPonR2_B_D2_MG_FD_84516 | JGI IMG/M metagenome (GOLD analysis project Ga0102938, IMG submission 84516) | Salt pond soil microbial communities from South San Francisco under conditions of wetland restoration - Salt Pond MetaG R2_B_D2_MG | ecosystem: Environmental > Aquatic > Marine >... | reverse complement strand
GGCGTCGGTCACGGCCGGTTGCTCGCTCGGGATCATTGGCGGGGGAGGTGCGACCGGCGTGGCGACCTTCAGCGGCGTTTCGTCCAGCAGGGCTCGGCCGTCGTGAATCGCATCGGCCACTTCATCGTCGCCTTCGTCGGGGTCGGAAACGTCTTTGGACGTCAAAATTTCCAGCGGCAACGCTTTGTCACCGTTACGGTCACCGAAGCTGGCTTGGAAGACCAGTCCCGTGCCCACCGACCAGTGGGGCAGCACCCAGAACGCCAACCCCAACAACACGACCAAATGAAAAACCAGTGACACCAACCAAGGCCGGGATTCACGCGACACGCGAACGAAACGCGACCGGTTCCGCGGCGTGGGGGGCGGACGGTCCTGTCCCGGCGACGGAGCTGCGAAAAGTGGCGGCGGTTTGGGCATCTTGTTTCGGTTTCGCGGTCAGGATTGAGTTATCCTGTCAACGACAACAGGATCCCGCCCTCTCGTGATTGGAACGACTCGCATGATTCGCGTCGCATTGTTTTTCGTCCTTCTGCTTTCACCATGCCTGAGCGTCATGGTGTCGGCTCAGTCGCCGCAAAGCACTCGGCCGACCGTGGGAATCCGTGACAATCGGGCGGCCCTGGTCGCCCTGGTCGGTGGCGATGTCGTCCCACGTCCGGGACGGCTGATCGAATCCGGCACCGTCCTGATCGATGGTAACAAAATCGTCTCGGTGGGGCCGGAGATTTCGGTCCCCGATCACGCCGAAGTGATTCGGTGTGAAGGCCGCATCGTGTACCCGGGGTTGATCGACGCCTATCACGAAATCGACGTGTCGTGGGACGAAAAAGCCGGCGACGGAAACCATTGGAACGCCCATGTGACACCGCGGCGGACGACTCGCATCGCGGCCGGCTTGTCGGCCGGTGATCTGAAGTCTCGTCGTGGCCAAGGCATCACGGCCCATCTGCTGGCCCCGGCCGGACGGATCGTCAAAGGTCGCAGCTCGATTCGCTTGCTGTCCGGAGACGGGTCGATCGATCGCTGGTCCGGCGACCCGAACTGGCAACACGTGCAACTGACCGTGCCGCGACGACGGGTCAGTGGTGAGAGCTATCCGAATTCGCCGATGGGCGCGACGGCGTTGTTGCGTCAGACGCTTTACGACGCTCGCTGGCATGACGAAGCCGTGCGGGCGTTCACCGCCAACCGCGGTCTGCCGCGGCCGGAGAACAACGCCGACTTGAGCGAGTTGGCCGGGGCGATGGAGACGGCCACCTTCGTCGTCGACGCACCCAACGAACGGATGGCGATTCGAGCCGGCGACGTGGCCGATGAGTTTTCCTTGTCCGTCATTCTCCGGGGAAGCGGACGCGAGTACCGTTCGCTGGCAGAGATCACCAAGCTGAATCGACCCTTGCTCGTTCCCGTCGACTTTGCCGACGCGCCCTCGGTCGCCGTGCCGTCGCTGGCACGCGAGGTCACCTTGCAGACGCTGCTGCATTGGCATCACGGGCCGACCAATCCGGCGCTGATCAACGAAGCCGGTTTGCCGTTTTGTTTGACGACCGATGGCTTGGACGATGTCGATGACTTTCTGCCGAACGTTCGCCGGGCGATCGACCGCGGCTTACCGGCCGACGATGCGTTGGCGGCGTTGACGACGACGCCGGCGAAGCTGCTCGGGATCAGCGAAGACACGGGAACGATCGAAGCCGGCAAGCTGGCCAACCTGTTCATCACCGACCGACCCTGGACCGACGAAGCAGCCAAGGTCACCGACACCTTCGTCGCCGGCAAGCGTTTTCGCATCGTGACCGACGACGCCGCGAGAAACGATCCGCTGATCGGCCGTTGGCAAACCACGCTGCACGTCGATGACAAACCTGTGACGTTTCCGTTGGTCGTCCGAGTCAAGAAAAAGAAGCTGGCGGCGACCATCGAGCCGAACCGTGATGACAAAACACCACGAGTCCCGATCCTCGGCATCGTTCGAAATCGCAACCGTTTGTCAGGGACCATCGATCAAGCCGAGTTTTCCGAGGCGCTGGGCCTGGATCTGCCCGACGGCGCGGCGTCGATCGAGCTGCTGACCGTTCCGAGCGAGTCGGCCGGCCTGTTCGTTTCCGGCGATTGGATCACCGCCGCAGGAGAACGAATCGTCGCGACGCTGGAGCCGGCCGATGACGAACCTGAAACCGACGACCCTGAAACCGACGAATCCGCCGACTCCGACGCGGCGACGATCGAGTCGGCATCCATTCCGCTGGTGCAACCACTCGGCGCGTACGGCGTGGAGAGGACCGACGGCGTCGACACAGCTCCCCGGCAACCCGCCGGCGTCTTGTTCCGCGGAGCCACCGTCTGGACGTGCGGCCCCGAGGGCAACGTGGTCGCCGATGTATTGGTCGTCGCCGGCAAGATCCATTCGATCGGGAAAGACTTGGACGTCCCCGACGGAACCGAAATCGTCGACGCCGCGGGCAAGCACGTCTCGCCGGGCATCATCGACTGTCACTCCCACATGGCGACCGACGGCGGCGTCAACGAATCCGGTCAGGCGGTCACGGCCGAAGTCCGCATCGGTGATTTTCTGGACAACACGGACATCACGATTTACCGTCACTTGGCCGGCGGCATGACGACGTCCAACATTTTGCACGGATCGGCCAACCCGATCGGCGGGCAAAATCAAGTCATCAAACTGCGTTGGGGCGGGACGATGGACGACTTGCGATTCGACGGCGCCCCGGCGGGCATCAAGTTCGCCCTCGGCGAAAACGTCAAGCGAAACACGTCGCGTTACCCCAACACGCGGATGGGCGTCGAGCAAATCATCCGTGATCAATTGCTGGCCGCACGCGAATACGACGCCAAGCGGCGGGCTTACGAAAACGGTGATCACAGCACGCTGCCGGTCCGCCGCGATTTGCAACTCGACGCGCTCGCCGAAATCCAGCGTGGCGAGCGGTGGATCCATTGCCACAGTTATCGCCAAGACGAAATCCTGGCGACTTTGTCGGTCTTGGAAGAGTTCGGCATCCGGATCGGAACTTTGCAGCACATCTTGGAAGGCTACAAAGTCGCCGACGCGATGGCCAAGCACGGCGCGATGGGGTCTTCCTTCTCGGACTGGTGGGCTTACAAGTTCGAAGTCATCGATGCGATCCCCTACAACGGCGTCTTGATGCACGACGCCGGCGTCGTGGTTTCCTACAACAGCGACGACAGGGAACTGGGGCGTCACCTGAACACCGAAGCGGCCAAGGCGACGAAATACGGCGGCGTCCCGCCCCAAGAAGCCCTGAAATTCGTCACGCTGAATCCCGCCCGACAGCTCCGCATCGACGACCGCGTCGGTTCGATCGAAGTCGGAAAAGACGCCGACTTGGTGATCTGGAGCGGGCCGCCGATGTCGACGACCAGCCGCTGCGAGCAAACGTGGGTCGATGGTCGCTGTTACTTCAGCTTGGAAAATGATGCCGCGCTGCGATCACGTGACCGATCGCTCCGCCGGCGGTTGATCCAACTGGTCCTGTCGGAAAACCTGTCCAAAGAAAAAGGCGACAAGGACGAGGACGGCAAAGAGGCGAAGGACGATGTCCGTCGGCAAGCCGAAGAGGATCGCTGGTTGAGGTTTGACGAATTCTGCACCACCAAACAACGACGTTAGATCACCAAGAACGACCCGTTCACCAAGGAACCCGCCACCGTGATTCCCAAGATTTTTCCCGCGATCGCCTGTTGGTTGCTCGCGATCGTCGCTTGGCAAAGCTTCGACCGGCAGACCTGTTTCGGTCACGACCAAGTCCCCGGCGCGCCGCAAACGCGACCGATCCTGATCCGCGGTGCGACGGTCCACCCGGTCGATGCGGCCACGCTCGATCGTGGCGACGTGTTGTTCGTCGAAGGAAAAATCACGGCGGTCGGCCGAGACATCGACGTCCCCGATGACGCCCAGATCATCGACGGCGATGGCTCGCACGTGTATCCGGGTCTGTTCGAATCGATGACCGATTTGGGACTGCGAGAAATCAGCGCGGTCGACGAAACGGTCGATCGGACGGAGTTCGGTAGCGAGAATCCCAACGTCCGATCCTGGGTGGCCGTCAACCCGGACAGCGAATTGATCCCCGTCGCGCGGGCCGGCGGGCTGTTGATCGCCAACGTCGCGCCCGGTGGACGGTGGATCCGCGGTCAGTCGGCGGTGATGCAGTTGGACGGCTGGACCGCCGACGAAATGAACCTGTCCGCCCCCTCGGGTTTGTGTGTCGACTGGAACAACATGACGCCCGGCGGTGATGACGATGCGGCGACCGTCAAAAAACGCGAAGAGAAGTTGAAGGAACTGGACGATCGCTTGGACGAGGCCGTCCGCTACGCCCGGGCGCGCCGTGCGGCTCGAGACGCCGGCGAGCTCGATTCGTTCGACACCGATTTGAAGCTGGAAAGTCTGTTGCCCGTCATTCAAGGTCAGATGCCGATGATCGCCCAGGCCGACCGCCAAGCCACGATGCAGTCCGCCGTCGCTTATGCCCAATCCCGCGGCATCAAGCTGGTGATCTATGGCGGCTACGACGCGGAAGACTGTGCGGATCTGTTGCTGGCCCACGACGTGCCGGTGATCGTCGCGGGCACCTATCGCTTGCCTTTACGTCGCAGCGATTCTTACGATGCGTCCTACACGTTGCCCGCTCGATTGCAAGCCAAAGGCGTCAAGTTTTCGATCTGCGGCGAAGGCCCGGGGTATCCCGGCGGCGCCTCTCAGGCGCGTAACTTGCCTTATCACGCCGGCTGCGCGGTCGCCTACGGCTTGGACCGCGATTTGGCCGTCCGTAGCATCACCTTGTCGCCCGCGGAGATCCTGGGTGTGGCCGATCGTGTCGGTTCGTTGACCGTCGGAAAGGACGCGACATTGATCGTCGCGACGGGTGACATTTTGGAAACGTCCAGCAATGTGACGGCGGCGTTCATCCAAGGTCGACGCGTCGATCTGGGAAGCCGGCACACGATGCTGTACGAAAAATACAAACGGAAATATCAGACGCAAAGCGAATCGTCTGACGATTGATCGTCGCGGCGTTGAACCCGCTCGGCGGATCAGTCGTCGTCGTGATGGCTGAAGTTGGCCATCTCGGCTTGTTGGATATCGCCAGGTGCCGGTTCGTCGTGGCTGTAGGTCATCGTGAAGCTGCCCGCACCGGAGGTCAAACTGCGGAGCTGGGTCGCGTAGGTCTGCAGTTCGCCCAGCGGCGCGGTGGCTTTGACGATGCACGTGTTGCCCCGGATTTCGGTATCGCTGACCCGTCCCCGCCGCGTCGCGATGTCACCGGACACGTCACCCATCGATTCGCTGGGCGTCGACACGGTGACTTCGACGAAGGGTTCCAGCAGGATCGGCTTGGCCTTTTTGACCGCGTCCAAGAACGCTTTCTTGCCGGCGGTGATGAAGGCGATTTCTTTGCTGTCGACGTCGTGATGTTTGCCGTCGTAAACTTCGACTCGCACGCCCGACATCGGGTAGCCGGCCACTGCGCCGTCGGCCAAGACTTGCCGGATGCCTTTTTCGATCGCGGGCATGAATTGGCGGGGAATCGTACCACCGACCGTGGCGTTGACGAATTCGAACCCTTCCTCGTGTTCCTCCGGCAGTGGGGCGACGCGCAAGTAGACTTCCCCGAACTGTCCGGCACCGCCGGTCTGTTTTTTGTGTCGGTGATGACCTTCGGCCGGGGCCGTGATGGTTTCCTTGAAGGCGATCTTTGGCGGCGAAGTTTCCAGTTCGATGTCGTAGATCGATTTCAGTTTTTCCAGGATCACGCGCAGATGCAGTTCGCCCAGACCCCGCATGACGGTTTGCTTGGTCGCGCCGATCCGCTCCAACACGAAACAAGGGTCTTCGGCTTGCAGCTTGGCGATGGCGGTGGAGAACTTGGTTTCGTCGGCGTGACTTTTCAGTTCGATCGCCAACCCGAACATCGGCTTGGGCAGCGGCAAGGACACCAAATGCGGCGGATCCTCGGGCGTCGCGCCGTCGTGCAACACGCCGTCAAAGTGAATGTCTTCCAGCTTGGACACCGCGCCGATCTCGCCGGGGCCGATCGCGTCACATTCGACGTGGTCTTTGCCTTGCAGCCGCATCACGTGGCCGACGCGGAGCGGTTTCTTGGAAGCGTCCATGTACAGTTCGCTGCGTGACTTGACGACGCCTTGGTGCACGCGAAACACGCCGAGTTTGCCGATGTGTTTGTCGGTACTGACGCGAAACACATGGGCGATGGTCGGTTTTTCGGCATCGAATTCGGTGTGCAGCGGCTGGTCGCCACGGACGAACGGACGCGGGTTGCCCTCCAACGGGCTGGGCAGCAACGACGCGGCGACGTGCAACAGGTTGGGAATTCCCGCACCCGTGCCGGCCGAGGCGTAAACGATCGGCACCAGATGGCCCAACCGGAGTGCCTTTTCGAACGCGTCGTGCAAACGTTGCGGTTCCAATTCGGCTTCGCCGGCTTCCAGGTAACTTTCGGTCAGATCGTCGTCGACTTCGATGACTTGTTCGACGATTTTGGTGTGTGCCGTTTCGGCGCTGCTGAACGCGGTTTCATCGTGTGCGTCGGTTTCAAAGACATCAATGACCGTGCTGCGGTCGGGGCTGGGCATGTTGATCGGCAGACACTCGCCCCCGAACTCGTCGCGGATTTGATCGGTCAAACCGCCCAGGTCGGCTTCGGCCACATCGATTTTGTTGATCAAGATCATCCGCGGCAAATTGCGATCGGTCGCGACTTGCATCAGTCGTCGTGTTTCGCTTTCGATGCCTTTGACCGCATCGATGACAATGACCACGGTCTCGACGGCCGGAAAGCAGGCGATCGCATGACCGATGAAGTCCGCCATGCCCGGCGTGTCGATCACGTTGACGTGATGGCCTTCGTAGTCGAAATGGATGATGGCGGGCTGCAGCGAATGCTTGTGATGCTGTTCTTCTTCGGTGAAGTCACACACCGTGCTGCCGGATTCGACATCCCCCATGCGTTTGATTTCGCCCGCACCGAACAACAATCGTTCACACAAAGTCGTTTTACCGGCACCGGTGTGTCCGCAAAGACAAAGGTTACGAATGGTATCGGGTGCGGGAAACGTAGAACCTGCGTCAGGCATTGACTGTTTACTCCAGTGGATAAGTCGCGTCGGGGAACCGCCGCTATCTTATCGTTTCGCGGTCCCGACTTGGGAGGCCCGGCGGTTCCGGCCGGCCATTTTCGCGACCAACGCTCACTTTTCGCGTTCGCCGGTTCCTCCCCCGTCGGCCGATGAGCGGCTTTGCAAGAAACGACTCCGCGGCATGACAAACTGTCGCAACGATCTCGTGGTTGTTCCACTTCATCTTCGGCGGCCCTCAAGAAGGCGTCATCGGTGAAGCGTTTTCGCGGCGACTTCGTCCCGGATCAGCTCTCACGCCTGCCGAACGAAAGGCCCCAGCGTTGGCCGCAGTCGACCTGGGCTTCCTGATCAGGTTCGACTTCGATGCGCCGCAAGGCGGTCGGCTCGTCAGTGTCGAGCTTTTTGACGAAGCGTCGGACGCTGTCGTAGAGCTGCCTGGGTAGCCTTGCCGGCACTGCGAGTCTTGAAAGGTCCGCCGAGCGTGCAAACCTCGCGAAAGCCTCGCTTCGATGGCATCGCGGAACGGCTCGCAGGCACCAGCCGACTTGGCGGGATTGGCTGATTCGCCGGCCTGTGCGGGCATCATCGGCGTCAGCTCGGCGGCCAAGCCGGTGGGCGCGGCGCCCCCTTTTCGAATCGGTCGCGGCGGGTTCGGTCGCCACGTGGGTCGAATGACGCCGAACGGTCTTCCGACCGACGCCGAGCACTTCAGCGATCTCACGCTGTCACTGCACTTATGGATGTAACTTCTTGGTTGCGTTGGCCTTAGTCACTGCCTGCTGAGCACCCTTTCGCATCATGGAAAACGAGCCACCGTCGTTCGGCCATTCACCTCACAATTTCGGAGTGCTGTCACGGTTGCCGCGTCATGATCGAGAACGCCGCAGTCCATCTGTGATCGCCCTCGTCACCGGCCGATCGTACTTCACCGCGACAAACAGTTGCCTGTCCCTATTATGCCTTCTTCTTCCGGACGCTTCGGAAACATACGGTGAGTCCTGCTAGCAGAGTGAACGCGGCCGGTTCGGGGACGGCCGTGATCGTGATGGACGGCTGATTGAGTGTGTCCGCTTGAATGCTCGCAAACTCGGGAACCGAGGTCGGGGTGAACTGTGGGCCATCCAGAATCAACGTCGCGGGGTCAATCGAAAATTGCAGGCTGCCATCGTAGGAGTCGGACGTCAGGACACTGACGCGAGCGATCTGGTCATTGACGCCCGTTATGGTGTTGCGACCGACCAGATCGATATCCGACAGTGTCAGACGCTGCACGGCCGTCGAAACGTTGTTGATCGCAGGAGCAAAGAAATCCGTTGACGCGAAAACATAGCCATCTGCCGGTGCGACCGCTTCCGCAGGCCCAAATTGAAAGTCGATTCCGGCAGAACCAGTACTGCCGGCGAGAAGGATGTCGATCTGATATGCCGAAAGCGCCGTCATCGCCGGGACAACGACATCAAATGAAAACGTTTGGCCGGGGATGATTGTCTCTGGTGCATCGACGATGCGAACAGCGGCAGCGCTACAGGACGAGCGACCAACAAACGTCAGAACTGCAATGATGAAGATCAATCTCATGAGAGTGGTTCCGTCTAGACCTTTTCTGTGGACTTAAAAGTTTCTGTGCTCGACAAGATCAAGGGCTAATGTGTCGATTGTTTCCTCCAGTACTTCATCTTCGTCATCCATGATCCATGTTGGTGTTGCTATGCCAGGCAGGGAACTCGCCGCGTCGAAGCTCGGTTCGTCAGGGTCGATCCCCTCGCCCTCATACGGAACGGTGACCGCGGAAAGACGGTTCAGTTGGTTGATGACCTGCAGCGCGTCGAGCGCGGTCACTTTCCCATCTTTTGACACGTCCAACCTTTCCTGAGCGAATGAACTAGTGTCTCCAACTTCCCTCATTGGTTCTGAGACTGCACGGGCTAAATAATTTATTACTGTGAGAGCATCTTGAGCTGAAACGTCACCGTCATCTGTCACATCAAACCGCGTGAGAGGATCGCTTGTTAAGATATCGCCGTCAAAAGGGACAACTGCCTCACCAAGCCGTCGAGCGACATACACCCTGTCTCGCACTGAGATCCGGCCGTCGAGATCGACATCAGCGTTCGCATTCCACTTTGCTGAAGCTGGGGTTGTCCCTAAAGATTGGGCAACAACAAGCATATCGCTTGGGCCAACCACGCCGTTACCATCGACGTCACCAGCCAAGCTGTGGAACTCAAACTCAAAATCACCACCAGCCAGCCCGTCGCCGTCTCCGTCCACCGCTACGCTCGCGGAGTTACGCAGGTTTGTGGTTGAGATCTTGACCCGAAAAGTGCCGTCTGGAATCTTTTGAGATCCACTATCGAAGACCAGCCAAGAGTTTCCAGTCTCAGTGTCGACTTCTAAAGAGAAGAGCTCGTCTCGAAAATCGACTTCACGCGTGCTGCCGGATGGAACTCGGACAGGCTGTAAGACGACCGATATTGCGTCGGAAATGCTCTGACCGTGGTAGTCGACAGGTTGGTCGAAGGCGACGGCCCATGATGATACATTCGATCGTCCCGACTCACCGTTTGCGACCACAACGTTCGCGATCCCTGGTTCTGTCGAAATCGAATCGGTGAAATATAGCCGACGACCAGTTTCGAATGTCGATGCGATCGAAAGCAACTGGCCATCAAGGGTGAATGTTCGTGGGTGGCTGCTAAAACTGTCGTTTGTGAAATCACGAACAAGCACTGTGCCAACTTCTGTTCCGTCAGTACTCCAAAGCTCAAATCCATGCTCACGATCATCCGCTTGAAAGTACACTCGTCCATCATGTACTGTAAAGTCGCGTGGATAAGATCCTGAGGCCCCCGGCGCGATGTCTTTCACCATAAAAGTACCCTCGCTTGTGCCGTCACTCACCCAGAGCTCTGCACCGTTTATCCCATCATCAGCAGAAAAAATAACCCTGTCGTTAAAGTGAGTTAGCTGACGAATTCCCTCCTTGCCGGGGTACGCTTTCAGCACCACCTCAGGTACACCAGATTGATCAATTAGCAAGAGCGAAGTTATGGGAGATGCAGCCGCAAAAAGTGCTTGCCCGGTCGAAGCAAACTCACTCGCAACGATATCCGCAATATATCTGGTTCCTGAGCGAGTTCCGTCAGTCTTCCAGGCTGTGAAAGTGCTTAGAGCATACAATTCCCCGCCCTTGACGACGAAAACGTCCGGCGTTGAGAAACCCATTTCTGCCAGTTCCACTGTGCCATCGAGAGTTCCGTCAGATCGATAAAGAGACCAACCACTTGCCTGCGACGAAGGAGCCGCAAAGTACAAGGCTCCCCTGAACTCAATCGTGTGACGAATTGGCACCGGTATGTCTAAGGCCAAAGTTCCGTCGGCCGTACCGTCAGACTTCCACAACCTCTCAATCCCCTCCTCGTCGTTAGCAGAAAACAGTACGTCACCGTTTAGGCTTCCCAAGAAACTGAATCGTCCCGTGAATCCGTTTGTCGTCACTCGCAATGCGTTTGGCGAATCCTGGCGGACGACCTGCAACGTGGTGACACCCCTAAAAAGTGAAGATAGGTATAAATCATCGCCAACAACTGCGAGACGACGGAAGCCATCAACACCTTCGATTGGACGCAAACCTAGTCGTTCACTGAAAGCTGACAAACCTTGCCCGTCCCTAAAGTACCAAGTGTCACCCGCAGTGGCACTCAAGTATTCGAGCGAGTCCAGAATCTCCACAGACGCCAACGCAGATACCACGGAGCGTTCGCCATCACTTTGCAAGAGCGTGGGGCTCTCCTGCTGGAAGTTCAGCATTTGAAGCGTTGTCGGGCCGTCTTCAGGAAACGATTGAAAAACGACATCCCCATTTGCCCTAAAGCCATCCTTGCGCACTTCTACATCGTTCAAGAAATCAAGCCATTCCTCAATGTAGGTACCGCTAGGTGTTCCATCGGTTGACCACCATTGCCGGCCTGTGGAAAAAAACAGACGTGCTGATTTGGCGAAATACGAGGTGGTTATTACTGATGTTGGAAGTTCTGGGACGAGCGTTGACATCATAACGGTTCCCTCTGAAGTGCCATCTGTCTTCCAAAGACCACGCGCCTCACTTGGACCTTCCTGATAAAAAAACAGTTCTTGCTCGATTTCTACGAACAATCTCTCATTGAAAGTTGCGCTGTCGCCACCGGCGAAATACTCAGTTAGATCGCTCGGCAGACCACCGTGAATTCCTATGCGTCCAACGCGACCGCTCGGCGTTTGAAGGACCTCAAAAACCATGACTCCGTCTTGGAATGGATGATGTAAGACACGAGAAGTAAAAAAACCAACCCTTCCACCTCGTTCTGCTGCGTGCACCTGATAGGCGTCTCGCAACTGACCATTGCTGGCCCAAACGCTACCGTTAACAGCGAACGAAACTCGGTTGTTTTTCGTCTTGAAGTCTTTCGGCTCGAACTCAAATGGTGCAGCAATAGGAAATGTTCCGTCAACGGTTCCATCTGATCGGTAGACGTGATAGTCGCCCCGCAATCTAGCTGAAAAATAGAAGATATCATCGGCTTCGGTTAGGTTCTCAACACCATCATTGTCGATGATCCTGAAGCCATCTTCATCGAAAAAGGTCATAAAGATCCGTGTTCCGTCAGATGTTCCGTCGGAGACATACAGAACTTGTTCAAACTCTGGATCGAGATGAGGGAAAAACAACCTTCCATTTGCTTCAACTAGTGTTTTGTTGGAGGACGTCCCTTGCACTGTGCTTTCAAACAGACGCGGCTGAGAGAACTTGTCCGCAACGATTTGTGTGCCACCCTCTGTGCCATCGCTTTTCCAAAGCTCTATTCCGTGATCTGGGTCGTTTGCAAAAAAGAAGACTTCGTCACCCAAAACTTTTAGCATCCCCGGGTTCGCACCCTGACTGCCGGGATAGATCTCTCTGACTAGGCTCGTTCCAGCCTCAGTTCCATCAGAACTCCAAAGCTCGCTGCCGGTAAGGCCGTTGTCGCCTACAAAGAGGAATCGATCGTCTAATTCGGCGAATCTCAGATCACCAGGCACCGAGTACTGGCTTGATTCCGCCAAGTCTAACTCAAACGGTTGTGCCAGTCTTAAATCGGCGGACATGAGCGTGCGGTCTTCAAGAGCCTCAAGTCTCACGGACTTTCTACGCCGAATCGGACTACTTTCAACGCGACGAAGGATGAAGCGATTAAAAATGTCTAGAGATTGCATGATTTCAAAAAACTTTAAAAGCGAATCTTCTTGTTTTGTTCTTGCAGGGGGCGTTCGAGCCTGGCTTGCTAGGACCGGTTACATTGATCTTTGCTTACTGAGATGTCGAAACATCACTTTGAGCACAATCGTGTTTTGGCGTGGTTTCGCGTTTGCGTTCGCTCGCCCGGAACCGAGTTTCGCGAATCCTATGTTGTGAATACACGTCTATTCCGGGGCTGGTGACATGATTTCGGATAGTATTGACAGCAAGTGTTTTCGTCCATCCTCCCAAGGGAGGCACCGCGTGATGGGCTCGTCCTCGGGCAGTGGCGGGTCGGCGGTCTGGCTTGCCTCCAGCCAGCCTGCAAACTGATCGTCGGTCAGCCCCTCGTGGATGACGTCCAGGGAGATGGACTGGTTCTTGCCGTGGTCCGAAGACGCAAGGGACCACAACCAGCCGTCCGCATCGGTGAGCTGGGTGAGTCCCCGCATGAGCAGGCCTTTTTGTTGGGGGACGTCGGCATCCATGCCGGCGACATCACCCAGCAGTTTGGCGATCGCTAAGGCGTCGGCCGTCGGAATGAGATCCTGTGAGGTCGTCATGACGCCTTCGGCCTGGGGCGTCTCGGGGCGTTCCGTCGGCCACATTCGATGTGCAGGCGAATCATGGTTGGGTCGATCGGGGCGGGCAGTGAACGGCAGACACAACACAATCGCCTGCTCACCCGTCCCTGCGAAGAAATCTGATCGAACCCGACATCAAATCGGAGAAGAATTTGAAAATTCGTCGAAATCAGATGGGAAAGATCCCAAGTTCACGTCAGCGTGCAGAGAAGGCTTCCGAATCCTCGGGTCCGGTCGAGGCTGCCCGGTATTCGGCCGCGGCTTCATTTTCGGATAGGCGAAAATGCAACCGTTCCTCGATCTTGTGAGCCGTGATCGCGTCAGCGGCCAGGCCTCTCGCGTCTGCCCGAGGCCTTACGGCCAGCGGCTCACCAAGACGGTTGCGTTCGAGAGCCAAGCTGTGTTGGAATACTACGGCCGACCTGCGTCCGAGGTGCGAAAGACGGCCATGTGATCGCCTTTGCCACCGATGACCAACGTTCTTCCGTCGGACGAAAACGCCATGTCTCGGATTGGGATCAGTTCGGTGGAGACGACAAGTTGTGGCTCCATGGTGACCGTGTCCCAAAAAATGACATCGCCATTGAAAGCGCCACTGGCCATCGTCGTGCCATCGGGCGATACGGCCAAGCTTCCGACCGGATAACTGTTCGGGCGAGTTCGACTGATCTCCTCCATTGATCGTCGACCGCCTCGGGGGCCTGCGTCCGGCGGGGGCGTGCCCCAAAGAACCACTGAGCCATCCTGGTCTCCTGTGACGAGTCGGTGCTGCCCAGGCAGCCAAGTCATGGCGCGGACATGACCAAGCCACTGCTCCGCGAGAAGTTGAAACCGATCGCCCTGAGTGATCTGCCCGACGGTGACGATTCCGTCATCGTGGGAAAGTGCGATGCGCCCGGTATTCGAATCTTGGCGAGCTATTTGGATGGGGCCATTGATCCCATGAGGCACAGGTCCGAATGAGATGCCTTTGGATGCGCTCTTCAGGGTTAGGAATGCTAATTGATCCGCCGCAATCCCCAGCAGAAATCGATCGCGGACCTTCAACATCCGTCTGCTTGCGCTTGGAACAATCACCTCGCTCACGAGGTTGCCTGACGCCGCGTTAAAGGCCGACACGAGATGCTTGTGGCGTCGAGCAATGATCCATTGGTCATTGCCGGCGAAATGAATGTCATGCGTCCGTCTTCGATTGCCGTTGGCCTCCCAAAGAATCTTGCCGTTTCTCGTGTCGTGAATGCTGATGCTGCCGCCACCTGCGTAAGCCGCCAGTCGCTTGCCGTCAGTCGACAGCGCCAGCCCGGCGACCGTCGACCTGGCAGTCGGCCATCGTTGAAACAGGTGGTTTCCGTAAATGGAATCGATCAACAACCGGCCATCCGACATGGCGATTGCGACGCGATCTTGTTCTCTTGCGACCGCAACGGCGACAGGCGTTGCAGCTCGGATCGCCCCACCGTTTGTCGTCGACTGGTCCGTCTTGTCGCCAGCAGCTACCGGCTTGTCGCTGTAGACGATCGCGCCCTCGGACGTCCCCGACCATTTGACGATACGGTTGCGTCCCGAAACAAGGTATGCCGGTTCGGATCGCGTCGCACCCGCTTCCACAAAGGCGATGTCTGGCGCTGCCTCCAAGTGATCGAAAGATCGTCTTGGTTCCTTGCGAATCACATCCCAAACCAATGCCTTGGATCGTTCCTGACAGAGGCTCACGGAATTGAGATCGTGAGAAATCCGCGCTCGCCGCCAATGAGGTGTGCTTCCCTTGGTCGTCCTCGCGTTCTGCCGACTGGTGACCTCGCCTGACTCGGCAAGTCCGATCACGATCTCGCCGTTTCGCGATACCGCGGCGTACCGCTGGCCGAGTTCGTCCGCGCGGATTGCGATGCCCTGGCTTTCCAAGATGAATCTTTTCCACAGTAGTCGGTTCTCCGACAGATTTCGACACTCGAGCGTACCGGACTGGTCCAATGTCAAGCAAAGATCTCGCGCGGAAGCGGTGAACAACGCTGTGATTCGACGCGCCGAAGGTGGAATGACCATGGTGGTTTCGTCCTGATCGACCGATAGCCTTCTGGCACCGCCGTCGAAACAAACAAAACAGACTGCCTGCGGATCTTCCAGTAGTGAAAGCGGAACCGAGGGATCAACGTCGTCGGTTTGATACTGGGCGAGAAGCTCTTGCGTGGTACAGTCCCAAACTCGAATTGCAGAAGGTCCGCTGGTCGCGCACCAATCGCCATCATCACAAATCGCGATGTCGTAGATGCCCTTCGTGTCAGCAACCCAGTCGATACGGTTCGGACGAACAGATTGCGTCAGGATATTCCAGGCGAACGATCGAAGTTGGTTGGGGAAAAGTTGCTGATCCAACAGTTGTTGGTAAGTGTGTTTGCGGTCTTGGTCCGCGAGCATAGACAGCCGGAGCAATGACTTGCTAAACGCCTTGCGCGTCAGTCGATCAACCGTCGTTTCCAGTTCTTGATTGGCCCCGACAAGTTCAAGCTGCTGCGATTGAAGCTGCCGGTTCGCCTGAGTCAGCCGGGTCGATTGCCGAGCTACTTTTGCCGTGGCGACAAGCGTCGCCATCAACAGCGCCAACATGACCGTGACCGCCAACGCGGAAGTCAACGCGGCGGTGCGGTGTCGTCGGCACCATTTCCCAACCACAGCCCCGATGTGGATTCGCTTGGCCCGGATGGGGCGACCCTGCAAATACCGACGCAAGTCATCGGCAAACTCAGTCATCGACTGATATCGCTCAGAAGGTGCCTTCCTCAGGGATGTCTGAAGAATCGTCTCCAGGTCATGCGAGCATCGTCGGTTGATACGCCTGATCGGAGTCGGCGGCTGATGCCGTACGATTTCGGCTGTTTCCCAAACGGTCTTGTCTTCGATCGGGTAGGGAAGTCGATCGGTTAATAGCTGGTACAAAACGACGCCGAAACCGTAGATGTCGGTCCGCGTGTCGATGGACGCGGGGCTTCCGCTGAATTGTTCCGGGCTCATGTAACAGCGTGTCCCGACGAAACCGTCCTGGGTCGATTCACCAGTCTCCACGTCGGAATCGGATCGAACCGCAGCGAGTCCGAAATCGATCAGCTTGGGGGTCCCGTCTGCCATCACCAGCATGTTGTCCGGTTTCAAATCACGATGGACGGCTCCCAGCGAGTGCGCCTCGGACAAGGCGTCAGCAAAGTGAAGACACAGACGAACCGTGTCCTCTGGGGTCCAGTCGTGCGACTGAGTCTTCCTGTCCGTGACATGCTGTTGGACGTTCGTCCCGTCAATCCACTCCATGGTGAAGTAAAGACGTTTAGCGCCCCAGACGTTGGCGATCCCGGCGTCATAAATCCTCGCAATATTTGGGTGTTGCAGCGACGCGAGCACATCCGCCTCCAGCCGAAATCTTTGTTCGAGCCTCGGGCGTGCAGCAACGTTGCAGAGCAGCTTTAAAGCAACCATGCGGCCGGGGAAGGTCTGCTGGGCCAGATAAATGATGGAGTTCGCGCCCTTGCCGATCTCGCGAACGATCCGGTACCCGTCGACCTGCGAAGGCGGCGCTGTCGTCGATTGCTGCTCGAAACGCGAAAACGCCTTGAGCATCTCGATTCGCTCGCGAAGCGTTTCCACAATCGCTTGGTCGTCGCCGGCAAGTTCCTCGGGCGTGGCCGCAACCCCGGCGGCCTGCAGTGTCTCCCAACGATCAAGGCGCTGTTCAACCCGTTCTTGCATTGACGGATCGAGGCGCGAGACCTCGGTCGTCTGCGAGTCACTCGACGAGTCAGCCATGTTGGGTTCCCAAGGCGTCAGAACAGAAGATCGTATCGGAGTCCTCGGGCAACCTCGATCTTCGCCTCACGCCAGCGGCGTTGGCATTGGCGCTGGCTGATCCCCAGATTCGATGCCGTTTCCGCATGGCTCAGTCCGCCGTACCAGATCAATTCGAACGAATCACGAAGTCGTGCCGGCAATTCACCGACGCGCTGATGGAACTCCGCCCATTCTTGCAGTCCTGGCGTCTCGGCCGGCGAAGAAGTTGGAGGAATGCGACCTTCGGTTGATTCGTGATTGGCCGCATGCGACGACTTGTTGCGGTAATGTCTGGCTAGATCCAAAAGCTGATGCCGGATCACTCGGGCGGCAAGACGCCGTCGATGCAGCTCCGACTGAATCTCCGCCGATCGCAGATGACGATGCACGTTCATTAACGAGGCTTGAATGATGTCATCCGTTTGCTCCCAGCGTTTTACCACGGGGAATTCGGACAGCATGCGGCTGGCCAACACGCGGAACTGGGATTCGAACGATTGCAGCAGCTCGTCACCCGCGAAGTCATCTGACTCGCCGAGCCCAGTGGGCTCGGGGGTGGGTGAAGCTGGAGACTTGGGCGAAATCATGCGCGGCTACTGGGTGAGAGCAATAACGACTGTCATCTGATACATCGACGGGCGCTGGTCGAAGTTTCATTTCGGTGGTCCACGCCGGCATGCCCATGGCCGTGCGGCGGCCGACACTCATTTTCTGAGTGGCGTCAATGATAGGACAAATGAATCCTAGCTGCCACAAGTTTTGCGGATCGATCGGACGTCCGTGGGATCGGGGGCGAATCCGGCATCCCGAAACCACGAAATTCCGTCGGCCACGACACGCCGCGGCGGAATGGAAAACTCGTGGCGACCGTGGCCGGAGGCCCGACCTTCCCGAGGCGAACCGAGCTTGCCTGTTGCCTGGCTGACGGGGCGTCTGCGTGAAAACTTGATCGAATGGTCACGGGCCTTTTTCGTTTGTTCCCCCGAGTGGCGGCCGTGCCCGCGCGGATGCCCGATTCCGCTTCACCGTGCGTGCAGAGGTCAGCCGACTTGTCGAGTGCTTCGTCCAAAGCCGGCAGCGTCGGGTCACGTCTTGATTCGTGACATCGTCGTATCGACTGCCTGGCACCGGGTCATTTGGCAGCGGGTTATGATGGCTGGTCCACCCCGCCCCACCTTCCACTTGTGACCCGGAACCATGAATCCTATCCGCCCCATGAATCTTGTCGGACGTTGTGTCGTCCTCGTGTTCGCTTCGCTGTGCGTCAGCGTTTGCCTCGGTCAAACCGTCGAGCTTTCCGCCCCGGTCGCCAAGACGCAAGTGCGATCATCGGCCGACAGCGGCAAAGCGACCGTCAAGGCTTTGTTGATCACCGGCGGCTGTTGTCACGACTATCAGAATCAAAAACAAATCATCAGCGAAAGCCTGTCCGAGCGTTTCGGGAATATCGATTGGACGATCATCGAATACGGCGACAAAAAGGACATCAAGGCCGACGTCTACCGCAGCGGTGATTGGATCGACGGTTTCGACATTGTCGTTCACAACGAATGCTTCGGCGGCGTCACCGACGGCGACTTTGTCAAAGGCATCGTCGCGGCACACCGGCGGACGAAAATCCCCGCCATCGTCGTTCACTGCAGCATGCACAGTTACCGAAACGCGCCGACGGCCGATGTCTGGCGCGAATTCTTGGGCGTGACCAGCCGACGACACGAAAAGACCAAGCACAGCTTAAAAGTCGTGCCCACCGATGCGGGCAAGGATCATCCGATTCTGGAAGTCTTGGACGGGAAAGCTTGGGACACGCCCAACGGCGAGCTGTACATCATCGAACAAGTCTGGCCGGGGACGACCGTGCTGGCCACCGCCCACAGCGACGAAACGCACAAGGACGAGCCGGTGATCTGGACCAACGAAACGCAAGGCGTCAAAGTCTTTGGCATCTCTTTGGGCCATCACAACGAAACCATGATGGCCGAGCCTTGGCAGGCGATCACCGCGGCGGGCTGGACCTGGGCCATGCAATGAACGAAGAGGCGGACCGGCCTGACAACAGCGCCCGCTGCGCACCCCCGGGGCATCGGCGCGCCTGATTGTTGACACCTGCGTCACCCGAGTCCGGCGAGTCGGTTCGTCGCATCTCCGAATCGAGGAAGTTCCAGTCCCATGCGGTCCATGATCGACAGATAGAGGTTGCAAGCGCGGCGTTCGTCGACGGGGCGTTCGCTGACGTCCAGGACGCGGCCGTGGCGAAGTGTCTGGCCGCCGCCTCCGGCCAACAACACCGGCATTTCGTCGGCTTGGTGGCGATCCCCGTCGAACAGGTTCGAACAGAACATCAGGATCGAATTGTCCAGCAACGTCGAATCGCCTTCTTCGATTCGTTTCATGCGGTCGATCAAGTAGGCGAACTGCGACGCATGAAACTGATTCGTCTTCAGATACATCGCCTCCAGGTCCGGGTCACGACCGTTGTGCGTCAGATCCAGATGCAGACTTCCCTGGACGCCATCCAGGAAACCGAAATTCATCTGGGACAAGTCGTTGTTCAGCATGCAAGTCGCGATACGCGTCTTGTCCATTTGGAACGCCAGCACGATCAGGTCCAACATCAACCGCATGTGTTCGGAGACGTTCTGCGGCAAGTCGTCGTCGGGTCGGCCAAAGGTCGGTTGGTCGATCGACGGACGCCAACCTTCCAAGGCGTCGTCCCGACCGGCCCGGTCGATGCGGTTTTCGATGTCACGGATGGATTCGAAGTATTCGTCCAACTTGATCCGGTCCGCCGCCGACAGCTTGTTCCGGAGCCGCCCGGCGTCCGCCACCGCCGCGTCCAAAATGCTGCGATCACGATCCCGGTTTCCTTGGTTGCCGACGATCAAATCGTAAACCCGCGCCGGATAGATCTCCTTGGTCGCCGGTTTGATGTCCGAGGCCCAAGAGATGCAGGACCCGTAGATCATCGAAAGGCCGTCTTCGAGTCGCAACTCGGTCGGCTCGACGCCCAAGCACAAACTCGGCAGCGCCGTCTGTCGGCCGAGACGTTCGGCCATGACTTGGTCCATGGTTCGGCCGACACGGATCTCGGATTGATCCTGGCTGACCCAAGCCCCTGACAACAGATTGGCCATCCGCCCCATGTGCGGACTCGGGTGCGACGCGGCTTGTTCGTTGAACAGACCCTTGATGAACGTGATGTCCTGGGAATGACCGCGTAGCGGATCAAGCCCGTGGCCGTAACGGATCCCCGAGCCAGCCGGTTTCGCCCACCAATGTTCGGGTTCGACGCCGTTGGAAAAAAAGAAGCAACCGAATCGCACCGGCGGACCGTCTGAGTCCGAATCCGCCCGCTGCAGTTTGCCGGAGTCGTTCGCGTGGACGGGCATCGAATCCAGCCACGGGAGTGCCAAGCTGATTCCGGTTCCGCCCAGACAAGATTTCAGGAAACTTCGGCGACGCAAAGGTCGGCGTGGTGATGGTTCGGCGGTCATGGCGTCGCTTCCTCGGGGGATCGGAGGGCTGGGGATCGTGGGGCGGGTGAATGGGAGGCGGGGGAGTGAGGCGTCACGAGCGTTGCGTCGTGGCCTCGCGTTTTTTGAAACTGAGGGCTTTGCATGATCAGCGTCAGCGCGGAGGACAGCTGCGGCGTTTCACCCAACTGGTCCGCCACGCGCCGGATCAACATCGAATCGGAGATCGATTCGGCGCGTCCGGTGACATAAGCGACCAAGTTGGTCGCCAGCGTCCGGCGAACGGATTCGTCTTGGTCGGCCAAGTACCGTTTCAAGTCCGACAAGCCGTCGAGCACACGTCCGTCGGCCAACGTTCCGCTGGCATCGATCGCCAAGTCGTCGCTGTAGGTTTGTCGCCAGCGGCCGAGTGAATCGAAATGCTCGAGCGCGAACCCGAGCGGATCGATCCGCTCGTGACAGCTCATGCATTCAGGACTTTGACGATGCGCTTCCAATCGCTCACGAACGGTCTTGCCATCGCCGAGCACTTCTTCCGCGGCGATCGAACCGGCGTCGGCCGGTGGTGGCGGAACGGGCGTGCCCAGCAAGCGACGTAGGATCCAATCCCCGCGTTTGACGGGACTGGTCCGAAGCGGTGCCGACGTCGCGGTCAACAGCGCCCCCAAGGACAAAACCCCGCCGCGATGATGATCGGTGACGTCATCGACCAAGCGAATCTGATCGCCCCCGCCCTCGCCCGCGTCCCATTCGATGCCGTAATGCCGGGCGATCGTCGGGTTCAAAAAGGCGAAATCGGCCGTCAAGATTTCGTGATAGGGACGGTCTTGGCGGATCAGGTATTCGAAGAACGAGATCGCTTCGTCGTGCAACGATTCCTTCAAATCGTCGTCGAATTCAGGGAACTGATTCGTATCGACGCCTCGGAAGCGATCGAATTGATAAAAACCCAGCCACTGTCCGAAAAATTCGTCCGCGAATCGTCGCGTCTTCGGGGAAGCCGTCATCCGCAAGACCTGAGCCTTCAATTCATCCGGTTTCGACAACGCCCCCGATTCGGCCGCTTGCAGCAGCGAAGCGTCGGGGAGCGATGACCACAGCACCGCAGCCATTCGACCCGCCAGTTCGAAATCACTCAGACGCGCCGGACCGTCCCCGTCGGCGACGTGTTCGCCCAGGTAAAGAAATTCGGGGCTGACCAAGATTCGTGCGATCGTCGCACGAACGGCTTCCTCATGATCCAGACCCTGTTCGTCACGTTGAGTTTGATAGAAAGCCTTGAGTGTTTGTTTTTGATGCGCATCCAAAGGCTGTCGCCACGCACGCGACGCGAACTCGATCAAGTCTTGCAAATGTCGCGTCTGGGCCGACCGACGGGCGCTGTGCATCGCGTCGTATTCGGCCTTGTAGGCTGCGATGAAACTCCGTGGTTCTTCGGGCAAAGATTCGATCCACTCCGGCGTCAACGATGCGACGCGAAGAGCCGATTGGTCCGGCCGATCAGGCTCCGCGAGCTGATACCGCGACACGACGAAACGGAGGTTCACGTCGTGAAAGTCGAACGAGGTCAACAGATCCGTCCAGGCCGTCTGCAATTCTCTGGCGACGTCGGGTGTCAACAGATAGCGGACCAAGAAATCATCGTCGCGGTAGTATTTGACCGCCGTATGAAAATAGTTCCGCTCGCTCGTGTTGTAGGTCGCGTCGAACGGTCGGGGGATCGGATCGCGGTCTGAAGGGGCCGGTTCGCCGTGGGAAATCTGAGGCAGCGATGCGGCGAAGGTTTCCAGTCCCGATTCCCAGTCACTCATCGCTTCACTGGATTGGTCGCGCAGCAGCGACGAGTAGCTTCGCACGCGAGAATTCGTGACGTCATCGATGACGACGCGAACGATACGGTCGCGGCCCAATTTTTGATCCAAGCGGGCGTGAAGGGTCAATTGTCCCGATCGGCTGTCCTCGGGCAACTCGATCGCAATCGTTCTGGTTTGTCCGGTCCCCACCACGAAATCGCTCGACGTGATCGCTTCGCCGTCCGGATTGCTTCCCGGGTTCAGGTCGCGTAACGATTCCGGCTTGATGACCCGGGCCAAGGGCACCTCGGCCGAGTCCGAGCGATCGTTGTAGCGAATCTTGAATTCCGGGTTTTCGAAGATCACGACCGCGGAGGATACCTGTTCGGTTTGGTCCGCCGATTCGACCGAGATCCGCAACAGGACGGTGCCGTCCTTGTCAAACAAGTCGGCGTTGTTCAGATCGAGCGTGAAGTTGCCGTCGTCTTTGCGGAGCAGTCGCCGCCGCGCGGTCACCAAAAACGTCTTGGCATCGGGGATCTCGATCGAATTCCAAGTCAGCAGCGCCGCCTCTTCCTCGGCAGATGCCGAACCCGCCAGTCGTTCCTGCAACGACCTCATGTGTTGATCAAGCTGACCGGCAAGTTTGCCGACCGCTTCGTCCTTGTCACCACCGATCGCATCCGGTTCCGGCCAAGCTTGCCACCGGTCGATCAACTCCGACAACGGATAGGGCGGGTCGGGCATGTTCAGCGTGTCCCAGACGTGCCGGGCAAAGGCTGGCGTCAGGTCAGACTCCGCGGCCCACCGGTCCAGCGTTTTGGTTTCGAAACCCAACGCTTTTCGATGACGGAATCGCCAAGCCACTTCGAACGCTTGGGCGAACAGGTGCGTGCGATACGGTTCGGCACCCTCACCCGCCCCGGTGCGAAATCCGTGGGTCCGATAGATTTCCTGAATCCGTTTGATGGAGGCCAATTCCATGCCCGTCGCGCCGGCCTGTTCGGAAAAGTACAACGGTCCGGCGCCGAGGACCGCATGGCCGGCGATCTGCTTGGCGGCTTCTAAATATCGTTCCAGGGTGTCGGCTTGCATGAACTGGCCGGTCGCCGCGTTGGTGAAGCCGCTGCTGCCGACGCTGTCAGGAACCAATCGATCACGCAGGTCGAATCGGACGCCGGTCAGGTCTTCGATACAGTATTCGTACTGGGCATTGGTCAGTCGCCGCAACTGGCTCGGTCCCGGATCGTCGGCGGCCGAGAGGAACAGTTGTTCCAGCGATTCGTCGATCGCTCGGCCGAGCTCGCGACGTTCGGACTCATCCGGCTGCGCCGCGTCCTCCGGCGGCATCTCTTGCGAATCCAACACACGGGCGACGCGTCGCCAATCTTGCCACCGTGGTTCGACGGGCTGACTCAGGAGCATTTCCAGATCCAGTCGGGCTTCCGCGCCGGCACCGGTGTGACAGTCCAAACAATAGGTTTGCAAGACGTCCGCCGCCGGCGCGACGGCAACTTCACCGGCCGCTTCGCGGCTGATCCCAACGGAAACGAAAAAGACGAACAGCAAGCTGACAAAGGACGACTCATGACCGAGCCGAAGCCGTCGATGCTTGACGCAACAGACGGACCTCGACGGCAAGCGTTCAGATCGGGGACGCGACATGCTCGGAATCTCGGGCGGGTGGGGAAGGCGGGCTCTTCAGCTTAACGTCCGGCCGTGACGTCTGTCCAAAATCCGATCCCGTTTTTCGGAGTCGGAAGTCTGGCGACATCCGCTACAGTCAACCCGACACTTATTGATCGCGTGTTGCGGAGGCTTCAATTTGATCATCAGCCGGCTTCACATCGTGTCCATGTTTGACCTCCATTTGGGATGGTTGTCTTGTACGTCGTTGCCCGTGGGATAGGCTTCCAGCCTGTCGATGTGCTTGATGACAGGCTGGAAGCCTATCCCACGCGAATCTTGCCGGTCGGCGTCTCGGTCGCGGGGGATCGGACAGCGGTTTCTTGCTTCGTTGTCGGGAAACTCAAACCAACGGAAAAACGACCGCCGCGATCACGGTCACGACCAATCCCGTGCAACCCAGCGATGCGGTCAAGATCGACCAAGTCTTGAGCGTTTCGGTTGTCGTCAAGACGCTCATCTTGCTGAACACCCAAAAACCGCTGTTGTTCATCCAGTCGCCGACCAACGAACCGCTACCGATCGCGGTGGCCAAGTACACCAAATGAAATCCCAAACCTTCGCTGGTGAATCCCATGGCCGCAAACATCGACGATGTCGTGATCATCGACACCGTGCCGGAACCCTGGGCGAATTTCATCAGACTGGCGACGGCAAAGGCGGCAAACAACACGGCAATGCCCGTCGCCAAGTTTCCGCTTTCCATCGTTTCGGCGACCGCGTCTTGAATGCCGGCAGCCGCCAACATTTTTCCGAAGGCGCCGCCCGCGGCGGTGATCAAAATCACCACGCCGCCGCTCATCAAAGCTTGCTCCACCGAGGCGGACATCTGATCACGCGAATGACCCCGATACCGCATCACCAAGAAGATCGACACCGCCGCTGATAACAGCAGCGCCAAACTCGGGTTGCCCAGCACGGCGGTTACGCCCAAGATCGCCTCGCCACGCGGCGAAGCTGCATCCGACACCGCGACGGCGATCGTGTGGGTCGCGATCAAGACGACCGGCAAGATCACGGGCAACAGGGCCATGCCCAGCGGCGGTAGTTCTTCTTCGCTCAAAGCCACCGGCTCGGATTCGCCCGGATAAGGCCGCATCGCAATCGGCTGCCAACGGTTCAAGATCCAACAAACGCTCAAGCCGACGACGGACATGGGAACGGCGACGAGCGTACCCACCAACATCATCAACCCTAAATCGATTCCCAAATTGTCGGCAATCGCCAGCGGCCCCGGTGTCGGCGGTACCATCGAGTGCGTGACCGCTCCGCCGGCAACGATGGCGGTCAGGAAAAGGATGTAGTTCTTTTGCCGCTTCCGATACAAAGATCGTGCCAGTGGGACCAACAGATAGAAAACGGTGTCAAAAAACACGGGAACCGACAACACGAACCCGCTGCCCATCAGAGCGACCGGCGCGCGTTTTTGACCGAGTGCCTTGGTGAACGAATACACGATGCGATCGGCCGCGCCGCTGTCCATCAAGCACTTGCCGATCACGGCCGCCATGGCGATCACGATGCCGATTCCCCCGGCCGACGCACCGAAGGCCGCCGCGACGCGAGAAATCTTTTCCGACATCTCGCCGGGCGACAACAGGCTGACGACGATCGCCGAGGTGATCAACGCGATGAACGCGTTGATTCGCAGGATCAAAATCGAGCCGATGATGACCGCGACGCCGATCAACAGAATCAAGAGGGGGCTCAGTGTCATTGTGCCTCTCCGCTACGAAACGCTTCGGTGCCCGTCACCATCCGGGTGTTGCGAAACTTGATGCCGACGCCGACATCGCTGTGGGTCCGCCAGGCGATTCGGGTGATCCCGGAGGCGGAGTCGACCCGCGGAGAAAACTCGGCTGTGGCCGCAAACACGGCAACCGGACTCGTTCGGACGGGTACCGCGACGACGACGAGTTTCATGGCTTCGATCGGGAACGGAGGAAATGAGAGGGGGTCTGCAAACGTCGGCGAACAGGCGTCTTGAGTGATCGCGACCAACGGAATCATTTCGCCGGCGGCAAAATCGTGGGATCCGAAGTGGTCATTTTGAAGCCGGGACGGATCGGCGGACCGGGGTTGCCGTCTGCCGCGTAACGATAGGCTCCGGCATCGAGAGACCCGTCGCGCGGGTCCGCATTGTAATCGTCTCGCGGAAGGAAAGTCGGATCGGCCGAACCGACGACCGCCGAACCGGTGCGGGGGAAACGATCGCGAACCCCCGTGACGTTGTTCGTCATTTGGATCTGCTGACGCGGATCGTTGGTTCCCTCGCGGGTGGTCCGCCCATCGATTCGCAGATCTCCCCCCAAGGCGTTGTTCGCGACGAGGATCGGCCCGCCGGGTGAATCGGTTGTGACGATACGAATCGATTGCGGGTCAAGAACCGTGTTATTGACGATCCGCAAATCACCAACGACGGCGCTTTGGTGGTCACGGCAATAGATTCCCCAGCCACCCGTTTCCCAGACAAGGTTGTTGCGGATGATCGCGTCGGCCGCGGCTTGGATGCCATGATCAGCGGTCCGCCAAATCGCGTTCCGCTCGATCACGTTCGGTTCACGTCGGTCGGTTCCGTAGACCAGGATGCCCGGATAGTTCGTATCGTGAATGACGTTGTCACGGATGACATTGTTGTAGCAACCGTCCTTGAGTTCGATGCCGTCGCCTTGGCTGACCGCATCACCGTTGAGATGGTGAATGTAATTGCCTTCGATCAGCGAATCGAAGATGTAGCCCGTCGTCGCCCCGTCGGCGTCGTTGTTGCTGCCCAGATAGAAACCTTCGCCGTGTCCGCTGGTGTGATGGATGTGATTGCCGCGAAAGACCAGCGATTGGTAAACCTGTCCGGGCTCATTGGCCGTCACCGCAACGCCACCGACGTGATGGATGTGCAGGCCTTGCAAAGTGATGAACTTGGCTTGCCGTGCACCGTCACCTCCGATGCGAACACCGGCCGCCCCGCCGGTGATCTCCAAGCCCTCCAGGATCAGGTACTGAGCGCCGCTCAGATTGAACGTGTTCTGCGTCGCATCGGGTCGGGCGAAGGTCGCCGGTCTGCCGGGTTCGACTCGAATCTTGATCGGTCGGTCGACGGTGCCACGATGACGGATCGAAAGTTTGCGGGGATCGCTGTACGTTCCCGCCGCCAACACGACTTCGTCGCCGGGCCGAAGCGAGGATCCCGAAAGCACGCCGAACCAGTCGTCTTGCGGACCGATGTGAATCGTTTCGGACTTGATCGCCGTGGTCATCGGCCCGACCAACAAAAAGAAAGCCAGACCGGCAACGGCGGGAGGTGTGAATCGCATCACGGGGGGGGAACTCGGATCGATGAAGCAGGGTTTTTAAGAACCGACGCGGCCGATCAGCCCTCGCGGGCTTGCAATTCCTTGCGGATGTTCTCGGCGATCCGGTGAAACGCGTCGGATTGCGGGATGTCCAGTTCGGCCAACGCTTCGTGAGATTCCAACTGGTGATACACGCAATCCTCGCCCGCTTGATCCAGATCGACCGCCTGCCACTGTGTCGGCGTCCGGCCGGAGAACGAATCTTGGACCGGCAAGTATTTTTGCAGCTTGCACGCTCCGAACAAACGCTTGACCGTCTCGGGGCCGGCAACGATCCGCAGCGTCCGGGTCTCCTTGTGGGCGTTTTGCTTGGAAAGCCGCACCAGTCCGCCCAAAAACGTGCTGTCCAGATAGTCACAGCGATCCAGCATGACGACGAGCGGCCGATCGGAAACCTGATTTTCGTCTTGTCCCTCCGTCGCGTCTTCGAACAAAGACTTCAGGTATTCGCTTTGCCGGCGGAGCCCTTTTCCTTCGATGATCACCACCTCGGCATCGGGTGAACGTCCTAGAAAGAACATGGACGGGTTCATGGATTTCTCCGGCTTGTGGCAAGCGGTCACTTTCAAGTGAGTCCTTGATTATGCCACTGCCGTCACGCCGTGTCACGAAAGCGGGCTCAGAAAATCTCACTGAGCCACGGACTCGGCCCGGCAAACGCCGCGTCCAGGACCGCGACTGCCGCGGAGTCCCCGCCCTCCAGTTTGCCGAGTCGTCGAAGTTGACTGGCCGTCAAGAAACCCGAATACAGGGGTGCCAACCAACGCGCGTCCGTGCGAATTCGGTTCGACGGAAAAGAATCGTTCGACGCGGCCGAATCGTTCGGCGAACTCCGCTCGATCGACAGCCGGCCGTGATTCCAAGTGAATCGCCAAAGGCCCGCGTTGGACGGCAGCAGATCGTCTCGGATTTCCAGATGCACCTCGCCGTTAAGGGTCGACGGATAGCCACGCGATGAAAACGCCGTCTTCATGTCCAACACACGAATCATCCAACGGAGCGTCTCTTGGACCTCCATCCACAATTCGCTTGCCGAAGCCAACAGTGGATCTTGAGGACCACCGAACCAACGGAACCGGTCGAACATCGAACGATGATCGTGCAACAACGCCATCAGCCGATCGAGCGCAGCGGGCGTATTGACGGCATAGTCCGTCGCCACCAGCTCCGCCGGCAACCCGGATTGACGACCGGCCTGTTTCAGAATGACGTAGCCTTCGGGTTGCTCCGGATCACCGAACAAATAGGTGACACATCGCAAACCGTCGTAAGGCCGAAACAGGCGATCCCACAAACCGTCGGTGCGAATGAGATTGCCGCTGTTGTTTTCCGCCCAAACCCGATGGGCATGCCGGACCGAAGCCAGCGGAGGTGGTTCGCGGCGGGTGCATGACAACGAACGATCCGGCCGCGGCAAAGAACGCAGCGGCAAGACGTACTCGGTTCGCGAACCGGCCTGTTCAAATCCGACGCCGCGATAAAGGTGTTGCGTCGAGGCGTACAGCGAAGCGATCGCAACACCCTCCTCGCCCAGCTCACGCAGCGTGTCGCGTAGCAAGTTCGCACAGACGTCGGAGCCACGACAGGCGGGATCGATGGCGACACCGGAGATTCCGGCCGCGGAAACTTCACGCCCGCCGAAGACGTGGTGCATCCGGTAAAACGCCAAACCGCCCGCCAGTCGGTCATCCCTGTAAACCAAACGGACGTTCCGGCGGTCGATCCGATCCAGGTACAGCGTCCAAGTTTCCAGGCTGTGTCCCAACAAGGACTCCTGGGCGATGTCGACGTAGCGATCCAGGGCCTCCGCGGTCCCGCCGCCGGAGGCTTCGATCTGCGCGATCGAGACGACGCGAATGTCGGCGTCTACCATGATGGAGCTTTCTTGTGGTTCATTGTCGTTGTGGTTCATTGTCGAATCGGAGACGTCGCGGTGGAGGCTCGGACAAGGGATCGCCGAACAGGGTTCGGGGTTCGGCGGTCGCTGCCCGTCGTTTCCGGGGTCTGAGGTTTTTTGGCTCTGCGGCGGATCGGCGGCGCGTCCATCGGTGGGCCGGATACGCTAAACTTTTTTTGCTTTCGCTTTCGAGCGAACTTTGAGTCATCGGTGAGCGATCCGCTCGCCGACCAAGTCTTGCCGTCGGGCGAACCGTGCCGCCACCCCTGAGGAAAGGAATGTTTGCTTGGTAAGTGACCCCAACGCGACAAACGAACAAGCACCCGCCCCCCGAGCCGATTCGACATCGGAAAGTCCCGTGTATCGCGAACTGACGACACGATCGCTACTGCTGGGGTTCATTCAAGGCGTCGTCCTGAACGTCGCGTTCGTGTACGCGGCGCTGAAGCTGGGGTTTTCGATCGGCGGGTCGACCGTGGCGTCGATCATGGGCTACGCGTTGCTGCGGGGCGTGTTTCGTGGCGGCACGATGGTCGAAAATAACATCAACCAAACCGTCGCGTCGGGCATCAACACGGCCGGTACCGGGATCGTGTTCACGGTTCCGGCGTTGTTCATGTTGGACGCGGCACGTCGCAGCCAGGGACAACCGGGACTGGACATCGATCTGTTGCCCCTGGCGATCGCCGGAATCGCCGGCGCGGTGTTGGGTGTCGTGGCGATCATTCCGCTCCGCAAACAAATGATCGAACTGGATCGGTTGCGTTTTCCGTCGGGCGTGGCGACCGCGACGATCATCCGTGCCGGGTCGTCGGGGATGGAAAAGGCGAAGTTGCTGGCGCTGGGCTGCGTGGTCAGTGCGTTATGGAAACTGGTGATGGTTTCTCAGATTTTCGAAACGCCGGAATTGGTGGCATCATCGGGTTTCGGGATCGAAGCGGAGGAACTGCACTTCGGATTCGGCGTAGTGCCGGCTTATTTCGCCCCCGCGGTTTATCTTTCGCTGATGAATTTGGCGGCGGGTCTGTTGGCCGGGCGTGGCGGACTGCCGTTCTTGATCGGCGGGATGGTCTCGTGGTGGTTGATCGCGCCCGCTTCGGTGGGACTCGGTTGGACACCCGGTGGTGATCCGTCGGAGCTGACGGGTTTCATCTACGGTCAGATGCTGCGTCCCCTGGGGATCGGCGTGCTGATCGGCGGCGCGTTGATGGGTGTGGTGACGGCGTTTCCGGCGATTCGCGGTGCGATCGGATCGTTGGCGGCGGCGACCAAAACGGCCGGCAGTGGCAAAGTCGTCGGCGGCGATGAACTCAAACTACCGGTGCTGATCGGCGGTACCCTTCTGGCCGTCGCCTTGTTCTTTCT
>Ga0102938_10000447_pt1 | contig 30384 bp, 23 predicted proteins | sample SalPonR2_B_D2_MG_FD_84516 | JGI IMG/M metagenome (GOLD analysis project Ga0102938, IMG submission 84516) | Salt pond soil microbial communities from South San Francisco under conditions of wetland restoration - Salt Pond MetaG R2_B_D2_MG | ecosystem: Environmental > Aquatic > Marine >... | reverse complement strand
TCGAGGAGCAGCTTTTTACCGGAAACCACAAGATGAGCGTCTCCGGATGCAACATATACCACCCCCGGTTTCGGGATCTCCCCGTCTATGGCCGTCTTTACACTCAGTTTACAGTGGCCGTTAAGCCATTCTGCGTACCCCTCGGCAAAGCGCGTTTCTATATGTTGAACCAGAGCAATGGGGACCGGAAAATCGGGGGGCAGCGCGGAAAGTACTGTTTTTACGGCTTCGGGACCACCGGTAGAGGCACCTATCACTACTATTTTTATCTGCTCCGACGGAAATTGTTTCTTTGGATGCTCATTTTTGGTATCCCGGCTTTCGCGGCTTCCTCGGTTGTTCTTCTTTTCGCGGCGGGAGGAATTCACCGCGTGGGCCCTTATTTTTGCAATAAAATCCTTCGAATACTCGGGATCATTAAAACGGCTCATCAGAGGTTTCTGTAGTACCTCGGCGACACCTATTCCCTGGAGCTTCAAAACAATTTCAGGGGCTATATCATTTGCAAATATAACAATAGGTTTTTTGACGATGGAAAGAATTTTCTCAGCAGCCTCTAGGCCGTTCATTACCGGCATATCAATATCCATGATGATAAGGTCAGGGTCCAGGTCCTTCACCAACTCTAAGGCCTTTTTCCCGTTTGCCGCCTCTCCTACTACCACTTCAGCCTGTTCAGTAAAATAATCCCTTAGAAGGGTTCTCATCATAATGGAATCATCAACAATCAGTATTCTCATCTTCGGCCCTCATTTCCGGCAAGCAGCTTGTCAAGATTGATCAGATAGCCCATCGATCCCTCCAGGGGATGGGTTGCGGGAAAACCGCTCTTTTTAAGTTTTGATCGTAGAATACGACTGTGGGGCTGAAGTTCGTTTAGAGGAATTTGCTTGATTATAGTTTCCGAAGAGATCCGTATACCTATTCTCCGGCAGTTTTCCAACTCTAAAAGGGGCCCCTCTTTTAAATAAGAGAGGGTTTCCTCACTGAGAAGAGTGAGGGGGGTTAAAATAACAAGTTGCGATTCAACGTTGCTGTTAAAACGGAAGAGTTTTATGAGAAACTTATGAAGATTAAAAAGAGGAACCTGTTCCGAACTTTTTTCACTGGTAAAAATGAGCTTCTCTTTAAAATAGTTGTTCCCCCCTTCCATCGGCACAGTATCTGCGGCATATACGCTTGCAGGGCATTGATCTCTGTTTATTAAAAAGTGGGTAGCTCCATAATCGGAATACAGCACATGGACAAAATCACGATCGCTCAATATCTGACTCCAGGCGTTCCAGTATTTTTGATACTCCCAGTACGAAAATTTCGGTTTCTTCCACATTGACGGCTCCACTGAAGTATTGTGAAGTCTCATCCTGGGAAGTTAATGAGTAGATTTTTGAATCCGGTACCTTTACGATCTCATCGACATCGCTGATAAGCAGGGCAATTTGATCGTTCGGGACTTTAAGGATGAGCAGGTGACTTCCCTCTATACCGCTGTTTTCAAAAAGCATTTGCAAATCAAAAACCGTGTAGGGTTGTCCATGTCGGTTCGCATACCCCCTGATGTAAGGGGGTACGAAGGGTACAAAGTAAATCTCGTTATAGGTGAGTATTTCATGCACCTCTTCAGCGGGCAAGGCAAATTTTTGTTCGCCTATCCAGAATACCAGATAACGGTAAAAGAGTTCTTCCTTTACCTCTATATCCTTTTCCACTTTATCGTTAGATTCGATTTGTTTGAGGATTTCGTCGTTATTCATACTACTCCTCTTTCTCTTCTTCTACAGTATAACCGTCTATTTCCTTTCCAAAGGACTCGGTAATTTCTGTAAGATGATCGGAAACCTGATTGGTGTAATTTGTGGATTCCACGAAACTGTCTATGCTCTCGGAAATTTGCTTGAGGGTAGTAAATATTTGCTCAAAGGAGGACACCTGCATCTTTGTAGAGCGGCTAATTTCGTCTGCGGAGTGCGCGGATATTTCACTTGAGTTAAGGACTTCCTCGAAGATGCCCCGGATATTGGTGGAGATGTCCCATCCTTCGGTTATCCGACGAGTGCCCTCCTCCGAAGCAACGATAAGCTTATCCGATGCGTGCTGTATCTCGTTTATTTTTCCCTTTATCTCGTTTGTAGAGTTTACCGTACTGTCCGCAAGGCGTCTTATCTCACCGGCGACAATCTGGAAGTTCTTTCCCGCATCCCCCGCCGCCGCGGCTTCGAGCTCGGCGTTGAAGGCAATAATTTTAGTCTGGTCTGCGATACTATTGATAATATTGACTATCTCCCATATAGAGGTAATTCTTTCTCCGAGGGTTTTAATACCTACTATGGTTTCGGAGTTTGTAGTACGTATCTCCTCCATCTTGCTCAAACTGGTTTTTATAAGTTCAAAGCCCTGTTCCACATTCTCCTTCGTGTTATTGGCGATTTTCGCAACCTCTTCGATCTTTTCCATGTTGTCCTTGGATACTTGATCGGCATCTTCCATGGTGCTGAGTATCTCTTTTACCGCCGCCGCCTGTTCGTTGGAGGTGCTTGCAATTTCCTGGGCGGAGGTACTCAGGTTTTGTATTGATTCGCTCAGTACTTGTATCACCGACTTATTATTACCGAGGACCCCCGAAAATTCGGTGAGAATATGGTTAAAAATTACTCCCACTTCTCCTATTTCGTCTTCCGAGAGGTTGTGAATTCGACCGGTAAGGTCTCCCTGGGAGACGCGTTCGGCAAGCCCCCGCATCGATTTCAGCGGGGCAAGTGTGCGGTTGAGAAGATAGCGGATAACAAAGTGGAGAAGAACTGCGGATACGACAATTGACAGACCGATTATTATACGCAACATCCAGAGAAGCCGGTTGTAGGGAGAAAGGGGAGAGACCACCGACACCTGCCATCCTGTCTCTTCTTGAATCTTAGTATCGATTCGGACCTGCCCGATTTTGCTGTCAACTACAGCATGGGCGGCTCTATCGGCGGGTACCTTGTTAAGGATCTTAAGCGTATCATCACCGGCAATAATCTTACCCTCGGAGTTCCTTATGACAACATAACCGGTTTCATCTATGCGGATAGTGGAAACCTGGTCGTCGAGAGAACGTTGATCTATAAGAGAATAAAATTCACTTTTATAGGAGGAAGCCCATACCATAATGTCCCACGGTTCAAAGTAGGAGAGGTACCCGGCTTTGAGACGGGCCTCTTCTTCCCCGACATTTTTCCATTCATATTCCAGGTACCCGTTCTTCATCTCCATCGCTTTCTGCATAAATTCAAAATCGCTTGCATCCACTCCCGGAGAAACAGGATGGATTTCAAGTATTCCCTCGGTTGTAACACCGGCGAGATAACTAGTGCTACCTACCTGCCCGTATTCAGGATCAAGAAGAATTTCGCGGATCCTCTCATATGCAGCATCTTCGCTTATCTCTCCCTTCTGGGCTTCTTGATAAAAAAAGCTCATCAGGTCACGGTTTTTTTCCGCCGCTGCTCTGAGGTAGTTTTTTACCGCCCCGTCCACCTCCGTTTTTACAATTCTCTCCATCATCCTCATGGTGTGGGCTGCATTATCTTCTACCAGCATATTTACTCTATTACCAAGGACCCAGAGGGTTGTACCCCCCATTATGAGAAGCACCAGAATAACCGGAAGGGTAGTCCATATACTCAAGCTGGTTATGAGTCCTACTGAGCTTTTCTTTCGTTTCATCGTGTAACCTCCGGTATTATACGTCTTGTGAAGACGATGTGTGTTGGTGTTCCTCAAAAAGGCGTCTGAAATCGGTGTGTCCGCTGCTAAAGGCGTAGCGTGAGATCATTTCATTGAGCACAGTTTCATACTCTTTAGAAATTTCCATTGTGCAGCCTGTGAGCACAAGCGCCGGATTTTCATCCGTCCGTTCCCACCGCGGGGTTATTGTACATTCCAGCTCCTCCTTTCCCGAAATACCTCCCGGCGGCAGCGCGATTGCTGCTTCAAAGGGGGTGTTGAGGGGAAAAGAGGAGCTTGAGAGGAGCATTACTCCTCCTACGGAAATATCGGTCATCCTGGCAATAGGAGAACGATCGGGTAAACTGTACACTTGTAAATAAAGAATGGTGTCGTGTCGTGGAAACTTTCGGTTTTTCTGCAATGCCCCATCTCCTTTTTTCTAAGTGTAATATTTTTTCATTGTTTAGCAAGTGGAAAAGAATTAAAGAATTAATTGATGTTGTGGATATTTTAAAAAAGAACCATTATACTACCGCGTATGAAAAGTGAAAATGCGCCTGATTTTGAAGCGCTGGATCTGGTAAAACATATCCGGATACGGCTTGCCTTGGTAGTATACGTGATATTGGGGCTCTTCTTATTTTCCAGTGAGTTTATGAACGCCCTTTTCAACAACTCCCTCGATAGCAGCGGGGCAGCCTTTGTCGACAGGCTTGTCTTTGCGTTTAAGCCTACGGTGGTCCTCATTTATCTTATTTTCTCAACGATTTTATATGTAATTATAATGCGTTATTTGAAACCCCTGTTCTCCTACATAGTAGAAGGGACGGGGTATGATCAGGCCAGGAAAGCAGCTATAAAAATTCCCTGGCTCATAATTATTTTTCAGTTTGTCGCCTGGACAGTAGGGACTACCCTTTATTATATGCTCAAAGGGTGGGAGGCAGAGAGCGGAATTCCCTTTTCCTTCGGCCTGCCCTTAAAAATAGCGGTTGGGTTTCCCAGCGGGGTATACACATCTATTCTCTTTAATTTAATATTAATCCCTGCAAAGAAAAAACTAAATATTGTCGCTATGAGGGAGGGGGAGGACGACACCTTTTCCCGGCGCCGTGACTATTACGTGGTTGGGGCCATCATCTCTTTTCTTATCATAAATTTCTCCTATATTACGTATTACTACAGCCGTGCCCGGATCGATATAGGTTTTACCAGTTTTTATCTTCCAATGCTCCTTACGGCACTTTTTTATGCTGTTGTTTCCTACGGCCTCATGGCCCTCTCTAAAAGGGAGTACTTTATTCAGATTGATTCCGTAAAAAATGTTCTCAGGAAAATGGCTGAGGGGAACACTCAGCTGGACCGCCGCATCAATATAATCAACTACAACGAACTTGGTGAAACGGCGGCCTATGTAAACACAATCCTCAATAACTTCTATACCCTCCTCAAGAAAATCAGTGAGACCTCTTCGCTTATGTCGGATTCTTCAAGTACCCTCGCCAGTACCAGTCAGCAGAATGCCGCTCACTCCAACCAACAGGCCTCGAGTACTGCGGAAATAGTGTCAACCATGGAAGGGTTGGACGACCTTTCCAAGAACATAGGTACCCAGGCCGGTCAGGTGGAAGATTCGGCGGGCAGAATGAAGGAGTCCGTAAAGGACGGTTTTACAATAACCCAGGAAAATATTGAAAAAATGAAGGAAGTCCGCGACTCTTATCAGAATACTATTGAGGGAATGAGGAATCTTGGGGAGCACATAGGCGGTATTTGGGAGATCGTAAAAATCATTAACGGGATTGCCGGACAAATTAAAATTATAGCATTTAATGCGGCCCTGGAAGCTTCCGCCGCGGGTGAAGAGGGGAAGAACTTTGAGATAGTAGCTTCGGAGATACGCCGTTTGGCCGACAACACGGTGAACTCTACAAACGAGATAAAAACAAAAATCGGCGATATACAGCACGCCTCCGACGAGCTTATCGGCTCTTCGGAAGAGGATACAATAAAAATACAGGATGCATGGGAAATGTCCCATCGCCTTGAAGAAGTATTTAAACAGATACTCGAACTCTCTGAAACTTCTTTACAAAGCGCCGTAAGCATGAACCAATCGGTGTCCCAGCAGATAAACGCCTTTGAAGAAATTCTACTTACCGTAAAACAAATTTCCGAGGGTATTAATGAGTTTACCGATTCGATAGAGGATACTAAACGTACCGCTGTCACTATAGAAGAGACGGTGGAAACCCTTAATTCAATTGTAGAAAGCTCATCGGAGAAGTAAGGATATAACATGAAAGAATTGAGCAAAGTTATTGAGGTAGACCCTGATAAATGCATTAACTGTCACGCATGTATTGCGGCCTGTCCGGTTAAGTACTGTAACGACGGTTCCGGCGATTATGTGAAGGTAAATCAAAACCTCTGTATCGGCTGCGGCAACTGTATTATTGCCTGCACCCACGATGCAAGAAGAGGGGTAGATGATTTTCAGAAGTGGATGGACTCGGTACGGGCAAATGAAAAAATGATTGCTATCTCCGCACCGGCCATAGCGGCCAACTTTCCGTCAACCTATACCCATATCCATGGGTGGCTCAAAAGCCTTGGGGTTGAGGATTTTTTTGATGTCGGTTTCGGGGCGGAACTTACCGTAAAATCTTATCTTGAATACATAAAGGCAGAAAAACCCAAAACCGTGATAGCCCAGCCGTGCCCGGCTATTGTCTCCTATATCGAGCTGTACCGGCAGGAACTAATCCCCTACCTGGCTCCGGCGGACAGCCCCATGCTGCATGCAATAAAAATGGTACGAGAGTACTATCCTGAATATAAGAACCACAAAGTGCTTATTCTTTCCCCCTGTCTGGCAAAGAGGAGGGAGTTTGATGCTACGGGCCTTGGTGATTACAACGTCACATATGCCTCTTTAACGGAGTATCTGGATAAAGAGAATATCAACCCGATGAATTATCCCCAGGTGTCCTTTACCGTAGACAGGGCTGAAAGGGCGGTCGCCTTCTCTTCACCGGGGGGGCTGCAGAGAACAGTGGAAAGGGAAAATCCGGAGGCCGCCTCGCACACCCGCAAAATCGAAGGCCCCGACCTAGTGTATGAATATCTGGATACACTCCCCGAGATGATAGAAAAGGGGTTCTCTCCCCTCCTTGTCGACTGCTTGAACTGCGAGATGGGGTGCAACGGCGGGCCGGGGACTTTAAATCAAAAAAAATCTCCCGATGAGATAGAGTTTCATATTGAGAAGCGCAATAAAGAGATGCAGGAACGCTACCTCAAAAAGAACATGTTTCGCTCAAAAGCTGCAGCACGGCGGCGAATTCGACGGGATACAAACAAATACTGGAAAGAGGGGCTCTACACAAGAGTATACCTTGACCGTTCTGAAAACAATGTAATTAAACAGCCCACCAAAAGTGAATTCGAGGAATTGTACCATCAGATGCGGAAATACTCGGAAAAAGATTTTCTCAATTGCAGGGCCTGCGGATACGGGTCTTGTGAAAAAATGGCGGTGGCTATTTTTAATAATCTAAATCAACCGGAAAACTGTTTTCACTACGCCCACGCCAGTCGAATAGAAATGACCAATATGATTTTCGACAGTATACAGGATTCTACCGAGCGCCTCTCCTCAGCTATTAAACGACTTAGTGAAGCCCACGACAGTGATGATGATGAGATGGTATCGATTCAGAAGATTGCCGAAATCTCCCGGGGAATGCGCGCTTCAATAGAGGATGGACTTGAGTATATTAAAAATACAATAGCCACTATGGACTCTATTCGTACCAACAATAATACCACCGCAGAGCGGACCAATGTGCTCCACGATCATATTAAAAAGATCGGTGATATTGTGAGTATTATCTCTTCAATCACCGACCAGACAAAAATCATTGCCTTTAACGCGGAACTGGAAGCCTCCTCCGCCGGGGAAAACAGCCGGAATTTCGAAATTGTTGCCGCGGAAATACGGCGGCTGGCAAACAGTACCGGAGATTCCACAAAACAAATTAAGGACCAAATACAGGAAATCCAGCGTTCATCAAAGGAACTTGCGAAAAGCAAGGAGGAAGAACAGAAAAGCATCAGCCAGGGCACTGAAAATGCCAATAATCTGCAGGAAGTTTTCAGCCGTCTCTCGGACTATTCCGCGGAAACAGACCGTAAAATAGACAAATGGATGGAAACGCAGATGGACTCTTTTCAGCAGACCCTTGAGGAGCTTAAAGGTATAGGCACTCAAATGGATGAATTTCGCGGAAGGGGTACCCATTAGGCCCCCGGCGGCCACCGGGCTACCCCTGAGCCGCCTGGAGGCCTATCCAAGGTAAGGCCGCCGGTAAGTTCGCTCTAAAAACCCAGTTCCAGCAGCCAGGCCGAGAGACGCTCCTCCCGGGCCTTTATGTCTTCTCCGTTCTCACCGCTGCCGTTGCCGGAGTACTTGCCCATGTGTTTTTCCGCCACGATGCGCCCGTCCATCATGAACAGGACCCGTTCCGTTTTTGCGGCCACCTTCACGTCGTGGGTAACCAGCATAACCGTAGTTCCTCCCCGGTTAAAACCTGCAAGGAGTTCCATTATTTCATCGGAGGACTTAGAGTTTAATGCACCCGTAGGCTCGTCGCCGAAGATGATATCCGGCTCGTTTATGAGGGCCCTGCAGATACCCACCCTCTGCAGCTGTCCGCCGGAGGCCTGGCTAATATTGTTTTTTGCCAGTTCGGAAATGCCTGTTTTTTCCATTAATTCCACTGCTCTCTTTTCAACCATTCCCCGGCGCTGGTTGTGTGCCAGATATCCCGACAGAATGATGTTGTCCAGAATTGAAAGGTTTTTCAGGAGATGGATCTGCTGAAATATAAAACCCATTTCATTTAATCGCAGGGCGGACAGCTCCTTTTCCGTCAGCGTGGACAACTCTCTTTCGTTGAACCGCACACTTCCCTTACTCATTTTGTCCATTCCGCAGATGTTGTAGAGCAGGGTCGACTTGCCCGAACCCGAGGGGCCCATCACCGATACAAACTCCCCGCTCATAATTTTAAGATCTACATCCTTCAGTACCTTCTGTTCGTTCTCTTTACCTATCACATAGGTTTTATTCAGCTGTTTGGTTTCTAATAACACACTCATTATGTTTCTCCTTATATTTTATTGCTTATTCAGAAATTGCCTGGGCAATACTGTGTTCTTTGATAGCGGAAATACTGAGCAGCGTCGCTATCGAGACGGCGCTCATGAGAAGCAGCGGCATCAGAATATATGCACGCAGCGGATCGATAATAAAGGTAATCTGGGAAGCACCCATTTGTGACCATAGAATACTCACTAAACGCTGACCAAGGGTGTTTGAAAAAATGGTGCCCAGCAGCAGGCCTAGGGCAAGCAGAAGCATGGTACTGCTGAGATACTGGACCCGCAGATTGCGGAGGGAAAAACCAAGACCCTTCATTATTCCAATCCGCGGGGCATCTTTTGAAATGATCATCTTCAGAAAGAGGGATGTGATGAGAATCGATACTACCAGACCGACAGCAATTGCCACTAGGGTTACCCTTCTGAGTTGGTCGATGGTATTTCCGAGGGTCTGGTCGATATAGCTTTCCATATCGGTTATCCTTGCCGGGTGGAACCGCTCCGAGTATTCGTGCTGTTTTTCTTTCTTATTGGCGTGGGCTGCAAGGTTGATACTTACGGTATACCACAAAACTTTTTCCGGGTTGTAAGGGAGGACCGTTTTAGCAGTTCTTCCGCCGTTGGTTACGTCCTGGTAGATTCCACTGACGGTCATCTCCTTTTGGGCATTGTTCACTATTAGGTTCAGAGTGTCGCCGACTTTTTTGTCCATATCCTTGGCTTTAAGATAGGAAAGGGCAATTTCGTTTCTCCGGACAGGGGCACTACCGTGTACATAATCCAGGGGAAACAGGGTGAAGTCTCCCGATTCAATGGCGATAGTCTCCTTCTCGCCGGTATCACTGAGCATTGTAAACTGGGATGTTACCAGCGGGGAGAATCGTTCCACCTCCTCATCCGATTCGATGTACTCGAGCATATCGGAGAACCGGGCAGCAACGGAGTCGGACTGGCGAAGATCTACCCGGAGGTCGCTTCTTCCAATTCCCATGTAGGAGATAAAACTGGGGGAGGTAATAGTTCCCAGAAAATGTACGGGAAGAATAATAATAAAGGTGCAGAAAAAGAAGATGAAGATCAGCAGTGCACACATCCGAAAGCGCTGAAACACATCCCGAATGCCGAGAAACACATTCAGATTGAGGAAAGTACTGTTTTTGAGGGGAAGTATCCCAACACCGGAGGAGGCCTTCCCTTCGATTCCTGCGCCGGCCCCGGCCCGCAGGGCCTCGACAGCACTGACTCTATTGAGTCGTTTGAGTATCAGGGCTGTAGAGGAGAGAACGATCAGGAACGCGGTTCCTGCAGCAATAAACGGAATTAGATGCTGGGAAAAGCTTTTTGGAGCAGCACCGATGTACAGCAGAATATCTCCTGTAAGGAGACGGTTAAAGGTCAAGGATGCCAGGTAGCCAAGAAGTGCCGCCGGGGCCCCCAGGGCAATATATTTGAACAGATAAATGTGCTTAATATCCCCCCTTTTCATCCCCACGGCCTTCATCACGCCGATCTCCCGGTAGTCCTCCTCCAGAGTTGTCAGAATAGTGAATCTTAGGCAGAGAAGTGCGATAAACATTATAAGCAGGCTCAGTACTATCACAACTGCTGCAACTATCCCGTCGGTCAGAGCGTTCAGGGTTTTGAACAGTCGTGAATCCACGGTGGTCCCCATTTTCGGCATATCCGAGGCCAGGTACTCGTCGGTAAACTCATCTATCCGGCTGGGGTCGGTGAGGGTGTATTCGATCAGATACTCGCTTTCCTTGAAGTGGTCCTGCAGAGCCGTGTAGTCCGATTGGTGAACCAGGAACCGTTTAGAGTGAACTATGGAGGGGTTCATCTGCGCATCCCGCAGGAAGGCGGTGATGGTGAGGCTGGTTGTCTCCGATTTGCCCTTTACTTGCAGGGTATCACCAATGTGCAGCTCCCGGTTCTGCAGATAGTACACCGGTACGGCAACTTCTCCCGGAGAAACCTGGAGGGGCCGGTTTTCCATATCGAGAAGGTAGTCGAACTTTTCGTTTTGTGTAACAAAACCGATGTCCATGACACTGTTCTCTTCACTCTCGCCTCCTTTTTCTAGGAAGAGGTCCGATCCGTCGATAGTGATCATTTCCACCAACTGAAACTCCTCCACCCTTTCGTTTTTCCGGGTCCAGTCATTGAGTGCCCTCCGGTCGATGGGGCCGGCATGCATCTGAACAAAGTGGGGTGTCCGGGAGGCGCTGAAGAGCGCATCGAGGGAGTTGCTCAACTCCACAATCAAGTTTGAACCTGCTGACATGAGAAATGCCGACAGCATGATGAAGAAAAATACTATCATCATGATTCCTTTTTTTCTTAGAAAATCATTCTTCAATATTCTCAATAAAATCATTCTACTATTACTCCTTTACTGTAGGGTTTTACTGTTCGGGGAAGAAATCCGGAGGAAAGTGCGGCTGTTGCTATCACGGAAATACCTGCAATACTACACATGAGCCCTATTCCCCTTCCCGGGCCGATACCGATGAGCCTGCCCACTGAACCGGCCAGCCTCCCATTTTCCATCAAGAGGGGATTAAACACGTGGTCCGCCAGTACCCCTGAAGTACTGTAGGCTGCTATGTAGCCAATCTGCGAGAGAAGACTGATAATTCCCCAAGCCCGCCCTTGCTGCTCGTTTGGTATGTGTGTGCGGATCAGTACATCCGCACTTGTGTTTATGAGCGGCAGGGCGAAGAAGAACAGGAAGAATAGGGCGGTGATGAACACTATGTGGGTTGTGGTTCCCATGAGGGCCATGCACATCCCTGCTGCAGCCAGGCTTGTGAGAAGAATAGTGGAGTGTTTTCCCTTTAACCCCAGGATACCCAGCAGAAGACTACTGAGGAGCATACCGGTAGCACTAATCGACTGAACAAGACCCAGGGTTTTTGCATCGGTAAACGAGAGAAGCATCGGTGCACACAGGGTCTGCAGAAAACCTACAAAAAAAGTGATCAGCGAAAGGAGTACCACAACCTGTACCACCCCCTTGTCTGAAGTGACGGCCCTCCAGCCCTCCTTCAAATCCTTGGTGAAACTCCAGTCTGCTTCCCCGCGGGCGCCGCCGCAGCGTTTTCGGATGGTCAGCACTGCAGCAACAGCGATAAGAAAAGTTGACAGGTCGATAAGAAGGACCGTTGTAAGCGAACCGAGGCTGAGGATAAACCCGGCTGCCACCGGAGAGAGGAGATGCTGTGCCGAAGAGGCGAGCTGTACCAGACCTCCGGCCTTGGCGAACTGCTCGGCGTCGAGTAAATCGGTAACCGAAGCCTTGTAAGCCGGGGCCTGCAGGGCTGTAAAAATCGAGTTGATGCCGACCCCGAGGTATATCCGGGGGAGGGTTAAATTACCGTTGAGGGTCAACACCAGCAGAAAAAGGACGGCCGCCGCCGAACCCAGGTCTCCCCCTATAATCAGGAGACGCCGGTCGATGCGGTCGGCAAGGACGCCCCCGAGGGGCCGTAAAAGGATGGAGGGTACAAACAGACAGAGGGTCACCATTGCAAAGGCGGCGGCCGACTGTGTGTGATGGTAGACGTAGACTCCCAGGGCAAAGGCGGTCATTCCGTTTCCCAGTCCGGACATCAATTGCCCCGCCCATACTAACAGAAATTTCGGGTAGGATTTCCCCTGAATGCCTTTGGCTATGTTATCAGCGTTATCAGCAGTAATCGAGTCCATGCTTCCTCTCCCTTAAAATTGATACATGCCCTCGATGGAGAGAAAAAATCCCCTTCCCATCGTGGACGAATCATCCCCGTTGTATCGCTCCCGGCTGTCGAACACATAGCCGCCGGTACACTTCAACAGGGTAATATCGAGGCTCCCGAAAACCGAGTAGTAGTTTACTTCCACCGGCTCATCCTTTCCCTCGGCGGCGAAGCTGTAGCCCTCATTCTTGATACCCGCTGAAATTCCGGCAAAGTCTCCTGTCGGATGGTCCTTTCCGAAAAAGCGATACATTAGCTCCGTCTCGAAAATGAGGTCGTGAATATCCCTGAACTGGTCCATTCTCACGTCAGCTTTTACTCTGACCCGGTTTTCCGGCATAAGGGTAAGGGAGAGGTTGGGACCGGTAATAAAGTCGAAGGATGCACTGAGCAGTTTCGATTCATGATTGAAGCGAATCAGGGGAACCGGTATAAGCGGCCAGGGGCTTCCGTCTTCGAGCTCAATACCGAAATCGCTTACCGCCAGTCCGGCACCGAGGACCAGTGAGTTGTGTTCAGTATTCAGCAGGCGGTAGCCGTAGACGGCAGCGGTCTGAAAGCTTGCAAGGCCCCCTAAAATCGGTTTATCCGCCTCGCTTTTGAAGAGAACTATATACTGGTGGTTTCCCTTGGCGCCGTCGAGGAGCAGGTCGATTGAGTGGTATACCTCGGGATAACCGAACTCCAGCGATTTTGTAAATCCATAGCGAGTGTAGAATCCGAGCAGCATAAGCTCGTCATTCATAAGCAAAAGGCCCGCAGCTGGTGAGTGGATCCCCTGGCTGCCTAACGAGGCAAAGTCGTATTTTACGAGGGGGTACAAGTGAGTTTCGGCTTCCTTGGTGTGGGTAACTTCACCCGTCTCTTCTGCCTCTATAGGCTGTTCAGCTCCAGTAGCCCAGACAGGAACTACTAAAAATGAGAGTAAGACGCTCATCATCAGCACTGCCCCTCGGGGGTGTATTCTTTTCATTTTTTCTTCTCCTATGTTTTCTAATGTCAAGCTGAAGATAGGCCATTTTTGCTGTGCTGCATATCGAACGTTTGTCGTGTATTTCTAAAAAAATCCTACGTAATTAATACTAGGTCCAAAAGTGCTGAAAAGGGGTGTTTATTTGCCCTTCCAAAGCCTCTTTTCATACATTTGTTCGATACCATTTTGACTACAGTCCTGCTATCTTTTTTGTATACAAAGGAGCATCGTAATGAATGAAGCTTATGAATCATATTTTGGACTGTGGTGGACGACCCTTGCCTGGGTGGTCCTCTTTGGTGCCTTTCTTTTATTTGTACCCTTTTACAGGAAGGCCGATAGAAAACCTGCCGGTGCCTTTTTTGCCTTTATGACAGCCTTTGCGGTGGAGATGTTTGGTGTGCCCCTGTCGCTTTACTTTATTATGTGGGCCTTCGGTAAGACCCTTCCCTTTGGCATACTCTGGGGACGAACACTCTCGGGGAGTATCGGAATGACGGGGCACTATCTGTATTTGGCGTCTATTCTGATGGGAGGCTTTTTAATTGTTGCCGGCTGGTCCAGGATATACCAGGATTACTGGAGCAAGGGAGATGGAGCCGGTCGCCTTGTGAAAGAGGGACCCTACCGTTATATCCGGCATCCCCAATATACGGGGTTTCTACTCTTAGCCTTGGGAGCACTCTTCGAGTGGGCCACTATAATTCTGTTGATCCTCTGGCCGGTCCTGGCAGTGCTGTATTACCGCTTGGCCCGCAGTGAGGAGCGAGAGCTGGAACAGACCTTCGGCCAGGAGTGGAGAGAGTATGCAGAGAAAACCGGAATGTTTTTTCCACGATTTAGGTGACACGAAATGAAAACTTTCAGAATATAAGACAAAAGTAATGGTACAAACCTTGTGGTATTAGAAGTCTCGCCACCATATCTACAGTAAAGAAAGTTGATCCGCCCCCATATGCAGCGCTAAAAGGGGTTATCCCACAAGGTTAGTACCAATAGGTAAGAAAAACTTGTAAAACTTGCGTTGACGCAAGTTTAAATTATGCTATATATAAAAATATTGAATGTTGGTGGACCGATTAGCCTATGCAAAAACTTATTCTGGAGGAACTCCGTACACTCGGAAGGAACATTAACTACAGAATCCGGCCCACCTTCGGTAAGATAAGGGTCCCTAGGAGCGCAGTTTGTTCAGAAGTTCCACCCGGCTGCGGGCTTCGGCTTTCTGGTATAAGTTGTAGATGTGGGTGCGTACAGTTGCGGGAGAAATATTGAGCTCCGCGGCGATTTCCTTGTTGGCCAAGCCCCGGGCTATCATCACCGCCATTTCGGCCTCTCTGGTGGAGAGTCCAAGGGCCTGCACACGCTCTTCGGGGACCGAATCCAGAACTGCTGTACCCGTAGTGCCGGGGTTGAAGAGCCGTATAGCGGTGCTCATCGATATTATATTCCAGGCCAGGAAGTGGAAGTGTTCAAGAGATATATAGGAGAGCCATGGAATCCCCGCGTTTTCAACTGCATACTCGACTACTCCGGTGGGTGCAAAAATAAGAGCAATAGTTCCGTAGGCCCGCATCAGGGATCGCAGCTGAGCCGGTTCTCTTTTGTTAATGGGGCCGCGGGCGGTAATTCCGAAGGCGGCCATCGCAAGGCCCGATAAAATGTAACCGCCGAGACGCCATGCATCAAGAGCTGCAGGAGAAGCGAGCTCTCCTCCGCCCCCGGAGCCGGCAATCATAAGGGCCATGTTGGCGATGCTGTGGGCAATAACGAGCCATGCAAGGATTTCTGCGACGGCGGGAGGGCCCCTTCGCCGGGTAGAGCAGGAAGAGGGTGCCATGCGCCGGATTAGCAGTATTACCATGACCCAGACCGCCGCGTTTAATCCGACAATTGTAACAAGTAGTGAAATCGCGGCCGCCGGTGGGATACTGCCGGGAAGGCGTTCCAGATAGAAGTAGAGGACAATCAGACCAGTGGCAATCAGGAACAGAAGCTGAAAGGCAAGGAGGGGACGCAGAAGGCTGCTCCTCACTCTTATCGAAAGGAGAAAAAGGGCTGCTCCGCCCATAAAGCCGGTTGCAAAGAAGAGAATATAGAATATCAACAAAAAATTTTCCACGCGTGCCCCCGGTGGTGCGAATGCTACTATAGTAACTTATTTGCCGTCTTTGTCAATCGAGAATTCCTTGTACTGCGCGTTGTACTGCGTCGGTCATACTTACTCCACATCTTGGGGTTTTTCCAGCTCCAGGGTTACCCGGACAGTGGTCCCTCGGTCATTTGAAATATTTAAAGTTCCGTTATATTGGACGGCATAAGTATCAACAAGGGTAAGCCCGAATCCGTATGCTCCTTGTTCTGCTGTTTCAGAGGGTGTGCCCTTTCCGTTGTCCGCCACTTCAATACACAAATGATCGGGGTCTTCCTTGCAAAGAGAGACTTTGATCTTTCCCGGCGAACCTTCTGGAAAGGCGTATTTAATGGAGTTTGTGATAAGTTCGGTAGTTATTATTCCAATAGGCAGGGATTGTTTTGCTGTAACCTTTATGTCCTCGTACTCGCTGTCGATGGAAACCTCCCGGGTGTCGATATAGGTAGACCGGATATCTTGAATCAGCGGATCTAAGAATGAGGAAATATCTATGGTTCCCACATCCTCGCCGGTGTAGAGGGCCTGATAGATGTTATGCATAAGATCAATCTTTCTTTTTATTTCACCAAGGATTTCACTGGTTTGTGCATCACTTATATGATCACCGCGCAGGGATATGATACTTGAAATAGTAGCCATATGGTTTTTAATGCGGTGGTGTACTTCCTTGAGGAGGGCCTTTTTTTCAGAAAGCTGCTTCTCTATCTCTTCTTCGGCTTTTTTTTGTTTTGTCACGTCGAGGAAGATAACCGCATTCAAATTCCCTGAGGAGGCAAAGTGAAACTCAATCTCCACCACTCTTCCGTCTTTGCAGTTCACGGGAAACTGGAGGGGGGAGATTTCCGTGTGATGTTCAATAGCGTACTGTGTATTCTTTTTCCAGATTTCCTGTACTTTTTTTCGAAACTCCTTATCAGGGTAGGCTGCTTCCCACCATTCTTGGACCGAGGGGATATCATCCATTGTATATCCAAAAAGGGACTCAAATTTTTTATTCAGATAGAGTACCCGTTCATTCTGGTCCGATATGATAATGCCTATCGGGGCCGTTTCTACAAAGAGGCGGAACTTTTCTTCACTTTCTATCAGGTCTTTCTCCAGTTTTTTTCGCTCCGAGATATCCCTGATAAGTCCGATAAATCCCTCAGGATTACCCTCTTCATCTAGTAAATACTGTATTTTCTTCTCACCCTGAATAATCTCTCCTGATTTTTTTCGGTACCGCGTTTGATAGATAAAATTTGAATCATCCTCTTGTTCCTCCATCATCTTGCCCAATGCTTCATAGTCTTCAGAGGAGGCATACAGCATCGACGTTGTTTTTCCCTCTATTTCAGAAAGGGAATACCCAAAGAGGTCGGTGAAAGCGGTATTGCAGTCCGTTATTTCCCTTTTTTTATTGACCACAATAATTGCATCCCGGAGGTTGTTATACAGGGACTTATACTTTTTCTCACTTTTTTGAAGGGCGGCTTCCGTTTTTTTGCGTTCGGTGATATCCCGGCAAAAACAGATTATTTTATCTCTGGATCCGCCGAGAAAGGAGGCGGAAATTTCCACATCAAAGAGGGTCCCGTCTTTTCTGCGATGACGGACCTGGAATATTTCACTTCCGGTGGAGATAATGCGCTTCATCCGCTCGGCTGCATCTTCCTGTTTTTCATCTGCATCAATATCCGGTATTTTCATGTGGAGAATTTCATCCCTGCTGTACCCCGACATCTCACAGTAGGCATTATTTACATCTATAAAGTTCCCCCCTGAATCTAAAACCCAAAATCCATCGCGGGTAGTCCTTAAAATAGATTGAAGGTAATTGACGGTGTCCCTAATATCAGCGTGGGATTGTTTTTCCTTTGTAAAAACTTCCGTATAAATAATGAGGCCGCCGATGGAGCCGTCCCCTTCATACCAGGGCCTGCACTCCCATCGGGTCCATTCTACCGTACCGTCCTCCCGTTCATAGGGGTCATTCTCTCCGCGGGACACTTCACCCTCTAGGGCTCTTTGATGAACATCTCTCCACTTTTGGGGCAGGTCGGGAAAGACCTGGTAGTGGTGTTTTCCTATAACATCTCTTTTTCGAACATTGTATTGGTTGAGGTACTGCTGACTTACATAAATATACTTTAAATTTTTGTCGTGAACGGCAACGGCACTCTGGTTATGCTCGATAATATAACTCATTAAATTGTGAGAGTGGAGTAGGGCCTCTTTGTGCTCCTTTTCCTTCATTTTAGCTTCAAAGAGGCGAAAGGCCATTTTTATTGCGGCAATTATAACCGTTTCTCCGGAGTTTTTTACAATATAGCCGTAGGAGGTAATCCCTTCGGTTTTCTCTACTAGTGCCGGTTCGGTATGGGAGGAGAGAAAGGCAATCGGCAAATCATGCTTTTTTAGAATCTCATGAGCTGTTTCAGTCCCGTCTATCCCCTCTCCAAGGTCTATATCCATGAGTATAAGTGATATTTCCGGGTCCGCCTCTACAGCCTCAAGGGCTTTTTCACCGCTGTAGACAGGGTATACCTCGTAGCCGTGCTTTTTCAGCATTTCGGCTTCGGACATGGCGATAATAGCTTCATCTTCTACTAATAGAATTTTTTTTGACATACACGCCTCACCTACACTGAATCTACTGCACATTATAAATAGAAACATGCGGTTTCTCAAATTTTTATAAAACCGAGGGGCACTATCAGTCTCTATCAGACCCAGAGGAGGATAACTCTTGGAAAACTGTAGGATAATACCCTCAACCTATGGTACGGTGTTCATTATGGAAACACATCATTCAGTACTTTTTCAATCTGCAGAAGATTTAAATAACATTGAAGACAAAACTATAGATCTTGTAGTGACCTCTCCGCCGTACCCGATGATAGAGATGTGGGATGCTGTTTTTATTGATCGGAATAATGAAATTGATGAATATATGCAGAAGGGCGACGGCTGCGGTGCTTTTGAACTGATGCACAGGGTCTTGGACAGGGTGTGGAAAGAGTGTTACCGGGTTTTAAGGCCGGGCGGTTTTGCCTGTATAAATATTGGTGATGCCACAAGAAAGATCAACACCAATTTCAGGCTCTACACTAATCATTCAAGAATCACTGCCCTCTGCGAATCAATAGGATTTCAGTCTTTACCTCCGGTTTTATGGCGAAAACAATCCAATGCTCCAAACAAGTTTATGGGTTCGGGAATGTTGCCCTCCGGAGCGTATGTTACCCTGGAACATGAATACATCCTCATATTTCGTAAAAGTGATAAAAGGGTTTTTAAAAATGACGAAAAGGAAGTAAGGCAAAGGAGTTCCTTCTTTTGGGAAGAGAGAAACGTGTGGTTTTCAGATATTTGGGATTTTAAAGGAACAAGACAAGCCTTGGGCACAAAACAGGCTGTGGGCGCAGGTAAAGCCTTGGGCGACAGCAAGATGCGGAGCAGGAGCGGGGCCTTTCCCTTTGAGCTGGCCTTCCGACTAATACAGATGTACAGCATGCAGGGAGATACGGTTTTAGACCCCTTTTTGGGTACGGGCACTACCACGGCGGCATCAATAGCTTCAGCCCGAAATTCCATCGGAGTAGAGTTAGATGATAATTTTACTACTACAATTGAGCAGTCAATAACCGGTTCAGTAGAACTGGCTAACCAGCGACAGAGAAAGAGAATAAATGATCATCGCGATTTTGTGAAAGAGTATGAGAACAAAAAGAATAAAACCATGAAGTATGTGAATGGCCCCCACGGATTACCGGTAATGACAAAGCAGGAATTAAAACTAATGGTCCCCAAGCTAAAAAAGATCGTTAAAAGGGAAGATGGGGTCTATACAGCCCACCACGGACCTATGAACAGTGAAGGGTTCCTCATCGATTTTTGAACCCTCCTCAGTATGGGTTTATTCATAACATCAATATTGTACAAAATAACCTGTTAACATTCTTGAAAGACAACTCAGTGCTCTCCTTATATAAATGTACCTGAACCAGGGAAGAAAAAGGAGGGCAAATGAAAACTACACATAGATGGAATGGAATGGGGAATGTGCTTCTCTTTGTAATGCCGGCGCTGTTATTCTACATTTTATTTGTGCTGATTCCCGCGGCGGGTGGAGTATGGTACGGCATGACGAACTGGAACGGTTTGAATCCGGACTATAGATTTGTAGGATTAAGCAACTATGTAGAGGCGCTGACCGAAGATAGAGTGTTTCTCGATTCTGTACTTTTTACCTTAAAATACGTGTTTTTTATGGTGGTGTTACAAAATGCCTTGGCCTTGCTGCTTGCGGTACTCATTGAAGGGAGAAAACAGGGGAAGGTCCTTTTTAGAACAACCCTCTTTATGCCAAACATGATCAGTATGGTGATCGGCGGATTTGTCTGGTTATTTATTTTTACCCAGGTCCTGCCGGAGATCGCCCGCTCAGGCATTTTCTCGTTTTTAGATCAATCATGGATTGGAGATCCAGCCTGGTCATTTTATGCAATTTTGATTGTCTCCTTATGGGTTGGGGTCGGGTACTTAATGGTAATTTATATTGCGGCTCTTCAAGGGGTTCCCTCACAATTGAAGGAGGCGGCGGAGATTGACGGGGCTTCGAGAACGCGATTGTTCACCTCGATTGTGCTGCCGATGATCCTCCCGGCAATTACCATTGGAATGTTCCTCGCACTAAATATGGCCTTCAAAGTATTTGAGGTAGTCTATGCCCTTACCGGCGGCGGGCCGGGGCGGGCCACCCAGGTTATCGCGCTGAATATATTTGAAGAGGCCTTTAACATGAGTAATCGCTATGGCTATGCCAGCGCCAAGGCAACCCTTCTGTTTATCCTGGTATTTATTATCACGCTGATACAACTACGTATTATGAAAAAGAGGGAGGTTGAATTATGATAGAAAGAGATCAAACCTTTGCTCAACCCTATGTTCAGCCCTTTGCTCAGTCATCAGTTCAGTCCTCTGCTCAGTCCTCTGCGGCCCGGGTTTCTGGATACAGGGTAAACTTGTATTCCTTGTTTGAGGGAATCAGTTATTTTATTCTTCTCGCCGCCACTCTAGTGGCCCTTTTTCCAATAGGTATGGCAATAATGAACTCTCTCAAAACCGACGGAGAAATAATGAATAATATCCTTGCTTTTCCCAGGGTGATACGGTTCTCAAATTATAAGCAGGCCTTTGAATTAACCCATTTTCTCAGGAGTTTGATGAACACCATTGTAGTCATTAGCACGGGGCTTGCGGGGATAGTATTTTTCGGTGCGATGTCGGGGTATAAACTCTCCAGGACCCACTCTCGTCTCAGCGGGTTTCTTTTTGGTATGTTTATCATGTCGATGTTGATTCCCTTTCACTCAATAATGATTACCCTGACGAGGGTGGCCCGTATTGTTCATGTGCAGGGGACTTCGGTTGGCCTAGGCCTCATTTATATTGGGCTTGGAGTGCCGATGGCAATATTTCTGTATCACGGCTTTATAAAATCGGTGCCCCGGGAACTTGATGAAGCTGCGCTTATTGACGGCTGTGGTGAGTTTCGCTTTTTTCTTACAATTGTATTTCCCCTGGTAGCGCCAATAACAGTCACTGTGATAATTCTAAATACCCTCTGGATGTGGAATGATTTTCTCTTGCCCCTCATTATGATCACCGACAGTGACAACTATACCGTAATGCTTTCTACCAACATTTTATTTGGACAGTACAGCAATAATGACTGGTCGGCGATTCTTGCCACACTGGTGTTGGCAATGCTGCCGATGGTAACTCTGTATCTCTTTCTTCAAAAATATATTATGAAGGGCATCACCGAAGGTGCCCTCAAAGGCTAGAGTGTATGATAAGTGGTTTTATATCTGCCGGCGGCAGGGATCTTGTAGATGGACAGGGACGTAAGGTTTTATTGCGGGGAGTTGGACTGGGAAGCTGGTTTCTGCCGGAGGGGTATATGTGGAAAATGCCCGCTGAGGCGGACCGGCCCCGTCGGATGGAGAAATTGATTCTCGATGTGGTCGGGCCGCAAAGTGCGGCTGAGTTTTGGGAGGCCTACTGGGACAACTTCATTAGCGAGGCGGATATACAGCAGATTGCCGCTGAGGGGTTTAACTCCCTGCGGCTTCCTATAAATGCCCGCTATTTAACCGGGTCTGATGGTTCTTCAGACATACTGGAATCACGGATTGCTCGCATAGACTCGCTTATCAAATGCTGCAAAAAGCATCAGGTGTATATAGTTTTGGACCTTCATGGGGCCCCGGGGGGGCAAACCGGAACAAACATTGACGATTCAGAGTTTGACCGTCCTGATCTGTTTCGTATCCGGGAAAATGAGGATCGCACGGTTAAAATCTGGCGGACCCTCGCTGAACGCTACAAAGATGAATACATCCTAGCCGGGTACGATTTGTTGAATGAACCTCTGCCTAACTGGTTTTCCGAATACAATGAGAGGGTCCTTCCCTTGTATCGCAGGATCAGTGAGGCTATACGGAGGGTCGATTCAAAGCATCTTATCATTTTAGAAGGGGTTCACTGGGCAACCGACTGGTCGATTTTTGATGAGCCCTTTGATAACAATATAATGCTGCAATTCCATAAATACTGGAACAACCCCGACAAAGAGAGCATCGCCTTGTACACAGAGGCCCGGGAGAAATGGAATGTACCCATTTACATGGGAGAGGGTGGTGAAAATAATACCGACTGGTACAGCGGCGCCTTCCGGCTCTTCGAGGACCTTGACATATCCTGGAACTTCTGGACGTGGAAAAAGCTGGATACCCTCAACTCTCCACTGTCTATCTCAACCCCCAAAGATTGGAGCCGGCTGGTGGCTGCTGCCAAGGGGGAGGATCATCTGGAAAGGGATGAAGCCCTCACTATTCTGTGGGAGTATCTGGAGAATGTAAAGTTCGATAACTGTGTGTACCACCCGGAAGTAGTAAGGTCTCTGTTTCGAAGACCTCCGGTTCGAATCCCCGCTATCTTTTATTCGTATCAAAACAGGGGGCAGGGCTTTGAACCGGGGCTGGAGAAGGGCACACACCCGGACCTTTCGCCGGCAGCTTCAATAGATTTTAGGCGGGCCGACGGTATGACCTTTGGTTACGTAGCTGCAGGGGGACATCAAGCAGGGGGACATCAAGGGAGTCCGCATTTTGCCCATAACGGGGGTGAGCCATGGAAGGCGGAAGAGTGGATGTATGTGCAGCTGGCCCCCGGTGCATGGGCGGTCTATGACTTTAACGCAGCTCATTCCTCGGGGCCGCACGCATATAACCTGACCCTGCGAATGCGAGCCCTTCCGGCGGAAGGTTCGGCAGAGAATGGGGCGGAAGGGCCGGCGGCCTCAAAGGTGCAGGTATCGATTGCGGGGACAGAACAGAATTGTGAGCTGCCCCTTAAAAAGAGCGAAGAATTTTTAGAGTATCAGATAGAGTGTACAGTCCGCCCGGGGCACCAGCGAGTTACTGTGTATAGCATGAAAGAAACTGTTCAGCTGCAGTACTTGCATGTTAGTATTCGGGATTAGAGTTCCGGATTAAGGGGGAGCGTATTTCTATAGTCCGTCGACATAGCTTACGGTTCAGATTACTTGTGCTCATGCTTCTGCTTACCACGGTCCCGGTGCTGACCCTTACATGGATAGCAGTGCAAAACACCAAGGCCTCGGTAAAAACGCAGATTATTGATGCGAATGTAACTCGGGTCCGGTGGGCTGTACAGTATCTTGAAGAGGTGCTGCTAAGGTTTGATGATCTTTTCTACTCCCTTCAAATAAACGAGAGCTTTGTAAGGATGAACGAAGATTTTGAAAAGCCTACGGATGAAGCCGGCCGGAATGCACAACTTGAGTTGCGCCGCTTATTAACAGCATCTTATTACTCCTATTCAGGCCTGGTTGATCAACTTAGTTATTACAGTCATATATCCGGACAGGCTACTAGAATCGACAATAAAATTAGCGGGGATATCTCATATCCGAAGACAGAGGGTCCTTTATGGAGGGGTGTCTTTGAGCATCCTATCCCGCTGAGTCTTCGGCCAGCAGATGGCCGTGTGTACGCTCTTCATACGGTCAACCGCTTTATAGACCAGCGTCTGCAGGGAGTATTTTTTGCCCGGGTAGATGAATCACTATCAAAGAAGGTTCTGGAAATTCTCGGTTCAACAGGAGATGACATCTCCGTATATTTGCTGAATGAGGAGTTAGAGGTCCTGATTGGACACCCTGAAAAAGATATATCCGAACCGATACTGCAGCATCTTTCAGCCATGGAAGGTTCAGTTGACCACACGGCGGTCAAGAAAACAGCTTCCCATTTGGTGTTTTTTCAGCCCGTAAACGACGGGAGGTTGATGGTGGCAAAGACTGTCCCCCTTTCGCTGGTGAACGGGAGTGCCTCGGATACAGCCGCGGCCGGTTTAATTACAGGATTCGTACTGCTTGCTGCCTCCCTTGTGCTTTCCATCGTCTTTTCTCTTAGAATCAGCCGGCCTATAGTGGAGCTTTCAGAGAGCATGCGCCAGGCCACTCCCCCAAGTTTTGATAAAATACTGGGACAGGATCGTGATGAAATACGCATGTTACAGGAAGGGTATGAGTCTCTGATGGAGCGGATGAAAGGGCTGGTACAGAAAGAGTATGAGCAGGAGATAGAGCTGAAGGATGCACATCTGATGGCATTGCAGGCCCAGATAAACCCCCACTTTCTCAACAACACATTGAATCTTCTGGGCGGTATGGCTCTGGCAAAGGGTGTTCCGGAGGTGTACAGCATCGCACGGGCGGTGGGAGACATGTTTCGGTATACGGTGGGGTATCAGCATGAATTGGTGAAACTCTCCCAGGAATTGACCCACAGCAAAAACTATTTGCTTGTGCAGGAACACCGATTTTCCGGGAGATGCAAGGTCAATGTAGAAGTTGATCCGAAAGTGCTGAACACTCCTATTCCCCAATTCATTTTACAGCCGATTGTGGAGAATGCATTCGACCATGGGCTTCAAAGTAAAAAGGATGAATGGCGCGTATCCGTGAAGGGTTGTGTGCAGAGAAGGGGCCACATAATTGTTATTGAGGATAACGGTGTGGGAATGAAGCCGGAGGAGTTGCGCGCTCTCAGGGACAAGTTAAGAAATGATACAGATACGGTAAAATCGCGTAGAAGTATCGGCTTGCGCAATGTAAATGCCCGTTTGCAGCTTCAGTTTGGCCAAAGATTTGGGCTTAGGGTTTTTAGTACCTACGGAAAGGGGACCCGGGTGGTGGTGGTACTGCCGAAAGACGGGTCTAAAACGGGATAAGGAGTAAGACAATGGTGGTCAGGATGATCATAATCGACGATGAGCCTTGGTCCAGGGAGGTGGTAAAAACTCTCACCGAATGGGAGCGTTTGGGGATTACACTTGCGGGGGAGGCGGATGACGGCGATGCCGGATTAGAGCTGCTGCGATCGGTTCCTGTGGATATTGTTATTGCCGATATGAAGATGCCCGGGATTGACGGTATAGATTTACTGAAAGCGATACATAAAGATTTTCCTTCTGTGAAGATACTAGTGATGAGTGGGTATGATGATTTCGCCTATCTGCGCCAGGCATTAAAGTCGAAGGCCCTGGATTATTTGATGAAACCCATCGATCCCACGGAGCTGAACAATATACTGCAACAGTGTGTGACGGAAATCGAGGCCGGGACCCGCGGCCCGATATCTATGCGAACACCGGTACTATTTCAGAATAGAGAAGTACTTGATGAGTATGTGGAGCATAGACGCCGGGTATTTGCCTGTCTGTTAAAGCTAGACAGTGCCGGTGTAGCAGAAACGCTGCAGGATCTGCAGAACTACTTGGTCTCCCACAGCGAAGGCTTTTCGGATGCTGATGTACGTAGTCGAATTATCCACGACTACCTGTTACTTTTGGAAGAGTTTCTGATACGAAGCGAGGTAACCCCTGAGCCGGGTATATTTAGAGATCGCCACATAGAACAGCTGGACCATGCAGAAATGTTTGATGCCCTTGCGGCGGTTTCAGCTGAGGCAATCGATCTGATCAAAGAGGCCCGACGATTCAAGGATTACCTGGATACAGATATGGTGAAGGACCATATTGACCACTATTTTCAGGAACCTATCTCTTTAGAAACCGTGGCCCAAATGTTTCTGGTCAGCAAGGAGCATCTAAGCCGGGCCTTTCGAAAATCCCAGCAGGAAACCGTCAATGAATACATCACCCGAAGGCGAATGGAAGCTGCACGGCATATGATTATAGAAGAAGAGATAGAAATTAAGGAGGCGGCGTATCTTTCCGGGTATTCCGACCTTGCCTATTTTTATCGGGTATTTAAAAAGCATTTTGGTAGTGCCCCGGGACAACTCCGTAAATAGTTGGGTGTGGCTCTGCCGCATCAATTATATCCAATACCCGGTGTTAATATTGACAAAAGACAGGCTGCCGGCTGTGAGCTATAACATAAACAGATTATGAAAGGAGGCTAACGCCATGAGAAAAAGAGGAAGCAGCTTTTTTATAGGATTGGTTCTGTTATTCGCCCTCTGCGCTGTACACAGTTTTGCAGCTGGTGAAAAGGAACAAGGCCCACAGGCCGAGGGACCACGGGAGGTCAAACTGAAGGTTTTTATGAGTTTTCCCCGGTTTCAGGAGCAGTTTGAGGATTATTTTGAAGAATTTAGCCGGCAGCAATTAGAAGAAAACAACATCGATGTCACTGTTAAGCTGGAAATGCCGAATGTCGAACAGGCGGACCAAATTCTGAAGACCCGGCTGGCTTCGAATGACGCCCCGGATTTATACACATTACATGCGATTGCGGACATCCCTACCTTTTATGAGGCCGGCTATCTTTCGGATTTGTCGGACCAACCCTTTGTAGATGATCTTTTTGAGGGGGTTCGAACAACAGTCAGCTATGATTCAAAGGTTGTGGCACTTCCCTTGGAGAGCCTTGCCTGGGGGTACCTGTACAATAAAGATATTTTTGCCACCCACAATCTAAAACCGCCCAAAACAATTGCTGAGATGAAAAAAGTAGTTGCAGCCCTGCAAAAGGCTGATGAGACCCCCTTTTTGCTGGCCTTTCAGGAATCCTGGATACCCCAGCTTATGATGGCTCTGTCCCTTGGGGGGGTAGTAAACTCGGAATATCCCGACTTTGTTGAAGACATGAACACCGGTGATGCATCCTACGCCGATGTAAATCAGGTATTTGAAATAATCGATATTATAATGGCCAACGGAACCGAGCGCCCCTTTGAGGTGGGAAGCGTAGCGGGTTCGACCGCCTTTGCAAATGGAGAAGCCGCAATGTGGGTACAGGGACCGTGGATGGCCGAATCTATTCTTAAAGTGAATCCTGATATGAACTTCGGCGTCGCGCCCCTCCCAGTTAGTAACGACCCGGATGGGGCAATGATAAACCTGGCTACCTCAACCTCCGTGGCAGTATCTCCAACCAGCGAGAATAAGGATATTGCCTATGAACTGCTTAACTTCCTCCTGGATAAAGAGCATTCCCCGGCATTGTTTGAGGAGCTTAAATTTAATCCGGTAGCGGATTTCCATGACTATAAGGTGTTTCCCTGGGTGGAGGAAGCAATGGACTATGTAGCCGACGGACACGCGTATCTTGACCTGTCCCTCCCGGGAGCAGTTACCGATGAAACCGCGAAATTGCTGCAGAGCTACTACTCGGACCAAGTGACAAAGGACGAGATTATTCAGACCCTTGATCGTACATGGAATCGGGCTTTAGCTGCCGCGCAGTAAGCTTCAGTATAAGTTTAGTTCTGATTCCTTAGACGGTTTTTCTTCTTGAAGCCCTGTCGTTGAAAACGGCGGGGCTCTGTTATAGGCAATGATTATAGGCAATGATTATGGGCAATGATTATGGGCAATGATTATGGGGGCCGGAATGTTTCAGATGTATCGAACCAGTTTAGAAAAGGGCGAGCGGATAAAGGATATTGGCTCCGCATCCTCAAGCCGAGAGAAAACGAATTGTGAGATAAAGGTTACCCCTGAAGAAAGGTACCAAACTGTCCGCGGTTTCGGCGGGGCAATAACGGAGGCTGCCGCTTATACACTGAGCCGTTTACCGAAGGACATGGTCGATGAAGTGCTGCAGGCCTACTTTGATCCCCGGCGGGGAAACGCCTACACGATGAGCCGGGTGCACATCAATTCATGCGATTTCAGCCTGGAGAACTACAGCTATGTAGACAGCTTTGATACCGAGCTCAAGAGCTTCGATATTTCCAGGGAAACACGCTGGGTACTGCCGACCATTCATCAGGCCCAGGCTATTGCCGGTCGCCCGCTTTTTCTGCTTGCCTCCCCCTGGAGCCCGCCGGCATGGATGAAGAGCAATGGAGATATGAACGGTGGGGGCACACTGCGTCCGGAATTTCGCCAAGTCTGGGCCGATTATTACATTCGCTATCTGCAGGCTATGGCGGCACGGGGAATCCGTATGGATGCAATAACCGTACAAAATGAGCCGGCGGCCGTGCAAGTGTGGGACTCCTGCCTGTACACTGCCGCCGAAGAGCGGGATTTTGTACGCGACTACCTTGGACCAACTGTTGCCGGGTCCGCCTTTTCCGGGCTGAAGCTCCTTATTTGGGACCATAACCGGGATTTGGTCTTTGAACGAGCTCGAGAGGTCCTCTCCGACAAAGAAGCAGCTCGTTACATATGGGGAGTAGGACACCACTGGTATGTCTCCGAGGAGTTTGAAAACCTGGGACGGCTGCACAATGCCTTCCCCGAAACCCATCTTGTTTTTACCGAAGGCTGTCAGGAGGGCGGCCCGCAGGTTGGAAAGTGGTTCACCGGTGAGCGCTACGGCAGAAATATTATCGGGGATATGCGCAACTGGGTAGAGGCGTGGATTGATTGGAATATTGTCCTTGATGAACGCGGCGGCCCGAACCATGTGGGCAATTACTGTGATGCGCCGATTATTGCCGATACCGCTGCCGGAGAGATTTATTACAACAGCTCCTACTGGTACATAGGCCATTTTAGCCGCTTTGTGCCCCCCGGCTCGGTCCGTATCGGTTCAAGTGAAGCAGAACCTGTTGAAGGACTGCATCATATTGCATTTCTTACACCTACTGATGAAGTTGTCATTGTGGTTATGAACGAGTCTGAAACAGATTCCCGGGTGGTACTAAAAGAGGGGACACTAAAAGAGGTAGTACTCAAGGAAAAAGCAGAATCTAAAGGGCTGGTCTGTGAGGTGCCGGCCCACAGCATAGTGACGTTGAAAGGCACCTTTTCTCTTCACTCTTGAATATTACTTTCCCATAAAGTATCTTATATAATATATATGAACCTATTGAAACTATTTCTGATGCTGGTACTCAGCTGGGCACTGGCTTCACCGGTTAGTGCCGGAGGCATGGGCACGTACGTGTTTGTTCCGCACGGCTCGAATGTAATGATTGCCGGCGATTCCTCAGGTAGCGTCACCCTCACACCCCATTCCCAGACGTACGGTCGGATCCAGGCACATATCCGTAATCTCTCTTCCGCACAGCGCATTACCAGGGCCGCCGACGATCCAGCCGGTCTGGCAGTGGCGGAGAAGATGAACGCCCACCTCCGGCAGCTGAAACGCGAGGTGATGAATGCTCATGACTATCGCAACTTTTTGAACTACAAGGAAGCGGTTATTGCCGAGAATATCGACCACATCCAACGCCTGCGCGAGCTGGCAATGCGGGCGGCCGGCGGTATTTTTTCAACTTCGGATAGGTATCTGCTGCAAGCTGAGGTTGAGCAACTGTTGCGGCAGATAGATATGAATGCAAAAAATTCATCCTTCAACAAGAAAACCGTTGTTCCCGGCTTGACAGTTAATGCGCTGGGGTTGAACGGTTTTTCTGTAGTAGAGTCTCCAGCCTCGAAAATTGGCCGCCTTGATGAGGTGCAACGCAGCCTCATCGATTTGCGCACCCGATCCGGTCTGCAATCGAGCGCCCTGCAGTTACAGATAGATGGAAAACAATACTACATGCTGAACCTGCAGGACTCGGAAAGCACAATCCGCGACCTGGACATAGCCGAAGCCTTGACCGATTTTTCGAAGGATGTGGTTTTGTACCAAACCCAGACCGGCTTGATACTACACACCAAGTAATTATTAGGCAATGGAGATTGGTTTTCGTTCGGCCATACTTGCCCTGCCTGTATCGGAAATACGGGGCAAATTTGTTCAGAGCATATTAAAACAAAACAACTACATCCGGGTGCGCCCCTACCTCGACGGAGCATTTACCGGGGAAGGCGTGAATTCCGAGGTGGAGTTACAACTCTTCACTGGAGAGGAGTTCGCCATTCTACTGAATGAGAGCGATAAAGATAGTGCCTTTGTATTTGGCGAGCGGTTGCTCGAATCGATACGTAGCTTCGAATTCGGGCAGGTGGGAAAAATTACGACCAGCGCAGATATAGCTACTATTGCCCCGGAAGAAGCCCTAAAGAGCCTGCAGGAACGGGCAGATTCAGCACGTTACTGTGCCAAAGAGGAAGGCAGGGACAGAGCGGCTGTAGCGGAATAGTTAATTTTCCTGGCGCCGGTGCAATTCTAAATTTGGAAATTGCTTCAGTTTCTTAGC
>Ga0102938_10000445_pt1 | contig 30411 bp, 22 predicted proteins | sample SalPonR2_B_D2_MG_FD_84516 | JGI IMG/M metagenome (GOLD analysis project Ga0102938, IMG submission 84516) | Salt pond soil microbial communities from South San Francisco under conditions of wetland restoration - Salt Pond MetaG R2_B_D2_MG | ecosystem: Environmental > Aquatic > Marine >... | reverse complement strand
TACGCCCGGTCGGTCGCCGTGTTCATGAACGGTGCGGCGATCCCCACGACCGATGCCTACGGCGAGCGCGTCATCGACGACAGCTTCCTGGTGATCTTCAACGCCAGCGAGTCCGACATCGACTGGTGCATCCCGGGACCCGAGTGGAGCCGCCGCTGGACCGTCGACCTCGACACCGCCGATCCGCGCAAGGGCTGGGCCCGCACCGTCAACAAGCGGCCCGGCGACGAACTCGCGGTGACAGCCCGATCGATGGTGGTGCTGCGTTCCGTCCGCCCGCCGAGCCGCCACCCCGTCCACTCCCGCACGACCACCACCCGCGGTGCGAACACCCCCACCACGGAAAGGACCACCTGAGCCATGCCGAAGAGGACCACCGCACGCACGACCGCCGCCTCCGCCGCCTCCCCTGCTGCCGGGTCGGCTGCCGATGCGCCGGCCGACGCCCCGGCCGACGCGTCGAAGGAGATCCCCGGCGGCGTTCCGGATCAGCGGCCGTCGCGGGCGGTGGTCGAGCCCGTCCGGCCCGTCGTCGACGGTGGCCGTTTCCCGGCCAAGGCAGCGGTCGGTGAGCCCGTCACCGTGATGGCCGACGTGTTCACCGACGGCCACGACGTGGTCGCTGCAGCGGTCCGCTGGCGCCACGTCCCGGATCCACGCGCAGCGGTCGACGCCGTCGCCGACGACGCAGCCCGTTGGCACGAGCGCGCCATGGAACCGCTCGGCAACGACCGGTTCACCGCATCGTTCACACCGATGCACCTCGGCCGCGTGGAGTACGAAGTGACCGGTTGGGTCGATCACGCGGAGACCTGGCGGCGCGACACGAACAAGAAGATCGCTGCCGGGGTCGACGTCCACGTCGAACTGGCCGCCGGCGAGGCACTGGTGGCCGAGATGCTCACATCGGCGGACGCCGCCGAGGACGATCAGCAACGTCTCCGAGCCCTGCGCGAGCAGCTCCGCAACGGCATCACCACCGCACTCGCCGACCCCACCTGGACCGATGTGTTCCACCGCTGCGCACGGCGCGACCCGGTCGCCCGTCCCGATCGACCGCTGCCGATCGACGTCGATCCACTGCACGCGTCGTTCGGTGCGTGGTACGAGTTCTTCCCCCGCTCCACCGTCGGCGACCCCGACGGCCACGGCGGCGAACAGCGCACCGGCACGCTCGCCGACGCGCTCGACCGTCTCGACCACGTGGCCGACATGGGCTTCGACGTGGTGTACCTGCCGCCGGTGCACCCGATCGGCCACACGCACCGCAAGGGTCGCAACAACGCCACCACGGCCGAACCCGGCGACGTGGGCAGCCCGTGGGCCATCGGCAGCAGCGAGGGGGGCCACCTCTCCGTGGCGCCCGACCTCGGTACCGTCGACGACGTCGTCCGCCTCGTCGAGGGCTGCCGCCGGCGCGGCATGCACCTGGCGCTCGACATCGCCTTCCAGTGCTCGCCCGACCATCCCTGGGTCGACGAGCATCCCGAGTGGTTCGCCAAGCGTGCCGACGGCACCATCCAGTACGCCGAGAACCCACCCAAGAAGTACCAGGACATCTATCCGCTCGACTTCGAGAGCGACGACTGGCAGGCCCTGTGGGTGGCGCTGGCCGACGTGTTCCGCTTCTGGATCGACAAGGGCGTCACCGTCTTCCGGGTCGACAATCCGCACACCAAGGCCCTGGCCTTCTGGGAATGGGCGCTCACGACCCTGCGGGCCGAGCATCCCGAGACCGTGTTCCTCGCCGAAGCGTTCACCCGGCCGCGGGTGATGGAACGGCTGGCGAAGGTCGGCTTCAACCAGTCGTACACCTACTTCGCCTGGCGCCAGTCGTCGTGGGAACTGAGCGAGTACTTCGCGGACCTGGCGACGCGCACCGTCGACTACTTCCGGCCCAACGCCTGGCCGAACACTCCCGACATCCTCACCGAGCAGCTCCAGAGCGCCGGGCGTCCGGCATTCGTGAGCCGGGCCGTCCTCGCCGCCACACTGTCGCCGAGCTGGGGCGTCTACGGGCCGGCGTTCGAACTCGTCGAACACCATGCCGTGCGCGAGGGGTCGGAGGAGTACCTCGACTCCGAGAAGTACCAGGTCCGTCACTGGGACCTCGACCGGGAGGACAGCCTGGCGCCGCTGCTCACCCGTCTCAACCGGATCCGCCACGACCACCGGGCGTTCCGCAACCTCGACACGCTCCACGTCCACCAGACCGACGACCCGGGTCTGCTCTGCTATTCCAAGCGTGATCCGCTCGGGTCCTCGCCGCCGGTGTTGATCGTGGTGAACCTCGACCCCCACGCGCGTCACAGCGGCTTCGTCGACGTCGACCTCGCCGCACTCGGCCTGCCCTACGGCGCCGAGTACGACGTCGTCGACCAGCTCGGTGGCGTCACCTACCGCTGGCAGGGCAACACCAACTTCGTCGACCTCGCCCCGTGGGCGGCATCGGCGCACGTGTTCTCGGTGCACCGGACCGACGGCCAGTCGTGGGCGGCGCCCGCCGCGCACGAGGCCCCGGCGACCGCGGAGCACGGTGCAGGATGAGCGACGACTGGTTCCGTGACGCCGTCATCTACGAACTGCACGTACGCGCCTTCGCCGACTCCAACGGCGACGGCGTGGGCGACTTCGACGGGCTCACGTCGCGGCTCGACTACCTGAGCGACCTCGGCGTCAACGCGCTCTGGCTGCTGCCGTTCTACCCGTCGCCCCTGCGTGACGACGGCTACGACATCGCCGACTACCGCACCGTGAATCCGGACTACGGCACGATGCGGGCGTTCAAGCGGTTCCTCGACGCCGCACACGCCCGGAACCTCAAGGTGATCACCGAACTCGTGGTCAACCACACGTCCGACCAGCACCCGTGGTTCGAACGCGCCCGCAACGCGCCCGCAGGGTCGAAGTGGCGCGACTTCTACGTGTGGTCCGACGACCCGACCAAGTGGTCCGATGCCCGGATCATCTTCCAGGACTTCGAGACGTCGAACTGGTCCTGGGACCCGGTGGCCGGGCAGTACTACTGGCACCGCTTCTACTCCCACCAGCCCGACCTGAACTACGACAACCCGGCGGTGGTCGACGCCGTGCTGGGGGTGCTCGACCACTGGCTCGATCTCGGCGTCGACGGCCTGCGCCTCGACGCCGTGCCGTATCTCGTGGAACGCGACGGCACCAACTGCGAGAACCTGCCCGAGACCCACGAGATCCTCAAGCGCATCCGCTCCCACATGGACGCCAAGTACGACGGCCGCATGCTGCTGGCGGAGGCCAACCAGTGGCCGGAAGACGCCGCTGCCTACTTCGGTGACGGCGACGAGTGCCACATGAACTTCCACTTCCCGGTGATGCCGCGCTTGTTCATGTCGGTGCAGTCGGAGAACCGGATGCCGATCATCGACATCCTCGACCAGACACCCACACCACCCGAGGGGTGCCAGTGGGCCACGTTCCTGCGCAACCACGACGAACTCACACTCGAGATGGTCACCGAGGAGGAGCGCCACACGATGTTGCGCGCCTACGCCCGTGACGACGAGATGCGCATCAACCTCGGCATCCGTCGCCGGCTGGCGCCGCTGCTCGGCAACGACCGACGCAAGGTGGAGCTGCTCAACGCCGTGCTGTTCTCCCTGCCGGGAACCCCGGTGATCTACTACGGCGACGAGATCGGGATGGGCGACAACGTCTACCTCGGTGACCGTGACGGGGTGCGCACGCCGATGCAGTGGACGGCCGACCGCAACGGCGGGTTCTCCACGGCGAACCCCCACAGGCTCTACCTGCCGTTGATCACCGAGCAGGAGTACCACTACGAGAGCACCAACGTGGAGACGCAGCAGTCGAATCCGGCGTCGTTGCTGGCGTGGATGCGCCAGCTCATCGCCCTGCGCACGCGGCACCAGGTGCTGGGCCGCGGTGACATCGCATTCCTCGATCCCGACAACCCCCACGTCCTGGCGTTCATCCGCACGCTGGAGGGCGAGCGTCCCATGCTGTGCGTGGCCAACCTCTCGCGGCTCGCACAGCACGTCGAACTCGACCTGCGCGAGTTCCAGGGGGCAACGCCCATCGAGGTCTTCGGCTACAACCGCTTCGCCCCGATCCGCGACCACGACTACCAGGTCACGCTGGCGCCCTACGGTTTCTTCTGGTTCGAGTTGGCCACCGAACGTGCGCAGATCGACGAGTCCCCGCTCCCCCACCTGCCGGGATCGATGACCGAGGTGCTGCGACGCCGGGCCGGCATGGGCCGCGCACTGCAGCGCTGGATGCCGCAGCGCCGCTGGTTCGCCGGCAAGGGTCGCACGATCCGCGAGGTCCACATCGACGACGCCATCGCGCTCGACGACGACGTGGCACTGCTCGTGGTGACGTTCTCGTTCACCGAGGGCGACGACCAGCGCTACACGGTGCCGGTCATGCGCCTGGCCCGCGAGATCGTCGCCGGCATCGACTCGTCGGTCGCCGTCCATGCGATTGCGTCGCTCGACGACGGCAGCCTGCTGGTCGACGCCATGTACGACGCTCGCGGGGCCGCCGTGGTGTTCGGGGCGGCACTGCGCCGTCGGTCGCGCCGCGGCCGCCACGGCGAACTGCGGGGCCGACCGCGCCGCACACGTGTCGCCGGGCTCACCGACGACCCGCGCAACGTGAACGTGCTCGGCGTCGAACAGTCCAACTCCTCGGCCATCATCGACGGCAGGCTGATCGCCAAGCTCATCCGTCGGCTCGAGCCGGGCCTCAACCCCGACGTCGAGCTCCCCTCCCATCTCCTGGCGGCGGGCTTCGAGCACGTCCCCGGCGTGGCCGCCACCCTCGACCTCGATCTCGCCCGCGAGTCGAGCCCGGCCAACGTCGTGGTCATCCACGATGCGATCACACACGAGAGCGACCTGTGGGTGAAGGTGCTCGACGACCTGTCGCTGATGATCGACATGGGTGCCCCGTACGACGGTTCCGGTGGGGCAGAACCCGCCGGCGAGACGTCGATCGCCACCTTGCTGGGACGGCGCACGGCCGAACTGCACAAGGCGCTCGCGCTCACCGATCCCGTCCCCACCGGCCGCAACGGACGCGAACCGATGGCCCCCGAGTCCTTCAACCTGTTGTGGCAGCGCTCGATCCTGCAGACCTTGCGCAACTCCGTCCGGGCCACACAGCGCGACCTTCGCCGGGCACGACGCGGACGCGTGCTCGACGAGACGGCGCAGGCACAGGCCGACCGCCTCGACGACGACATCGACCGTCTGCTCGAGCGCTACGACGAGCTGCGCACCCGCAAACTCGACGCCAAGCGGATCCGCGTCCACGGTGATCTGCACCTCGGCCAGATCCTGTGGACCGGCAACGACGTCGTGTTCATCGACTTCGAGGGAGAGCCCGGACTGCCGATCTCCCAGCGCACGATCAAGCGCTCCCCACTCGCCGACGTGGCCGGGCTCGTCCGCTCGTTCGACTACGCCGGCCGGATGGCCGTCCACACGGCCCGTGAACGTGGCCGGATCGCCGACACCGACGTCGACCGCGTGGACGCCTGGCGCGCTGCGTGGACCGATGCAAGTCAGCAGGCACTGCTCGATGCGTACTTCGCCGACGTCGGCGACACGGGGCTCATCCCGGCCGACGACGACGACCGTCGACTGCTGCTCGACGTGTACGTCCTCGTCAAGTCGCTGTACGAGGTGCGTTACGAACTCGCCAACCGGCCCGACTGGGTGGCGTGGCCGATGTCGGCGATCTCCGACATGCTCGAACCGGTGAGCGGTCGATGACCTCGGGCGAACTCCGGGAACGGGCGCAGGCGCTCGGAGTCCAGGTCAGCTACCACGACGTGGACGGTGTCCTGCACGACGCCGACGACGCCGTGCTCGCCCGCGTGGTCGACGTGTTGGAGGCCGACCGGGCAGCGGCGGCGATCGACCGCCGGCGTGTTCCACCGATCCACTTCGCCACGGCCGGCCCCCTCCCGGTGCGTGGCCACGTGACCGACACCGACCTCGAGGTCGGCACCACATCCGTCGACCTGGTGGTCCGGCACGGCGACGACCACGACGCGGTCGACGTGCCATCGGACCTCCCGCTCGGCTGCCACGAGCTGCGCATCGCCGTGGACGGGGCCATCGACCAGACGGTGATCGTCGTGTGCCCGCCGTCGATGCCCCGTTCCGACCGGCTGGCCCACAGCGGCGCCCTGTTCGTGCCCACCTACGCACTGTGGGAACGCGACCGGCCCCTGCCATCGTTCACCCACCTCCACGACCTCGCCCGGCGACTGCCCACGTTCGGCATCGACACGGTGTCGACGCTGCCGCTCTATGCGGCCTTCCTCGACGACCCCTACGACCCGAGCCCGTACTCACCGGTCAGCCGTCTGCACTGGAACGAGGTCTACCTCGACGACGCCGGGCTCCCGCCGGCTCCCGTCCCCACTCTCGGCGACGAGGTCGACTGGGCGTTGCTGGCGGGCCGCCGGCGCCGTCAGCTGATCGACGCCGCCGAGGCGCTCACGGCACAGCAGCAGGCCGATCTGGCTGCGTTCGTCTCCGAGCATCCCGACGTGGCCTCCTACGCGCGGTTCCGGGCCGAGCGCGAAGCCGGCGGCGACGTGGTGGTCGAGCAGTCGCACGTGCTCGCACAGTTCCTGGCCGACCGGCAGCTCGGCGCCATCCGCACCGATCCCGATGCGGCGGCGCTCGCTCTCGACCTGCCGATCGGCTCCCATCCGGACGGCTACGAGGTGTGGGCCGACAGTGCGATGTTCGCCGCCGGGATGACGGTCGGGGCGCCGCCCGACACCTTCTTCGCCGAGGGACAGAACTGGGGATTCCCGCCGATGTTGCCCGCCGCGTCGCAGGCCAGCGGACATCGCGTCTGGCGCCGCCTCGTCGAGCGCGTCGGACGTCACGCCGACGTCCTGCGCATCGACCATGCCATGGCGATCCACCGCCTGTGGTGGGTGCCCGACGGCTTCTCCGCCGACCAGGGGGTGTACGTGCACTATCCCCGCGACGAGATCCTGGCCGTCCTGGCGGCCACGGCCGCGGCCGCCGGCGTCACCATTGTCGGGGAGGACCTCGGCACGGTGCCCACCGAGGTGTCGGAGGCGTTCGACCGCTGGGACGTGCTCGGCATGTACGAGGAACAGTTCCACCTCGACGACGACCCTCTTCCCCACATCCCCGCCCGCACGGTGGCCGGGATCCGGACCCACGACATGGCACCGCTGGCCGATGTCGTGGCCGCCGCCGACACGTCCGCCTACCGGGCGCGGCTCGGCGCCGCACACGGACGCCGTGTCGACGCCACCTGGCAGGCAGTCGTGGAGGAGATGCTGCACCGCCTCGCCCACAGCGACGCCTACATGGTGATGGCCGACCTCGACGACCTGGTCGGGGAGACCCGGCCCCACAACCTGCCCGGCCGGGTGGTACCCGGACTGTGGCAGCGCCGCCTCGACCGTCCCACGTCGGAGGTCCTCGCCGACCCCGACATGGTTCGCCGCCTCTCGATCCTGGGAAGGACAACACGATGAGCACCCACGAGATCCACGACAGCACCGGCCGCGACCCCGGCAGCGACCGACGCGTCGACGAACTCGACGTCTATCTCTTCAACGAGGGCACACACCGGTACCTGCACCGCCGGTTCGGTGCCCAACCCGGTGAGGGGGGCACGCACTTCGCGGTGTGGGCACCCAACGCGAAGTCGGTGGCGGTCGTCGGATCGTTCGACGGTTGGGACCACGAGCACCACCTCACCGGCAGCAACTCCGGAGTGTGGAGCGGCTGGATCGACGGCGCCGGCGTGGGCCACTCCTACGTGTACCGCGTCACCGGCGCCGACGGCCACACCGTGGAGAAGTCCGACCCCGTCGGCGCCGCCACCGAGGAGCCACCCTCGATCGCTTCGCGCATCGTCGACCTGTCCTACGACTGGGGCGACGACGACTGGATGGCCACTCGTGGTGACCGCGTGGCGCTCGACGCTCCGATGTCGATCTACGAGCTGCACCTCGGTTCGTGGGGTCGTCACGTCAGCGCCGGGCGCCGCTTCCCTCGCTACGACGAGCTCGCCGACCCGATCGCCGACCACGTGCTCGCCCACGGGTTCACCCACGTCGAGCTCCTGCCGATCATGGAACACCCGTTCTACGGCTCGTGGGGATACCAGACCACGGGCTTCTTCGCACCCAGCGCCCGCTACGGCGATCCGACCGATCTCATGCGGATGATCGACCGGCTGCACCAGCGTGGTGTGGGTGTGATCCTCGACTGGGTGCCGTCGCACTTCCCCACCGACAGCCACGGCCCGTACCGGTTCGACGGGACGCACCTCTTCGAGCACGCCGACCCGCGCCAGGGCTACCACCCCGACTGGAACTCGGCGATCTTCAACTACAGCCGCAACGAGGTGCGCGCCTTCCTGGTGTCGAGCGCGATGTGCTGGCTCGACCGCTACCACGTCGACGGCCTACGAGTCGATGCCGTGGCCTCCATGCTCTACCTCGACTACTCCCGCAACGCCGGCGAGTGGATCCCCAACGAGTTCGGCGGGCGGGAGAACATCGACGCCATCGTCTTCCTGCGCCAGCTCAACGAGGCCGTCTACGGCGAGTTCCCCGACGTCACGACGATCGCCGAGGAGTCCACCGCCTGGCCCATGGTGAGCCGCCCCACCTACGTCGGCGGACTGGGCTTCGGGTACAAGTGGGACATGGGGTGGATGCACGACTCGCTCGCCTACCTGCAGCGTGACCCGATCCACCGCCGATGGCACCACGACGAGATCACGTTCCGTTCGGTGTACGCGGGCACCGAGCACTACGTGCTGCCGCTCAGCCACGACGAGGTCGTGCACGGCAAGGGATCCCTGCTGGGCAAGATGCCCGGCGACGACTGGCAGCAGTTCGCCAACCTCCGCCTCCTCTACGCCATGCAGTGGGGCCAGCCGGGCAAGAAGCTGCTGTTCATGGGCGCCGAGCTGGCGACCCGTCAGGAATGGAACCACGAGGGCACGCTCGACTGGTCGCTGCACGACACCGAGGGCCACCGCCACGTCCGCACCTGGCTCGCCGACCTCAACCGGCTCTACCGCACCGAACCGGCCCTCCACCGCAGCGACACGGGAGGCATGGGCGACCAGGGCGGCATGCGCTGGATCGAGGGCGCCGACGCCGACCAGAGCGTGTACGCGTGGCTGCGCACCGACCCGTCGGGCATGGCGGCTCCCGTGCTGATCGTGATCAACGCGACGCCCACGCCACGCCACAACTACCGCATCGGTGTGCCCCGGGCCGGCCGCTGGGCCGAGCTGGCGAACTCCGACGCCGAGCAGTACGGCGGTTCGGGGGTGGGCAACTACGGCGGCGTCGACACCGTGCCCGTCGACTCGCACGGCTTCCACCAGTCGATCGTGGTCAGCGTGCCCCCGCTCGGCGCCCTGTTCCTGTCGCCCGAGCCGGCAGCCGGGCCGTCCGCCGCAACCTGAGAGCCGGATCCGATGGTCAGTCACGACTCGCCGGTTCGAGACCGGCTCGGTGCCACGGTGCTGGACTCCGGCGCCACCCGTTTCGAGGTGTGGGCACCGGACGCCGACACCGTCGACGTGCAGGTCCTGCGGGCCGAACACCCCAACGGCTTCCATCGCGACACCGACGAGGAGGTGTGTTCGTTGACGCGCGTCGACGCCGACTCCCGTCACGGGTGGCCGGTGGGAGGGGCTGCTGCGTGGCGGGTGGGCGAGCGGCTCGGGTCGTGGACGGTCGAGGTCGCCGACGTCGTCCACGGCGACCGCTACCGGTACCGGCTGGACGGTGGCGACTGGTTGCCCGATCCGGCCTCGCGTTGGCAGCCCGACGGTGTCCACGGGCGGTCCGCCGTGGTCGACGAGCGGGTGTTCCGGTGGCACGACGACGACTGGGCCGGTGTCGAGCTCGCCGACACCGTGTTGTACGAGATGCACGTCGGCACGTTCACCGCCGAGGGCACGTTCGACGCCGCGATCCGACACCTTCCACGCCTGGCCGAGTTGGGCATCACGACGATCGAGGTGATGCCGGTCGCCGAGTTCCCGGGTCGGCGCAACTGGGGCTACGACGGAGTGTTCGCCTTCGCCGTGCAGCACAGCTACGGAGGCCCGGAGGCGATGCACCGATTCGTGGACGCCGCGCACCGGTTCGGCCTCGCCGTGATCCTCGACGTGGTGTACAACCACCTCGGCCCCGAGGGCAACGTGCTCGGCCGCTACGGGCCGTACTTCACCGACGCCTACAGCACACCGTGGGGGTCGGCGATGAACATGTCGCAGGCCGGCAGCGATGCGGTCCGCCGGTACTTCGTGGAGAACGCGGTGGGCTGGATCCGCGACCACCACCTCGACGGCCTGCGCCTCGACGCCGTCCACGCCATCGTCGATCCCAGCCCCGTGCCGTTCGTGGAGCAGCTCACGTCGGCGGTGCACGCGGCTGCGGATCGCCTCGGACGGACCGTGCTGGTCACGGTGGAGAGCAGCGCCAACGACCCTCGGATCGTGCGCGACGCCGACGAATACGGCTGGGGGTGCGACGCCGTGTGGAACGACGACTACCACCACGCGTTGCGGGTGGCGCTCACGGGCGACCGCCACGAGTACTACGCCAACTACTCGGGAGCCGCCGACGTCGCAACGGCCTGGGCCCGCCGCTGGGTGTACTCGGGCCAGTACTCGCCCGGCTTCGGGCGCAGCCACGGCGGTGTCGCCGACCGGCTGCTGCACCAGCGGTTCGTCGTGTTCGACACCAACCACGACCACATCGGCAACACGCCGCGCGGCGACCGGCTCCTCGCCGATGCCGGACCCGACGACCCGCGCCACCGGCTGGCGCTGGCGGCGGTCCTGCTGTCGCCGTTCACGCCGTTGCTGTTCATGGGCGAGGAGTACGGCGAGGTCGCACCCTTCCCCTACTTCGTCGACCACGGCGACCCGGATCTGGTGGAGGCCGTCCGCCAGGGCCGTGCCCGGGAGTTCTCGGGGGCCGACTGGGAGGGGGACGTGGCCGATCCGGCCGATCCTGCGACGTTCGAGTCCGCCGTCCTCGATCTCACCCTCACCGAGCGTGAGCCGCACCGGTCGCGCCTGGCGATGTGCACCGAGCTGCTCCGCCTGCGCCGCGAGCACCCCGTGCTCACCGACCCCGACGCCGATCAGCAGGTCTCGACCGTGGGCCACGCCGTGTTCGTGGAGCGGTCGGTGCCCGGAGCCACTGCGTCGCTCGTGCTCAACCTGTCGCCCGACCCCGTCACCACGCGTGCCGCATCGACGGATCCGACCGGCGAAGAGTCGGGAGAGATCCGATTCGACTCCGACGACGGCCGGTGGGGCGGGCCCGGTGGGCAGCACGACGTGGTGGGGCCGTGGTCGGCCCGTCTCGTGCTGTCGCCCGGTGCGTCGTGAGCCACACACCGCCTTCTCGCAGCGTCGACGGCGGCCAGGACGACGACCGCCCCGGTGAGCGTGACGTGTGTTCCCGCGTGGTGGTGGTCGGTGGTGGATTCGGCGGACTGGCCGTCGTACGTGGTCTGGCCGGCCAGGACGTCGACATCACGCTCGTCGACCGCCGCAACCACCACCTCTTCCAACCGCTGCTGTACCAGGTGGCGACAGCGGGCCTCAATCCGGCGGACATCGCAGCGCCGATCCGCAGCATCCTGGCCGACCAGTCCAACGTGCGCGTGCTGCTCGGGGAGGTGGTCGGCATCGACGTCGACGACTGTTCGGTCGAGCTCGCCGACGGGACGGCGCTGCCCTACGACCATCTCGTGCTGGCTGCCGGAGCGACGCACTCCTACTTCGGCAACGACCAGTGGGAGGTCCACGCTCCGGGCCTCAAGACCATCGAGGACGCTCTCGAGATCCGGCGAAGGGTGCTGGTGGCGTTCGAGCAGGCAGAGCGGACGGCGGACCCGGCCGAACGCGACGAGTTCCTCACGTTCGTGGTGGTCGGCGGCGGGCCGACCGGGGTGGAGACGGCCGGCGCCATCGCCGAGATCGCCTTCCAGACACTCACGAAGGACTTCCGGTCGATCGATCCGACGTCGGCGAGGGTGATCCTGCTCGAAGGGACCGACCGCGTACTCGGCCGCTACCCCGCGTCCCTCTCCGACAGCGCCGCCCGCCAGCTCCGGCGGCTCGGTGTCGACGTCCGCCTGGGTGTGCTGGTCACCGACGTCGACGAGCGTCGGGTGGAGACCTCCGACGGCACCATCACCGCGCGCACGGTGATCTGGGGCGCCGGCAACGAGGCGTCGCCGCTGGCGTCGATGCTGGGTGCGCCGGTGGACCGCGCGGGTCGCGTGGAGGTGTCTCCCGATCTGTCGGTACCGGTCGGTCCGCCGTCGACGGGCCCGACGGAGCGATCCCGCGTGTTCGCCATCGGCGACGTGGCACGTGCGGAGTCCGACGGCGAGGAGGTGCCGGGCGTCGCGCAGGGGGCGATCCAGGGGGGCGCCCATGCGGCGCGCTGCATCGTCGCCGATCTCACGGGCACCGACCGGCCGAGCTTCGCGTACCGTGAGAAGGGGCAGTTGGCCACGATCGGACGGTCGTCGGCCGTGGGCGTCATCGGCAGGGTGCGGTTGTCCGGGTGGATCGCCTGGATGGCCTGGTGGTCGATCCACATCGTGTTCCTGATCGATTTCCGCAGCCGCGTGAGCGTGCTCGGCAACTGGGCGTGGAACTACCTCACGTTCCGGCGCGGAGCGCGGCTGATCACGGGCCCGTGGGGACCGCGACGCGTCATCGACCGGGAGTGACCCCACCGAGGCGGCACCGTCTCCTTCCCGCGATGAGCCGCCGGCCACGATGTCTGGCCGCTCGCTCATCGCCGGGTGGGTCTCAGGTGCGGTCGAGCACGGCGACCGGGAACCGGTCGAGCCACCACTCGAGGGTGACGGCCTCACCGCCCGTGACCACCTGTGCGTCGTCGGCCAGCACGTCTCGCCACGTACCGGGTGGGAGGACCACCTCGGTCTCGGTCCACGACTCGACGCCGACGGATCGTGCCACGACGATGGTGACCACGGCCGGGCCGTCACGGTCGGACCGCACGAACCCGAGCAGTCGGTCGGCGTGCCGTCCGGTGAACTCGACCGGCTCATAGGCACCCTCGACACCGAAGGCCGCCGCACGGCGTCGGCGCAACCGGAGGACCCGCTCGATCAGCACGGCCTTGGCCACTTCGTCGTCGTCTCCCGTCCACGCTGCCGGACCGTCGACGGAGCGTGCACGATCCACCAGGGCTCGCCGTTCGTCCCAGTCGGGTTCGACCCGGTTGTCGGGATCCACCAGCGAGTAGGTGAAGGCCGCCGTGCCCTGGTACAGGTCGGGCACACCGGGCGCCGTGAGCCGCACGGCGCAGGCCGCCAGCGAGTTGCTCCAGCCGGGCCGCAGGAGACGCTCGGCGATCCCGGCGAGGGCCGTACCGGCGTCGGCGGTCTCGTCCACCACGGTGCCGGCGAGGTCGGCCAGTGCGGATTCGTATCGGTCGTCGACGCCGGTCCAGGCGGTGTGCATGTCGGCTTCCCGAGCCGACTTGACGAGGTACTCGGTGAGCCGTTCGGCGTCGATCGGCCACGCCGTGACCACGGTCTGCAGTGCCAGCAGCGCGGTCGCTGGGTCGACACCGGTGTCGGGGTGATCGTCCATCCAGGCGCGGGCGACCGCTGTCCACTCGTCGGCGAACTCGGCCAGCGCCAAGGAGCGGGCACGGACCCCTTCGGAGCGCTTCGTGTCGTGGGTGGTACCCGCCAACATCGTGAGCGGCGTGGTCTGCTGGACTCGTCGCTGGTGGTCGTGGAACTCCTCGGCGGACGAGGCGAAGGTGGACGGGTCGCCGCCCACCTCGCACAGCGAGGCCAGCGGCAGGTACCGGTAGAACGCACGGTCCTCGGCGCCCTTGGCCATGGTGGGGCTGGTGAGCTGCTGCCACCGGGTGGCCACCACGGGCACGCGGCGGATCATTTCCACGAGGTCGGCCAGCTCGTCGGCGAGATCCGGGCGGGTCGCCGCGGCTCGGGCGTGGGCCACGTCGACCGCCACCTGCGAGGCGGGATCGTGCGGCAGGTAGGTGCGGTACCGGTGCAGCCCGATCGTGAGTTCGACCACCGCCGCTCGGAGGCGGGCGGCCTCAGCGACCACCCGTGACTCGTCGGCGTGGGTGACCTCCACCTCGTGCAGCGGATCGGCGACGTTGCGGCTCGCTTCCACGGTGCGAACCAGCCGGTCGAGATCCGGCCGGAGACCGCCGTCGAGCACCTCCCGCCGGGCCGTCTCCTCCACCTCGTGGAAGGAGCGTGTGTCGCCGGTGAGTTCGTGCCAGAGGCCGAGCAGCGGCCCGTCGGCGGCCGGGTCGAGCAGCGCATGCTCTGTGGCGCGGATGTGTTCGTACCCCGTCGTGCCGTCGACGGGCCACGAGGGAGCAAGTTGCTCGTCGGGCGCCAGGATCTTCTCCACGAGGAGCCAGCGGTGCGCGCCGATGCGGCGGCGCAGCCCGTCGAGATAGGTGCCGGGATCGGCGAGACCGTCGACATGGTCGACGCGCACACCGGCAAAGGCCGGGTGATCGCACAACTGGGCGGGCAGGGTGTCGATGGCCTCCGCCACGGATGGGTCCTCCGCCCGGACGGCGACCAGGTCGTCGATCGTGAAGAACCGGCGGACGTTGCGCTCGGGGTCGCGCCACCACTGCAGTCGGTAGTGCTGGCGCTCGACGGCCGTGGCGACGTCGAGATCCTCCGTGCCACGGGCGAGCGGGAACCGCAAGGGGCCGTATCGCAACTCGGGCCCTCGGTCACCCGTACCGATCTCGAGGCCGCCGGCGTCGATCACGTTCCGGAGCGGATCGCCCAGCTTCGGGACGATCACCTTGCCATCGCCCGCCGCCCAGTCGACGTCGAACCAGGCGGCCGACGGCGACGCCGGTCCATCGCGCAACATCTCCCACCAGCGGTCGTTGCGATGGGCCTCGCCGGCGGCCATGTGGTTGGGGACGTGATCGATCACCACGCCGAGACCGTGCTCCTCCGCAGCGTCGAGCAACCGGCCGAGGCCGTCACGGCCACCGAAGTCGCTGCGTACCCGGGTGTGGTCGATCACGTCGTAGCCGTGGCTGCTGCCGGGTGTGGCCTCGGCGATCGGCGACAGGTACACGTGACTGACGCCGAGCGACAGGAGGTGATCGAGCAGGCCGACGGTGTCGTCGAAGCCGAACGTGGGGGTGAGCTGGACGCGGTACGAGGCGACGAGGGGGAGCGTCGTGGACGGGATGGGTGGTGTGCTCACCCTTCCTGTCTACCCGGACCGCCGAATGCGTGAACACGGTGCGGCCACGGGCCGCACACAGTTCACGCGTTGGACGGGCTGGTGGTCGGTGTCGACGGAGCCGTCGGTCGCGCGGGGAGATCGGGCAGAGCGGCACCCATCAGGTCGACGAAGTTGTCGCAGTAGAACTTCTGGCGGACCTCCTCCGACCGGTCGCCGAGGCTGCGTTCGAAGCGCTCGAAGGGGCGGCGGCCGCCCTCCACGTGCGGGTAGTCGGTGTTGAACAGCAAGATGTCGGGGCCGACCTGGTCGGTGACCCAGCCGACGTCCTCGGTGGGGTACGGCGTGACCCGCACCTGGCGTTCCACGAACTCGCGAGGCGTGAGCGACAGTCGCTGCAGCCGTTCCTCGTGGCGTCCGAAGGCGTCCATCGCCGACTCCATCTGCTTCAGCCAGCTCGGAAGCCAGCTGCACCCCTGCTCGATCACGCCGACGCGCAGGGCGGGGAACCGGTCGAGCACTCCGTCGAAGATCAGCGTGGCGAGGGTCTGCATCGGCGGGAACGGGATGGCCATGTAGTCGACCGAGCGGAAGTTCTCCTCGCCGCCGTGGAAGTCGGCGGGGATCGGCAGGCCGTTGTGGAAGTACGACGGATCGATCAGGTCGCCGGTGCCGCCGACGTGGAACACGACGGGGATCCCCGCCTCCTCGGCCTGGCGCCACACCGGATCGAGGGCGATGTGCGACGGCGAGTGGCCGGCGGGACAGCCCGACGCCACCAGCAGTGCCGCAGCACCCATCGAGATCGCCTCACCGGCCATGGCCTCGGCGCGCTCGAAGTCGGCGAGCGGCACGTAGCAGGTGGGCAGCAGGCGGGGGTCGACCGAGCAGAACTCGACCATCCCGCGGTTGTGGGCGCGAGCGGCGCCGTAGGCCAGATCGAGATCGGGCTGATGCTCCCACTGGTACAAGCGGCTGTTGTGGAAGGTGTTGAACATCAGCTGGGTCTGCACGCCGATGAAGTCGAGCACCCGCGGCCGGTCGTCGGCCAGGAACGACCCGGTGGCGGCGAAGTTCTTGCGATTCATCACCTCGACGGCCTCGTCGGCGAGGAACTCGTCGCTGCGGTGTCGCTCGACGAGCCGGGCGAAGGCGGCGTCGATCGCGTCGGTGTCGCCACCGTGATCGCCGTCGCCTGTCTGGGCCAGTTCGTTGGCGTAACCGGGCCGGTCGAGCCGCTCACGCACGTCGGGATCGGCGTGCTCGCGCAACCAGTCGGGTGGCTCCATGATGTGGGCGTCGGCGTCGTGGACGATCCGACCGTCGATGTAGGCCATGGCACAGTGTTTCATCTGCCGGCGCGTTCCGTATCGTTGGTCGACCCCACCTGGAGCACCACCGTGAACGACGAACACACCGACACCACCGACATCTCGAACACCGGCGACACCCCGGACACCGGCCATGAACCAGCGGCGAACGGTTTCGCCGCGCTCGGACTGCGCGACGAGCTGCTGGCTGCGCTCGACGAACTCGGCTACGAGGAACCCACCCCGATCCAGCGCGAGACGATCCCGCTGCTGCTGACCGGCCAGGACCTGCTGGGGCAGGCGGCGACCGGCACCGGCAAGACGGCGGCGTTCGCGCTGCCGGCGCTGCAGTCGGTCGACACGTCGGGACGGGCGACACCGCAGGTGCTCGTCCTGGTGCCCACCCGCGAGCTGGCGGTACAGGTGAGCGAGGCGATGTTCCGCTACGGGCGCCGGCTCGGGGTGAAGGTGGTGCCGGTGTTCGGTGGGCAGCCGATCCACCGTCAGTTGCAGGCACTCGACCGGGGCGTGCACGTGGTGGTGGCCACACCGGGCCGGGCGCTCGACCACATCGGCCGCGGGTCGCTCGGACTCGACGCGATCCGTACCGTGATCCTCGACGAGGCCGACGAGATGCTCGACATGGGCTTCACCGACGACATCGAAGCGATCCTCGACAGCACGCCCGAGCACCGCCAGACGGTGCTGTTCTCGGCGACGATGCCCAAGCGCATCACGTCGATCGCCAAGCGCTACCAGCGCGACCCGCAACGCATCACGATCGGCCGCCCCGATGCCGAACCGGGCACCAAGGCGCTCGTGCGTCAGACGGTCTACGTGGTGCAGCGTGCCCACAAGCCGTCGGCACTCGGCCGCATCCTCGACATCGAGGCTCCCAGGTCGGCACTCGTGTTCTGCCGGACCCGGACCGAGGTCGACCAGCTCACCGAGACGATGAACGCCCGCGGCTACCGCGCCGAGGCGCTGCACGGCGGCATGGATCAGGCCCAACGTGACCGGGTGATGAGCCGCCTGCGTGACGGCACGGCGGAACTGTTGGTGGCCACCGACGTCGCCGCCCGCGGGCTCGACGTCGACACGCTCACCCACGTGGTGAACTACGACGTGCCGTCGGCGGCGGACAGCTACGTGCACCGCATCGGCCGCGTCGGGCGGGCCGGACGGGAAGGTGTGGCGATCACACTCGCCGAACCGCGTGAGCGGCGCGGCCTCGAGAACATCGAGCGGCTCACCAAGCAGCAGTTCGAGATCGCCAAGGTGCCGACCGTGTCGGATCTTCGCGAGCGTCAGATCGAGCTGACGGTGGCGGCGGTCCGCGAGTCGCTGGCGTCGGTGGACCTCGAGGACTACAACACGGTGCTCCACGCGCTGGCCGGCGAGGACAGCGACCGCAACATCGCACTCGCCGCGATCAAGTTGGTGCACGAGGCGCGTGGCGCCACCATCGACGAGTTGGAGATCCCCGATGCTTCGGACAAGCTGCGCGGCGGCAAGAACGCCAAGCGCGGCGCCGACGGTCGCCCCGCCGGGAAGGGCCAGCGCGCCGACCGCTCCGGCGGGACGCGTGGCGAGGGCGGCGGCCAGGGCGGCAAGGGCAAGCGGGGCGGTGGCGGCCAGACCGACACGGCGTTCGTGCACGTGAGCCTGGGCCGCAAGGCCGGTGTCCGCCCCGGCGACCTCGTCGGTGCGATCGCCAACGAGTCGGGTCTCACCGGGCGGGAGATCGGTCCGATCCGCATCGCCGAGGCCTACTCGGTGGTGGGTGTGCCTGCCGCGTCGGTCGACCACGTGATCTCCGAGATGCAGTCGACCACCATGCGCGGCAAGCGCGCCCGCGTCCGCCGCTTCGTCGAGTGACCCCCACCACCGTTTGCGTGACGGAAATGTCGGGACGGGCCAACGAAAGCGTCACGCAAACGGAGAACGGTGGAACCGACGCGAGCGTGCCCGCCTCCACGTCGTTGGAGAGGCGGGCACGCTGCTCGATGGGTGCGCCTGTCAGCCCTGTTCGATCGTGCCCCTCCAGGCACCGGTCGACATCGACCGGTCCTCGATGAACTTCTTGAACGCCGTCATGTCGGCTTTCAGCTGACCCTGCACCCACCCCATCTTGTCGGCCACGTTCTCGAGGAAACCCTCGGGGTCGTAGTCCATCTGCAAGGTGATGCGTGTCGTGTCGTCGTCGAGTCGGTGGAACGTCACCACGCCGGCATGGTCCGGACCGTCGATCGTCTTCCAGGCGATCCGCTGGTCGGGTTCCTGCTCCGTGATCACGGTGTCGAACTCACGGTTGACGCCACCGATGTCGACGTTCCAGTGCAGCATGTCGTCGGAGATCTGCCGCACTTCGGCGACGGCGTTCATGAACCGCGGGAACTCCTCGAACTGCGTCCACTGGTTGTAGGCGACTCGTACCGGCGCCTCGACGTCGATGCTGTACTGATGGTCGTTGGTGCTCACTGCGACGTTCCCTTCGTCTTCTCCTTCACGGCGTCGACGGCCTCGTTCACCTTCTGCTTGGCATCGTCGACGGCGTCTTTCACCTTGCCGGCGGTCTCGTCGGTCTGCCCTTCGCGCCTGAGTTCCTCGTCGTCGGTGAGGTCGCCCGCCGCCTGCTTCACCCGCCCGGATGCCTTGTCGGTCTCTCCACTCATGTGGCCCTCCTCGCTGTATTTCGCTGTATCTCGGCGTTCTCACGGCGACCCGAACGTCGGGTTCCGCACTCGGAGATCCGATACCCGGGATCCTCCCGAGCGAAACCCACGCCAGCCGGAGATGCGGCGGCCGCCCTCGGCCGTGTCGAGCCCGTGGCGTGCGGGACCGGTCGGCTCTCCGAGCGCCTCGATGATGCAGGCCGACTCCTCGACGAGCCGGCGAGCGAGAACGAGCCGACTGGAATCGTCGATGCCGGGAAGGTCCCCGACGCGTGTCGGTGTGCCGTGGCTCAGGCGCCGCAACGCCTCGGTGGCGGCGACGGGAAATGTGACCGTCCGGTCACCCAGGTGCACCTCGATCTCCGAAGGCGAGTCGGCGTCCTCGTCGGCTGGCTCTCGTCGCCGGTCGAATCGTTCGAGCGTCTTGGCCAGCGGCTCGGGAGCCGTCCACCGGATGACACCGTCGAGGGTCAGCCGATGGCGGCGTGCCATCGACGAGATGTGACCGGCGGCCTCCGGGCGGCGCCGCTGGCGATGCTGCTCGTGCTCGACCACTGCGGCGACGTCCAGCGTCGACATGTGCTCGACGGCCGCTCCGACGGCCGCTTCGACGTCCCGGGTCAGCGCTGCGGCACGGCCCGGAAGTTGATATCCGATCGGCAGAGGCCGATCGAGTGATTCGGATCCGGATCGCAGCACACGTTCGATCACATTGCGTGCGGTCACCCTGATGATCCCGAGAGTGAGATGGAGAGAGGTGTCGTCGGACGCTGCGGCGCGGTGTCGTGTCCCGGCCGGCACGTAGAGCACGTCGCCGGCGCCGAGGGTCACATCACCGACGCCGTCGACGTGCCAGTGCTTCTCACCGTGGAGTTGCACCGCGACGACGTCGTGGTCGTCGGCGTGATCCGTCAGCCCGCTGGCACCGGGAGGTGTGAGGTACGCGTTGGCCTGCACCGGATGGGAGATGTCGCACTGGAGGGCGTCGACGAACTCGCCCACGGCGGGCACGGTCCGGTGCAGCGACTGCAGTACGAGCGTGGCGCCGTCGCAGAGGCGGTCGACGACCTTGCGGACGTCGACGACGTCGTCGAGTTGCTGGCCGCCGAGTCGGATCCTGCTGCAGTACTGCGATGCGGGAAGCACGTCGCCGTCGATCACCATCCTCACTGCGGGTCGGCGCGGCGAACTCGTCACGAACCTGTCGACGGCATCGAGATCGAGGACACCGTCGAAGGAGTTCGGACGACCCCGATACAGCAGCGGTTCGCGACCCCAGGCCTCGTGGAACGAGGAGACGTCACCGAAGAGGCGGGCCAGTGGTCCTGTCCCCGCTCGCGGCATGGCCCCGTTGTCCCTTCCGCCCGAGGAGGTCAGGCCTCGTCGCCGGTGTCCTTCGAGTGCTCACCCGGCGCGTCGAGATTCTCGTCGGCCTCCGTCGGCTCGTCGCCGGTGTCCTTCGAGTGCTCACCGGGCGCGTCGAGATTCTCCTCGTCCTCGGTCGGTCCGCTCTTGATGTCGTCGTTCGAGATCGATGCGTCACTCATGACGAGCGGCGTACCCGATCGTCGCAGCCTCAATCCTCGGTCGCTGCCGGCTCGGCGTCGGAGGCCGAGGAAACCAGCAGTTCCCGGCCGACCCACAGCGGCACGATCTGGCCGACCAGCAACGAGAACCCGCCGATCACCAGCAGCACACGCAGCACCGTCACCGTCCCGTCGAGGTCGTCGCCGGCACGCTGGGCGACTGCCCGCGCATCCGCGACGCTCGCCCGATACTGCTCGACGAGGTCATCGGTGGTTGTCAGGTCGTCGTCCACCGTGCGGACCGATGCCGCGAGTTCGTCGAGTCGTTCCTGTAGGTCGCCGGCCGAGTCGGTGAAGTCGGTGAGCCCTCCGGCGGTGGTCTCGAGCTCAGCGGGGACGGGCTCGAGCGATTCGGCGAGTCGTCCGAAGGTCTCCTCCAGTCCGTCGTCGGGGTCGTAGTCGGGACCGAACGGGATGTCCGACAGCGCTCGCAGGACGCCGTCGATGGTGCCGCCGAGCCCCTCCAGCCGACGGATCGTCGCCGTCGCTTCCTCCAGGCTCGGGCCGATCGTGCCGGCGAGGTCGGCGACGTCGTCGACGGCTCCGGTGGCCGAGTCGAAGGAGCCGGACACGGCGTCGAGCGCCTCGGCGAGGGCACGCACCGCCTCGTCGGTGGAGACGAGAACGTCGTCGGCGAGGTCGATGGTGTCGTCGACGGCATCGAGCGCCTGCTCGGTGACGTCGAGGCTCTCGGTCGTGGTGTCGTTGAGCTGCCCGACGAAGATCCAACCCGTCGCGGAGCCGGCGACGGCGGTGAACGCACCGGCGACCGCCACTGCCACCATGAGCCGGCCCGCTCGGCGGCGTGCAGTCGCCGAGCGCCATCGGCGGGACCACCACGGCGCTCGTCGCTCGGCGGCGTCCGGCGTCGGTCGCGATGCTCGTGGTTCGTCGTACGGACGGTTCATGCGGGTGCTCCTGACGAGTGCTCGGTCACCGAGTCCTCAGTTCACGCCGCAGCATGGCGAAGGCGGCCGCGGCGAGGACGACGCTGATGACGGCGAGGCCGACGAGATCGTCGACGTCGGGATCGGTTCCGCGCAGCATCACGTCCCGGAAGAGTCGGATGCCGTAGGTGATCGGCAACGCCCACGAGAGCAGTTTCACCGGGTAGTGGAAGGCGTCGAGGTCGAGGAAGAAGCCGCCGAAGAACAGGCTGGTGAGCAGTGCCAGCATGGCGAACTGGACGGCTTGCACGTCGGAACGTGCAACGAGCGAGAGCACGGCGCCGAACCCGATCGACGCCACGAGGAGCCCGACGAGGCCTGCCGCGAGCCAGCCCGTCGCCCCCCGCATCGGCACGTCGAGGAACGCGACCATGGCGGCCAACAGGATCCCGCCCGCAACCACGCCGACGACGAGGAACGCCAGGTACTTGCCGATCAGGACACGCCCGGCCCCCACCGGTCCGACCCGGAAGAGTTCGAACATCCCGCGGGAGCGATCGGACACCAGGCTCATCGCCGCGAAGGTCAGCACCATGTGCTGCAGCAGCAGCGCCGCCGCAGCTGGCGCGAAGTAGTGGATCACCGACACCGGCTGACGTTGCAGGCTCGCGGTCTCACTCACGAACGGGCGCACGACCACCGACGGATCGATCGTCACGGCGGTCTCGGCCATCCCGATCACGTCCTCGACCCGCCGACGGAGCGACTCCACGTCCGCCCCCTCGATCTCCTCGACGTCGGTGAGGAGGCGGCTCACCTCGTCGTCGAGCTCGCTGGTGCGTTCCCGCAGTTCGGTGAGCACCTCGCCGACGTCTCCGTCCGGGCCGGCACCGTCCGTCCGCAGCGCGTCGTCGAAGGCCGCGGAGACGTCGAGCAGTGAGGAGAGGTCGGCCGTGGACGCTTCCAGTTCGCTCAGGGCTGCCTCTGCGGCCTGCTGATCGTCGGCGCCGACCGCAGTTTCGAGTGCATCGATCCGGGGAGTGAGCTCCGACAGCAGCTGGTCGGCCGGCTGGAGCACCGCCTGGGCCTCGGAGATGATCTCTTCCAGGATCCGTGCGTTCAACTCCCGGACGGCGACCTCGGCGGACACCTCGACGGCGATCTGCTGGATCGGATCGAGCTTGTCGTGGAGGACGGCGATCGTCGCCGGGTCGCCCGCCATCACGTCGTCCAGCGGGTCGGCCGGGAACACCACCACCAGGTCGACCTCACCGGACTCCAGCCGCTGTTCCGCGGCGACGACGTCGTCGGAGTAGCCGGCATTGACCACGTACTCCCGCAGGTCATCGGCGAACTGGTCGATCGAGTCCTCGTAGACCGAGCCGTCCGGCCCCACGAACGCCGTCGTGAGCACCGACTGCTCCTGGTCGTAGCCGACCGCGAAGAACAGCAGGATGAGGAACGGACCGGCAACGAGCACGAGGAGGAGCCGGGGCTGTCGGGCGACCGACCCGACGTCCTTGCGGACGAACCCGATGACCTGGGTGAGCGGGTGTGCCCGCGGTGGTGTCGCCGCCCCGGTGTCGCCGCTGTCGTCGGGGTGATCGGGTGCCCTCATGCCGTTGCTCCCCGACGCCTCATGAGCGCGATGAAGATCTCGTTCCAGTCGGTCTCGGGCTCACTCGACTGGGTCACCTCGAGCCCGATCGACTCCAGCACCGCGACGAGCTCATCGGAGGATCCGCCGGCCACGACGGCGCGGAGGTCGTTGGGTCCGGTCACCACGACACCCGTGACGCCGTCGAGATCCCGGATGCGCGCAACGGTCGGCTGGTCGGCGATGGACGTGAGGGTGAGATCGACACGATCGCCACCGAACGCCCGCCGACGAAGCTCCGACGGTGCGCCGACGTCGATCACCTGGCCTTCCGAAAGAACGACGATGCTGTCGCAGTGGATCGCCTCGTCCACGTGCTGGGTCGTGACCACCACGGTCCTTCCCCGGTTGCGCATCGTCCGGAAGTGCTCCCAGAACTTCTGCCGCAGGATCGGGTCGATCCCGGCCGTCGGCTCGTCGAGAATCGCGATCGGCGGTTCGTGCACGAGCGCAGCCGCGAGCGCCAGCCGGCGCTGCATGCCGCCGGAGATGTCACGCACACGTTTGGACTCCTCGCCGTGGAGTTCCACGAGCCCCAAGACGTCGTCGAGTCGGCGGCGGCGCCGTCGTCCGACGCCGTTGAGGCCGGCGTGGTAGCGCAGGTTCGCCATCACCGAGAGCTCATCGAAGAGCACGGGTTGTTGCGGCAGGTAGCCGATCGACACCCGCTCACCGGCGCGGAGGTCGGTGGGATGCCGACCCAGCACGGTCACCGAACCGGCGCTGGGTTGGTAGACGCCGGTCGCGAGTCGCACCGCAGTGGTCTTGCCGCACCCCGACGGTCCGATGAGCCCCACGATCGTGCCGGCGGCGACGTCGACGTCGAGGTCGTGGACGATCCAACGGCCGTCGAACTCCTTGCCGACCTTGTCGAAGGAGATGGCGGTGTCGGATCGACCGGGCGTCACGGGATGAGGAACCCGTCGACGACGTGGATCACGCCGTCGCCGACCTCGATGTCGGTCGTCACCACGGTGACGTCACCGACCATCACGGTGTCGCCGTCGACCGTCACGTCGAGCGTCTCACCGGCTCGCGTCGACACCTGCTCCGACGAGGTCAGATCCTCTGCGGTCACCGTGGTGTCGAGCGTGTGGTTGCGCAACGTCTCCACGATCTGCGACGGGTCGGTCAGCAGATCGGCCGTCTGCTCCGCGGTGAGCGTCGTGAAGGCATCGTCGTTGGGTGCGAAGAACGTGAACGTCTCGGTGCCGATGACCTCGGTGAGGTCCACCTGCTCGACGATGCCGGCGAGGCTGTCGAGCCCGTTGTCGCGCAGCGTCGTCTCCATGTCGGTCGCTGTGGCATCGAGTTCCTCCGCGACGTCGGTGACCGCGGCCCCGGCGTCGTCGACTGCCGACTCGACGTCGGATTCGGTGACGGCATCGTCGTCGTCGCCGCAGGCCGCGAGTGCCGTTGCAGCGATCAGGGCGACAGCGATGAAGCGTTGCATGCCAGATCCTCCTGTTCGGCGCGGTCGGGATGTTCCGAACCGCTGACAGGGTCCAGTACCTCGCCGATGTGGCGACGAAACGTCGCACTCAGAGGACGAAACGTCGACTCAGATGACGTCGACTCAGGTGTCGAAGTTCTCGAAGTATCTGCTCGGCGTGGGACCGCGCTGACCCTGATACTTGGAACCTTTCGCACCGGTTCCGTACGGGTTCTCGGCCGGCGTGGTCATCTGCATGAAGCTGACCTGGCCGATCTTCATCTGCGGGTAGAGCGTGATCGGGAGGCTGGCGACGTTGGCGAGTTCGAGTGTGATGTGTCCGTCGAACCCGGCGTCGATGAAACCCGCCGTGGAGTGGATCAGCAGCCCGAGGCGGCCGAGCGAACTCTTGCCCTCCACCCGCCCGACGAGGTCGTCGGGAACGGCGACACGTTCGTGGGTGGAGCCGAGCACGAATTCGCCGGGATGGAGGATGAAGGGTTCGTCGGACCCGTCGGGGATCTCGACGAGTTCGGTGAGGTCGACCATGTCCTGCCTCACGTCGATCACGCCGCGGGTGTGGTTGCGGAAGACGCGGAAGAGGTTGGAGATGCGGACGTCGATGGAACTCGGTTGGATGAGCGACTCGTCGAGCGGATCGATCACGATCCGACCGGCAGCCAACTGCTCGCGGATGGTGCGGTCGGACAGGATCACGATCGGACACGTTAGTGATCCCGCCCGGGAGCTGCCTCGTGGGCAAGCAGCGACGGCGCGATCCACTGGGCCGTTGGGCGCACGAGCCGGTAGAACGAAGGGGTAGCACTCCACCCTTCGGAAGGATTTCTCTCATGGCAGCAACGGCATTGATGGTCTGGATCGACCAGGACCTCTGCACCGGCGACGGCATCTGTTCGGAGATCTGCCCCGACGTGTTCGTCGGACGTGACGACGGCCTCTGGGTGGTGAAGGAGGAAGCCTCGCACTTCGGCGAGACGATCGTGTTCGACGGTGCCGAGGGCGCAGGTCACGGGCCCGACATGGGCAAAGGGGTTGCGCGCATCCCCGACTCGCTGATCGACACCGCCGTCGAGGCCGCCGAGGAATGCCCCGGCGAGTGCATCATGATCGAGCCGTACGACCAGGCGGCGATCAGCGACCGCGGCGTCTGAGCGCCAGTACCGGCAGCACATCGGTCGCACCGTTCGGCGGTTCGAGCACCCGGCCCGACACCTTGACCGAGGCGCTATCATCGGATTGCAGAAGCCAAGAAACCCCAGCTCAGCGGCCAGATTCTTGATCTGATTGACAGAGCAGGTGCCTCGCCGACAGGCCTGTCGTGCCCACAACGTGCACGGGACGACAGGAGGCATCCATGGGCACGAACGGACAGTTCGGGTCGATCCGCAAACTTCCCAGCGGCCGATACCAGGTCCGCAACTTCCACCTCGGCAGACGCACCGCCGCCGACGCGACGTTCCCGACGAAGTCTGACGCACGGGCATTCCTCTCCAGCGTCGAGACCGACCTCAAACGGGGGCAACTACGTCGACCCCGTCAGCGGGTCGGATCACGTTCGCGCAGTACGCCGCCTGGTGGATCGAGCAGCGACCGCTGCGGCCACGAACTCGCGAGACCTACGACTCGCAACTCAAGCATCTGCTGAGTGCCCGCTTCAGCGCGCTCGTGTGGACGGCCGCTGCGTCGGGGGCTCCGCTTCGGCGAGTTGAGCGGACTCGAGCTTCGACACCTCGACCTCGGCCGCTCGGAGTTGCGCGTGGACCAGGCTCTGTACTTCGCAAAGGGTCAGGGCCGCGGCTGGGGCCACCGAAGACCGAGCGCGCACACCGCACCGTGGTCGTCCCGGAGCAGATCACCCATCGGCTCTGCGAGCACATCGAGCTGTTCGTCAACGACGTACGACCGAGGAGCCTCGTGTTCACGTCGGTGAAGGGCAGTCCGTTGTTGAACCGGACCTCGCCGCAGCGATCGGAGCAAGGATGCCGCCACGGTGAGCCGCTTCTCCCGCCCACCCGCCACGTCCTCGACCCCCTCGCGGAGGTCAACGAACTCTCCTCGGCTCAAGCCCGAGGCCTGACGTTCGTCGCATGAAGTCGAGCACGGCAGGAACCGTCGGCTCCCGCGCCAGGACGGCCCGGCGCCGACGCAACGCCGCATGTCCAGGCCGACCGACCGACCGGGATTGTCTCGCGCCACGAAAGGGTAGACATCGAGTGGTGGCGTTGGGCGAGAGCCTGTGATTCTGCGTGGCGAAGTGTGCGACTGCGTGGCCCTATGCCTGCCTGGTGTTTCGAGATCTGGGCGACCCGAGCATCAGCAGAGGATCGAAAAGTCGATCACGGCGATGAGTGAGGGCCAGCCGTCTTCACCACATTCCGTTGAGGTGAGGTTGGTCTGGGATTGCGGTGATCAACCATCTACTCGGCACGGGCGCCCCCTCCAACTCGGTAGAGCAGGAGCCGCGATGACCCCCGACGCAACCCCGAACTGTCGTGCCGACGTGGGGTACGTGCCAAGGTGTGGTTGGATCCGCTGACACGTCGACGCCTTTGACCCCCGAGTACGACGGTGGCACGATTGACCATGCAGACATGAGAATCACTGGGGGTGATTCGATGAAGCGCATCGCGAAGAGTGGTTTCCTACTCGCAGCCCGGCTTCGCATCAGCATGCCGGCAGGCTCAACCGCTCGCGCCGCGAGCGGATACGCATGGTGCTCCTCCAGCCCGAATCAAGACCCGACCACATGGGTCTGGAGCAAGGGAGTCTGGAGAACAGGCAACCAGGAGATCGCGAGTCATGGTCCACGAGAGATCTTCTTCACGCCTGGTTGGAGCTGGCTAAAGAAGTACAACGCCGACACCTCCAATTGGGCGGCAGGAGTCTCCGCTTCGGGAACCTTCTTCTATTCCGGGCCCGACATCACTGCCTACGTGACATGCGAGCCGCACTGATAGGAGCGCAAACGATCACACGTCGGGTGCCTTCTGCACTTCGCGCCACGGCGCTCATGCTCGGCGTCGCGATCCTCGTTTCAGCGTGCGGAGCGCCCGCCCAAGGAGAGCAAACTGGCGCAGCGTTCGCCGACCTTCACCGTCTGGCCGACCAGGTAACGGCTGAGGCACTCGAATGCGCTCACGACAGTGGGGCGAAGAACGCCTACATCTCCGACAGGGGCGGAATCGTGAGCGACCCGAACACCCCTGGGAACATCGTTCCAGATTGCTTCGCCCAGGTGCTCGAAGCGCCGGAGTACGCAGTGTTCGCAGATGATTCGATCGAAACGCTGAGGATCAGTTACGACGGATTCGTCGCAATACATGAGTGTCTTGTCCGAGAGGGCTTCACTGATGCGAACGAGGACGAGGTCCCGACTTTCGAGGAGTGGATGGACACAGGTCGCTCCTGGAGTCCGTACGCGGATTTGGTACGCGCGGGCGAAGTGGCTCGGATGGAGGCAGCCAGTAGCGCCTGCGAACCGAGCTGAGTCTCCGCACAGGCTGAGAACAGATTCGGGGCGAGGTATCGCCGATGAACCACCCTGGGGATTCGGGAGGCCCGGGTTGTTGGCTTCCAACCCCGGTCGGGGCGGGTCTGTCGTGCAGCGTAGAGTCGGGCCGTTCCCAGTGGTCGGGCTATCTCGGAAGGCGTGATTCTGCGGCGGGTTATCGGGCGGCTGGCAGTCGGTTCGATGGTGGCAGCCCGTGGGCGAGTGATCAGTCGATCGATCCTCGCTCGACGATCCACTGGGTTTCTTGACCAGTCACGGCTGAGATGTGGTCGAAGTCTGCGTCGTAGTGCAGGACCGTGAGCGAGGTCGCTTCGGCGACTGCGGCGATGAGGAGATCGGGGACCTTGCGTCCCTTGAGTCCATCGGCAGCAAGTTGGCGTTGAACCTGGAGGGCGCGATCGAAGTGATGCGCCTCAACGTCGATGCGCCGGAACGCTCCGAGCGCGACGACGAGGCGGTCCCACTCCTCGGCGTGACGCGCTGAGAAGCCGATCTCGAGGTCGGTCATGGATGTGCGCGTCAGTCCGGCTGCGTCGAGCTCCTCGATTCGCTTGAGGACCGATGGGGCGCGCAGTCTGGTGAGAATGCTGGTGTCGAGCAGGAACATCAGCGCCAGGCTGTGGAGCGGTCGTCGAGGTCTGCGTCGGCGAGCACTGACAGCGCAGTCGCGAGTTGTGTGCTGCGTTGACGAGCGGCGCTGCGCAACGCTTCGTTGACGGTGTCTTTGATGGTGCGGGTGCCGAGTTGAGCGCGTGCAGCGTCGAGCGCGTCGTCATCGACATCGATCAGTCGCTTGGTCATGCCCGAAGTATATATCACTAGTCGATCGAGATATACGGCGTTCGGTTCTTGGGCAAGGACATCTCCGGCGCACACCGAGCCATTGCTCGCCGGGATTGCGTGACGTCACGAATGGACCGTACCCGGGTGGTCGGCTTGCCTTGATCGCAGTGCTGGTGAGCGGGCGTACTGTTGCGGTCAGTCCTCGTTGGCGATGTGAGCGTCGAGTTCCACGGCCGAGCACGGGGTAGGAGCCGATTCGGCGACCTGCTCGACGAATCTGATGCTGCCAGCGACATACACCGACCAGAAGTCCACGTCCGTCGCAACGAACCAGCGTCGATCGTCTGGCCAGAACAGATCCGGGTTCAGCCAACCAGTGCCCGACGGATTGCGCAGATCCCTCACCGCATCGACCGGTCCGTCCAGCAGGTAGTACGACCGTTCGACCCGCTCGAACCGAGGGATCCGGTTCAGCTCGTGTCGAAGCTCGGCGTTTCGGCGCTCGCTCTCCTGACGTCGTCGTGTCCGCTCGAGGGCCCGTGCTTGGTGTTCGGCGTCGTCGGCGAGAGGGTCGCTCCATGCGATGTGGCTCGTGGCGTTGTCGAAGCCGTGTCCTTCCCAGCTTGCGAACCACCCTTGGTCCGGACTGGCCGTGTGTAGTTGCCCGATCGCCGCGATGAACTGGAACAGTTCGCGGTAGGCGCCCCACCAGTCGGCAACGTCGGGCGCCGGCGCTGAAACGTGGAGCACCGAGTCGAAGTGGTTCGGGACCAGCCAGCCAACGGTCCCGAACTCGATCCCTCGCTTCTCGCTCTGCTGTCGATCCCGGCCGGCGTGCCATCTCGTCTCCTCGATCCGAACTGTCGATCTACCCACCCGACCCACCGGCGAGACCGCCGACCGTTACACCGAAATCCCCGGTCCGTCGAACGAACCACCCCCACGACACCGACCCTCCCATCAACCGAACCCGAATCATCCGTACACAGGTGCACCCGGAGGTGCTGAACCCGGTCACGTCGAATATCTGATCTGACGGCATCGACCTCCGCCAGATGACCCCCTTCGCGGGCGTGCTCACCGATGACGAACGCCGCAAGGCACTCCGGTCCGTACAGCGCACGGAGGCCGCATGAACCGTTCTGAAGGTCGAAGCAGATCTCATCCCGATCGACGGAACCGAGGCGTCTGCCGATGAGATCGACGGCGCCATCGGCGAGGCGTCGACCTTCCACGAATCGTTCGGCAT
>Ga0102938_10000444_pt1 | contig 30467 bp, 21 predicted proteins | sample SalPonR2_B_D2_MG_FD_84516 | JGI IMG/M metagenome (GOLD analysis project Ga0102938, IMG submission 84516) | Salt pond soil microbial communities from South San Francisco under conditions of wetland restoration - Salt Pond MetaG R2_B_D2_MG | ecosystem: Environmental > Aquatic > Marine >... | reverse complement strand
TTTTTGATTTGACGCCTGTTTTTCTGTGGGTGTCCCTGTTTTTTCTTCCTGTGGGTGTCCCTGTTTTTTCTTTCTGTGGGTGTCCCTGTTTTTTCTTTCTGTGGGTGTCCCTGTTTTTTCTTTCTGTGGGTGTCCCTGTTTTTTGTGCTGTGGGTGTCCCTGTTGTTTATTTGGTGGGTTGTCCCTGTTTTTTGCCTGTTTTTTATGGTGGTGTTGGAGGAGGTTTCGTATTCTTTTGTTGCCTTGCTTGCTCTACACTCGGGCCGTTGAATCGGTCCAGGATTTACTCCATTGGAGGGAGTTGCTCGTTATGGCACGTCTTACTAAGGCAATCGCGGCCCCACAGTTGGTCGTGATCCGATTGGCTTTGCCAGTCATTTTTGCTGCTTTCATCTTGCCGGTGCAGTCGGCGTGCTGTCAGTATCAGGAGGAGCAAACCGTGCAAGCTGCGACGGAGGTGCTGAAGGAGGCGATGGGGACGTCGCTAAAACAGATCCCGCAATCGATGCTCAGCGGTGCCAATGGTGTGGCAATTATCCCGAACGTCATTAAAGGTGGGTTTGTGCTGGGAGCGAGGCATGGTCGGGGCTTGCTGTTTGTCCGCGAACCGGGCGGCGTTTGGCACGCGCCCGTGTTCATCACTCTGACTGGTGGCAACATCGGTTGGCAAGCTGGTATTCAGTCGTCCGACATTGTCTTGGTCTTCAAGACTCCGCAGAGCATTCAAGGAATTTTGTCGGGCAAGCTGACGATCGGAGCCGATGCCGCTGCCGCAGCCGGTCCGGTGGGCAGACAGGGATCGATCGCGACGGACGGGCAGCTAAAAGCCGAGATCTATTCCTATTCACGTAGCCGGGGCCTGTTCGCGGGGGTCTCGGTTGATGGTTCGGTGGTCCAAGTCGATTCGCTCGCGACGGGTGCTTACTATCGCAGCCCAGGGCCTGGCCAACCGGTGATCGTTCCGATGGCGGCTCAGCAATTAACGCAAACCATCGCCAACTACGCCGACAGCAATCTCGATCCGGCGACGCTGCAGCAGCATGCGGGTCTGGCCGAGCAGCATCGGGCGACCGAACCCGACTTGTTGCGAAATCAATTGATTCAGTTGGCTCCGCGACTGTATGGGATGTTGGATGAACCGTGGCAAGCTTTTCTGGCATTGCCACCATCGGTGCTGAGCACCGACTCGCATCCCGCACCGGCGGAGTTTGCGAACACGCTGCAGCATTTCGAGTCCGTTGCGAGTGCGCCGCAGTACCAAGACCTCGCGGCGAGGCCTGAATTCCAAAGTGTTCATGGCCTGCTGAAGCAATATCAACAGTCTCTGGCGGAATCGGTTGCCAAACTACAGCTACCGCCGCCTCCGCCTCTCCGCTAACCCGCCGGTCGGCCTCACCGCCCTGGTAAATTTCCGCCAACCATCCGCCGGGAGGGTGATTCACGTGCCACCCGGCGCGAAGCCTCTGCCGAGTCTGCTTAAATCTTGTTGCTCTTGGCAGACGCACACTCTTAATGTTTGACGCTGCGGTTGGGTGCGGATAAGATTAACAATTCTTCTCTTCAACCACTGCGAACTCCATGCTGCGGCTTCTCCTGACCACCGTTGTGCTGCTTGTCGCTGCGGCGTCGCTTGCGCCGCAAACGGTTCAAGCGAGTTGTGGCGATTGGCTGGCGCACTCGTCGCCGCCAGCCGAATCAGAAGCCGACATCAATGGTTCGAATGAGACGCCGATGCAACCGCCACCTTGTGAGGGCCCATTGTGTCAGCGATCCCCGGTCACTCCGCAGCCCGTGCCGCCGGCTCCTACGGTGGAGCGTGAACGTCACGAAGTCGCTTGGCTGCGTCAGACGCTGACCATCCGCAGTGCTTTGGATGCTCGCTGGTCGGAGGAGCCTCGATTCCATCTTTCCAGCGGTCATGCGTTGGGAATCGAACGCCCTCCGCAATCTTAGCGGTTCTTCAGTGGAGACTCTGCCACGCTCAAGCGTTAAACCGCTGCTTCATCCTTCCGCGATGACTCGATGATCATTGACGCCAACAAGCATCATGCTCTTGAGGCTCTCACGAGGAGTACGAAGACGCGGAATCGGATCGGTTGGTAGATGCTCTTCTAGCGTCCTGTGACTGACAATGCAGCCCCAGGTTTGTTGCCATCCTGCCGAAACGGTCACGTTTTGGTGGTGAATGAGGGTTACGCGGTCTCCCGGCCAATCGTTAGGCGGGGCGAATGGCGTCACTAGCTTCAACCGCTTTTCGCTTTGGAAATCTCCCCATGTCGTCTTCTGAATCCCCGCCCTCGGCGGCTGCGCCTCGCAAAAAGTATGTCCGCGCCGTCGGACCACGGCTGCGCAAATTGTTGTATTTGATCTTTGTTCTCTTCGCATTGTTGTTTGCGAACTCGGGCTATTTGGCCACGTTCACCTTTCTGGAATGGTTTCGCTCCGAAACTTACCAAGACTACTTTTATCAGTACATGTTCCTGGCGCACCTTGTGATGGGGTTGTTGCTGATTGTGCCCGTGGTGGTGTTTGGCTTCGTTCATATGTGGAACACCAAAGACCGCCGTAACCGACGCGCGGTTCGACTCGGTTACGCATTGTTCGTGATCAGCTTGGCCATTTTGGCGACGGGACTGTTGTTGGTTCGAATCGGCGGCTTTGATCTAAAGCAACCCATCGCTCGCAATGCCGTTTATTGGTTGCACGTCGCCGGGCCTGTGGCGGCGATTTGGATGTATTGGCTGCACCGATTGGCTGGGCCACGAATCAAATGGCGTATCGGCGTCAGCTTTGCCGGCGTTGCGGTCGCCGCAATTGCCAGCATGGTCGTGTTGCAAATGCAAGATCCGCGACAATGGAACGCCATCGGACCGGACTCGGGCACGAAATATTTCGAGCCTTCGCTTGCGCGGACGGCGACCGGCAACTTCATCCCCGCGGAGTCATTGATGAACGACCAATACTGCTTGAAGTGCCACGCGGACATCCACAAAGACTGGAGCGACAGCGTGCACCGCTTCAGTTCCTTCAACAATCCTCCTTATTTGGCAAGCGTTAGCGAAACGCGCGCCGTGGCCTTGGAGCGTGACGGATCGGTACAAGCGTCACGCTGGTGCGCAGGATGCCATGACCCGGTTCCTTTTTTCTCGGGTGCATTTGACGATCCAAAATTCGACATGCTGCAGCACAGCACGGCCAAAGCGGGCATCACCTGCACCGTCTGTCATGCCATTACCAACGTCAACAGCGTTCGCGGCAATGCGGACTACACCATCGAAGAACCGCTGCACTACCCCTTTGCCAACAGTGAGAATGAGTTGCTGCAATGGGTTAACAACCAACTGGTCAAAGCCAAACCGTCATTCCATAAAAAGACCTTCTTGAAACCGTTTCACAAAACGGCGGAATTCTGCGCGAGTTGCCACAAGGTCCATCTGCCGAAGGCTCTCAATCATTACAAGGAATTCCTCCGAGGCCAGAATCACTACGACCCTTATTTATTCAGCGGCGTTTCGGGCCACGGCGCACGCAGTTTTTACTACCCGCCCAAAGCGGTCGACAACTGCAATAAGTGCCATATGCTACTAATACCATCGGACGACTTTGGTGCGCAAAAATTCGATGGAGCAAGTGAACTGAGCGTCCACAACCATCTTTTTCCTTCGGCAAACACCGGCATTGCCTGGCTGCGTGATCGCGAGGAAATTGTCAAAGCACACCAGGATTATCTTCAAGAGGTGATGCGAGTCGACATCTTTGGCATTCGAGAGGGTGGCGAAATCGATGGCGAATTAACGGCGCCGCTGCGACCGCAAGTGCCTGCCTTGAAGCCCGGAAATAAGTACTTGCTCGACACCGTGGTGCGGACGCTCAAGATGGGGCATCTCTTCTCCCAGGGCACAGCGGACTCCAATGAAATTTGGCTGGAAGTGACAGTCACCAGTGGCGACCGCGTGATCGGACGAAGCGGCGCTATCAATCGCGACCGCCACAACGAAGTCGATCCGTGGGCGCACTTCATCAATGTCTTCATGCTTGACAAGGACGGAAATCGGATCGATCGCCGCAACGCCGAGGACATCTTCACGCCGCTTTATAACCACCAAATCCCACCTGGAGCCGGGCAAACGGTTCATTATGAACTGCAGGTCCCCGAGGACCTGACGGCCCCGATCCGCGTGGAGGTCAAACTGCAGTATCGCAAGTTTGACCAGCGGTATATGAATTTCGTGGCCAAGGAAAACGAGGCACTTGGACAAATCATTCGTGGCCATCAACCGGGCCAGGAGTACACGAACAACCTGCCGGTCACCACGATGGCGGTCGACACGGTCGAGTTTCCCGTGGTGGGTGTCGCCCAGTCCGTCGACAACTCGCCGCGAGATATTCCCACGTGGGAGCGATGGAACGATTATGGGATCGGCTTGCTGCTGAAAGGCAAAGCGGAATTGCGACAAGCCGAGGAAGCGTTTCAAGAAGTTGAAAAATGGGGACGTTACGACGGCCCGCTGAATCTGGTGCGTGTGCTGAACACCGAAGGTCGTTTAGACGAAGCGGTCGATGCACTGAACCGGGCAGATAAATTCCGCGACACCGAAGGCTATCCGCGATGGACATGGGCTTGGTTGTCGGGTGTCGTCAATTCGCAGCAGGGTCGACTGGAAGAGGCGGAGCAGAACTTGCGAAGCGTCTTGGAAGACAATACCGCGGAGATGCAACGGCGCGGCTTCGACTTCAGTTTGGATATCGAAGTTATCAACTTGCTCGGACGGACCCTGTTTGATTTGGCAAACATTCGCGAACGGCAGCAACGTATCGACGAGAGCGAAGCTTACTTCAACGAAGCGGTTGCTCAGTTTCAACGGACGCTGGAAATCGATCCCGAGAATGTTTCGGCACACTACAACTTGCAGTTGCTGTATGAACAACGCGGAGACGAAGCGTTGGCGAGCGAGCATCGTCGCCTGCATTCCCGTTACAAACCCGACGACAACGCGCAAGGCCGTGCGATTCGACTAGCGCGGGAGAAGTATCCGGCGGCGAACCACGCTGCGGAGGCGGTAGTGAAATACTCGCTTCATCGCGCGACTCCGCCTCTGGCCGATTCAGCTTCCGATTCGGAAACCACCGACACATCTAGCTCCGCACCGGCACCGCCGGAAACAGCCGCTGGAGTGACCTCAGCTAACCAGGAGCCAACCGATGTCCAATAAACCTTCGAAGCAGCACCCCGAATTGACGAACGAAAACGAACTTCGCGATGAGGCGGCAATTAACCGCGCAATACGTGGGTCCTTGGTGGCCGTCGTGGTGCTGATCGCTATTGGCGGCACGGTGGTGTACTGGTGGACGCGTTCGAAACCGGCTCCTCCGATTCGTGAAACCGCATTGGCGGAGGTGAAAATACGGGAGCGACCCACGGTGCGGATTCCGCAGGTGCCGTTCACCGACATTACGGAGCAGGCCGGCTTGACCTTTGTTCACAACAATGGAGCCACGGGCGAAAAGTTGCTGCCTGAAACGATGGGTGGCGGATCGGCGTTTTTCGATTTTGATAACGACGGTGATCAAGATTTGCTATTGATCAATTCCCAGGATTGGTCTTGGGATCCGCCGAGCGAGCGCAGGCAGACCGCGGCTTTATATCGAAATGATGACGGACAGTTCACCGATGTGACCGTTGGTTCGGGACTTGACGTTTCGTTGTACGGCATGGGAGTGGCTGTGGGCGACTTCGATAACGACGGCCTAAGTGACATTTTTATTACCGCCGTTGGACCGAATCGTCTGTTTCGAAACCTTGGCGAGGGACGCTTCAAAGACGTGACCGCGGCGGCGCAGGTTGCTGGAGAGGACGATCGCTGGAGCACCGGTGCGGGGTGGTTCGACTATGATAACGACGGCGACCTGGATCTGTTCGTTTGCAACTACGTTGGCTGGAGTCGCCAGTACGATCAGTCGCAAAACTTTCAGTTGGTCGGCGGCGGCCGAGCCTACGGGCGGCCGCAAAACTTTGAGGGTACGTTCCCCTATCTATATCGCAACGATGGCAACGGAAAATTCACCGACGTATCGGAAGCGTCCGGGGTGCAGATCCGCAATGCCGCGACCGATGTGCCCCTTTCCAAGTCGCTGGGATTGGCCATCTGCGACCTCGATCGCGATGGCTTTCTCGATTTAGTTGTTGCCAACGACACCGTTCAGAATCTCTTGCTGCGCAATGATGGGCAGGGACACTTCGAGGAGATCGGTGCCTTGAGCGGGATCGCGTTCGACAGCACGGGAAATGCGCGAGGGGCAATGGGTATCGATGTCACGGCAATGCGTGATCAAAAGGCGATGGCGATCGCGATCGGTAACTTTTCAAACGAGATGACGGCCTTCTATGTGACCAAGCCAGGCAGGATGCAATTTTACGACGAAGCGGTCTCGACCGGTCTGGGACCGAGCACGCGGCTGATGTTGACCTTCGGCTTGGTCTATGTCGATTACGATCTCGACGGCCGGCTGGACTTGTTTTGCGCCAACGGCCACTTGGAAGAAGACATCAACCGGGTGCAACCGAGTCAGCATTACGAGCAACCGCCACAACTGTTCTGGAACGCTGGCCCGCAGCATGGCACCGAGTTCTTACCTGCCAGCCCCAAAGACGTGGGGGACGATTTATTGAAACCGATGGTCGGTCGCGGAGCCGCTTATGCCGATATCGATGGGGATGGTGACTTAGACCTATTCATTACGACCACCGGTCGCCAACCACGTCTGCTGCGGAACGACCAACAGCTTGGCCATCACTGGCTGCGGTTGAAACTTTTGGGGGACGGAGAGCGTTGCAATCGCGACGCCATCGGGGCGCGCGTCGAAGTTCATCTAGGAGATCGAGTGCTGACAAATCAGGTGATGCCGACGCGGAGCTATTTATCACAGGTCGAATTGCCGTTGACGTTTGGGTTGGGCGAGACCGCTCGGGTAGACAACGTCATTGTCTATTGGCCCGATGGTGAGCGGGTTGAACTAGGGGCCAAGGCGGTCGATCAGTTGCACGTGATCGAACGTTGAAAGGTGGCGTAACCTGTCGCTGCCACACTTATTCAGCAGCAGACAGGCGGTTTCCGGAAACCGTATGCAAGGAATCGATTTTGGTTCGCCAGTACGTCATAATAAGAGGCGATTGACCGACCTGACTCTCCGTTTCATGCGACGAGCTTTGCTTTATGCTGCTTCGATTCCTGCTCCCGCCCACTTTCCGCCGACAACTCGACCGCCGAAGCCTGTTTTCAAAACGCTCCGCCCATTGTGAACCGAGGTGCGAACTGCCGGGTCGGATCGTTCTGACGCTCGCCTTCTGTTGCTTGGTGTGCCGTGCTGGGATGGCCCAAGCGGAAGAGCAAGCCGCCGCAGCGACAGATGCTCCGGTCCACTTTGCGCGACAAATCTTGCCGATTCTCTCGGACAAATGTTTCGTTTGTCATGGGCCCGACGCGCCGCGGGATGGCACACTAAGGCTGGATTCCTACGAAGCGGCAACCGAGCAACTGGCTATCGATCCCGACGATCTGGCGAGCAGTGAACTGATCGCTCGCATCCATTCCTCCGACGACCCGATGCCTCCGGCAGACGCCGATAAACAATTGAGTGACGAGGAACGAGACCTACTAACGCGTTGGGTGCAGCAGGGTGGAGAGTACGAACAGCACTGGGCGTACGTGGCACCACTGAAAGCGGACCTGGATGGCAAAGCCCTGCCACCGGAAGCGGCGATTGATGCCTTTGTGCGTGCAAAGTTGGCACCGTTGGATGCCGATTTGTCGGAACCCGCCGATCGCGCCACGCTAGCCCGCCGTGCGGCGTTGGTGCTGACCGGATTGCCCCCAGAACCGGAACCGTTGCAACGGTTTTTGGCGGACGATTCAGATGCGGCGTATGACCGATTGCTAGACGAACTGTTTGAAAGCCCGCGATTCGGCGAACATCAGGCACGTTACTGGCTGGATGCCGTGCGATACGGCGACACCCACGGCTTGCACTTGGATAATCGACGCGGGATTTATCCCTACCGTGACTGGGTCGTGCGTGCGTTCAACCAGAACTTGCCGCTGGACGATTTTATCACCTGGCAGTTGGCCGGAGACTTGTTACCCAATCCGACGCTGGAACAGTTGACGGCGACCGGTTTTGTACGGATGAATCCGACGACCGGCGAAGGCGGAGCGATCGCGGCGGAGTTTCAAGCTAAAAACAATTTTGATCGCACCGAAACGCTGGGGACGGTGATGTTGGGAATGAGCTTGAACTGTGCGCGGTGCCACACTCACAAGTACGACCCGATCCCACACCGCGAGTATTACAGCTTGCTGGCGTTCTTCAACAGCACCGCCGAAGGGGCGCTCGACGGCAATTCTTACACCTACGGCGACACCGCCAAGGTGCCAAGCGATCAACGGGGCTGGGACCTGTGGGACGCGATGGAAACGTCTCGCAAGGAACTCTTGGAACGGGCACGCCTGCACTTCAGCGAAGCGACTGCGGATGCCGCGTTGTTGGAACGGGCAAAGCAGCATCGCTTGTCGGCGGCTTCCTGGCAGATCAGCGAAGTGGTCGAGGAGACGGCAGCCATCCCTCCTGGTGCTGCTTGGCGAACAACCGATGACCCACATAGCGTGCTGAAACCGCAACCGCTAAAGCAGGACTCCGCGATCTGGTTGACGCGAACCTTCACGACCACCAAGCCTCAAAGACTGTGGCTGAATTTTTCCGGCAGCCCAGGCTCGCAAGTCTGGCTGAACGGTCAACCGGTCGCCCTGTCCAGAGCAGCCTCGCTGGAAAATGGATTCGCTGAACTGCCGCTTGATGTCTCCTCCGGCGAGCAGACTGTCAAGCTGAAGATCGTCAGCAAGGTCGAGAAATTGACTCTCCAGGGTTCACTCGATAGCGCGTGGAACGCCGTGGTCGACGCCGGCCACTGGGACGCGTTATCGGAAGTCAACCGGCTGCGGATTCTCGCCGACCCAAGTGGTCCGCTGGGCCCCGACGGCCCGTTGCGCGAGCTGGACAAGGGAGCGGATGATGGAATTCAGCAGGCCTTGGCCGTGAATCACTATCGACTGACCGCGGAACGAGACTTTACCACCACGCTGGTCGCGCGTGACCTACCCAAGCCCCGTGAAACCTACGTCCTGAAACGGGGTGAATACGACATGCCAGTCGGTGAACCACTGCAACCGGGCGTACTGAGTGTTCTGGGCGGTTTCCCCGGCGACGCACCGCGCAACCGACGGGGACTGGCCGATTGGTTAACCGCCCGCGAACACCCGCTGGTCGCACGCGTTTTGGTCAACCGCATGTGGCAACGCATTTTCGGACACGGTTTGGTGCGAACGCCGGAAGACTTTGGTTTACAAGGCCAACAGCCGACCCATCCGGAACTGCTCGACTGGCTTTCCGTCGAACTGCACGACAGCGGCTGGGACCACAAGCACATGCTGCGGTTGATGGTCAGCAGCGACACCTTTCGGCAAAGTTCGCGCTGGCGTGATGACGTGGACGACCCAGAAAATCGGCTGTGGGCGCGTGGCCCGAGCTACCGATTGGATGCGGAAGTGATCCGTGACCTTGGCTTGTGGGCCAGCAATCTGCTGGACCCGCATCTTGGTGGCGAAGGTGTCAAACCGTACCAGCCCGAAGGTATGTGGAAGGCCCTTGCCCATCCGGCGAGTAACACGAAACAGTATCAACGCGATCAGGGCGAGCGGCTGTATCGGCGCAGTTTGTATGTGTATTGGAAGCGAACCAGTCCGCATCCGATGATGACATTGTTTGATGCCCCGGACCGCGAGTCGAGTTGCGTGCGACGCTCGCGAACGAACACTTCGTTGCAATCGTTGGGTTTGTTTAACGAAACCCAGCGCGTCGAAATGGGACGCAAGTTAGCCGAACGACTGCTGCGCGACGCCGATGCGACGTCCGCTCGGCTGGACCGGTTGTTTACCTTGATCGCTTCGCGTTTGCCGACCGCTCAAGAACGATCGGCTTGCGAATCACTGTTGCAGCAGATGCGTGATCGCTATGCCGAAAACGAAGCCGACGCGCTGGCCTTGATCGCCATCGGGGATTCCCCCCGAGACGAAACGCTGGCCGCCAACGAGCTGGCGGCTTGGACTCAGGTTTGCATCACCGTCCTGGCCAGCGACCTGGCCTTGTTGTTGTACTAGATCCAGCACCGAAGGCCGATTCGCGGTCACGATTCCTTGCCGACTGCTTGCCCTGCCGATTCCCAGCCCTGCACACCGACATCTTCCATCCAGAGTCATCCCGATGAACATGCCTTCTTCGCAGCTTCGAGAATTCAACCTCCTGCAGACGCGTCGCCAACTGTTTGGACGCACCGCTTTAGGTTTGGGGACTGCCGCCATGGCAGGCTTATTCGATGGGAGCATGACGCTGGCGGCGGCCCCCGATTCCCAACCGAGTGGCGACCGCGCGAAGTTTTCTGGCGGGCTGCATCATCCGGCAAAAGCCAAGCGTGTGATCTATCTGTTCATGAGCGGCGGCCCGAGTCATCTCGATCTGTGGGACTATAAGCCGAAGTTGGTCGATAAATTTAACGAGCAGTTGCCCGACGAGGTTCGGAGTGGTCAGCGCGTGACCGGCATGACCTCCAACCAGAAAAACGGCTTGCCGATCTGCCCGAGCAAATACGCTTTTACCAAGCACGACAATAATGCCGACGGAGTGTGGATCAGCGAGCTGTTGCCTCATACCGCCAAGGTTGCCAAAGAATTGTGCGTTGTGCACTCGACCTTCACGGAAGCGATCAACCACGATCCCGCAATCACATTCATTCAAACGGGCAGCCAAGTCCCCGGACGCCCCAGCCTGGGAGCTTGGCTGAGCTATGGCTTGGGCAGCATGAACGAGGACCTGCCTCATTATGTGGTCATGCACGCTCGCACCAACTATGCGGAGCAGAGTCTGTTTAATCGTTTGTGGGGCCCCGGCTTTTTGCCTTCGGAACATCAAGGCGTGCTGTTGCGGAGCCAAGGCGATCCGGTGCTGTACCTTAGCAATCCCGCTGGCGTGACTCGGGCCGATCGCCGCGCCCAACTGGATGCATTGACGGCGATCAATGCGAGCCAGCACCAGCGGTTTGGTGATCCCGAAGTGTTGCAGCGCATCAAACAGCACGAGATGGCGTATCGCATGCAATCGTCGGTGCCCGAGCTGACCGATTTGTCTAGCGAATCGGAAGCGACGTTTGAACTGTATGGTGAAGCGGCGAAAACGCCGGGGACGTTTGCCGCCAGTTGCCTCAACGCGCGGCGTCTGGCCGAGCGGGGCGTGCGCAACATCCAGATTTTCCATCGTGGTTGGGACGCGCACGGTAACTTGCCTGGGGAACATGAATCGCAGTGCCGAGATATCGATCAAGGCTGTGCGGCACTGATCGCCGACCTTCGCCAACGCGGCATGCTGGACGACACTCTGGTCGTCTGGGGCGGCGAATTTGGGCGAACGGTTTATTGCCAAGGCAAGTTGACCAAACAAAGCTATGGCCGCGATCACCATCCGCGTTGTTTCACCGTTTGGATGGCCGGGGGCGGCGTGAAGGCGGGCATCACCTACGGCCGCACCGATGATTATGGCTACAACATTACCGACGCCGATGGCGTGACACTGAACCCGCAACCGACGCCCGATCACTGGACGCCCGGCACAATGCACATCCATGACTTGAACGCGACGATCCTGCATCTGCTGGGGATCGATCATCGGCGTCTCACGTATCGATATCAAGGCCGCGACTTCCGGTTGACCGATATTCATGGCCATGTGATCCACGACCTGTTAGCTTAGCCAGCTCCTTGGGATCATCAACTTTCCGACGTCCGCCGCGTTGGCTGGACTGCCGTTGGTCGGTTTGACAGCGCGCAGCGTTGCCGAACCATGGCGTTGAAATTAGGTGCCGTCGAACCGAACCACATCGATACCTTCTCGCGCGTCATAGCTGAGCAGGATCGCATCGGAGCGTCCGAACTGGCGGATGATGTTGTGATACAAAACATGCTCATCCGGCCAGGGGTAGGCATACAGCAAATCAAAATCGCGCAGTTGCATGTCCAGTTCGTCGTAACCCGAAGGGGCATCGACGACCGTGCGAACGACCTCGTCGCCGTTTGCCGGATTCCAATCGAAAGCGTCAGGAATGAAGCTGCCCATGGCGAACTTTGCCTGCGGCGCGTACTGCATCGCGAAGTCCCTTGAGTAATCGACCAAGTCCATCTCCGCCTCGATCCCATAGGCGTCGAAACCCATGCGACTGGCCATGATTGTCACGACCCCTAAGCCCGATCCCCATTCCAGAATGGTCGTCGCGCGACCGCGGAGTCCCACCAGGGCGTCAAAGACGGCGCGGTAATCGGCACTGACGTATCCATGAAAGGCCGGGGCGTTTTCGTGGCGTTCCCAAACCGCTTCGGCATCGGCCCAGAGGTCGGCGAACGCCAACAGCAGCGATTGGTCTTCTTTGGCAAACGCTTCGGCATCGCCGTGTGCATCGTGCAACAATGAAATTTCCTAGTCAGCAACGGTGGAAGAATTCTTCAAACTGTGCCACATTTCCCCGAATTGCGAAATGGCCAAACCGATCGCCCGCCGACAAAACGAGCGATTGGTCATTGCGCCGATCGGTCACAATCAGTCGCGTGAACCGGGCGTCACGTTCAGCGTGATCGGTTTGCCGTCGCGTTGAACGACCACTTTGACGGGCTCGCCGATTTTCAACGCTTCGATGGCGTAAGTGTAGTCGTAAATGTTTTCAATTTTACGACCCGCCAGTTCGACAATCACGTCGCCGCCCCGCATCCCTGCTTGTTCCGCCGGGCCACGTTTTCCGACTCCCGACAGTTTGACTCCTTTGACGTCACCCGAAGCGTAATCGGGAATCGTGCCGAGGTAAGCGGTCAGCCGCACGCGAGGCGTATCGGCAGCTTGCTCACCTTCGTTCATCTCGAACGGCGGAGCCTCTTCGGCCATCAGCAGCCCGCGTGTCAACAGCGCCGTCAGATTCGCGATCTTTGCCGCTCCCTCGTAATTCAGCTTGTCCGCCGTATCACGCGGTGTGTGATAGTCCTCGTGAGCCCCAGTGAAGAACGCCAAGATCGGCACTCCATACGAGACAAACGAAGCGGCGTCGGTCGGCAAGCGACTGCTCGTCTTGTCCAGCTCCATCGACAAACCGACCGGCACATTGCGGCGTTGAACTTCGGCTTCCCATTGCGGCGACGAACCGATTCCCTGCACGACCAGCTTTTCACGCAGGCGACCGACCATGTCGAGATTCAAGTAGGCCGCGATGGCAGGCGATAACGGCTGGGCATCGGTCGGGCTACCATGCGCCGCCACGGCGGCGTGAGGATCGGCAGCGGCATCGGCCGCCTTGTGGGCGTGATCGTGGTCTGCTTTGTGAGCATGATCATGCCCGGCGTGGGCTTTGTTGGCGTGAGGATAAAGTTTATGGAATTCACGCACGAAGGCTTGCGAGCCAAACAGGCCCAGCTCTTCGCCTGACCAACCGGCGATCACCAAGTCGCGTTGTGGTTTCAGTTTTCCGTTACGAACCTGGGAAGCGATGTTCTGAGCCACCTCCAACATCGCCGCCACACCGCTGGCGTTATCATCGGCGCCAAAGTGAATTTGGTCCTGCTCGTCCTCGCCCGCCAAGCTATTGCTGCCGGCACCTCTACCGAGGTGATCGACGTGAGCTCCCACGATCAACATCTCGCCGGTCGGTTTGTCGGCCGCGGCGAGTCGTCCGACGACATTTCGGCCAATCCCCGTTTTTCGCAAGATATCGATCGTCGCCGAAACCTGCAGCGGTTTGTCTTCGCTGCCGAGCACAAACCCCATTTGCGGATCGCCATTATCGAGCGACGCCTGGACCTTGCCGAGGTCTTTGCCGGCGGCGGCAAACCACTTGGACGCCACGTCGTTGGTGACGCTCAGGACGGCGATGCTCACACCGGCGGCCGAAGCATCACGATCGAACTTCATCAGTTGATTGCGGACTTTGCTGGTCGGCCCGGTCACGAAGATCAAACCACGCGCCCCCAGGTCACGCGCGATTTGGGCTTTGCGTCGCGGAGCCGAGTATCGGGCCATCTTTTGCCTTTGCTCCGGCGTGATCTCCTGCGGCAAATCGCGGAGGACAACGACCCATTTTCCGGCCACATCCAAATGGACATAGCTGTCGTATTCTTCTTCTGGATTGGCAGAGGGGACTTGCATTCCATAACCGGCAAAAACCAATTCAGCCGGATCGAATTCGCCGTTGCCGGAGAAGGCCAGCGGCGTCCACTGCTGGCTAACGGAGTAGGATTGCTCGCCCATTGTGAAGCGATTCCTAGCGGTCATTTCGGAGCCCGCGGGGAACTCGAATTCTTGAAACCAAGACCCCTCCTTGCCAGCCGGTTGAAAACCGAGACTCTCTAGGTAAGCGGCGATGTACGCCGTTGCCCGACGTTCCCCCTCGGTCCCGGTCAGCCGGCCACCGAGCTCACGACGGGTCAGGTAGTCGACATGCCGACCGATATCGGCTGGCGTAAAATCGTCACTCGTCGCCTCCGCCGAAGCTTGAGCGGCCGTTTCGTCTTCGGAACCGAAACCGAGCAACTCGCGAGCCGCCGCGTCGTTCCAATCGGCTAAGAAAATCTGCGAGCGTTTGCTGGTGGTCCGAGTCGAGGTCCAGGAGAGCTGCTCGCCACCGGGCAGGAAGACCGGCAGCAAATCGGCGCCTTCGGTTTCGGTGACACGAACCGGTTCGCCCTTGCCATCAGCGCGGACGATGTACAGTTCAAAGTTGGCGAATCCCTGAAGGTTGGTGGTGAAGATGAGGTAATCGCCCGAGGGATGATAATACGGCGCCCAGCTCATCGCCTGCAGCCGCGTGATCGGCCGTTGTTCGCTGCCGTCAATCCGCATCGTGTAGACCTCCGCCGTCGCCCCGTCCTCGGAGAAACGTCGCCAGCAGATGCTTTGTCCATCGGGCGAAAAGAAAGGCCCGCCGTCGTATCCCAGCGTGTTGGTCAAGCGTTTCAGGTTCGATCCATCCGCATCCATGATGTAGATCTCCATCATCGACGCGGGGTCTTGCTTAAACAGTTCCGCTTCACGCGGCGACAACTTCCGCTCATACGCCGAGCGATTCGAAGCAAAGGCGATCTTTGTTCCGTCGGGGCTGTAGGAACCTTCCGCGTCGTAGCCCACGGCGTCGGTCAACTGAGTCATCTCGCCCGTTGCCACATCTTTTGCAAACAGTTCGTACTCGGGGTCGTAATCCCAAGCGTAGCGACGCTGTTCGCCCCGAGCTCGCGTTTCCAGCTCCTCGCGTTGCTTTTCTTCCGCCTTCGGGTCGGCATGCGTGCTGGCGAACAGGACTCGACCGTCGACCGGATGAATCCAAGCACAAGTCGTCTTGCCCGTGCCGGGAGAAATCCGCGTGATGTCGGCGGTGCCAAGGTCCATCCGATAAATCTGATAAAACGGATTGCCCGGCTCCCGTTCGCTCTGAAAGACCATCTGTTGGCCATCGGCACTGAAATAGCCTTCCCCCGAGCGACGACCCTCGAAGGTCAACTGCCGGGTATTGCTCAGCAATTTGGCTTCGTTGTTGGATTGCTGGGCATCGCTATCCGCCTTGCTGGAGACTGACGACGGCGGTTGTGCATGCGGCGATGCCTTGCCGGCCGGCGGCGTTGCGTGAACGGGGGCGGCCAGCCAACCGAGCAGAATACCGGCAAGTGCGACAAAATAGGACAATCGTGAAAACAACATTACGGTTCAGCAAAAGAGAGGGTGCGAGCGGGTAAAGCGTCGTACTAACAGCATATCTCATCTTACGCGGCCCGGCACACCAGGTTCCACAAACGGGCAGCTTTCAGAGGCTCCAACCGATTGAGGAATTTGTCTTGGCCCTGCGGGAGCGTTCTGGTACTTTTCGCCCATCAGCATGACGGGGCGACAATCACCGAATCGTTCCCCCAGCGGGCTGATCTAATGAAGAGACGAGCTACGTTGCCTGAACCCGCAGATGCCGTTGGAAGGGAGTTCCAAAATGGGCCAAACTGAACAAGACACGTGCGTTCATATCCGCTGGATGATCCGCCGTGATATGCAAGCAGTACTAGATATTGAAGCGAGCAGTTTTGAGTTCGCTTGGTCCGAAGAGGACTTTATCCGCTGCCTACGTCAGCGGAACTGCATCGGCATGGTCGCCGAACAGGAAGACCGTGTGGTTGGATTCATGATCTATGAATTGCACAAGAACCGACTGCATATTTTGAATTTCGCCGTCTCGGCAGATTGCAAACGCCAGGGCATCGGCCGAGCAATGGTCGGCAAGCTGATGGGCAAGCTATCCAACGAGCGTCGCAATCGCATCATGCTGGAAGTCCGCGAGACGAACCTCGACGCGCAGTTGTTCTTTCGCGGCCTCGGTTTCCGAGCCGTCTCGGTGCTGCGTGACTTCTACGACGATAGCACCGAAGATGCCTACCTGATGCAATTTCGCTACCAGCCCACGGCCGAAGAGCTGGCACATCCCAACGATCGGATTTCGCGTCTGGCAGGCTAAGTCGCTGTTCGAGGCACCAAGCGTGCTTCCAACAGCCGTCGATCGGCGGCGTCGCTTTGCCGCCGATCCCCCAGCGTGCCCAAACGCGCGAGAGCCTTCGTCTTTGATGTTGCCGGACCATGGCCTAACATGGCCGCGGCAACCGCAAAGGCGAGGGCTCTCGCTGTTTCTGAGCAGATGGGTTCCAGGCAGATGGGTTCCAGGCAGATGGGTTCCAGGCAGATGGGTTCGCCTCTCGGCTCCGCTAGGCTGCTCGGCGGATCGGATCTTCGGCGGCGGGCGACTGCGTCACCGGTAATTCCGCCACCGGCATCTTAATCGTCGAGCGATGCAAGGCGTCGTCGACCGTGGCGAAGCTTTCCAGCAGGGCGCCGGCGGTATCGTATATTTTCACCTGCTCCTCTTCGAGAAACCACACGGCGCGGAAATCGGCGAAGCGAAACGTGCGGCCGCAGTAGAAGCCGTCACGAATCAAAATTGACTCGGCGATCTCCCAAGGCGTCTCGGCATGTTGCGTACGCGCTTCGTACCACGCCCGAAGTCGTTCACGAACGGCGGCAAGCCGCTGCGAATTGGTCATCGATTATCCCGCTCAGAGAAGCTCAAAACATCTGTCACAGGCTTCTTCTTCGGATGTTTACCATCGCTTCCTTCGCTGCAACAGGGATCGTCGGAATAACGGGCCTAAATTACCCAGTTTGTCCGTGGTTTGTTCTCCTGCCGCCCGCTGCGTATGCTGGAAGCAAACCACCTGCCGGCACCTAACAGGCATGCCCCCCTCCCGAACCAACCCTACAAGGCTGGAGCCACCCCCTTGCCCGAGCTCGATTCCCTTTCCGAGCGACTGCGTCGCGGCGAATCGGCGGCCCTGGATGAACTGTGGACGCGATTCGGTCCCGACCTGCGCCGTCGTGCTCGAACGCGTCTGCGGCAGATGGGAATCGCCAGCCAAACCGAATCGATGGATGTTTGCAACGCGGTGCTGGTCGACTTGGCAAAGCAAGGCAGTGTTCGCTTAGACAAACCGGCCGACGTGATTCACTACCTGTTGCGAGCGATCGACAATCAAGTTCGCGACACCTTCCGCACGCTCAGCCGTCAGCGCCGGGATTTTCGCCGCACCGATGCGACCCCGGTGGAGGATTATCAGGTGAGAGCGATGCAAACGAGCCCCAGCCAGCACATGCTGCGAGGCGAAGTGGTCGGTCGTGTTCGCCAACAGTTGGGAACCCGCGATGCACCGATCGTCGACTTGGTGCTGCAAAATTTCAGTTGGCAAGAAATTGGCGCCCAGTTAGGCATCGCGCCCGACACCGCTCGGATGCGTTACCGCCGCGCCGTCCATGACGTTCGCGAAGCTTGGTTGGCCAACGACGCCACTGCCACCGAGGGGACTGATGAGTCGACTTGATCCGCCGCTTGACTCACCCGACCGTGCCGCCTGGTTGCGTCGGCATCGCCAGTCCGACAGCCGCACGGCGTTGTCCGAGCTACTGGGCGATTGCCATCTGCCGCCCAGCGAGTTGCTCGATTTGGCTTGCATCGATCTGCTGGCTTGTTGGCGCGCCGGACACGCGATCGCCGCCGAGCACTACTTGGACCAATTCCACGTCTTGGCCAACGATGCCGAGTTTGTACTCGACCTGATCGACGCCGAAGTGTGCGCGAGACAGGAACGGGGACAGACGGTTACGACGGAAGACCTGGAGCGACGCTTTCCTTCGCTCGCCGGTCGTCTGCAACAGCTCGTCTCGGTCGATACCTTGGAAACATCTTTGGACGAGGTATCCGATTTCTCGTTCGATGGCTCGCACAAAAAGGACGCCAAGCGTACCCAGGGCGACGATCGCGCCGACCGCGCTGCCGACGCCAACCGCCTCGAACTCCAACACGAGCCACCGCCGCAGTCGATCGACTGGGAGCGATATTGCAATGTGGACCTACCTGGCGATGTGCGGCTGACCGGATTGTTTGCCTTGCGAGACGAAGTCGTTTGTCTGCGTGCGATGCGTGCGGACAATCAACCGATCGTCGTGAAGGTCGTCGCCAAACGCCGCCTGCCCGATCGTGACGCGGCGACCGCCATTGGCGACGCGCTGGAGCGACTGGCAACGATCGAACACCGGGCGATCGTCGCTCCCGAGGCGGTGGCGGAGAGCGCCAGCCAGTTCGCGCTGATCCGGCCCTACGTTTTGGGCAGCTTATGGACGGAACGCATGCGGCGGGGCGGCGGATCGGACTCCGCTTCGCAGTCGCCACAAGGTCCGTCGCGATGGAATGACTCGCTACGGGATTGGGCCGAAGTGGCATACGCCGTGGCGGCCATCCATGCCTTGGGGCTATCGCACGGATCGCTGCACCCTCAAAATGTCCTGCGTGAACCGACGGGAAAATTGCAGGTCGTCGACGCCGGGTTTGGCTTTCCCAGCCCGGCCCTGCAGTGGACACTTGGGTTAGCAGCAACCCCACCAATGCCGGCCAAGGGCCAGCTCGCCGACGTCCGCATGTTGGCCCGATGGATCGACTGGGCGATCACGCCGAATCGCATGCAGCCCAACGATTCGCCGCCCGCGACAGCCACCGCGTTGTCTCACTGGTGTGCCGCGATGTGGAGAAATGAGGCTCCTCTGACCAGCATTTCACAGCTAGCCGACACGGCGATGGCGGTCGCCGATGGTCGCTCCCCCACGATTCCAGGCGACTCGAAATGGAGTCGTTGGTGGGGCAGGTAGTAGCCGTCGCGGCTGCCTCCCGGCAACGTTTTTCGCCTGCCAGCTAGAACAGAATGGCTTTTGAGGCGAGAATCCACCCGCAAGTTTCGATTGAGTTTCCTTTTTGCAAGTATTTGGTTCCCCATAATGGCCGTTCCCCAGGTCGTCATCGTCGGACGTCCCAACGTCGGAAAAAGCAGTCTGTTCAATTGGTTAGCCCGCCGCCGCTTGGCGATCGTGGATGACTACGAGGGCGTGACGCGCGATCGCATGGTGACGCTGATCGAACACGAAGAGAGTTTCTTCGAAATGATCGATACCGGCGGGATGGGCGTCGAAGATGTCGACAATTTGACCGCCGATGTGCGACATCAAATCGATGTCGCGATCCAGGCGGCCGACGTGATCGTGTTCGTCGTTGATATTCGAACCGGAGTGATGCCGCTGGACGAAGAAGTCGCCGAGCGTCTGCGAAGTCTCGATGTGCCGGTGATCCTGGTCGCGAACAAGGCCGACAACGAAGTCCTCGACGAACGATCCAACGAATTTTTCAAGCTCGGTCGGGGGCACATGATTTGTGTCAGTACCCAACAGAATCGCAACCGTGATGAACTGCTGGACCTGATCACCGAACGTTTGCCGGCGGGCGATCATTCGGTCAAAGAAGTCGAACCGCAGATGAAGGTCACCATTGTCGGTCGACGAAACGTCGGTAAAAGCACCTTCGTGAACACGTTGGCTCAAGCCGACCGGATGATCGTCAGCGAAGTCGCCGGGACGACGCGCGATAGTGTGGACGTCCAGTTCGATCTGGATGGCCAGCGTTTCATGGCGATCGATACGCCGGGTTTGCGAAAACGGAAAAGTGTCCGCACCGACCTGGAGTTCTACAGCACGCACCGCGCACAACGCTCGGTGCGACGAGCCGATGTCGTGCTGATGTTTTTCGACGCCGCGGAAACGGTCAGCAAAGTCGACAAGCAACTGATGGGCTATGTGATGGAAAATTACAAGCCTTGCATCTTTGTGATCAACAAATGGGATCAGTTGCACGGCAAGGTCACCACCGATCGCTGGGTGCGTTACCTGCGACATCAGTTTCCCACCTTGGCTTACGCACCGATCGCTTTCATCACCGGCCAGACCGGGAAAAACGTCAAGACGCTGCTGAACCATTCGCAAATGTTGTTCAAACAAGCACGCAATCGCGTGACGACGGGACAACTGAATCGTTTGGTCCATGCCGCGATCGACCAGCATCCGCCGCCGATGTACCAAAATCGCCGCCCCAAGGTCTACTACGCCACGCAGGTTTCCACCGAACCGCCGACCATCGTGTTGATGTGCAACGAACCGAAAGCTTTCGGCAACGATTATCGACGCTACTTGCTGAGCGTGATGCGCGATCACTTGCCCTTTGGCGAAGTGCCGATCAAGCTGTATCTGCATCGTCGCAACCGTAACGAGGTGGCACCCGAGGGCGCCAACGAACGGTAAGCCGGCGATTAAACGCGGTTATGTCGGCAGGACGTCGCGAATTTTTTCCAGCCCGGTACGAGCCACCTGCAGGGCGTCTTGCTGCCAATACCCAGGGTTGAACAGCTCGAGGGAAAAGCAACCGGCGAAGCCATTGTCGATCAGCATCGCAATCGTTTCGGTCAGCGGACAAACACCATCGCCGGGGTAGACGCGGTCCTTGTCGGCAATCGACTCACGCAGCGGATCGCTGGGATAATCGTTGATATGAAAAACGTGCATCTTGCTCGCTTCGATCATTTTCAAACCCGCCAGATCGGAGCCACCTTTGTAGATGTGGTAAAAGTCGGGCAGGACGCAGGCATCGGGGTGTGCCGCTTCGGTTGCCACGTAAGCCAGTTCCCCCAAGCGACTGAGCGTGGGCGAAAAACCCCACAGCTCCAATTGGGGCACGACTCCCTCCTTCGCTCCGACCTCGAGTAGCGCACGATAACGAGTGGCAATCGTCGCCAGATCGGGTCGGTTATCGTCGCGACCATGGGCCCCAATCGGTGGCGCGGCGATCCGTTTCCCGCCGATCTCGGCCAGCAACCTCATGTCGCGTGCCGCTTCTTCCAAGCCCGCCACACGCTGTTGTTCATCGTCAACGATCCAGCGCGCGAACCCGATGGCGCTCTCCACCGTCAGGCCGGCGTCTTCTAACTGCTTCCGCAAATCGCTCGTTTTGCCACCCGCTCCGACGAACTTATTTAAGTCTCTCATCCACGGTTCGATCGCATCATAGCCGGCTGCGGCGGTAACGCGGATCTGCTCAGGAACCGACAGTTTCTGGCCTCGAATGGTGCTGGTGTTCAAACCCAAACGAATTTTCGCTGCCGGCGGAGACGGCGCCGCTGCCGTCACAGGGGCGGTCGAGAGAGTGGACAGCGAACCAACCGCGGCGGCGGTTGCAATAAAATCACGGCGTTTCATAGCGGCAACATCAGGCAAGGAGGGAAACGAAGCAGATTAAGCCGCAGTATATTCACCCGTCCGCACGCTGGCAGCCACCGGGCCCCGTTTGATCGCTACGTTCCCTTGGTTAAGGGCTGCGTTGCGGACGTTTGGGCTCGCGGACGCTCCGTTTCAGCGGGCAAATCTATTTGAAATCGCGCACCGCCCAGCGGAGAATCGCCGACCGAAACATCGCCGCCAAGGCTGAGGGCGATGCGTCGCACGAGCGCAAGCCCCAACCCGATGCCGCGCTGGCTGGCCGCTTCCAATCGCACGAAGGGTTCGAAGACTTTCTTGCGATCGACTGCCGAAATACCGGGCCCGTTGTCATCCACCGCGATGCGTACCAAACCTTGCGCCGACGATGCGGTTAGCACCACCCTATCTTCAGCATGCTTGGCAGCGTTGCTAACCAAATTGCCAACCGCTCGCTGCATCCCTGATCGGTCACATCGTAACTCAATCGCTTCGCTTGCCGGATCCACGCTAAAGTCGATGTCGGGATACAACGTCGAATAGATCTGCAACAGCTCGCCAAACAGTTCCTCAATCTCCAGCGGCTCGTGGGCAATGGTCCCGACTTTGGAGTCAAGCCGCACGTAGGTCAACAGCTCGCCAACCAAATCGTCGAGTTGCTGCGCTGCGTCGTCGACCGATGCCAATCGCTCTCTGCGTTCCTCGGTGGTCTTGGCCGTTTCCATCAACTCGGCGGCAAACCGAATACGAGCCAACGGAGTGCGCAGTTCATGCGAGACCGCTTGCAATAATTCCCGCTGCGCCCGCACCATCGTTTCCGTCCGTTCGGCCATCGAGTTAAAAGCTTTGGCGATTGCCAGATGCCCGATGGCTCGCTTGTGATCGATCCGCGCCGACAACTCCCCACCCGCGATCGCAGTGGCGGTTTGTTCGACGGCGCGCAATTGCGACACCACGGGTCGCAGCAGGACCGCAATCGCGATCGCGGACAGCGCAAACACGGCTCCGAATCCGACCAACACTTCGGTTTGGCTGGGGCCTGAAAACCGTGGCAGCGGACCGAACTCCAGCAACTCTTCGCCGTCGGGCATGGCGACAAACACGGAATCGCCATACAACACGACTTCGCCATCGGCCAACCGCGAGCGATACGTTTCGCTCATCGAATAATTGGCTGCCTGCGTCCGTCGCACCGGAAAATCAAAGTGCGACTGAATGTCGGCGAAGACCGCGGCACGTTCGTCGGCCGGTACTGCGAGCAAGCGTTCCCGAGTCATCTGCGGACCGCCCGACAACGCTTGTTCAATCACGCGAATGTTCTTGCTGATCGTTCGTTGGCGAAACACATAACCTTGAATCAACCAAGCCAAAATCAGAATGACGATCACGCCGAGATAGAAACGCAGGAACAGTCGCGTCATGTTTCGGTTGCCAAAATGTAGCCGACACCTCGGACCGATTTGATGCGGTCTGGTAACGCTGGGTCGTCGCCTAACTTTTTTCGTAACCGCGAGACCCGCAAGTCGATCGAACGGTCCAATCCGTCATACGGTAGCTCGAGCAGCGCTTCGTAGATTTCGCTCCGCTGCACCACCTTGCCCGCACGTTCGGCGAGGAAAAACAGCAGATCAAATTCGGCGGTGGTCAAGCCCACCTTTTGATCATCCAGCAGCACGATCCGACTCGCCGGGTCGATCAGCAAGCCGTTGACATGCAGCTTCCGTCCGACCATCGCCGGGGCATGCGGATCGGTTCGCCGCAGGTGGACTTTCAAGCGGGCTAACAAGGCGCGCGGTCGAACCGGTTTGGCCATGTAGTCGTCGGCTCCGACCTCCAGCGCCACCACCTCATCGATTTCCTCACCGCGTGCCGTCAGGATCAAGATGGGACCTTCGAATTGGGAACGAACCTGTTCGCAAACCGAAATCCCATCCAGCCCAGGGATTCCAATATCGAGAATCATGGCGTCGAAGGCGTCTTCCTTGATTCGCTTCACCGCTTCCAAACCGTTACCTTCGATCGAAACCACGAATCCCTCGCCCTGCAAAAAGTCGGCGACCATCCGGGCCAAGTCAATGTCGTCTTCAACGATCAATAGGCGGTGGGACAAGGACTTCCTCCAGCAGACGGCAGGTTCGTTCAGACCGATGAGCTGCCATTGTGTCGAAAAAAACGTCGGCCGGTAGATCACACGTTACAGTTCGACACATTCCAGCGGTGCGATTGTGCAGGACCTTTGCCGCGAGGTTCCCAGCGGAAGCCCCGAGAAACAAGAAACCGCCGCCACCTCTCGGCCGCGACGGAGGTGGACGCGTTTGCCACGTCTCCTGCTGAGGGAGTTTGGCCTCTCAGCGCCAGCCGATGGCGCTTCCTTCCGATTATGACGGCGGCTAGCCTAAACGCTCGGAGAAGCGGCTGGTCAGCGGATTGAAGGGACCGGGGGTGCTGACTACCGTAAACCCTCATTCTTTTTCGGAACCTTCATCGCCCCTGGAGCCGCCGTCGTGTCGTCGGGCAAATCGCTGCTGCTGAGCGTCGCCCGTGCCTTAATGGGACGAGGCCTGGGGGCGGCTGGCCAATTGATTGTCACCATTGCCTTGGCATTGCTATTCGGTGCCGACGGCAGCGGTTCGTTGATGTTGGGTCTGACGTTCATGATCATGCTGTCGCTGGTCGGACGCCGCGGCCTTGATTTTGCAATGCTGCGGATCGCCAGCGAAGCTTGGGGCGATAACGATCGGCCTCGCTACTGGGCGGCCGTTCAAGACGCGAGCAAGCACGCGGCGATCAGTTCGCTCGCGATCGCTCTGCTGCTGGGACTCGCGACGCCACTGCTGGCTCGATTCGTGTTCGACGACCCTGCCCTGCTGCAGATTTTGCCGTGGTGTGCCGCCGCCATTCCAGCCTACGCGATGCTGTCGCTGTGGTCGGAATCTCACAAGGCGATCGACCGACCAGGAATGGGAAATTTTTACCACACCGGCATCGTTCCGCTCAGCTTTGCTGTTCTGCTGGGGTTGATGAAAGTCTCGGGACAAGAGTCGTTACTGTTGGCGGCGATCGGCTACATGACGGCAACCTACCTTGCCGCGACCGTCGCCTATTTTTCGTTGCGTCGTTTCGCGGGCCCGGTCACGCGGCATGCGGCCAGCGAACTGCCAACGATGCGTCGTGCGGGAGTGCCGTTGTTGATCTTCGGTCTGTTCACGATGGCTGGCAATTGGCTGCCACTGGTCACGCTGGGCATCTTTGCACAGCCCGATCAGGTCGGGCAGTTTGGCGCTGCGGCACGCTTGGCGATCCTGATCATGTTTATTCTGCTGGCCTTCAACAGCGTCACGCCGGCGAGGTTCGCGCGATTGCATGCGGCGGGAGACTTGCGAGGCATCAGCCGCCTGGCACGCAATACGTCGGTGTTGATGACTCTCGTCGCCTTGCCGCTAACCCTCGCGATGGGCTTGTTCGGCAGTTGGATTCTCGGTTGGATGGGAGACGACTTCTCTCCCGCAGCGCCAGCTCTGGCAATTCTCGCGGTCGGCCAACTGATTAACGTCGCCACCGGTTCGGTTGGCTATATTTTGATCATGACCGGGCACGAGACGCAGTTGCGGCAAGCCGGCACGGCGGGGTTCGTGGTGAATCTTGTTGGTTGCTTGCTGCTGGTGCCCAACGGGGGAGTTACCGGTGCCGCCTGCGCAGCGGCACTGGCGATCGCGACCGAAAACCTCACCGCGACCTGGTTGGCGTATCGCACAACTGGCGTCGTCTCCTTGCCTTGGCCCGCCTGGTCCACGCCAGAAGAGTCCGCGGCCGCGGTTCACGCTGCGCCGGTTCTCGTGCAACCCAACCGTGGAGACCGCCGTGGCTGACGGACACCTTGAATCGTTGCCCGAGCGTTACCACGACCAGCCCATGTCGGTCGAACGCCCCTTGCGGCGTCCTTTGGTTGCGAGAAACTCTCGAACCGCGCTGATCCAAACGGTTGCCGAGTGGTCGGTGCTGCTGTTAGCTTTTTTCGTTCCGATCGTGGTCTTGCCGGTGGGCGAGCGTCTGGGGATGAGCGACCCGATGATGCCGGTGCTGGTTGTCATTCTGCTGTTCAGCCGCTATCGAGGGCGAATCGACATCTGTCACTGGCTGCTGATCGCTTTTCTGGCGGTCGCCTTTTTGTCGCTGTTCCAAATCAACAGCCAACGCATGCAATTCACGGCGGGATTGAAGTGGGTGCGGCTGCTGGGAATCTGTTTGCCCTTTTTCCTCGGTGCGCGAATGGCCGTCGATCGCGGCTTGGTGGAGCGAGCCGCCTGGGCATTTTTCTGGGGCGGGGTGGTGGCGATTTTGATCAGCCTAGTGATGTGGTGGTTGCAAATTCCCATTCGTGATGCTCAGCAAAAAATCTGGTACAGCGGAGGTGGTTCGGCGTATCGCGCGGGTGGCTTGGTGGGCGAAACGACTCACTTTGGTCACCTGACCGCAACCTGGATGACGATCGTGGCGAGTTGTCTGGTTCTGGCCCGTCCGGTGCGCCGGTGGAAATGGGTGCTGTTGGTCTTGCTGGGGCTGGGTGGTTATGCGATCGCCGCCGCATCGAGCCGTTCCGCGATTGTGAACCTCGGTGGGACCGCCATCGGAATTGTGCTGTTTCAACGCTACCGGCCACGACGGCTGAGCAACACGCTGATCGGCGGCTTGGTGTTTGTGATCTTGCTGGTCTTCGCCATGTCGCTGCTGAAAATTGCCGACCAATCGGGAGTGCTTTCTTCTCAGTCGCGGTTCGCCCATCAAGTCGATCGGTTTCTCCCCTCGGAATCGAACAGCGTCAACCGCTTCTCTTCCGGACGACTCGATTCATGGAAGCGATATGTCCGCATCGCCGGCGAACATACGGTGCTCGGTTGCGGCTACAAAAACAGCCCGTCGCTAATTCCCGGACGAGTTCCCGACAACAGCGTCCTTTCGACACTGCTGGAAACCGGTGCGATGGGGTTGCTGATGTTAGTCAGTTTTACGTTGGCGTTGCTCTACGCACTGTTCCGGCAAGGCCTAGCCGGCAACCGTTATGCACTGATGATGGCCGGCGTCTGGGTGGGTCAAGCCATGCAATCGGTGCTCGGCGACACCTACACGCTGTGGCTTTCGATGCCGGTGCTGTATTTAATGACCGGCTTGATCTTGCAGTTGAATCCTTCCGACTTCTCCGACGACGTTGAAGCCGACGACGATCAAGCCGGAACCGCCTTCCACGGCCAGCGTGACCCTCAACCCTTAGGAGCCGTCTGATGCGTGTACTGCAAATCGTCGCCGACGGAACGCCGGGCGGCGGAACGACGAATGTTCTGGCGCTGACCGAAGACCTGCTGGCGCGCGGTGTCGAAGTCGCCTTCTGTTCACAGCGTAATTCTTACGCGACCGAGCATGCGGCGAAATTGGGAGCCGAAGTGCTGGGCGAGGTCGACTTCTTTGCCGGACGGATCGATCGACGTGCGCCACGCGAATTGGCGGTTGTGACGGCGGCGGCACGAGCCGACTTGGTGCACCTGCATGGAGGCCGAGCCGCGTTCTTCTACGCTCGCAGTGGCGTCCAAGGGACATGGAGAACGGCCTATACGGTCCGCGGCTATCACTTTTTGCAAAAACCTTACGCGCTGCGTCAACTGGCGGCGATGGCCGAGCGCAAAAGCAGCCGAGTGATCGATCAAACCGTGTTGGTCTGTCATTACGACCAACGACTCGCCGCACAGTACCGACTGCTGCCAGCGGGTAAACAGGGCGTGGTGATTCATAACGGAATTCGCGTCCGCGATATCCCCGCGGCACACTCCGATGCCGATCCTCGTCGCGTTGCCGTCCTCGGACGCCTGACGCTGCAGAAAGACCCACATCTGGTGCTCGATATCGCGCGTCGATGCACCGCCGAACGATTTCACTTTGACCTGATTGGTGGCGGAGACATGGAGCACGAGATCGGCCAGCGGATCGAACGGGAATCGATCCGCAACGTCACCGTCCATGGCTCCTTGCCGCGCGACCAGGCGCTCGCCGCGATGCAGCGTTGCGGCCTGTTTCTGCTGGCGTCGCGTTGGGAGGGGTTGCCGATCGCTCCGGTGGAAGCCATGCAAATGGGTTTGGGAGTCGTCGTCAGCAATGTCAGCGGGAACACCGAAGTGGTCGACGATGGCGTGACGGGCTTGGTCGTCGACCAAGCCGATGTGGAGGGCTATGCTGCGGCGCTGAGGCGACTGGCCGAGGACGCCCCTTTTCGTCAGCAGATCACCACGGCCGCCCAAGCGACGGTGGGACAGCGATTCACCCGCGAGCGTGTGGTCCAGCAATATCACGACATGTACGAGGATGTACTGACGCATGGAACAGGCCGATAACGAGCGAACAACACGGCTGGTGCAAATCGGCGAAACCGATCCGCTGGGCCGACAAGCGATCGAACGACTCTTGGCCGGTGGCGCGTGTGCTTCGGCGATCTACTACGAATTGGCCGATTCCACAAACTCGTTGGCCCTTCGTGAATCGCCCACCGCGGACAACTTGCCACGCTTGACCGTCGCCGATCGACAGGCGGCCGGACGAGGTCGCTTGGGACGTCCGTGGTACGCCGATTCCGGCACGCTGACGTTTTCGATCCGTCTGTCGCTGCCTTGGTTATCCGCCGAGCAGCGTTGCTGGATCGCGTTAGCCGCCGGCATGGGCGTGGCCGATGCCGCGGCCCACCAAATCGCTCCGGTGCAACCGGCAATCAAGTGGCCCAACGACGTTTACATCGCTGACAAGAAAGTCGCCGGGTTGTTGGTCGAAGCCAACAACCACGCCGCCGTGGAGACCGTGATCGGGGTGGGACTGAATGTCACGACCGATCTGTCGCTCGCACCGCCCGACGTTCAAACCCGCGCAACGTCGCTGCATCTCGTCACGACGGGCTGCCCTTCACGCTATGCCATTCTGCCGACCGTGGTTCAGCAACTGCTCGAGCGTTTGCAGCAACTCGAACAGGACCCCACTGGCTTGCTAAACGATTTCCGTCGCCGCTGCTATCTCACCGGCCGCTCCGTTCGCATCGCCCAGCCCAATCGTGTGATCGCCGGGCGGGTAATCGGCGTCCAAGACGATGGATCGCTCGCCGTGGCAACTGAATCGGGCGTGGAGTCGATCCACGCCGGGGAGATTCAGGTCAATCGTTAACGATCCCGCTACGGCCTCAACGCACCTTAACGGTTCGTTCGATCGTTGGGATGCCGAGGCAACTGGAACGCGGGGCGCGGAGCCTCGCGAGTGGGCTTCGCGACCGGAGCCACCGCCGAAGCGGTCGTCACCCCAGCAGCGGGCGGCTCACCGGTCGTGTTCGCAACGGCCGCTTGCACCGGAGCATTTGCCGAAGGCTGGTTACCGGAGGCTTGCTGCAATCGCGCCAACAAATCTTCCGCCGACAAAGCGCCGGGAAGCGGTTGCCGTGGTGAAACTTGCGGGCCGCGTCCCAATCCACCGCGGACTGGAATCGTCGTGGTGGTCAAACCGCCACGGGGCGAGCGATTCACATTCCCAAGACTCCAGGCACCGCCGTTGTAAGGTCCCGAGGCGGTCGCATCGATGGGCGGCAGATCGAACGCGGTATCGTCGCGTTCACTCTTACCGGGCAGATTGACAACCGACGAGGTGCCTTGCAACAGCCGCCCCGCTTTGGTCTTGAACGAAGGCACCAGTGTGATCTTGGTTTCTTCGCCACCCGCGGCGTCCCAAGGGATCCAAATGCTGTACGAAGCCCCCAGGTCGGAGTTGCTGTAGTGCTTGGTGAACTGCTCGGGAGTGAACGCGTACCGCTTCAGCTCGGGCTCTTCACCCGGCAAGGTACGGATCGCTTGCACTGCCAATTCGCCTTCGACCGGCACGGGGCGTGTTTTTTCATCGTAGAAGAAAATACGTCCCCCAAACCCGCGTGTCGGAGTCGCGCCGGTGCGCAAAATAATGTCGGGCGTCCAAGTGACGGCCATCTTCTGCGGCGTCGGATACGCTTCCTGCTCCTCCTTGTCCTGCTTAGCAAAGGGCAAAGAATCCTTCAGCGACTTTTCGCCTTTCATCACAGCACATCCGCTGAAGCAGAGGGTTGCCGTGAGAGCCACCGTGGCGGCGGCGCGATTGAAATATGTGTTCATTGTGCGACTCGGAAATCCGTTTCCAGAGAAGTGGGTCAGTGAAATACACGTTAACAACGACGCACCTGCATCCAGCGAACGGGAATCACCGGTGGCATGCACGTGCGACGCTTCAATAAGTAACCTTGCAGGCCGATGTCACAGCCTCGGCTAGCGGGTGGCCGGGGTGCTGTAAGGCGATGCCGCGGCTGGGGTCGGTCGCCGGAAGCGATCGGCTGGTGGGGCGGCCGGCGTCGCTGCCGGCACCGCCGCATTGGCAGCCGGAGCGCGGTACTGAGCCGGCTCGATCATCATCGCCTCGTCGACCACCGGTGGTGGCGGCGGAACGATCGATCCTGGAGCGGGCATGCCTTCGGGAACGTACATCTCCGTCGGCATCTCTTCGGGTACATAGATCGAATCGATGTCATCGATCGTGGGATGCATGTCGGGATAGATCACCGGTGCCAGAGCGGGTCCCCACAATCCGTGGCCGCCGCTCAGCCCTTCATCGCCATGCATTTCGACGACGTCGGCCAAGCA
>Ga0102938_10000443_pt1 | contig 30488 bp, 26 predicted proteins | sample SalPonR2_B_D2_MG_FD_84516 | JGI IMG/M metagenome (GOLD analysis project Ga0102938, IMG submission 84516) | Salt pond soil microbial communities from South San Francisco under conditions of wetland restoration - Salt Pond MetaG R2_B_D2_MG | ecosystem: Environmental > Aquatic > Marine >... | reverse complement strand
CCGCTGCCAGCTCGAACAGACATTGCAGCCCGCTGGCGCCGGCCCCCACGACCCAGGCGCGCTCCTCCGTGCCGGCCAGCCGCTTGAAGGCGTTGACGCCGGGGCCGGTGGTCAGCGACTCCAGCGGCACCGGCGGCGGGCGGGCACGCGACGGGCGCGTCCGGACACCCGGCAAACCGGTCGTGACGACCAGGGCGTCGAAGGCCAGCTTGCGGCGTCCCACGGGCAGCTCGCCGCGTCGCGACCACTCCACGAGGCGCGCCGGGCTCCAGTCCAGGCGCGCGAGGTGGTGACGGAAATCCCAGCGTCGCGCGATCGGCGCGAAGTCCGCCCGCAGGTCCGAAAGAGGCTTGCGCAATGTCTCGTGCAGCAACGTGCGACGCAGGTGCCAGCGGGCGGGATCGACCAGGTGCCGCTCGGCATCCGGCAGCGCCCGCGCCAGCCGTGCCAGGCAAGCGAGCCCGGCGTAGCCGCCCCCGAGCACCACGACCCTCATGCGGACGTTCTCCGGCCGCGGAATTGCCAGCGCGCCAGGACCACGCCCGCGAGGATCAGCCCGAGCGCCACGAAAGCGCGTGCGGGCAGGCGCTCACCCAGGGCGAGCGATCCGAGCACCACCGCCCACACCGGGATCAGATAATTGATGAGGGACAAAAAGGTCGGTCCGGCCCGCGCTACCAGGCTGAAATAGACCACCGTCGCCAGCCCCGTCGACAGCGCACCGAGCGCGAGCAGGGCCAGCGTCGGCACGATGGCCACCGGCGAGTGCACCACGCCGGCGGTACCGGTGCGCAGCCCGGCAAGCAGCAGGAAGCCGCCGACGACGATCCCTGCAATGGACAACACTGCGCCGGCGGTGACGACGGGATGCAGCACTGGACCGCGGCGCGCGACAATCACCGCGATGCCGTAGCAAAGCGCAGCGCCCAGCACGGCGAGCTGCGCCGCGAAGGAGGCCTCGCGTCCAACCATTGCAGCGACCGCCTCCGGCCCCGTCAACACGACGACTCCGATGAAACCCAGCGCGAACCCTGCCAGGCGTCGCGGTGTCAGGCGCTCTCCGGCCACCAGGAAATGAGCCAGCAGCAGGACGACCAGCGGCATCACCGCCATCAGGATGCCGGTGAGACCCGAGGGGATCGAGCGCTGTCCCCACGCGATGAGAAAAAATGGCAGCGCGTTGCCGACCATCGCCATGACGAGGAAGAACAGCCACACGCGCGGCGACCTCGGTGGCCATCGCCGGGTGAGAACGAACAGCAGAAGCAGCACACCGGCGCCGATCAACAGGCGCCCGGCCGTCACTGTCACCGGCGTGAAGCTGTCCAGCGCGAGCCGGACCAGCAGGAAGGAACTTCCCCACAAGGCCACCAGGGTGACGAGGAGGCCCCATTCGGCCGGACCCTGGCGCAGCACGCCATGCACGGGAGACGGCGGCGCGGGAGAAGGCGATCCCGGTCCCGCCGCAGGGCCCGCAGGGTTCTGCTCCGACATCATAGACAGGGTGGCGATCAGTTCTGCCCCGGCGGGTCGTTCCGGCTGACGACGCCACCGCCGTCAGGCTTCGGCGAGGGGTCCGCGACGGCGCGCCGCTCACGTTCGCGCTCTGCCTGCTCCTCCTCGCTCTGCTTGCGGCGTATCTCGTCGATCATCAGTGACAGCCATTCATTCAACTTCGTTCTCTCCCTGCCAGGAACAACGGCGCCGCCGCCAGCCCCGCGACAAAGCCGCCGAGATGCGCCCGAAAAGCCACGCCACCTTCGCCGTCCGGCGCCCATAGTGATGACACCAGCTGGATGGCGAACCACAGGCCCAGCACCCACAGCGCCGGCAATCTCACCACCGTCAGCATAAAGCCCAACGGCACCAGCACGCGCACCTGCGTGCGCGGAAACAGTAAAAGATACGCCCCAAGCACCCCCGAGATCGCACCCGACGCGCCGATCATCGGCGCCAGCGTCTCGGGTGCGGGCAGGGCCTGAGCCAGTGCCGCCACCACGCCGCATGCCAGGTAGAAGCACGCGAACCTGGCGCGTCCCATGCGATCTTCGATGCTCGGCCCGAATACCCAAAGGTAGAGCATATTACCCGCGAGGTGGAGCCAGCCGCCATGCAGGAACATGGAGGTGATCACGGTTGCGAGGGGCGGGACGACGGCGATGTCCGGCGGCATCCGCAGATGGCCGAGCAACACAGCCGGAATCACGCCGAAGGAAAAAATGGCGCGATTGAAACCGGCCTGGCCGAGCGACACCTGCCACAGAAAAACCAAAGCGATGGCGGCGAGAAGCACCAAGGTCACGAGTGGAACGGACGCGACCCGCTGCTCGGCGCGCAAGGGAATCATGGATTCAGGGAACCCGATTGAACGGGCCGACCTCTCAGGACAGGCCTTCCGGATACCTGGCAAGGCCGAGGCGCAATGCACGCGCCTTGAGTTCACGGATCGTCTGCTTGACGAGTTGTCGTACCGGACCCCGCCATGCGTCGATCGCACGCAGCTTCGCCCGCAGCACGTCGAGATCCTGCAACTCGCCCAACACGTCGGCGAGCTTCTTGAGCATGGCCCGCTCCTGCTTGTCGAGCGGCAGCCCGCAAAGCTCGCGCTGGTAGAGTTCGCGCTTCACGACCTTGCGGAAATCATGGAATCGCGGCAGGACGGGATGTTCCAGAACGCGCCTGAATGCCCGGGCGGTGTCCGCCCAGGCCTCGGCGAGGCCGGCGCCGATCGTCCCCTCGTCCATGAGCGCGAAATCCAGTCCCTCGACATCCGCGCGGACCACGCGGAGGGTATCCACCACGCCCTCCGCCAACGGTCGCGGTAAGCCGGCCGCGGCGTTCGCGCGGCGATCCTCGGCCAGCGATCTGGACAGGGCATCCAGCGCCTCGAGATGGCGCGCGTCCGCTCTCGAACGCAGCCGCAACAACGTCTCGGCCATGGCATCGGCATCGCGCAGGTGGGCCAGTCGGCGAGCGGCCTCCGCACAACGCTTTTCCAGGTGCCGCGTCGGCAACGCATCGCTGCTGAGCCGCAGCAGGGCCCGCACCCGCTTCAGCTCCTTGCGCACCTCGTGCACCACGCGCCCCCCCGGGGCTGCCGCATCCTCCAGGCGCGAGACGCATGCCGCGAGCCTGGCGGAGACCGTCGGTCCGATTCCTTCGGGTGTCGGCGCCTCGTCGGCAACCGGCGTGAGAATGCCGGCCCGGGACTGCCTTTCGGTGCTCATTCCTGCTCCAGCGCATGCCTGGGGATGCCGACTTTAGCACGCACCACCGGTTTATTTGCGGTCGCGCCGCGACCGTCCCATGATGTACAAATACACGATATCCGACCCGGGAGAACTGGACGATGCGGGGACTTGGCAGATCGGTGACGGGCCCGGCGCTGCTTGCCGCAACAGCCCTGGCCCTGTGGGCATCGCCCGCCTCGGCCGACGGCGTGCTGCAGTTCCTCGAATCGAGGCTGAACCTCGTCGAAGGTGAAACAGGACAGGTCACGGTGATTCGCAGCGGCAGCGCGACCGGCGACGTCACGGTCGTGCTGAACGTCAGCCTCGGCGGCACGGCGCGGCTCGGTGAGGATTTCACCGTCGAACTGCCCCTGGGAGTCATCCGGATCGCCGCCGGCGAGTTCTCCGGCCACGCCGAGATCGATGCCCTGCAGAACGACGCCGCGGACGGCACCCGCTATGCGGTGTTCACCCTGGCGAACCCGGCCGGCGCGACACTCGGCCGCGGCAGCAGCCAGTTGCTGCAGATCGAGGACGACGAGTCGGCCGACGCGGTGCTGACCCTTCCGGGCGACGACGTGCGGCGTGTGACGGAGGGCGATGAGCTGCCCGTCGAAGTGATCCGCAGCGGACTCCCCGGTACTGTCGTGTCGGCCACCCTGCTGGGCGTCCCCGATACGGCAGCCGTCGGCATCGATTACAGCGACCTCACGCTGGACCTCGAATTTCCTGCCGGCGAAACCCTGCGCGAGGCGACGCTTGCCACGATCTCCAGCGCCGCGGCGAGGCCGCCGCGCACGCTCAGCCTGCTGCTTGCCAGCCCGACGCCCGTTGACAGCGCGGCATTCGATGGCCGCGGTCCCCTGGTGGTGATCGAGCCGCCCGGCGACGAGCATGCCGGCGAGTTTTCCCTGTTCGCGGACACGCTCGAGGTCGGCGAAGGCGACGGCAGCATCGCCTTCACCGTGGACCGCAATCGTGGCAGCAGCGGCGAAGCGGCTGTCAGCTGGGTCACGGTTGAACTGGCCGATGACGGCGCAGCGGTTGCCGACGTCGACTTCGTCGCCGCCACGGGCCGGCTGGTTTTCGCCCCGGACGAGACGCGCCAGACTTTCCAGGTCCAGCTGATCGACGATGAAGAGGCGCGCACGGATCGTCGGCGTTTCGCCGTCGCGCTGGCGGATCCCTCGGCGCTTGCCGGGCTCGATCCCGAAGCGCCGAGCGTGACGATCACGGTGCGCGAGGACGATGGCGAACCCAGCGAATCCTGCCAGGGTTTCTGCGACTGTTTCATCGCCACCGCCGCCTGGGGCAGCTGGATGGATCCGCATGTCGCCAGCCTGCGGCAGTTCCGGGACGACGTCCTGATGCCGCACGCCGCTGGACGTGCGTTCGTCGCTTTCTACTATCGTCACTCACCCCCGATCGCCGCGATTATCGGCCGCCACGACAGCCTGCGCATGCTCACCCGGGCGGCGCTGGCGCCCGTGGTCTTGGCGATCGAACGACCCGCAGCCGCGAGCCTGGCGGCGCTCGGCGGGCTCCTGCTGCTGATGAATCTGCGCGCGCGGACGCGCCGAAGGAAATCGCCATGAAGAAGAACGTTCTCATCACCGGCACGTCATCGGGGCTTGGTCGAAGCACCGCCTTGATGCTCGCCGCCGACGGCTGGCAGGTTTTTGCCGGCGTGCGCAAGGAAGCCGACGGCGAGTCGCTGAAAAAAGACGCCGAGGGGGACCTGGTGCCGCTGCTGCTGGACGTTGCCAAACAGGACTCCGTGGATGCCGCTGCGGCGCGATTGGAAGAAGCCACGGGCGGAAAACTTCACGGGCTCATCAACAACGCCGGCATCTACCTGGGCGGTCCGCTGGAGCTCATGAAGAACGACGAGATCGCGCGGAGCTTCGCGGTCAACGTGACCGGACTGCTGTCGGTCACCCGGGCCTGCCTGCCGCTGCTGCGCGCCGCCGAGGGACGGATCATCAACATCGGTTCGATTTCCGGGCTGGTCGCCATGCCGGGCGTGAGCGTCTATGCGGGATCAAAGCATGCGGTAGAAGCCATCACGGATTCGCTGCGCATCGAATTGCAGCCCTTCGGCGTGAAAGTCATCGTGATCGAGCCGGGCGGCATCCAGACGCCGATCTGGGAAAAGGGCGCGCAGCGCGATGCCGAACGTCCGGAGGATCCGCACACGGAAAACCTGCTGGAAATCTACGCACCGCTGGTGAAGCTGCTGGAAAAGCTCAATGCGAAGCCAGGGGGACTGCCGCCCGAGGACGTGGCCAGCGTCGTCATCGACGCGCTCGAAACCTCGCGACCCAAGAACCGCTACCTGGTCGGCAAGGACGCCAAATCGATCGCCCTGCTCGGCCGGCTGCCCGACCTGGTGCGCGACAAGCTGATTTCGGCCAAGGTCTGGGGCTAGCGGCCGAAGAGTGCGCCCAGGCGGCTCTCTTCCATGGCGCCCGAGAGCTTCTCCATGAAGCGCCTGGGCCGGCGCCATTCCACCTTCCACGCGTCGGCGTCGTCGATCAGCCTGGCCAGCCAGTCGTCGCTGGTGCTGAGCTCGTCGACCAGGCCCAGTTCGAGTGCCCGGCTGCCGTACCAGTGCTCCCCGGTGGCGACCCGCTCCATGTCGAGGTCCGGTCGATACCTGCCGACCATTTCCTGGAACAGGACGTGCACGTCTTCGAGTTCCTCGCGCAGCTTCTCGCGATCCTCCTCGGTGACTTCGCCGACCATGCTGACGGTGCGCTTGTAGCGGCCCGCCTTCACCTGCTCGACGGTGACGCCGCGATCGTCGAGGAGGCGACGAATATTCGGGATCTGCGCCAGCACGCCGATGGACCCGACGATGGCAAACGGCGCGGCGACAACCCGGTCGGCGACGCAGGCCATGAGGTATCCACCGCTCGCGGCCACCTTGTCGACCGCCACCGTCAACGGAATCTCACGCTCGCGAATACGCACCAGCTGCGACGCAGCCAGGCCGTGATCGTGCACCAGCCCGCCGGCGTTCTCCAGGCGCACCAGCACTTCGTCGCCCTTCTCGGCCACAGCCAGCACGGCGCTGACCTCCTCGCGCAGCGACGCGGTCGCCGTGGCACGCATGTCGCCATGAAAGTCGATCACGAACACCCGCTTGCGGCGTTGCTCGCGGGCCGCCTTGTCTTCGCGACGGCGTTTCTTCGCCAGCTGCTTGCGCCCGGACTTCGGCAACAGCTTGCCGCGCAGGCTGTCCGCTGCGCGGCGCAGGCGCGAATTCAGGCTCGTGACCTTGAGCTCCTCCGTTTCACGGTTCCGGCGCGAAAGATTGACCAGCGCGCCCGCCACGAACGTCACCGCGGCAACGAGCGTGAGAGTCTTGACGAGAAACAGTGCGTATTCGAGCAGGACATCGATCATGAGCGGCAGCCGTGCGGACGAATCATGATCATAGACCGACGTTGTTGTGTTCGAAGACGCGGTCGGCCCGGTAGCTGGAGCGGACCAGCGGGCCGGACACCACCTCGAGGAAACCCATCTCCAGCCCGATCCGCCGGTAGTCCGCGAATTCCTCGGGCGTGACGTAGCGCTCGACGGGCAGGTGATTCGGCGTCGGGCGCAGGTACTGGCCGAAGGTGACGATATCGACCCGCCGCGAGCGCAGTTCGGCCAGCGTCTCGCGGATCTCCTCGTCGGTCTCGCCGAGACCCACCATGAGGCTGGTCTTGGTCAGCACCTCGGGACGATGGCGCTTGGCGTGTTCCAGCACGTCGAGGGTCTGTTCGTAGCCCGCCCGCGGGTCACGCACCGGGTGAGTCAGGCGGCGCACCGTCTCCAGGTTCTGTGCATAGACCTGGAGTCCGGAGTCCACCACCGTCTCGATGGCGCGCAGGTCGCCGCAAAAGTCGGGCGTCAGCGCCTCGACCGCTGTGTCCGGATTCAGCGCCCTGATGGCGCGCACGCAGGCCGCGTAATGCGCGGCGCCGCCATCCGGCAGATCGTCGCGATCGACGCTGGTGATCACCACGTAACGCAAGCCCATCAACTGGACGGAGCGCGCCGCATTCGCAGGTTCCTCGCCATCCAGCCAGCCGCGCGGATTACCGGTGTCCACCGCGCAGAACTGGCAGGCCCGGGTGCACACGGCGCCCATGATCATCAATGTCGCGGTGCCGTTGTTCCAGCACTCGCCGATGTTGGGACAGATGGATTCCTCGCACACCGTCGCGAGGCGATGCTCGCGAACGTTCTGCCGGACCCGGGAGTAACCCGCGCCGCTCGGCATCCTGGCGCGCAGCCACGGAGGTTTGCGCCCCAGCGGCGCTGCAACCGCGCGGTCGTTCTGCTTCACGCCGTTCTTGATCGCCGCCACGCCCTGCTCGTGACGAAACTTCGCGCCGCTCTTCACCGGGGGCGGCTGCATGATCGGGATGCCCTTGAAATTCGTTTCCATGGAAGAATTCTCTCATGTCCCCGACAGCGCCGTAACCTGTGAAGATGGGTACCTTGATAATGCGAACGATTCGCATTAGATTAGTCTTCCTTTCTACGTAAACATCGGAATTCAACATGCCGTCGACCCGACCGAAGCTTACTCCCGCACGACTCGCCGTCGCCCTGGCATCGCTCGCGCTTCTCGCAGCCTGCGGCCCTTCTCCCGACCGCGGAACAGTGGACGACGACGCGACCGCGACCGCCGCCGCGGAGGCACCGGTCATCAACATTTATTCGGCCCGCCATTACCAGAGCGACGAGCAGCTCTACCAGGCGTTCACGGACGCCACCGGGATCGAGGTGCGACGAATCGAGGGCACCGACGACGCGCTGATCCAGCGGATCCTGCAGGAAGGCGAGGCCACGCCGGCGGATCTCCTGTTCACGGTGGATGCCGGTCGCCTGTGGCGCGCCGAGCAGGCCGGCCTCTTTCAACCGGTTGAATCAGGGGTGCTGACGCAGCGCATACCGGCACACCTGCGTCACCCTGACGGATTCTGGTTCGGCTTCTCGGCCCGCGCGAGGATCATTTTCTATGACGCCGAGCGGATCGAGGCGGGTGCGATCACGCGCTACGAGGACCTGGCCGACCCCCGATGGGCCGGCGAACTCTGCATCCGCTCAGGCAACAACATTTACAACCTGTCCCTGATGTCCTCCATGATCGCCGCCCACGGACTGGAGGAGGCGGAAGCCTGGGCGCGGGGCGTGGTGGCCAATTTCGCGCGCGACCCGCAGGGTGGCGATACCGACCAGATCCGCGCCGTGGCTGCCGGCGAGTGCGGTATCGCTGTCGCCAACACCTACTACTTCGCCCGCCTGATGAAGTCCGACGACCCGAACGACCGCGCGGTGGTCGAACGCGTGGGCTGGGTATTCCCCAACCAGGAGGGACGCGGCACGCACGTGAACATCTCCGGCGCCGGCTTGGTGGCCAATGCCGACAACGCTGAAGAAGCGGTCGCATTCCTCGAGTTCCTCGCCTCGAGCGAAGCCCAGACGCTGTTCGCCAGGGGCAACAACGAGTATCCGGTCGTCCCGGGCGCCGCCCTGGACAATCCCGCCCTGGAGTCGATGGGCACGTTCAAGGCAGATCCCGTGGATGCCTCGCTCTACGGCATCCACCAGGCCGAGGCGCAAAAGGCGCTCGACCGGGCCGGCTGGAAGTAAGCCGACGATCAGAGGAATGATGCGCGCGGCGGGGAAGCTGTTCTCGCTACCCGCCGCCGCGGTGCTCGTGGCGGCAGTGGTGGCCTTGCCGGTCATCACCGTGGTCCTGCACGTATTCCTCCCGGACGAGGGGGCATGGCGCCACATCGCCCAGGTGCTGTTACCCGATTACATCGTCACCACCCTGCTGTTGGTGGTCGGGACGGGAATCGGCGTGTTGCTGCTCGGATTGTCCACCGCCTGGCTGGTGGCAGTGTGCCGCTTCCCGGGGCGGCGCATCCTCGAATGGGCGCTGGTCCTGCCGCTCGCCTTCCCGGCCTACGTCATCGCGTACACCTATACCGATCTTCTGCAGGTCTCCGGGCCCGTCCAGACCTTCATCCGCGACCTGACCGGCTGGTCGGCCCGCGATTTCTGGTTCCCGCCGATCCGGTCGCTGGGCGGCGCCATCGCCATGCTCTCGCTGGTGCTCTACCCCTACGTCTACCTGCTCGGGCGGGCCGCCTTCGTGCAGCAATCGAGCGGCGTCCTGGAAGCCGCCCGGACGCTCGGGCACGGCCCCTGGGGCGCATTCTGGAAGGTCGCCCTGCCGATGGCCCGTCCGGCGCTGGTCGCGGGCGTGCTGCTGGCACTCATGGAGACGCTGGCCGATTTCGGCACCGTCGCCTACTTCGGCATCCCCGTGTTCACGACCGGCATCTATCGCGCCTGGTTCTCGCTCGGCGACCCGGTCTCCGCCGCCAAGCTGTCAGCGGTGCTGCTGGCTTTCGTCTTCACCCTGGTCGCACTCGAGCGCATCAACCGCGGCGGGATGCGTTTCCACCAGGTCGGTGCGCCGGCCGCCGAACGCAAGCCCTATGAACTCAAGGGCGGGCGCGCGGCGCTGGCACTGGCGGTCTGCCTGGTGCCGCTGACCTTCGGCTTCCTGCTGCCAGCGGGACGTCTTGCGTGGCTGGCCTGGGTCGGTGGTGACATGCAGTTCGGCGCGCGGTACCTGGGCCTGCTGTGGAACAGCATCAGCCTGGCCACGGTGAGCGCGGTGGTCGCGGTGGCCGCCGCCGTGGTGGTGGGCTACGGATTGCGCCTGCGCCCCGGCGCCGGGATGCGACTCGTGCACCGGATCGCGGGGCTGGGTTACGCCATTCCCGGCTCGGTCATCGCGGTGGGGGTGCTCATCCCGCTCACGCTGGCGGATCATGGCTTGCGCGGCTGGCTCTCGACCTGGTTCGGCGTCGAATCGGGGTTGATCCTCACCGGCGGCATCCTCGGACTCGTATTCGCCTACGTGGCGCGCTTTCTCGCCGTGTCGCTGCAGAGTGTCGACGCGGGGCTCGCCCGTATCACGCCTGCGATGGACGACGCGGCCCGTGCACTGGGTGAAGGGCCCGGTCGCACGCTGCGCCGCGTGCATCTGCCGATCCTGCGCGCCAACCTGCTGACAGCGGGCCTGATCGTCTTCGTCGACGTCATGAAGGAGTTGCCGGCCACCCTGATCCTGCGTCCCTTCGACTTCGACACGCTCGCCGTGCAGGCCTACAAGCTCGCCTCGGACGAACGGCTCGCCGAGGCCTCGACGGCATCGCTCGCGATCGTGGTCGCCGGCCTCATCCCGGTGATCCTGCTGGCGCGCCAGGTATCCCGGCCGGGGGTACGTCGCCAGCGCAGCGAGACCGGCCACATGATGGCGCCGGTCGCGGCCCGCTGACGGCTTCACCTGCCGCGGACACACAGTCGTAGCGGGCCTTGTGCCGAAGGCCGGTGTTCAGGCCCTGAGCGTCTCCATGTCGATCACGAAGCGGTACCGCACGTCGCTGCGCTGCATGCGCTCGTAAGCCTCGTTGATGTTCCTGATATCCAGCATCTCGATATCGCAGGTGATGCCGTGTTCACCGCAGAAATCCAGCATTTCCTGCGTCTCCGGCAGCCCGCCGATGAGGGAGCCGGCGATCCGGCGCCGCCCCAGCACGACCGGGAAAGTGTGGAGCGCCGGCTCGACGGGTCCCAGCAAGCCCACGATGATGAGCGTGCCGTCGCGTTTCAGCGCGTTGACGTAAGGATTCAGGTCGTGCTGCACGGGCACGGTATCGAGGATGAAGTCGAAGCTGGCGGCCGCGGCTTCCATCTGCGTCGGGTCGCTGGAGATGATCACGTGGTGCGCGCCCTGGCTTTTGGCCTCCTCGGTCTTCGACGCGGAGCGCGTGAACACGGTGACCTCGGCGCCGAGCGCGCGCGCGAACTTGACTCCCATGTGGCCCAGCCCGCCCATGCCGACCACGCCGACGCGATGACCCTTGCCGACGCCGAAGTGCTTCAGCGGCGACCACGTGGTGATGCCCGCGCACAGCAGCGGCGCCGCGGCCGCCGGGTCGAGCCCCTCGGGCATGCGCAGGACAAACCGGTCGCTGACCACCACCTGCTCGGAGTAACCGCCGAAGGTGAGCGTGCCGTCGTGACGATCGACCCCGTTGTAGGTGCCGGTCCACCCCTGCTCGCAATACTGCTCCAGGCCGTCGTCACAGGAGCCGCAACTGCGGCAGGAGTCGACCAGGCAGCCCACCCCGACCCGGTCGCCCGGCTTGAACGCGGTGACCGCCTCGCCCACGGCCGTCACCGTGCCGACGATCTCGTGGCCGGGCACGATCGGGTAGGTGGTGATACCCCAGTCGTCGTAAGCGGTGTGCAGGTCACTGTGGCAGACCCCGCAATAATCGATCTCGATCACCACGTCGTCCGGCCGCGGCGCCCGGCGCTCGATCGGGAAAGGCGCCACACCGGAATCCGGGGATTGAGCGGCGTAGGCTTTGACTTGGGGCATAACGGCAGTCCTGCATTGAGAATCTGCCGGCATTATGGCACCCGGGCAGCGAACCGCCATCCCCGCCTCCCGGCGGACCGGGCAGGCGAGCGGGCGTTGCGTTACGCTCCCTGGGCCTGCGAGTAGCCCGCCTGCCCGTCGAACTCGTACAGGTTCTCCGTTTTCACCGTCTCCAGGCCGGCCCCCGCCAGCCGCAGTAACAACGCAGCAATCGCGCTCGGTCCGGCAGGTTGGTGTGCCTGGAAGCGGCAGCGCCAGTGATCGGTGCACAGCGTCTGGGCATGTCCGCCCGGGTAGACTTTTACGCCGCGGTTGGTCACCAGGGCCAGCTTGAAGTCCGGCCCGGCCAGCGCCTCGAGACGCCGTCCGAGCACGCCCGGATCGCGGTCCGCGTCGTCCCAGTCGAGGAACGCGTCCACCCCCACCAGGCGCTTCGAAGCCCTCGGCATGGCGTTGCCGGCCGACTGCAGGCGCACCTCGGGAACGGCCTGCCCTTTCGCCACCGGCGCCATCCGCCGCGGCTCCTGGCCGAGCCGCTGGATCACCGCGTTTGCGAATGCCTGGGTCCCGACCTGGCGACGACCGGGCCCAGGCCGGTACACGTCGGCCGTGAGAACGCCATCCTCGAGCGTGCGCAGCCAGGCATTCCGGATCAGTGCCGCCGGCCGCTCGCGGCCGAGGTGCTGCAGCATCATCACCGCCGCCTGCAGCATGCCGGAAGGATTGGCGACATCCCGGCCGGCGATGTCCGGGGCAGAGCCATGCACCGCCTCGAACATGGCGCATTCCTGGCCGATGTTGGCAGACCCTGCCAGGCCGATGGATCCGGAGACCTCCGCGGCGACGTCCGAGAGAATGTCACCGTAGAGATTGAGCGTGACGACCACGTCGAATTCACGCGGCCGACTGGCCATGCGCGCCGTGCCGATGTCGATGATCATGTGCTCGGCGACGAGCTCCGGATAATCCCGGGCAGTCTCCTCGAATACCCGCTGGAAAAGGCCGTCCGTCAGCTTCATGATGTTGGACTTGGTCAGGCACGTGACCTTGCGCCGCCCGTGCGCCCGGGCGTACTCGAAGGCATAACGACAGATGCGTTCGCAACCGGGACGCGAGACGAGCTTGAGACACTGGTAAACCTCGTCGGATTGCCTATGCTCGATGCCGGCGTAAGTGTCTTCCTCGTTTTCACGGATCACGACGACATCCATGCCCGGTTGCAGGGCCGGGATGAAAGGATGGTAGGAAACGCTCGGGCGCACGTTGGCGTAGAGTCCCAGCACCTTGCGCAATGTGACGTTGACGCTCTTGTAACCGCCGCCCTGCGGGGTCGTGATCGGACCCTTGAGGATCGCACCATGCCGCGCCACTGCGTCGAGCACATCCTGGCCGATTCCGGAGGCCTCACCGGCGTCGTAGGCCTTGAGCCCTACGGTCACATGGTGGAAGCTGAGGGCAGGATCGGCAGCAGCGAGCACACGCAGCACGGCAGAGGTTATTTCGGGTCCGATGCCATCGCCTGCGGCGACTGCAACAGTGCGTGCGGGAAGCGTGTCGGGCGCGGCGCTACTGATAAGCGGGGCAAGTACTGCAGACATGGACACTCCTGACATACGACATTTATTTCGTGAATTGTAAGTCTTGATATCTTACGAACGCAAGGGGTCACGATGAAATCTCCTGTGCCCGATGCCGACGGGTGGACCTTTCTCAGCAACCACACCCACGTGCTCGTGTGTCTCGCGCGCGACCCTGAACAGGTGTTGCGCGAAGTGGCGCAACAGGTGGGCATCACCGAGCGCGCCGTGCAGCGCATCGTGGCGGAACTGGAAGCAGGCGGCGTCGTCGAACGGGAACGTCTGGGCCGGCGCAATCGCTATAAACTGAACCTCGACATGCCTCTGCGGCACCCGCTCGAGCACCACTGCACCGTGGGCGAACTGTTGCGCGCCGTCACGGCCCCGGAGAAATGAGCCGCTATCGCCCGCCCCAGCCCGCAGCTTCGCCGTACATCACGCCGGAGGGTGCCGGACGATTGCGTGAGGAACTGGATCGGCTGTGGCGCGTGGAACGTCCCGAGGTGGTGCGCGCGCTGGCCGACGCCGCCGCCGAGGGCGATCGTTCCGAGAACGCGGAATACATCTACCGCAAGAAGCAGCTCGGGGGGCTCGACCGGCGCATCCGCCACCTGCGGCGGCGGCTCGGGGTCGTGAAGATCGTGGACCGGAGCCCGGAGGCCGGCGGCCAGGTTTTTTTCGGCGCCTGGGTGACGGTCGAGGACGAAAGCGGCGCCGAATCGCGTTTCAGAATTGTCGGGCCCGATGAATTCGACCACGCGCCGGAATACATCAGCATGGACGCGCCGCTGGCCCGCGCGCTGTTGAAGCGCTCGCCGGGGGACGAGGTCACCCTCGAGCTCGCCGCCGGGCGCAAGACCTGGTTGCTGCTCGAGGTCAGCTACGACGATCCACCCTGATGGTCCGGACTGTCGCGCCTGGCAACGCTTGGCGGAACGTTCCTTCTTGGGCTCTGTGGACCGTGGCGGGGACGTGCCAGGGTCCCTTTCGTTTGGAAGTCTTATGCCGCTCCAGGGACCCTGGCACGTCCCCGCCACTATGCTACCGACCAATTCAGGGCTGCCGGGTCGAACCATGCACGGCACGGCACGGCCCCTCGGTGAGGTAGAATCGAACGCTTGTTTAGCGACCGTTCCGGAGACCCCGCCATGGATTTCTCGTTCACCGAAGAACAGCTCATGATCCAGGAAGCCGCCCGCGACTTCGCCCAGCGCGAGATCGCCCCCATCGCGGCGGAGTTCGACATCAGCGGGAAGTTCCCGGAAGAGACGCTGCGCCAGGCCGGCGAGCTCGGCTTCATGGGCGTCGAGGTGCCGGAGGAATACGGCGGCTCCGGGCTCGACGCCATCGGCTTTGCGCTGATGATGGAAGAGATCGCCGCGGCCGATGCCGCGCACTCGACCGTCATCTCGGTGCACAACTCGCTCTATTGCAACGGCATCCTGCAGTACGGCACCGAAGAACAGAAGCAGAAATACGTCAAGCCGGTGGCCTCCGGCGAGGTGTTTGCAGCCTACGGACTCACTGAGCCGCAGTCGGGTTCAGATGCGGCCAACATGCGCACGCGCGCCGTGCTGGACGGCGACCACTACGTGATCAACGGCAAGAAGTCATGGATCACCTCGGGCCCGGTGGCGCGGTACATCCTGCTGTTCGCCATGACCGATCCGTCGGCCGGCCCCAAGGGCGTGTCGGCCTTCATGATCGATACGCAGCAGGACGGCTTCGCCTGCGGCAAGACGGAGCCCAAGCTGGGCATCCGGGCTTCGGCCACCTGCGAGATCGAGCTGGCGGACTACCGCTGCCCGGTGGAAGACCGTATCGCCAACGAAGGCGACGGCTTCAAGATCGCGATGAGCATTCTCGATGCGGGGCGCATCGGCATCGCCGCACAGGCCGTGGGCATCGCACGGGCCGCCTACGAAGCCAGCGTCCAGTACGCCCGCGAGCGCCATGCCTTCGGCTCGCCGATCGGCAGTTTCCAGATGATCCAGGCCAAGATCGCCGACATGAAAATGCGCCTCGAGGCCGCCCGCCTGCTGACGCTCAAGGCGGCGTGGAACAAGAAGGTCGCGGCCGCGGCGGGGCTGCGCAACACCACCGAGTCCTCCTCCGCAAAGCTGTTCGCCTCCGAAGCGGCGATGTTCATCACTCACGCCGCGGTGCAGATCCATGGCGGCATGGGCTACAGCAAGGAAATGCCGATCGAGCGCTACTTCCGCGACGCCAAGATCACGGAGATCTACGAAGGCACGAGCGAGATCCAGCGCATGGTGATCGCACGGCAGGAAACCGGCCTGCGGTAAGCACGCAGCCGGCGAACCGCGTCGTTACAAGCCGAGTTCTCGCAGGAAGGCGTCGATGCCCGCCACGTAGCGTGACCGGCTCTGCAGGAAGCCGGTGTTGTGGCCGCCCTGCAGCTCCAGCAGTCGCGTCGGCGGTCCCGCGGCGGCGTGCAGCGCCTCACCATGCGCGAACGGGATGATCTCGTCTTCGCGGCTGTGGATCACCAGCACCGGCGCGGTGACGCGCGACAGCAGTGCCTCCACGGGGTAATGCAACCGCGCCAGCAGGCGCACCGGCAGGAACCAGTAGATCTCGGCCGCCATGTCCGGTACCGAGCGGAACGCCGACTCCACGATCAGCGCACGCGGCGCGGCGTTCGCCGCCAGCCAGGTCGCCACGGCACCCCCGAGGGACCGGCCGAACAGCACGATGCGGTCCTCGGGGATACCGCGATCCTCCACCAGGTGGCGCCAGGCACTGCGCGCGTCTTCGTAGGTGCCCGACTCGGTGGGCCGCCCCGTGCTGCGACCGTAGCCACGATAATCCAGAATCAGTACCGACAAGCCGAGATCGTGAAAGATCTTCACGGAATCCACGCGGTGCGAGATGTTGCCGGCATTGCCGTGAAAGAACAGCAGCACGGCGCGCTCCTGCGGTGACGGCACGAACCAGGCGTCCAGTTCCTCACCGTCGGCGGTCGGCAGGCGTAGCGCCTCGTAGCCCAGCCCTATATCCGCAGGCGTGGCAACGATTTCCCGCGAAGGCATGTTCGGCAGGAACAGCAGGCTCTCCTGCCGGAACCAGACGAAGGCGACCAGCACCGCGTAGAGCAGTGCGAACATCAACAAGAGCGGAGCGAAACTCTTCATCCGTGCACGGGCCTCGGCCCCTCTTCCGGGCAGCGATCACTCAATGGTCCCGCGATTTTCGACCAGAATGAAGGGTAGCCCTTCTTGTTTGATCCCCATCGCTGAACTGGAGAACGACCATGCCCTACGATCGCAACGCGGACCTGCCCGACTCGGTTCGCGACAACCTGCCCGAAAAGGCGCAGACCATCTATCGCAATGCCTTCAACAATGCCTGGGACGAGTACAGCGACCCGGAAGACCGGCGTGGAGACGCGAGCCGCGAGGAAACGGCGCACCGCGTGGCCTGGTCCACGGTGAAAAACTCCTACGAGAAGAAAGGCGATCGCTGGGTGAAAAAAGACTGACGAGGTCACCGCCCGTCCGGGGAGCCGGCCGGGGCCTGCCCTCCGTTCGTCGCGAGTGCCGCTCCGACGATGCCCGCGTCGTTACCGAGCTCGGCAATGACGACCGGCGTGCGGCACTCGAGCAAGGGGAGAAACTTCTCGTGCTTGCGGCTGACGCCGCCGCCGATGATGTAGAGGTCCGGCCACAGCAGTCGCTCGATGGCCACCAGCACCTCGGAGACATTCGTCGCCCATTTCTCCCAGGACAGGTTGTCGTCCTTGCGCCGCTGTGCCGACGCGCGATGCTCGGCTTCCTTGCCGCGGATATCCATGTGGCCGAATTCCGTGTTCGGCACCAGTGTCCCGTCCACGAACACGGCGCTGCCGATCCCTGTGCCGAGCGTCAGCATGACGACGGTGCCGCGTTGCGCCCTCCCGGCGCCAAAGCGCATCTCTGCGATACCCGCTGCATCGGCGTCGTTGAGCACCGCCACGGGCCTGCCGAGCGCCTCGCGCAGCAGGTGCCCGATGTCGCAACCGATCCAGGCCGCATCGATGTTGGCCGCGGTGTGCGCCACGCCGTGCTTGACCACGGCGGGCACCGCCACGCCCACGCTGCCGTGCGAGTCGAACTCGCCGGCGACCGCCACCACGGCTGCCACGACCGCTTCCGGCGTCGCAGGTTGCGGCGTCGACAGTTTGTGACGCGCGGTCGTGAGACGCCCCTCCACGAGACTCACGGGTGCCCCCTTGATTCCCGAACCCCCGACATCGATGCCCAGCACGCTCATGATTCGTTCCTCACCACATCGTCCTCATGCGCGCCCCGAGATCGACTACCTCGGCCGGGCGCGCGGAACCGGCCGCATGTGCTTCCGCGCTGCCGTGGAAGCGCTTCTCCATGCACGCCATCATGGCGTCGTCGATGAAGCGGCTGCGGGCTCCGTAGACGTGCCGGTCACCGTGCCGGGGCTGTTGCGGCACCCAGTATTTCAGCGGTGCGACCAGGTGCAGCGCCGTCCTCGCGCGCGTCATGGCGACGTACAGCAGGCGTCGCTCCTCTTCGATCAAGGCCGGCTTGCCGGTGGCGAACTCGGAGGGGAAATTACCGTCCGCCACGTTCAGCACGTAGACCGAGTCCCATTCCTGGCCCTTGGCGGAATGGATGGTCGACAGCACCAGGTAATCCTCGTCCATCAGCGGCGGGCCGGCCAGGTCGCCCGTCGCCTGGGGCGGGTCGAGCGACAACTCGGTCAGGAACTGCTCACGCGTGGCGAACTTCGCGGCGATCTGCTCGAGCGCGTCGAGATCGCCGAGCCGCACGGGCCATTCCTCGTAGATGCGTTCCAGCTGCGGCCGGTACCAGTCGCGCGCCAGGCCGACCTGCGGGCGCCAGTCGCCACCGCCGCCCATCGTGCACAGCAACTCCACGAGGCCCGGCCAGTAAGGCGCGGCCGACCCCGGGGGATGCCAGTCGGCGAGCGCGGCGGGCGAGAAATCATGCGTCTCGAGCCACTCCCACGCCTTGGCCGCCATTGCGGGACCGACGCCCGGCAGCAGCTGCAGGCAACGGAACGCAGCGATGCGATTGCGCGGGTTGTCGCCCCAGCGCAGTACCGCCAGCAGGTCCTTCACGTGCCCGGCCTCGAGAAACTTCAGCCCGCCGTATTTGACGAAAGGAATGTTGCGCCGCGTGAGTTCCAACTCCAGCCGGTCGCTGTGATGACTGGCGCGAAACAGCACGGCCTGTTGGCGCAGCAACTGCCCCGCCTCGCGCGCCGCCAGCACGCCTTCGATCACGTACTGCGCCTGTCCCTCGTCGTCCTGCACGGTGACGTAGCTGGGCCGCTGACCCGACGGCATGGCCGAGTGAAGGTTCTTGCGAAACTGGCGTTCGGCACCGGCCATCAAGGCATTGGCGGCGGCCAGCACCGGCTGCACGGAACGGTAGTTCTCCGCGAGCGTGACGACCTCGGCGACGGGCGTGAACCGGGTGGGGAAACGGAGGATGTTCTCGACGTCCGCCGCGCGGAAGGAATAAATGCTCTGCGCGTCGTCACCGACCACGGTGAGACCCCGCCCGTCCGGCTTCAGTCGTGCGAGGATCTCCGCCTGCAGCAGGTTCGTGTCCTGGTATTCGTCCACCAGCACGTGGTCGAAGCGCTCACCGACCGCAGCGGCCAGCGCGGGCGATTCCAGCAGGCCGTGCCACCACAGCAGCAGGTCGTCGTAATCCAGCATGCTGCCGGCCTGCTTGAGCTCCACGTAGCGGCGAAACAGCCTGCGCAGCTCGTCCGCCCAGTCGGCACACCACGGCCAGCCATCCGCGAGACACGCGTCCAGCGGCGCGCGCGCATTCACCGACCGGGAATAGATCGCCAGGCAGGTGTCCTTGCGCGGGAAGCGTCGGTCGCTGCCACTCAGCCCGAGCTCCTGGCGGGCGACGTCCATGAGATCGCCGGCATCGCCCCGGTCGAGCACCGAAAAACCGGCGTCGAGGCCCAGGTTAGGCGCGTACTCCCGCAACAGCCGGTTGGCGATCGAGTGGAAAGTGCCCGCCCACGGCAGGCGGATGGCCTCGCCGCGTCCCTGGTCGGCCAGCGCCTGGCCGACGATCCGGCGCGCGCGCCGGGTCATCTCCCGCGCCGCCCGGCGGCTGAAGGTCAACAGCAGGATGCGAGCCGGTGGAACTCCGGAAAGAACCAGGTGTCCCACTCTGTGCGCCAGGGTCATGGTCTTGCCGGTGCCTGCCCCGGCGACGACGAGCAGCGGCCCGGCATCCAGACCGTCGCCCTTGCTGCGCCGCACACCATAGGTGACGGCGCGGCGCTGTGCCTCGTTGAGGACGTCGAGCGTGGGAGCGGCGAGCATGGCCGGACTATATCAGAGCCACTCGTCTCGCCATCGGCCCGGGATGGCTCCGTCATCGGCATGGCATCGGGTAGAATGACCGTCTTTCAGCGGGCGATGCGCGCCCGACCATCAGCAGGAGACTTCTTGATGAGCCGACACTTCGCCCTCCCTTTGGCGCTTGCCGCCAGCGTCGCTCTCGCGGGCTGCAATACACCGCAGGAATCCGCCACGGTTGCGGATGACCCGGTCGCCGTGGCGGACCCGAACCCGTTTTTCACGCCGAGCCCGCTGCCCTATTCCGTGCCGCCCTTCGACAAGATCGAAGACGAGCACTACCTGCCGGCCTTCGAGCGCGGCATGGCTGAGGAACTCGCCGAAATCGAAGCGATCGCGAACAATCCGGAGCCGCCCACCTTCGAGAACACCATCGTCCCCATGGAGACCACGGGCGACATACTGGCGCGCGTGTCGCGCGTGTTCTTCAACCTGAACTCCGCGCACACCAACCCGACCATGCAGGAAGTGCAGCAGACGGTGTCGCCGCAGCTCGCTGCGCATAGCGACGCGATCTACCTCAATCCGGAATTGTTCGCGCGCGTCGAGGCGCTCCACGCCAAGCGGGACGAACTCGGCCTCGACCCCGAATCGAAGCGGCTGCTCGAGCGCTACTACATCGACTTCGTGCGCGCCGGCGCCCGGCTCTCCGAGGACGAGAAGGACGAGTTGCGGGCGCTGAACGCCGAGCTGGCCTCGCTGACCACCACCTTTGCACAAAACGTGCTGCGCGAGACGCTGGATTCGGCGGTCCTCGTCGACACGGCAGAGGAACTCGACGGCCTATCCGATGCACAGATTCGCGCTGCGGCAGAAGCTGCGGCCGCACGCGGTCACGAGGGCAAGTACCTGATCACTCTGCAGAACACGACGGGGCAGCCGCCCCTCGCGTTGCTCACCAACCGCGCCCTGCGCCAGCGCATCCACGAAGCCTCGGTGAATCGCGGTGCGCGTGACAACGAGCACGACAACCGCCCGGTGGTGGCGCGCGTGGCCGCCTTGCGCGCCGAGCGCGCGGCGCTGCTCGGCTACCCGAGCCACGCGGCTTACGTGCTCGAGAACGCCACGGCGGGGACGCCGTTGGCGGTCAACGAGATGCTCGCCGGCCTGGCCCCGGCCGCGGTCGCCAATGCGCGCCGGGAAGCGGCCGATCTCCAGGCGCTGATCGACGCCCAGGGCGGCGATTTCGAACTCCGGGCGTGGGACTGGGACTTCTATGCCGAGCAGGTGAAAGCGGCGCGCTACGATCTCGACCCGGCGGAACTGCGCGCCTATTTCGAACTCGAGAGCGTGCTTAACAACGGCGTGTTCTACGCCGCCAACAAGGTCTTCGGCCTGACATTCAAGCCGCGCCCGGACCTGCCGATGTACCACCCCGACGCCCGGGCCTGGGAAGTCTTCGAGGAGGACGGCACGCCGCTCGGCATCTTCATCGGCGACTTTTACGCCCGCGACTCCAAGCGCGGCGGCGCCTGGATGAACGCCTACGTGCCGCAATCCGGCCTGCTGGGCACCAAAGCCGTCGTCGGCAACCACCAGAACATTCCGAAGCCGCCGGAGGGCGAACCGACCCTGATGACCTTCGACGAGGTCATCACGATGTTCCACGAATTCGGTCACGCGATCCACGGTCTTTTCTCTGACGTCCGCTACCCGCGCTTCGCCGGCACCAGCGTGCCGCGCGACTTCGTCGAGTTCCCCTCGCAGGTCTACGAAATGTGGGCTGACTGGCCGGCCGTGCTGGCGAACTACGCACGCCACTACGAGACCGGCGAGCTGTTGCCGACGGAAATGCTGGAGAAGGCTCTGCAAGCGCAGCAGTTCAACGAAGGCTACCGGAGCACCGAGTACGTCGCCGCCTCGCTGATCGACCAGGCCTGGCATCAGCGCGCCGCGGGCAACGTGCCGACCGACACCATCGCCTTCGAACAGCAGGTACTCGAGGAGACAGGCATGGATTTCGTGCCGGTGCCGCCGCGTTACCGCAGCACCTACTTCTCCCACATCATGGGCGGCTATTCCGCCGGCTACTACTCCTACATCTGGAGCGAGGTGCTGGACGCCGACGCCGTGGCCTGGTTCAAGGAGAACGGTGGCATGAAGCGCGAGAACGGCGAGCACTTCCGCGCTACCCTGCTGTCGCAGGGCGGCAGCAAGGATGCGATGCAGCTCTACCGCGATTTCGCGGGCCGCAACCCTTCGGTCACGCACCTTCTCGAGCGTCGCGGACTGACTCCCGGCGAGTGAATCCGCCAGGCGGGGTGACGCCTCGGGGCGTCATCCCGCCTGCGTTCGCCTTCCATCGAAAGAATCCAGCCGGGCCTGGGCGCCGAAGCACCCGGCACTGCCAACCTGTTTGCCCGAGAGCGTAAACCGTATGTTTTGCAGACTTGCACGTCTCATGACCGTATCGCTGCTGTTCCTCTCGCTGCCGCTGGCAGCGGGGGCTGCGCCGACAGTAGACATTCCTTACGACGAGTTCACGCTCGACAACGGGCTGCGCGTCATCGTCCACACGGATCGCAAGGCGCCGATTGTCGCCGTCAATCTCTGGTACCACGTCGGTTCGAAGGATGAGCCGCCGGGGCGCACCGGTTTCGCCCACCTGTTCGAACACCTGATGTTCAAGGGCTCGGAGAACTATCCGGACGAGTACTGCAAGCCTTTCGAGCTTGTCGGCGCCACCGGACAGAACGGCACCACCAGTTTCGATCGCACGAACTATTTCCAGAACGTTCCCACCACCGCGCTGGATCTCGCCTTGTGGATGGAATCCGACCGCATGGGCCATTTCGAGGGCGTTATCACGCAGGAACTGCTCGACCAGGAGCGCGGCGTGGTGCAGAACGAAAAACGCCAGGGCGAGAATCAGCCGTACGGACGTGTCTGGGCCTCGATGTTCAAGGCCCTGTATCCGGCGGGACATCCCTACTCCTGGATGCCGATCGGCTCCATGGAGGACCTGGAAGCCGCGACCCTGGACGACGTCAAGGATTGGTTCGAGACCTGGTACGGGCCGAACAATGCCGTGCTGGTGCTGGCCGGCGACATCGACGTGGAGACCGCGCGCGAGAAGGTCACGCGTTACTTCGGCGATATCCCGGCGGGCCCGCCGCTGACCCGCAAGAAGACGTGGATCGCGCCGCGCAACGAGTCCACGCGTGAAATCATGTACGACCGGGTCGCGCAGCCGCGTATCTACCGCGCCTGGACGGTGGCTAATTACGGCCACACCGACGTCAACAGGCTCGGCCTGTTCAGCCACGTTCTCGGTAACAGCGCCTCCTCCCGCCTCAATGCCCGGCTGTTGCACGAGGAACAACTCGTGGACAACGTCACGGCCTTCAGCATGCCGCTGGAGATCTCCGGCGTGTTCATGATCATCGCATCGGTCAAGCAGGGCGTGGATCCGGCCCGGGTCGAGGCCATCATCGAAGAGGAGCTCGCCCGCTTCAAAAAGGACGGGCCCACCCGGGCGGAACTCGAACAGGCGAAGAACCACGTGCGCGGCCAGGTGATCCGTGGACTGGAGCGGGTCGGCGGCTTCGGCGGCAAGTCCGACGCGCTCGCGGAATGCGCGGTCTACACGGGCGACCCCGGCTGCTTCCGCCAGGCGCTCGCGGACATCGAAACCACCAGTGCGGCCGACCTCAAGGCGATCGGCGCCCGCTATCTGTCCGCCGGCGATCACACCCTTACCGTCGTGCCGTTCCCGAGTTATTCGACGGTGCCGACTGACGTGGATCGCAGCCTCGGCGTGCCGCAGGTCACGGAATTTCCGGACATCACTTTCCCGACGCTGCAGCGCGCCACGCTGAAGAACGGCATCGAAGTGGTGCTGGCCGAACGCCACGAGATCCCGACGGTCCGGATCCAACTGCAGTTCGATGCCGGCTACGCGGCCGATCTCGGCGCCAAGCTGGGCACGGCCGGCTTCACGATGGCGATGCTGGATGAAGGCGCGGGCAAGCGCAGCGCTGTCGAGTTGGCAGCCGCTATCGAAGCCGAGGGAGCGCAGATCGGCACCGGTACCGGCCTGGACACCGCGACGATCAGCCTGTCGGCCCTGACCGACCGGCTCGACCCGTCACTGGGCCTGCTGGCCGACGTCACATTGCGCCCGACCTTGGACGCGGACGAGATCGAACGCGTCCGCCGGCAATGGCTGGCCTCGATCGCACAGGAGAAGACCCGGCCCCAGTCCATCGCCTACCGCGTGCTGCCGCCGCTGCTGTACGGCGAGGGCCATGCCTACGCCATCCCCTTCACCGGCAGCGGCACCGAGGCTTCGGTCAAGGCGATCGGTCGGGCCGACCTGCTGGCGTTCCAGCGCAAATGGCTGCGGCCCGACAACGTGAAGATCCTGGTGGTCGGCGACACGACAATGGAAGAGATCGTGCCATTGCTGGAAAAACATTTCGGCCGCTGGGAGGCGCCCGATGCACCGTTGCCGACCAAGGCGATCGCGCCGGTCGAACGACCGGCCGCTGCGCGTATCTACCTGGTGGACCAGCCCGGCGCCGTGCAGGCGAATATCCTCGCAGGCCTGCTGGTGGATTCCACGATGGACGAGACCTCGACGTACCTCGACATCGCCAACGGCGTGTTCGGCGGCACCTTCACCTCGCGGCTCAACATGAACCTGCGCGAGGACAAGGGCTGGTCCTACGGCGCTCGCAGCAGCGCCTCTACGACCAGGGGCCAGCGACCCTGGATCATCTCGACCGCCGTGCAGATCGACCGCGCGGCCGAATCGATCACCGAGATTCGGCAAGAACTCGCGGCGTTTGCAGGCGACCAGCCGGCGACGGCGGAAGAGGTGGACAAGATCCGCAACAATCGCATCCGCGGCCTCCCCGGCCGCTACGAAACGGGTGCAGCCGTGCTCGGCGCGATCAGCGGTATCGTCAGCTACGACCGGCCGGACGACCATGTCGTCCGCGAACAACAGCGCATCAAGACCATGACCGTGGAGCAGGTCCGGGCGGCCGCAGCGACACTGGATGCGGATGCGCTGACCTGGGTTGTCATCGGCGACCTCGCGCAGATCGAGGCCCCGGTGCGCGAACTGGGTCTAGGCGAAGTCGTGGTGCTGGACGCCGACGGCAGCGTGCTGCGGTAACGACCCGGGACGGCCGCCGCAGCGGCCGACGCCCGTCACATGCCTTGTTTGGTGTGCGCCGGCCGGGAGCCTACTTGCCGTCGACCGGCGTGTCGTCCGCGCGGGCATCGTATACCCGCTCGTAGTCGTCGAGATTCTCCCCGAGCATGCGGTGGTACTCGCCGGTGAAGAACTTGAAGGCGGCCGGGCGATCGGCGCGGAACTTCTCGCGGCTGGGCGCATGCGTCGAAACGATGAATGAGTTGAAGCGGGCCGCGGCATAGAGCAGCGCCATGCTGACATGCTCGCGCGGCACGCTGTCGATCTGCTCGTTGGCCAGCGCGATGAAGCGGTCCACTACCTGGCGGAACTCCCGGTCGATCGCCGCCTTTTCCTGTTCGTCGGGCGGCGGCGCCTCCTGGGTCTCGAACTTGATGCGGCCGTGCTCGGGTACTGCGGCCGGGCCCTGGTGATCGGCGAGACGGCTGTAGCTCTCGATGATCTTCTTGAGTTCGCCGCTGACCTGGTCGCGGCCGTTCTTGTCGTTGCTCATCCGTTGCTCCGAGAGACGCTTCAATTGGAACGATTCTACTCCTCCACGAGAGGCCGGCGCACGGACTGCGCCCGTCGGCGCGCACGCGACAGCCGCCACTCGTCGCGCGCGTGCGCCGCCAGCGCCGCCCCGATGGACAGCGAGGGATCGGGCGGCAGGCCGTCCGCGAGTCGCAGGATCTGGCGGTAGTACCACGCCATCTCGCCCTGCACGTTGAGGAACTTCATCAGCATCAGCGGGCTGGCGGGCCCCGCCCAGCGACTGCGGCCGAAGCGCAGAAAAGGCGGCGGCGCAGCCCCGGCTACGCTGCCGGCGGCCAGCCGGCCCGCCAGGTCAGGCTCGGGACACAGCGGGCGTCCCAGGCCGACCACGTCCAGCTCGTCCGACGCCAGCGCTTCGGCCATCGCGGCACGGCTGCGGAAGCCGCCCGTAACCATCATCGGCAGCGGGTACGCGGCGCGGATCTCGCGCGCGTAGTCGAGAAAATACGCCTCGCGCTGCCGCGTGCTGGCGCGCTGCGGCTCGGCCGCCGTCTCCGCCCGGCCCTCGTAGCCGAGCAGTTTCGGTTGCTCGTAGGTACCGCCGGACACTTCCAAGAGGTCGATCTTTTCTCCCGCGAGCCATCCCGCCACGCGGACGCAGTCCGGCAGGTCGAAGCAGCCCTTCTGGAAGTCGGCGCTGTTGAGCTTCACCGACACCGGAAAGTCGTCGCCCACCGCGCGGCGCGTGGCGCGTACGATCTCGAGCAGCAGTCGCGCCCGGTTCTCCAGCGACCCGCCCCACTCGTCTTCACGGCGATTGGTGACCGGCGAGAGGAACTGCGCCAGCAGGTAGCCGTGCGCGGAATGCACCTGCACTCCCGTGAAACCTGTCTCCCGCGCGATCATCGCGGTGGTGGCGAAACGCCGGATCACATCCTCGATCTCCGCGCTGGTCAACGCGCGCGGCCGGGCGAACAGCCCCAGCAGATCCAGGCCCTCGGTCGAAGCGGAGACCGGTCGGGAGGAACTCATGCGCGAGCATTGCCGTCCCGGATGGCTGATCTGCATCCACAGGTGATTGCCCGCGCAGGTGCCGGCCTTCGCCCACTCCGACAGCGCCGCCGCGCCGCTTCGATCCTCGATCACGACGTTGCCCGGCCGCTCCAGCCAGCGGTGATCGACCATGACGTTGCCCGTGACCAACAGCCCCGCGCCCCCGGCCGCCCAGCGGCGGTACAGGCGGGCATGACGTTCATTGGCCTGGTCGTCCGCTGCCGCCAGCCCCTCGGTCATGGCCGCCTTGGCGATGCGATTGGGCAACAGGGCGCCGCAGGGCAGGCGCAGGTAATCGGCGAGTTCGGGCATGATCGCTTCCCCGGAAAAACAGCGTGCAGCATAGCGCGGCGCCATCTCCGGTAGAATCGTCCGCCAGCAAGGAGCCTGCCGCCGATGAACGAATCCACCGCCCTGATCACCAATGACGCCGTGGTCCTCGGACTGCTGGCGATCATTCTCGGCGGCGTCTTCTGGACCCAGCAAAGCAGCCATCCCTTTTTCCGCCGCTTCTACACTTACGTCCCGGCCCTGCTGCTGTGCTATTTCCTGCCTTCGCTGCTGAACACCTTCAACATCATCGACGGCAGCGAGTCACGCCTGTACTTCGTCGCCTCCCGCTACCTGCTGCCGGCCTGCCTGGTGCTGCTCACGCTGTCGATCGACCTGCCGGCCGTGGCGCGGCTCGGCAACAAGGCCGTGATCATGTTCCTCACCGGCACCTTCGGCATCATCTTCGGCGGCCCCCTGGCGCTGCTGGTGGTCGGCGCGATCTCGCCGGAGACGGTCGGGGGCGACGGTCCCGACGCCGTCTGGCGCGGCATGACGACCATCGCCGGAAGCTGGATCGGCGGCGGCGCCAACCAGGCCGCCATGAAAGAAGTCTTCGACGTCGGCAACGACCTGTTCGGCCAGATGATCGCGGTCGATGTGCTGTGCGCCAGCGTCTGGCTGGCGATTTTGCTGTTCTTCGCCGGACGCGCCAAGGCCATCGACGCGAAGACGGGCGCCGACACGTCGGCCATCGAGGACCTGCAGCGCCGCATCGAGGCCTACCATGCGCAGCACGCGCGCATCCCGCGTCTCGCCGACCTGATGTTCCTCGCCGCCATCGGCTTCGGCGTGACCGCGGTCGCGCATTTCGGCGCCGACACGCTTGCCCCGTGGATCGCCACCACCGCGCCGGGACTGGAGCGCTTCAGCCTGACCAGCGGCTTCTTCTGGCTGGTGGTGATCGCCACCACCGGCGGCCTGCTGCTGTCGTTTACGCCGGCGCGCAAGCTGGAAGGCGCCGGCGCCTCGACGGTAGGCTCCGCCTTCCTTTACATCCTGGTCGCCAGTATCGGCATGCAGATGGACATCACCGCAGTGCTCTCCAATCCGGGCCTGTTTGCCGTCGGCATGATCTGGATCAGCTTCCACGCGATCCTGCTGCTGATCGTCGGCAAGCTGATCAAGGCGCCTTTTTTCTACCTCGCGGTGGGCAGCCAGGCGAACGTCGGGGGGGCCGCCTCGGCACCTGTCGTCGCCTCCGCCTTCCACCCCTCGCTGGCCCCGGTCGGCGTGCTGCTCGCGGTGCTCGGCTACGGCGTCGGCACCTACGGCGCGTGGCTATGTGGCCAGATCCTGCGCGTCATTGCCGCCGGATGAGTGCCGCGGACTGATGAGCGTATCGGCACAAGAATGCGTGGCATCGCTGCTGGAAAGCGAGTCGCCGGCCCGCTTGCTGCTGATCGGTGACCCGCCCGGCGACTGCGGGACCGAGGTCACGCGGATACCCGCCGCCGACGCGCTGGAGTCACTGGCCAAATTAGGGCGTTTCGATTTCGCCGTCGTCTGCGACCTGCTGGAACAGGTCGATGAGCCCACCGCCGAAGCCGTGCTCGGCCGGCTGAAGAACCTGCACACCGACCGGTTCCTGCTGCTGGCCGACCCGGCGCAATCGTGCCTCGGACGCGAGGCTCTGCTGGCGCTCGCGCTGGCGCCGTTCGAGCGCCTCGACGACGGACGCATCGCCTGGCGTTACGACATCGACGAATACAACCCGGAACGACGCTGGAACAATCCGGACGACTGGGCACACCCGGAGAATTTCCAGCGCTTCCGCTGGTAACGGCATGAAGACCATCGGCCTGCTGGGCGGCATGAGCTGGGAATCGACCCAGGTCTATTACCGGCTGCTGAACGAGCAGGTACGTGCGAGGCTGGGCGGGCTGCACTCCGCCAAGATCATCCTGCACAGCTTCGATTTCGCAGAGATCGAGGCGCTGCAGCGGCGCGAGGACTGGCCCGCAATGGCCGAACGACTCTCGGCGGCGGCTAGAAGTGTGGAATCGGCGGGTGCGGATTTCATGCTGATCTGCACCAACACGATGCACAGGGTCGCGCCGGAGGTCGCCCGGGCGACAGATATCCCGTTGTTGCATATCGCGGATGCAACGGCGGCGGCGCTGCGCCGGGACGAGATCACGCGCGTGGGCCTGCTGGGCACGCGGTTCACCATGGAACAGGCGTTCTTCAGTGATCGCCTTGCCCGTTTCGGGGTCGAGGTGCTGGTACCCGAGCCGCCACAGCGCGAACTCGTGCATCGGATCATCTACCAAGAGTTGTGCCAGGGCGCCATCGACCCCAACTCCCGGCGTGCCTACCTGCAGGTCGTCGATGAGCTGGCGTCGTGCGGCGCCGAGGCCGTGATCCTCGGCTGCACCGAGATCGGCCTGCTGCTGCGGCCTGAGGATACGGACATCCCGCTGTACGACACGACTGAAATCCACGCTTCACAGGCGGTCGCCTACGCCCTCGGCGAAGCGGAGGAGACGGCCCCATGACATGGGCCTCAGCCGACTCGATGTGCCCGCCAGGTCGACGCGCCGAGATACCAGCTGTTGACCAGCGAAACATCATGACGCGGGCGCTGCTTGAGCTGCTGAGGTCAGTTGATACCATCAAGACTCGAAAGACCGCGCACTGACGTTGTAGTCAGGCGGGCCGTTGGACTGTGGCGCCGCATGGGGTGGCCACCGAACGTGTAGCCAACAGGGAGGATTCCATGCCAGATTTGCGGCCCGTGTTCGCCGAGCTGAGTTCGATCCTCCGCCCCTACGGTGCCGAGCTCGAGATCAAGACAGACACACAGAACGAGTTGTATGTGGATACGCGCCACATCATGAAGAACAAAAAGCCCCTGTTCTTTGGCGCCGTCCAGGTCAAAAAGAGCTATGTCGCGTTTCACCTCATGCCGCTCTACGTGCAGCCCGCGCTCCTCGATTCCGTGTCTTCGGAGCTCAAACAGCGCATGCAGGGCAAGTCGTGCTTCAACTTCACGGCGATCGACAAGACGCTGTTCGGGGAGCTGGAGCGCCTGACGGCGGCGGGCTATACCAGCTACCAGTCGCAGGGCTACGTCTAGGCCTGCTCGCCCGGAACGGGGCGCGCACGAGATCGATTGAATCCAGCCCGGGTTGGCCCGCCGTTAGCCCAGGTTCGGCAACGCATTGACCCTCGAATCGCCGAACAACGCGAGATCCGGCGCCAGCATCCGGATATAGCGGTCGAAATAGAGGAACTGCTTCACCAGCAGGGTGAACTCACGCGGGAAACGAATGCCGTGACGCCGGCCTACCGCCACGAGTTCCATCAAGGCACGGTTGAGGTCTTCGTCTTCCGGCGGTTCGTCATAGACCGGATAATCCGCGGTACCGCCAGGCGAGCCGGGTGCGAGATCCAGCCGCTGGAATAGTGCCTCGAGGTCGGTCGCGAGCCGCGCCGTATCCACGCCTTCGCGGGTCGCGCCCATGGTCGCAAGCCCTTCCGCGACCACCTTGAAATCCCCTTTCGGCAGCCCGTCCGCAAGGGCGAACATCGCGCGCCAGGTCTCTTCGCGGATCCGCCCCACGATGCCGAAATCGATGAAGCCGATGCGTCCGTCGCGCAGCGCCATCAGGTTGCCGGCATGCAGGTCGGCGTGAAACGTCCGGCAGTGCATCAGGCTGCCGAACCAGGTGTTCAGCGCCGTGACCAGCAAACCCTCGGGGTCGTCGGTGCAGCGGCGCAGCCCGACCGGGTCCGTCAGGGAGGCGCCGAAGAATCGCTCCATGGTGAGGACGCGCCCCGTGCTCAAGTCCGGGTAGACGCGCGG
>Ga0102938_10000441_pt1 | contig 30546 bp, 25 predicted proteins | sample SalPonR2_B_D2_MG_FD_84516 | JGI IMG/M metagenome (GOLD analysis project Ga0102938, IMG submission 84516) | Salt pond soil microbial communities from South San Francisco under conditions of wetland restoration - Salt Pond MetaG R2_B_D2_MG | ecosystem: Environmental > Aquatic > Marine >... | reverse complement strand
TGTGCGTGATGCTGCTCCAAGCCGGCTTGCTGTCCTACAACGCATGGCACACCAGCCCGACCCAAGACGAACCGGCTCATCTGGTTGCCGGGCTGGATCATTGGCGGACAGGCCGATTCGACTTGTATCGCGTGAATCCGCCGTTGGTGCGAATGATCGCCGCGCTACCTGTCCTGACTCAGGGACCAGCGTCCAACGTGCCGACCTTTAACAGGCGCAATCGCGACCGTGGTGTCGGCAAGCGTCCGGTCTTTCTTCTTGGTAGTGATTTCGTAGCGGCGCACGGCGCTGAGTTCATGATTTGGCTACGGATGGCCCGCCTGACGCTGCTGCCGTTTACCTTGCTTGGCACTTATGTTTGCTACCGGTTCTCAAAGGATTTATTTTCACCGGTCGCCGGAATTGGCGCGGCCATTCTATGGGCGACGCAACCTTGGGTACTCGGTCATGGGTGTCTGATCACTCCGGACACCGTTTCCGCATCTTTTGCCATCTTGAACGCTTATGCGTTTTACAAGTGGCTTGGCGATCCGACGACGCGCCGCACGTTGATTTTTGCCATGACCCTGGGACTCACCGTGCTGACCAAATTCACGCTAGTCGTTTTGCCGGTGTTGTGGTTGGCGATCCTGGGCTGGCAAATGATATGGAATCGACACTCATCGCAAGGCCGACGAGGGTGGGCTGATCTATGGCGATACGTCATCGCTTGCGTGATTGCCTTGGTCGTGATTCAGCTCGGCTACTTCTTTGAAAAGCCCGTCACCAAATTGGGTGACTTCGTTTTCGTCAGTCAATCGTTAGGTGGCCCGAATGTTCTGGACGGTGGTTCAGGGAACCGTTTTCAAGATACGTTTTGGTCCAATTTCCCCATCCCTGTTCCGCGGAACCTGGTGATGGGAATCGATGTTCAGCAGCGTGACTTCGAAGATTTTCATTTGTCAAACTACTTGCTGGGAATCCATCGAGACGAAGGCTGGCCTTCTTATTATCTGCACGCTTTGATCCTGAAAAGCACGCTCGGGTTTCTAGCGTTGATGGCGTTGCGATTGTTTGCGCTGGCTCCTCGAGGACAAGGTTCGTCGTCGTCGCGCGGGATCTGGGTTTTACTGCTGCCTTCGCTGGTGATTCTGTTGGTGGCCAGTTTGAAAACGGGACTGAACCATCACGGGAGATACATTTTGGTGTGCATTCCGTTTTGGTGCGTTTGGGTGTCGGGGGTTTTTGATTCCCGAGCGAGGTTGGCTTTCCATCGTCCGGGTCATTCGCGGGCGATGCCCCGCAGCGTCGCGTGGATTTCCTGGTCGTTGTTGGTTTTGCACGTCACGTCCAGCTTGTTTGTTTTCCCGCACAGCCTGAGCTTTTTTCAGGTGGCGGTCGGCGGGCCCAGGCACGGCCCTGAATATTTGCTGGGAAGCAATGTCGATTGGGGACAGGATCTGCTTTGGCTTCGAAGGTGGCGGGACGAGCATGCCGACATTGCCGGCGAGAAGACGCATCTGGCCTTCGAGGGTCAATACAATCCTTTTGTCTTGCTGGATAGTGAAGGCGAGAAGACGATTTTCGATGACTGGCCCTTTGACGAAAACACATCCGACATCTTGATTCCCGTCGATGACACCTTCGCCATCTCGACGAACCTGTTGTTCGGCGTGCCGGTCGTGGCGGTGGACCGGTCGGGAGCCATGCGAATGATCGATCGATGCCCCTTTGAGTTCCTGCGATCGATCGAACCGATCGGATGGGCGGGTCATTCGATCCGGATCTATTCTGCTGAACAACTCAGCCGAGCGTACCGTGCCGCGCAGGCGTCGTCCGAAACGCACTAGATCGCGTCGGGGCCACGTTCACCGGTTCGGATGCGGACGCAGTCGTCGATCGGCAGGACGAAGATCTTGCCGTCGCCGATTTCGCCGGCTTCCCCGCTGCGTCCGCCCGTCAGGATGGCGTCCACCGTCGGCTGGACGAAATCTTCGTTGACGGCGATTTGCAGCTGCACTTTACGAACCAGACTGACGCCGCCGCTGCCGGAACGCTTGGCAGCCGATTGGCCCTTTTGTCGCCCGAATCCCTGACAATCGACGACGGTCAGCCGATGGACTTCGACGCCGGTCAGGGCCTCTTTGACCGCATCCAGCTTGGACGGCTGGATGATAGCGATGATCAGTTTCACGATGTTGTCAATTCAATACAGACCCGGACTTCGACCGGCAGGGAACGACCGCCGATCGATCGACTTCCGGACGGATCGCAAGTGGAAACCAAGCCGTCATCAACAGCAAGAGGGCACAAGAGAACGCCGAGCGGAGGGAAAAGCTCGGACGCAAGCCTTCGCGCCCGACGACACAGCCCTCGCCTCCGACGCCTTGGAAAAAACCCCGACCCGCACCGGATGAGGCGGACATCCGATGCGGGCTACCGGGGATCTTCTGGCCCAGGCAAGAGCCGAGAAGTTCAACTGGGTTGAGTGAGGCATCGCCCCTACCGAGTGCCCCGCCACCTGATCGGCCGAAGCCGATCGGGTGACGGAGCGCGGTGGGTAGAACCCTTTGCCGGAGCGGCTCAGGCGATCGCACCGCCGGCGACCGCGTCCGACGGATAGGCGTGCATGCCGTGCTCGGAGATGTCCAAACCGGCCTGCTCTTCCTCCGCCGAGACTCGCAACTGACCGGCGGCTTTGAGGGCTCCAAAGACGACGGACATCGTGGCGAACGCCCAGACGCAGATGACGACTGTAGCGATGGCCTGCACCGTGATGAAACCGCCACGCGTCATGTCATCCGCGGGGATGTCACCAAAGATGCCTGTGGCGATACCGCCCCAAACACCACACAATCCGTGAACGGGGAAAGCACCGACCGGATCGTCAATCTTCAACTTGTCAAGCATCATGATGCCCAGCACGACGAACGCCCCGGCGACGGCACCGATGATGATCGCTTCGAACTGGCTGATGCGATCGCAGTTGGCCGTCACGCCGACCAAACCGCCGAGCACGCCGTTGAGGGCCATCGTCAGGTCGGGCTTTCCGAACATGACCCAGCCAAGGATCATCGCGGCTACCGCACCGGCCGAGGCACCGATCGTGGTCGTCAGGGCGATGTAGGTCGTCGCTTCCGCGTTGATCGCACCCGAGTAGGTCAGCTGACTGCCGGGATTGAAACCGTACCAGCCGATCCAAAGGATAAAGACACCCAGGGCCGCGAAAGCGATGTTGTGGCCGGGCAAAGGCACGCTCTTTCCGTCAGCCGTGTACCTGCCCAACCTCGGGCCCAGGAACATGGCACCCGCCAATCCGGCGAATCCGCCGACCGCGTGAACCACGACACTTCCGGCGAAATCCTGAAAGCCCATCGCATCCAAGAAACCGCCGCCCCATTTCCAAGCACCGCTGATCGGGTAGATCAGACCAGTCAAAATCGCGCTGTACACCAGGTAAGCGCCGAACTTCATCCGTCCGGCAACCGCACCGGAAACGATCGTCGCCGCGGTCGCCGCGAAAGCGACCTGGAACAGGAAGTCCGCCGAGTTACTGGCGTACGCCCCGTCGCTGTAAGCGGGCGCGGCCGACCAAGTGCCGCTCACCTCGTCGACTTGCGCGTCGCGGCTGATCATCGACGACGGACTGCCCAAATAACCCTCGGCGATCCACGTCCCCGGATACATCAGCGAGTAACCGATGAACAAGTACAGAAGGACGCCGACGGAAAGATCCATCACGTTCATCGCCAGAATGTTGACGGTGTTCTTGGCGGAGTTCAGCCCGACCTCCACCATCGCAAAGCCGGCTTGCATGAACAACACCAACACGGCACAGATGAACATGATCAGCGTATTGATCGTGTAATCGTTCTGGTCGTTGTAAGACAACGCTTCGACCGCGTCCCCGTCGTTCCAGCCCGCCGGGCTGGAATCGGCATCGCCGCCTGCGTCGGCAGCTTCTTCGGTCTCCATGACCTCGACCGCCTCATCCTGAGCAGAAGCGACCGTCGCAAGCGGCGCACCGACCCCCAACATCCCCACGAGGAGAAACAAACTGAGCCAAGAGGCTCCAAAGCAACTTTTCATTAAGACTCGCCTTCAACACGATGTGAAATCAAAGGAGCTGTCCGCATCGATGCGGAACGAAACGGCTCCCAAAAAACCGAAAGGATGAGCCTTGGTCGTTGATCCACACTGTCAGCCCCTGCCCGGGCCATCCATCGAATCGCTCGAAAACTGACGAGAGACGATCGACGAAACAACGCTCGTCGGGTGTGCATTGCACGCCCTGAGCCAGAATCGCCTCGGAAAAAGGCCGCGAAACCGTAAACCCTTTAAAAGAAACGGTTTATATTTTTTATTTTCTGTCCGCCGGCCCCGATTGGGGCGAAGAAAACGCGTGAGACGCCCAAGAAACAGGCACTCCAAGCAGGGCATCTGCCTGCGAAGCCGGCAACCGCGAGTTCGTCGAGCCGTCACGCGTCGAAGCAAAAGAGAAAGCGACGATCGGCCCGACTTTCGTCAGACCGACCGCCGCGTTCGCGGTGGTCGAGAAGATTTCGTCGCCCTGAAGCGACGCGCGGCTAGAACAAGAAGATCGTGTCGATGCCGAACGTGAATTGATCGTCGTCGCCGTCTTCCAAGGAGATCGTGTCAGCAGCCCCGAGGAAGGTTTCGTTGCCGTCGATCCAGTCCCAGCGGACTTCCGGTCGCACGATCACGTTCGCGTGCGGCTTGTAGTTGACACCCAGCGTGAGTGCATAGACGTCAAACGATTCGTCGTTCAGGTCAAAACCGTTCGCCACCAAGTTGTTGATGACCGCCAAGTCGGCATCGTCGCCGAGAAAACCGGTGCTGGCCGCCCCAACATTCCACCATTCGAAGCGGGCACCGAAGGCCAAGCAATCGCTGTAGGTGTAGATCAGGTAGTTGTTGACGCCAATGGTTTCGCGAACCGAAACGGCGGCATCGTTTTCACTGTCCAGCAAGTCGCTCTGGATGATGTACTGCAGGTTGTCGCTGACGGCAAAGTCACCGACGATCGAGTGCATGTATCCCTTTTCGGCTCCACCCTTGGCAAAGTTTCCCGCCACGGTGGCGTAAGTCACCGTCAAGCTGTCCGTCACGCCGGCCGAGACTCCGCCCAGGAACGCGTCGCCGTTGTCTTCGAAACCGCTGTCCCAACCCAAGACGTATCCGCCGTACAGGGTCAAGTCGTCCGCCGCGTTGTACGTCGCCAGGGCACCGGTGTGGGTGAAAGGCTCGCTGTTGTACATCGTGTACGCGTGGCTGTAGAAGAAGTTGTCCGGGGCCGTCACGACTTCCCATCCGATGATGGTGTAAAAGTGACCAGCTTTAACCGACAAGTCCCCGTAACCGGCTTCGACGTACAACTGCGGGATCGCGTGACCGTAATCGGTACCGTTGTCCCATCCGTTGTCCCAGTGATCGTTGTCGATCCCGAAGGCCTGCGTGTCTTGCGAATCGGTACCGTAGACGTAGTCGATCCGTCCGCCGATGTCGAAGCCGTTGGAAGTGTCGATCGCCTTTTCGGCGTACAACCATTGCTGGTGCAACTGGACTTCATCGGGCCGGCTGTTGAACAAGGGCAACGCCGCGCTGTGATAACCGATCTGGGTCCACCCGCCGATCGAAAAGTTCCCGACCGTGCCGAACAACGTGAACGGATCGCCCAGGCCACAGTCACCTGACAGGCAACCGCCGAGCGGACATCCGCCGCCGCAATCACAACCGGTTTCGCAGGCCGGCATGCCGTCGCATCCGCCCATATCGCAGCCGCCCATGTCACAGCCGCCTTGCGGCACGACCGCTTCGCAACCGCAGACGGCTTCGCCGCAGTCACAGTGGCTGACTTGTTGGATCGCCGATCCGATTCCGGCCGGCTGAGAATACGCCTGCTGCCCTTGTGCGGCCGATGCGGAAGTTCCACAACAGATCGCAGCCAAGAGAGCGAGTTTGCTCATTTTCATTTTGGACTCCCCATCCATGTTTTTTGGCGATCGCGACAAGCGGCACAGGCTTACGGACGACGATGTCCTCGGCTACGCACACCCGCTTCGAACGACCACCGACCGCGAACACCACGGACTTGTGCTGTTTCACGCTAGGCCTATCCGAGTCGTCGACGGTCTCCACCTGAAAGACCCGACCATGAGTCTCCAGCCGTCAATCGTTTCTCGGTCGTTTTCCTAACGAGGCTATCGGCCGACCGGATCGTCAGAATTGACCGCACTGTCGCAACACGCAGAATCGTTTTGAACCAATCCCAGCGAAACTGGTAACCTGTGCCGATTACGGGGATTGATCGTCCGCCCGGGCGGCGGGCGGCAAACGAAGGCCGCGTCGCGCAGCAAAAAAACCGCCCGTCGCCAGGAGCGGCGACGAGCGGTTTTCGGTTCTTTGGTCAGAGCTTTCTGTCGTTCCGGCCCGAGTTGCCTGATGGTCGGATCAGCAGTGATTCGTCAGTTGGGATTGAAGACGTTTCGCTTCTATCTCCAGGCAGTTCAGTTGACAGCGACAAGACGCCGAAAGCGGATGGGGAGTTTCACCGGCAGCAATCGTGCCGCTGAACTCTCAGCCGGACGCTCCGACCGGGCCACCGAAGTGACCGGTCAGAGCAAAGCCCACATTCCGTACTTCGAACCTCTTGGACTACACCACTGCTGGCCTAGAACAAGAAAATCGTGTCCATGCCGAAGGTGAACTGATCGTCATCATTGTCTTCCAGCTGCGGCCCATCGATCGCTCCGAGGAAGTCGGTATTTCCGTCAACCCAGTCCCAACGGACCTCGGGACGAATGATGACATTGGCATTCGGGCGGTAATTCAATCCTGCCGTCAAAGCATAGACGTTGAATTCCTCGTCCGCCGGATTGTATCCGCCGGCAACGATGGCCGCAGCGGCAGCCGCGTCGGCACCGTCACCGACAAAGCCGGTGCTGTCGGCTTGAACTTGCCACCATTCGAAGCGACCGCCGATTGACCAGCAATCATTCAACGCATAGATCAAGTACTGATTGATGCCGAAGGTTTCGCGGACGTTCAGGCCTGCGTCGTCTTCGGAATCCAACAAGTCCGACTGGATGATGTACTGCAGATTGTCGCTGACCGCGTAGTCGGCGACGATCGAGTGCATGTAACCCTTCTCGGCTCCACCCTTGGCGAAGTTTCCAGCGACGGTCGCATAGGTCAACGTCAGATCGTCCGTCAGACCGGCGGAAACGCCGCCCAAGAACGCGTCGCCGTTGTCTTCGAAACCGCTGTCCCAACCCAAGACGTATCCGCCGTACAGGGTCAAGTCATCCGCCGCGTTGTAGGTCGCCAAAGCACCGGTGTGGGTGAAAGGCTCGCTGTTGTACATCGTGTACGCGTGGCTGTAGAAGAAGTTGTCCGGAGCGGCAACGACTTCCCATCCGATGATCGTGAAGAATTTACCGGCTTTGACCGACAAGTCCCCGTAACCCGCTTCGACGTACAACTGCGGGATCGCGTGACCGTAATCGGTACCGTTGTCCCAACCGTTGTCCCAGTGATCGTTGTCGATCCCGAAGGCCTGCGTGTCTTGCGAATCGGTACCGTAGATGTAGTCCATCCGTCCGCCGATGTCGAAGCCGCTCGAGGTGTCGATCGCACGCTCGGCGTACAACCATTGCTGGTGAAGCTGGACTTCATCCGGTCGGCTGTTGAACAGTGGCAGTGCGGCACTGTGATAGCCCAACTGAGTCCACCCGCCCATGCTGAAGCCGGCGACTTCGCCGAACAGCGTGAACGGATCATCATGGCAGCACTCGCCGCCGAACAGGCTGCAACCGCCCAGTCCGCAACCCATGCTGTCGCAACCGCTGTCGCAGCCACACGCACCGTCACAGCTGATTTCGCCACAACCACAACCGATCGTCTCGCAACCGCAGGTGACTTCGCCACAGCTGTCACAGCTGTCGCTAAAGCAACCGACTTGTTGGATTTGACCGTTGTCCGCCAGAGCTTGTCCGGCACTCATTCCGCAGGCGATTGCCGCCAGCAGAGCTAACTTAGAAAGTTTCATCTGTTTTCGAACTCCCCATTCGTGAAACGTAATCGTCGCAGGGCACCTTCCGTGGCACCGGGTTGTGATCGGTCGATCGATCCCCGTCCGAGTCCCGTGTCTGTTTGGCAAACACAATCCTCGGTTGAGACGTGCGTCTCATTCGCCAGCGAATTGAAATGGTCCCGACCTAACCGGATGCAATCACTTGATCGCGTTCGTCCGGCGGCGGGTCCATTTCGTTCCACACCCAAACGTCAGAGAGTCCTATCGTCGTCGGTTCCGCATCGGGCAGCAAAATGTTGGCAAACAGTGCGTCGAAACAGCCTGGGTGGTTCCTGAGGTGACTATCACACAGGGCGTGCCTGACGTAGCGGTCGGGACTGTCGTGTCGATGGTGCTCGTGCTGACGCATCGACGGGTCAGGCAAACCTTGACGATCGGACGGGAAATCGTCGCCGTGACGTGCCCGGCCGGGCGTCGGGCCGGCCGGCCGCCTACCCCGCCGACGTGTCTTCGGGCAAACTGATCGTGACGCTTCAACGAACACAGAGAATCCGACATGGCCCTTTGGCGATCGAGCAAAAAAACGACTCCCGGGACGCCCGAATCCCTGCCCCCCGAATCCCCGTCCCCCGAATCCCCGTCCCCCGAATCCCCGTCATCGGAATTTCGGTCCCCCGAATCGGCGGCGGGGTCGAACGAGGCCGATCCACAACCCTCCGGCGGCGGTCTGCTGTCGCGGATGCGCGGCGGCTTGCAAAAGACTCGCCGCGTCCTGAACACCGACATTCGCGACCTGTTCAAAAGCGAAGGCAGCCTCGTCGACGACGCACTGCTGGAGGCCCTGTTCGCCCGCTTGGTCCGCACCGACATGGGCGGCGGCCCGGCCGCCACCATTCGCGACGAAATCGCGACCCGCTATCGCGGCCGTGTGGTTCAGTTCGATGAAGTCTTGGCCAGCATCGCCGAACAAACGCGACGCATGCTGGAGCAAGAAAAGACGGACATCCAATTCGCCGACCGACCGCCCACCGTGATCCTCGTCGTCGGAGTCAACGGAAGCGGTAAAACCACGTCGATCGGCAAACTCGCCAATCACCTGCACACCGGCGGCAAGAAAGTCGTCTTGGGCGCGGGCGACACGTTTCGCGCCGCCGCCGTCGAACAATTGACGATCTGGTCCCAGCGGATCGGATGCGAAATCGTCACGGGCAAGCCGCAAGCCGACCCGGCCAGCGTCGCCTTTCAAACCGTCGATCGGGCGATCGCCTCGGCGGCCCAGGTCGCCATCATCGATACCGCCGGACGGTTGCAGACGCAAAGCAACCTGATGCAAGAACTGAACAAGATCCGACGCGTCATCGAAAAGAAATGCGAAGGCGCGCCGCACGAGGTCCTGCTGGTTTTGGATGCCACGGCCGGGCAAAACGCGATCAGCCAGGCCAAAGGCTTTAGCGAAGCGGCCGGCTGCACCGGCATCATCCTTGCCAAACTGGACGGCTCGGCCAAGGGTGGCGTCGTCTTGCCGATCCGTGACCAGTTCCGCTTGCCCGTCAAATTCGTCGGCCTGGGGGAAGGCATCAATGACCTGGTCGCCTTCGATCCACAAGCCTTCGCCAACGGTCTGTTCCGTTAGAAACGAAACGGATCTGCAACGAATCATCGATCGAGTTTTCTTCCATGCTGCATTTGCGATCCGAGTCCGCCGGCCGTTGGCTTGGCCAAGTCGATACGTCGCTCGACGAAATTCTCGTCGATCACGCGCACTGCGAACGCAAGGCGGCGACGACGGCGATGAATTTGATGAACGCCTACACGGACAACCGCCCGCTGTGCGTGGAGATGACCCGGATCGTCGAAGAGGAATTGGAACACTTTCACATGGTGTTGAAAGTCCTGGACGATCGCGGCATTCCGTTTCGTCGCTTGGCGGCCGGGCCGTATGGACGAAAGCTCAACGCGCTGACCCGCCCGGCCGAACCGGATCGCGCGGTGGATCGACTGCTCGTCGCGTCCCTGATCGAAGCGAGAAGCTGTGAACGGTTCCGGTTGCTTGCCCAGCACGTCAGGACGCGCGACGCCGAGCTGGCCGATTTCTACGAGGGACTGTTCGAAAGCGAAGCCCGGCATCACACGACGTACGTCCGTTTGGCCGAAGCCTTTGCCGACCGTGACTCGGTGCGAACGCGTTTGGACCAACTGTCCCATGAAGAATCGCTGATCATTGCCGCGGGCAGCGACTTGCCGAGGATGCACAGCTGATCGTGGTTTCACGATCTTGATGTCAATCACATCGGGATCGGCGACGATTGTTTCACGATCACGCCGCCGAGACGGCCACGGCCCGTCGAAACCCGCGGACACCGGCATCCGAGCTTGTCGCGGCGAGGATTCGACCTAGCCTTAGCACAACGCCGGGAACGCAAGAGCGTTCCGTCGCCCCGGCGGTCGTTTCTCAAGACATCGAAAGCTCGTGCCATGAATTCTTCCCTCCGCCTGCGTTGTGGTTTGAACCTGTTGATCGTCTTTCTCGTTCACGCCGCGTCGTTGTCCGTCCCGCCCGCTCAGGCCGCCGCCGACGCACCACTCGTTCATTTCGATCTTCGGCCGGTCGTGGCCGCGACGCCGACCGATCGGCCCAGCAATGTTCGGATCGAGTTGAACATTTCGGCGATGATTTCCGCGACCGACGAAGTGCCGATCGACCGATGGACGCTGCGTGTCGCACCGCGTCAGACGTCTCTGTTCGTCAGTGATTATGAACCACGAACCGAAGCGGCCAGCGACCTGGCCGGCCCGATCGAAATCAAGATCACATCGGAAGACGGCAGCCGCTTCGGCCTTTCCAGCGTCGCCGCCTACGGACCGGTTCACGGGGATGCGGGGATCGACGCGAACCAAAAGACGATCCACAGCCGGTCATTCCAAGAGCTTCCGCCGATGCGAGCGATCACCGCGGCGGGCACCATCCGCCAAGGTCGCGGCGTGTTCTTTAAACTCCGCGCCGACGGCCAACGAATCTTAGAAGGCGAAAAGCAATTCTCGATCTGCTTTGACGTTCCCGACGATTGGCAAGGCGGTCTGCTCGACGCAGAGATCGTCGCGGAAAAGAAGACGCGTCCGCTGGGCAGTTTTGAAGAGGATTTACGCATCGTGGCCGAGCAGCATTTCGTCATCGCCGCGTACCGGTGCGGAAACGACGCCGCCAGACGCTGGGCGAACGAACTGTTCGACGCCGAACAAGAACTCCGCGCCGCGGCACGAAGACTCCGGCCTGCCAAAGTGGATTCGCTGCCCCGCATGATTCACACCGTCGCCGCCAAGATCGGCGATTGGTCCTCGGCCGCGCGGACCCCGCCAAGTTCTCTGGCCGTGACAAGTCATCGGGGTGACGACGATTGGCTCCGCCGTTTGCTCAACGACCGCTGCGATCCCTACACGGACAGGGAAATCAGTCGGCTGCCGGTCGACTTGCGAATGGTCGCGCTGGACTACTGCGACAAGCGAGACGAAATCGAACGCTTGTCACCAAAAAATCCCGACGACTTTGGATTGGGATTGGCCGACGGTGCAACAGCAGAAACCAGTTTCCCCCCATCAGCCGAAACGCGCTAGCGTCCGGTTCCCGAAAAACCGCGACCCATCGCCCAACGGCTGATTCGATCCGACAACTCATGCCGGCGTGCTCAGTTGTTACTGAACCCGAGCGCGAAACCCGATTCCCGTCCCAGCGGGTTGCGTTTGAACTGTTGATAACATTCACCGCACAGATCGTAATTGTCGCGATGCGCTTCGCCGCTGTCCTCGCAAACCACGCTGGGCTGGTTCGTTTCCAGGTACTCGTTCAACTCCGTCAAGTGATCCACTTCATCGTCAAACTCGGCAAAAGAATCATCGCGAACCGGCTTGACTTCCAACTGAACGACGTAATGAAGTTCGATAGCCGGATCGATCTCACGCTTACATCGATCGCACGTGTAATGAATCATTGGGTCAAGTCCAAGCCAGGGATGAGGGCACCAGTTTCCGATTCGGGTCGCTGGGCTGACGATAACAACAAGGCATACAAAAAAAGGAACACGAACGAGTTCGATTCAACTGTTTCCATATTAGTACCTGCCACCGGCCAGTCGCAAGACAGTTCCCGGCTTTCGCAGGCGTGCGTTTTTTTCAGCTTGACAAGCCACTCGACAAGGGGTCCGAATCAGCCTTCGCTTTCCGGTTTGATCTTGACTTCGATCAGCATCCCGGGCAGGAAGTCCGCGGGCAGGTCCGCCAACTCTCGCGAATCATGGATCTCCGTGGCGTACCCCAAATCGGCCGATCGTCGAAGCAACCGTTCAATGGCCGCGACGTGTCCATAGACCAATAGACAACGTCCACCGACACGCAATCGCTGCGGCAATTCGGTCAGCAACGAATCCATCAACGCGAACCCCGGGTCGTAAAACGCGTGGTCCAAATCCTTGGAAATCGTGCCGTCTTCCCAAGGCGGATTGGAAAGAATCACGTCAAACCGTTGCCCCTTGTTTAGCACGTCGAAAGCACCCGGGGACGACTTGGGCACCAAACGGCAATCCAAATTTTCGTCGCATCCCAACAACGCGGCATTGTACCGAGCGTTGGCGATGGCCACGGGATTGATGTCCGTGGCGACGACCCGGTCGGCTCCGTTTTGCAGACTGACGATGGCGATCAGCCCCGTACCGGTCCCGATTTCCAAAACATCCCGGCCTTTGACCAACCCGTCATCGACGATCATTTCCCGCAGCGAAATCGTGTCGTCCGGCTCCCAAAAAACTTCCTCGAACTGAACGATGTCACCGAACGCCACGTCCTCGATCTCCCAGACCTGTTTGACGGCGTGATTGATGTCGACGTCGTCCCGCGTCTTGCCACAACCGACGACCAGACACATGGTGCACGAAATCACGACGCGACAGACGATCGACGGCTTGATCATTGCTGGTATCGCGGTCCGGCGTTGAGGGATGCTGACGGGAAAAAAGACGGTCGTCTTCGATTCGTTCCGGTCCCTCCAATGTAGTCCAAACGCGACCGCATCGTGCCAGGTTTTCCGCCGGCCGACACGCCGGGCGGGTTGCCGGGATCAAACACGCCGCGCGGAGCGTTAAGCTGTCAGGATCTTGCCAATGCCGTCCGAAACGAACCACCTGCTTTTGGAGATCCTGTTGAATCCCCATCCTTCCCTTCGTGACGATTCCCAACAAACCGACCTTGTTTCGGCCCGTTCCGATTTTCTTGTCGACCATTTTCACGCCGTCCGGCAGCGGAGTCTGCGGATCGCCGCGCCGCTATCGCCCGAAGACACGGTCGTCCAGTCGATGCCCGACGTCAGTCCGACGCGGTGGCACCTGGCCCCCACGACCTGGTTTTTCGAAACGTTCTTGCTGAAAGATCGTGACGGGCATCGTCCGTTCAATGACGATTTCGAGTACCTGTTCAACAGCTACTACAACACGGTGGGCAAGCCCTTCCCGCGCGAACGTCGTGGGTTGCTGTCGCGTCCCGGTTTGAGCGAGGTCATGGAGTACCGTGAACAGGTCGATGAAGCGATTCAGCGATTGATCGAGCAAGATTCACTCGATGCCGACGACCGAAGGGTTTTGGAAATCGGGCTGAACCACGAGCAACAGCACCAGGAATTGATGCTGACGGACATCAAGCACGTCTTGTCATGCAATCCGCTCCTTCCGGCCTACGAAAACCCTGGCGATGGCCTGGGCAGCGATGTGATCGATCCGAAACCCAGCGACGTGACGGCCGACTGGCTGGAATTGGATGAAGGCCTGGAGTGGATCGGACACGAAGGCCACGGTTTTCACTTTGACAACGAAGCCCCACGGCATCGCGTGTACCTGGAAGCCTACTCGATCGCCAATCGCTGCGTCACCAATCGCGAATTCATCCACTTCATCGAAGCGGGTGGCTACCGCCGTCCCGAGCATTGGCTGTCGATGGGTTGGTCTTGGGTGCAAAGCGAAGACATCGAAGCACCGCTGTACTGGACCCGTCGCGACGGCGATTGGAGCCAGTTCACGCTGCACGGCTTGCGACCGTTGGCCTTGGATGCACCGGTCAGCCATGTCAGTTATTTCGAAGCCGATGCGTACGCCCGATGGGCGGGGCATCGTTTGCCCACCGAAGCGGAATGGGAACATGCGCGTGCGAACCTGGAGGAGCGCTGCCCGGAAACCGATGCAGCGCCGCTGGGCAACTGGGACCAACAGGTCTGGCAGTGGACGCAAAGCCCCTACACGGCGTACCCCGGCTATCAAACCGCCGCCGGTGCCCTCGGGGAGTACAACGGCAAATTCATGTGCAACCAGTTCGTCTTGCGCGGCGGCAGTGTGGCGACGTCGCCCGGTCACATAAGGGTGACTTATCGAAACTTCTTCCCACCCGAAGCCCGCTGGCAGTTCACGGGTCTACGCTTGGCGAAATGAATGACATCGAAATTGAACGTGCAATCGTCATCAATCTTGATCATGACACTCAACGACTCAGCACGTCGTCAGGTATTTTTCGGAAAAACCAAATCAGCCGGCACGCGCCAGAGAGCGTCCCGCTTAGCCAGTCCCGGAGGGACGGTAGCTTCCTGCCGGTGGTCTTGACCACCGGTTGAAGCCACCCGCCCCTGTTCTTCGGATGCGGTTGAGCCGCCTACAGCGGCTCAACCGCATCCGAAGAAATCTGTTTTTGACGGCAATCCGTCGGGCGAGCCCGACGGCAAGGGTCTGTCGCCACTTCGTGGCTAAGCGGGACGCTCTCGTTAGCGTCCGGTTTTCACGCCAACCGTGGGCTAACGCTGGGCTGCTAAAAGTTTGGGGTTGTGCCGTGTTTCGATTGCGCAGCATTTCTTCCATTGATGCCGTCAACAGTCTAGCCCGGAGGGCGGAAGATCTTTGCCGGGTGCGTAAGCACCCGGTCTGAAAACGATCAAACGCGAAGCTCGGAGCAAAACCTGCGAGCTTGTGACGTCTGTCAAGGGCAACCTTTTGACAGTCCAGGCTAACGCCCGGCGGCTGAAAAGACCAGGTTTTTCTGCCGACGTGCTGAAAGGAATTTTGTCAGACTCTGCCTGGGGAATGGCCTATTTCGACAATAGCGGATGATATGGTCCAGGCAAGTAGCACCGGCGACTGCCAGGTAACATGATCGATCCGCCGAGTTCGAAAAAGCGAAAACCTCGAACTCAAACGCAGCGACAAGTTGCGGTTCCATGCACGCTCACCGTGAAGGGGGAAAAGCGATAAGCCGAGGGGCGCAGACCCCCGGACCGATCACCCAAATCGGTCGCCCCTGAAAGGGTTGTAGACATTCATCCGGTGCTTGCCACGTCAACGCGCCAACCGCGGCACACCCACGCACGCCGCACCGCGCCGAAGCCGTGACGCCAGGTAAGCTTTTTACCTTCCAGACGTGAGCGAGGAGTGTACGGAATTGGGACCTGTGCGATCGTGTGCCCCAAGCGAATCAGCTTGCATGTGATCTCCACACAACCGTCAAATGCCAACGATTCGAGTTCTAGGGATTCGAGCACATCGCGACGCACCAGTTTATGGCACGTCGCGTGGTCGCGGACGAAACGTCCGTGCAATCCCAGGATCACAAGGTCGATCAGGAGGACCCCGCCGGCTAGGATCATGCGGTCGGGTCGTTGCCAGTGGCTGGGGCGTTTTCCGTACACCGCGACAACGTCTCGGCGCTTTGCTTCGGCAAGCAGCTTAGGGAACGATGCCGGGTCGTATTCCAAGTCCGCGTCTTGGATGATGACCCACCGACCGAGAGCGTGGGCTAGGCCGACATTGACCGCGGCCGTTTTGCCAGCGTTCTTTTCGGTTGCGATGACGCAACAACGATCGTGATCGACGATGGCCGCTCGGGCCCGCCGCACCGTTTCGTCGGTCGACCCATCGTCGACGACGATGCATTCGTAGTCGCCGGCCACTTCGCCGCATGCGTGCTGCACGCGGCGCAATATTTCTCCGATCGTGCCCTGTTCGTTGTAACAGGGGATGATCACCGATAGTTCCGGCGGACTCATGGCAGAGCTCAGCGGTCATCGTCGATCAAGTCACCCTGTGCCGGACTCAACATGGCGGCAAACACCTTGGGGTCAATCTCCGCGGCGATGACTTGCAAATGCCCGTCGACGAAGATGAATTGAGCTAACGACGGATGTGGCGAACCCCAATTGTCGGCGTAGTCGATTCCTGGGCCATCCGTCAGGATCTTGACGCCTTCGCGAGCGGTGCCCTTACTCCCGCCGATGTAGATCGGTTCGTCCCAGTGCCAGCTTGTTTCCGTTTGAACCAAGCCGTCGAATGCCTTTTCGCCAAACAGAATGGTTTGGCTGAGCCCATCGGAGAGATCCGAAAAAGAGGAGACCTTGGGCCGGTCGCGGAGAACCAAGTGGTTGGCCGCGAAATCGGTTTTGGCCATCGAGTGTCCGCCTGACTCATAGAATCCGTACCGGTCGGCGCGGGGCGGCAATGCGTCGCCCCGTGAACGGGACGGACATCGGAACGCACTGACGGCCGCGGCGAACGACGCCCGGTCTTGTTGGTTCCCCAGTTCAAGATCGGGTAGCAAGGCGAAGCTCCAAGGGCCGGGCTGGCCGGTGGTGGGTCGCCTGGCATCCCCGACGCCCCAGTACCGCGTGATCCCGGTCGCAAACTCACGGGTGTAGGGTCGAACGGATTCACCATCGGTACTGACAAGCGTGCTCTCGCGATCGGTTCCACCGTTTCCAGGCAGATGCTGATACCGAGTTTCGAAGTTGGCAATCGCGATGCCGAGTTGACGCAGCCGGTTCTGACATTGGCTGCGACGAGCCGACTCCCGTGCCGACCCGGCGGCGGGAAGAAGGATCCCGACCAGCACCGTGACGATCCCGATGACGGTCAGAAGCTCGACCAATGTGTGTCCGCTGTGATTAGGGTGGCTGGTTGGTGGCATGGTCCACACTGCGCAATGAAAGGTGACATCGTTCAGGTCGTTCGCGTCGTCAGACGCTTGGTGACGGTAAAGATTGCGGCGAGCACGGCAGCTCCGACCACGAGATACCAGATGCGAATTCCGCCCGCGTCCGCGAACGCCGGTTCAGCAATGCCATAGTGAGAGAGGTAAAAGACTTCTGGGTTCGGTTCATCGAATGACCAGACGTATTTCGTCTCACCCTTCGCAATGGGAGTTTCAGAGGGCGGCTTGACCATCGTCATCGTCGAGGAGGCAGCTAGCAAATGATCTCCCGCGGGAACAAAATTTTCGTTGCTGAAAGTGGCCTTTTCACCGCCCGGCCAATAGGCGACCAACTCTGTCGGAAACCAGCCGTACTCGTCTGGCCGAAAAAACACTTCCCCCTTGGCGAGGCGAAACTGAAGGCCGTCGCCGAATACAGCCTGCGGATCAGAAAATGTCACTTCGACGCTGATTAAGCCATTCCCATCGTCGGACCAAGGTCCGACTTTGACCAACGGGTGGTCAAAGGCAACATCCAACGGGACATGGTTGATTCGCAGATTGTTAAGCGGCATCCCTCGAGCGAAGATGATTTCAGACGGAATTCGCACATCACTCCCGAAGGGAGACAGCTCTCGAATCTCCCAAGGAGTGTCCTCACTCGCCCGAACGATCTTAAACAGGTATTTGCTATTGTAGCCGTGTACCTCATTGCCTGTTTCGACGATGCCGCTGTCTTGATGGAAAGAACCCACCACTGGCGGAGACTCTTTGCCATCCAACAGATTTATGTTGAGATAGGTAAAACGCGTCGGCTGAAAATCTGCCTTCAACTCATCGTAATGATCGAGCACTCGCTCGCTCCGCTCGTCCGCCCGGGACGTGTCGGGCCCGAGCGATGTTGTGATGGCCATGATCGCAATCACGAGAGTGTTTTCGAAACGGACGTAGATTCGTGTGTTCATCGTTGGAGCCCATTTGTCAAAAAACGACCAGCCTGGTATCTCGTTGGTGGAAGTCGTGCTCGCGAACCAGGCTGGCCAGGCAGTGTCTCTTCGAAGTTCAAGCGTCAGTCATTGCACTCAGCTGCTTCCTCTCGACACTCGCAGTAGAAAGAAGCAGAGCAGTCGCTGTCGAAGCAACCATTGCAAGTGCCGCATCCCTTCGCCTTGGTGAAGCAGCCACCGTCGCAAGTCGCCGACGCGTTGCATCCGTTGTCACAATCCGTCGGATCGCAAGCCTGGGCTTCGGTTTGCATGCCCAGTGTGACAGCCGTGCAAATCGCAGCGATTCCCACAGTGCTCAACAGCCATTGTTTCAACATACTCATGTCAAATTCCTAACTCGAGAAAAACAAACGAACCGAGACGTAACGCACGACCCGGCATGATCGATCAAAGGTCTTGCCTAGCCGGTGCGGGTGCCACGACGTGTGCTTCGACAGGCACGACCACGTCCTTGGTCGTTCCGTTGACGATGCAGTAAAGGGAGATCGACTGATTTACAGAACCCTCCTGTGAGGAAGGGTGGAACGTCACATTCAATGACTTGCTGCTGCCGGGCGCGATGTGAACAGGAAAGTTCTCGAGCGCAATGCAACTGCATGATTTGCCACCGCCAACAATGGAGAGCTTTTCAAAGGTCAGATTTTGTATGGTTAATTCGCCTTCGAGCGGCTTAGCTGAGGAAACGACACCAAAGTCAAGTACCGCCGGCGTGATTGAGTACTCGTGACCGGCGAGCCATCGAATACCGTTTGCGGGCGAACCAAAGAACGCTGACGCGCTGCCAACGGCGGTCGCGATGCAAACGAAAACGGCGATTAGCGTACCGCGATGCGTTGAGATGACGGATGATTTCATCGAACTAACCCTCGACGCTCTGCTGGATGGTAAGACGGTCGCCAAAATCGATATCGGAGACAGCCCCTTGGTCGATCGTCAAAACAACCGGCTTGGAAAGAATGAGACGCACGTCGACTTTCGGCCTCACGACCGCAATGTCGGGAAACCTTGCTTGCAAGTCCGATAGAGTCGTATCCTTGTGGAACTCGCTCAAAGCGACCACGAGAAGCCTCGCGTCGCGTTGATTTCGCGAGCGCTCAATCGTGTCGGCGAGTTTTTTCTGACACGACCGGCAGCCAGGATTGTAAAAGACGACACCCAGACTGCTGGCCGTCCGCCCTCCGCAAAGCTCGTCGCGAAAGCGGTTGGGTAGATCCTCAGACGAGCAGATCTCGCCGACCAACGGCAGAGGCTTGCCATGCCACCGCTCCGGTTCAAGCAACAAGACTTTCGACCAAAGGCCGCTTCCGACGTAGCGACCGATGTCGCTGTAGCGTGGTGGGGTCCCGCTTTCGGCGAGCACGGTTGCAAATTGGGTGGCGATCAGAATCAGTGCAAGACTCGCTCCACGCGTGAAAACCCGCGCCCATCGCTTGTTCGCAACAACGGGCAGGGGAGGGTGTCCCAGTAGCAGCGTCAGCATTGCGACGCCATTGAGCGAAAGCGTGATCACGGGATGCACGGCGTGTTGTCCGAAACAACCACAGTCCGTTTCTCCCGCGAAGATTGCCTTCAGGTTATGAATCGCGAATCCGACAAACGCGATCACCAGCATCCAACGTGTGAATCGCGTGAAAGGACCGAGTGCAAGCGCTGCGAGCAGACAGACCGTCACTTTCACGGCCAAAACGTCCATCGCGTCGTGACTCACTGACCATGCGGAAAGCTTGGAAAAAGCCGAGAAGGTCACCAGAATGCCGATCGCAACCAGACCCAACACGTACAGCCGTTCACGATTGTGAAGAGGGAGCGATGCGGCGACCACACCGCCGAGCGACCTGACGCCTACACTCAGCCCGACCCGGTGGCCGGTGGCCGGTGGGTAATGTCCCAGTTCATCGCAATTGCCCTTAGGATGGTTTGGGGTGGGTTTCTCAACCTCAACCCAATCCTATGGACCTGTCCAGCCGGTTGGCAACCGAAAAAAGCGAAATTCTGCGAAGTTTTTTTGGGCGGCCAATGGACCGAGGTTGCGACCGCTAAACGCCGACAAACGATCGAAGCGCGTCGAAGACGCCCAGCTTCTTCACGGCGTTGCATAGGGAATCCGAGCAAGGAATGATGTCCCCGCTGTCGAAACTCTCCGCGAGTTCCCCCGCGTCCGTCGTCCATCCTGTTTCCATGTTGAGCGTTGCTCCGGTGCAAGAATTTGTTTCATCAGCCGAACGGCGAATCATACCGTTGCTTTTTCTGGCGGTTGCTGTGTTGCTGTTGCGTTACGCGCTGACGTCCGCACCGACGCAAGACGAACCGGCTCATCTGACCGCCGCGCTGATGACTGTGGAGAACCCGTCACGCTCCTTTTACGAAGTCAACCCGCCGATTTCCAAGTTGATCACCGGTTCCGCGGTGATGGCGTTTCGCGACCCCGAACTTCCCGACCCGATCAGTCATGCCCATGAGTTCGCGGGCAGCCGCGTCGAGTTTATCCAAGCGACTCGCTATCTGCAGCATAACCCCGATGGTTATCGCTGGGATACCGTCATCGGACGTCTGCCCCGAGTCGGTTTGCTGATCGCCGCTCTTGTCGTGTTGCTTCTCTGGATATCTGCATGTCTTCGAGACGCAGCAACCGTGTTGAGCACGCTTCTCGTTGCCAGCCCGATTGTGATCGGTCACGGCTGGACCTTGATGCCCGACGGGTTGTCGCTCTCCGCGATGTGTTTCTTGATCGTGGCGTCCCTGTCCTGGCTTCGGCAGCCGACAACCGATCGCTTGGTGACCGGCGGCGTGGCTTGGGGAGTCGCGCTCGCGACGAAGTTCACATATTGCCCCCTGTACGTGCTTTGGCCGATTGCGATTCTCGGCTATTTGGTCGCCGGCGGGCGGGCGACTGGAAAGCGAGTACTTAAAAAACTTATCGGTCACGCATTACAGGGCGTGATCGCTTTGTTGGTCGTGTGGACCGCATACAACTTTTCACAGATCGGTCACACGTTCGGCCAACACTACTTCCAAAGCGAACGGATGCAGTCGTTGTTGGGCAATTCGTGGCTGATGGACGTTCCGTCCCCGTTTCCACGCATGTTCCTCATTGGCATTGATGAGCAGCAATTGGACCTGGAGCGTGGTTATGACACGTACGTCAACGGACATTGGTACCGTGAAGGGTTGTGGTGGTATTACGTGTTTGGGATCGCGGCAAAAGAGTCGTTGGTGGGTTTGCTAATGATGGCCGTGATGCCGATCGGCGCGGTGTTGTTGTGGGCTCGTGCTCGCAAATCGCCGCAGGATTCGGCCGAACCTTTCGCGACGCTCGTATTTTGTCTGTCGGTCGCGGCATCGGTGCTGTTGGTGCTTTCGTTACATCCACGGATGGCCCTCAATGTTCGCTATGCCGCCCCGGCGATTCCGCCGCTGTACGTGGCGATCTCCCTCGCGGGGGGAGAACTGCTTCGAAGGTGCTTTGACAAGCGATTAACCCCTGACGCAATCGATCAACGCGGATTCGCGGGCCGCATCACCACGTTCGTCTTGGTCGGTCTAGCGGCGGCTGAGACCGCCTGGGTGTATCCCCATCATTTTTCCTACATCAATCCGTTGTTTGGCGGAATGGACCGACGGCCGTTGGCCTTGCATGACAGCAATTTTGATGGCGGGCAAGACCTGTGGCGATTGGAGGATACCTTGCATGATCCACGGTGGAACGATCGGACGTTGTTTCTCTACCTACACACCAAGGTACCGAAAGAGGGATTCGAATCAAAAGTCGCCTATCGCATCCCGGAAAATGGTTGGCTGAGGCGTTTCGTGGCGCATCGAGAATCGCGAGGCGAGATTCCTTGGAACGATCCGCCGGCGACCTTGATCGTGTCAAGAATCTTCGAGGCCCCGATGGGTTGGACCCAGTTGTTCGGACAAACGCCGGTCGTTGACGCCCCACTTCGTCGACTGCTTCGCAATGAGCGGCCCGATGAAATAATCACCCCGGCCATCTGGGTTTACCACTCGAAGCACGGACCTTGATCGATGAAACGAACTTTCGGGATTTGGCTGGCTTGGTTCAGCGTCGCGTGTTTCTTGACCGCTTACGCACAAATTGATCGCTTGACGGGCCAAGATTGGTTGCTGGACTACACCCCACCGTTCACCTTTTCGACGCACCGCACCGGTCCGCTGCTGTTGGGAGCGGAACATCGGAACGTGGCGGTTTCCCTGTACGAGAATCATCGTTTTGCCGACCCGTTTGGCGATCCGACCGGACCGACCGCTTGGGTTGCCCCACTGTTTCCTTTCGTTTTGGCAGCGGGATTGTTCGTCAGCGGTGGTTCGGTCCCGGCGACCGCGGTGATGGAGTTTGTTCTACAGTGCGTGATCATCGCGTGCATTGCGTGTTGGATCACATTGATCGCATCGGCTTGGCGAGCGACATGGGCGGCCGTGTTCGCGATGTCGGTCCTGTTCGCGACGGACTTTCGCTACCTCTTTCAAGTGACCCATGACAGCGTGCTCTTGGCGGGTGTGCTGACGTTGGTGATCGGTGTGGCTGTCGGGGTGAAGTCATTCAAGCAACCGCGTGCGTTTCTGTGGGGCGCCGCAGGCGGCGTGGGAGCGTTGGCAAGTCCCGGAATCGGATTGTGTTGGGGTGTATTGCATCTTTGGATGTTCCGAAGTGTGTCAATGCGGTTTTTGATTTTATCCGCGCTGGTAGCTTTCTTCCTAGTGATGCCCTGGCTCGTTCGCAACGCGGTGGTTTTCGGGGCGCTGATCCCGATCAAATCGAACGCCGGTTATGAGTCTTATCAAGCCTATCACGACGAGCGTCACGGCATCGTGACGATGAAGTCGGTCTATACCCATCCGTATCATGCTCACACGGATCACGGCAGGCGATTTCGAGAACTCGGCGAGTTGGCGTTTGTCGCCGAGAAGGCCTCGGAATTTCGTAGGTCGGTCAATGAGAACCCGATGCAATATTGGACTCAGGTTGGCAACCGCTTGGCCGCCGCGACGGTCGAGTTGCCCCAGGAGATTGAAATTCTGAAATACAGTAAGTTTCATCAGGTTTGCTGGTGGCTATACCCTCTGGCGTTTTTCGGTTTCCTCGGTTCCTTGGTCGCTCCCCCCAAGACATCACGAACGGTGGTGGGGGCTTGCCAAGTGGCTTACGTCGCCCACCTGGTCCCCTACATCGGGGTATCCTTTTATATTCGTTATGCGTTGCCGCTATTATTCGTCCGTGGATTGTTCGTTTGCTATCTGCTGGTGTTGATCCAGACGAAATCGCCACGGTCGGGGACGTGCGTTTTTTGCCTCACTCCACAACCTCGCGTCCAGCATCGGCACCGAAATCGGTTTCACCGTGAAGCTGAGACGGCTTGCAGTTCTTCAGCAACTCTTCGAGGCTGGGCGACCGAATCGCAATCGGCCGCACGATCAATTCACCCTCGCGAACAACCAACTCGACTTCCGATCCCTCGGCAACTTGCAAAAGCCCGGCAAGAACGCGAGGAATCCGAATCGCCAAACTGTTGCCCCATTTTTGCACGCTTGATATGACAAAAGTTCCGATCGAGAAATGTACCTACATTGAAGATACATTGGTGGCGACGCCCGTGCGACGGAATGCACCGAGGCTCCAACTTCAACCGCGGTCCGACGATTTCAGTTGAAACGCTTCAACATTCCTGTCGACCTGCCGCCGCCGTCAGCGGAAAACGACTTGCCGAGTTCACCGCACACGGCATTTGAATCGCAGCAGGACGCTTTCACCGACGGCGAGTTCCTTGGTCAACGTCCAAATCAACTGCGACGATTCGACGTCGTTTTCGACCGCTTTGAAGTCGGCTTCGCAGGACGCTTCCTGACTATCGGCGATGTATTCCAATCGCGTCGTCAAGTTGTCCGTGATGGTGACTTGGTTGACCGGACCATCTCCGACGTTGTCGACTCGCAAGGCGAATTCGACGATCTCGCCGGGTTGGGCGTGGTGCTTGTCGGCGAACTTGCTGATCACCAGGCGGCCGGTGCCGAAGTCGTACGTCGTGAAACCACGTGGGCCGCGATCACGCACCAGTTCCGGCGGCGCGACCTCTTGGATCGCCGCTTCGACGGATTCTTCGATCGTCCACGCGATCGCCGCGGTGGCGGCTTGCTCCAGTAGCGGCAGTTCGGCGTCACGAAGTTCCGTCAACTCCAAGACACGAATCGCCGCGATCAGTTCGACAAATTCTTCGGCCATGATCGGTTGCAGCACGCCTTCGATCGGAATGCCGCGATTGCGTTCACGCATCGCGTCGATGCGTTTGGCCACTTCGGCGTGACCGAGCTCGATGTTGTCGCTGACCACCAAGCCGGGCTGTTCGACATTGATTCGCACCGGGCCGACAGGTCGTTCGATGCCGGTCGCTCCGACGACGTGGTCGCCGGATACCGCGCCGGTGACTCGGCGGACGGCGGCGAATCTCGGTGCGTAAACACAAACGCGGTTGCTCTCGGCAAACTCGATGTCGCCGGCGTCAGTCGTGAAGTGAACGACGGTGTCTTCGGGGTCCAGCGCAGCGATCGAATCGTCTTGACGCAAGAACGCCGAAGGCATCTGGTCGCCTCCGTCGCACAAGAACTCCTGCGGATCGATGCCGTACGGGTTGTACACCATCGGCACCGGCGCGTAGCCGTGCGGCTGCACAGGTGGACAAGACTGGCAAGCCCCCGGTTTGCACTCGGCACAAGCACCACCGTTGCCGCAGGACGCATCGGACAGCGACGCGCGAAACCCGACTTGTTGCACCGGAGATTCCGTCAACGTTGACGGGGCGGGTTTTTGGCTTGCCGCGACAGGCTCCGTAGCTGACCCGACTGGCCCTTGGCCCTGCTTTTCACTCAGCAGACCACCGCCGGGCATGGCGCAACCGCCCGCCGACAGGATTGCCAAGGCGATTACCCAGGCTTGCTTAATCGCTGTGCCCGATCGGTGACCGGCACGCCGTCGTTGGTTGTGTTTCATCATCCCCAGAGATCCGTTGTGCGATGTCATGGTGCGTTTGGTTCCGCCACGAACTCGGTGTCGGTCCGAAAAATGGGTGCCCATGTCGGATCGCCAAAAAAGAACTGCGCCGACAAAGCGGCGGTCGATGGTGGTGCCAAGGTTCCGATGCGAACGACCGCGATCGGTCGTCCGAAACGGTCAGCGACTTCCAAGGGATCTTGCGGCAGGGCGATGTCCAGCGTCCGACCGGTTGTCGGTTTTTCACCGATACCTAGTGCGGTTTGCGGGTCTTCCAGATAAATGACTTTGGTGACCATTCGACCGGCCAAGGCTTCGCTTAAATCGTCATCGTCCAAGACGATCTGGACCGGATACGAAGTGGCAAGTCCCGGCGGCGGGTAGGTGCGATCGATCAATTCGACGCTCGGATAGAGCTCCGCTCCCTCCGCCTCGGGAATTCCGGTGATGCGAAATCGATAGACCGGCCCGACCAGCAAACCGGCCATCAGGTTGTCTTCGCCGCTCGCGAACGCGCCGCCCTGGCTGAGCGAGAACTCGGTACCCTCGGGGCCGCTGAACGCAACCGGTTGAAAGTAACCCGCAACCGGGCCGCGTCCGAGTGTCCGGCCGTAACCGATCACACCGGGCGATGTATCGGCGCTGAATAGGCGGTGCTGACCGTTCGATGACAAATAGTCCGATGGTTCGGCGGCTCGTGCGTTCATCCCGGTGGTCATGACGCAAGTCAAGATCACGGCGGCGATGACTTGTCGATCTTTCACGGGACACCACATGTCGAATTCGTGGGAGCGGGGGGAGCGGGGAGCTAACAGCTAAAAAAGAAACGCGGTGTTGCGGTTTGCCGCTCCACCGCGTTTCGCTGCCTTCGTGTCGGCCGAGACCGACGTTTGTTTCGTCGACGCTTACTGGTTGCAGTTCGGATCGACGGCTTGGCTGGCCTTGTAGTGCAGCGGTCGTCCCGAGGGCACACCCGGATGGATGTTTTGCTCGGTAATCTTCACCCGGCTGACCGGGTTCGGATAGCTCAAGCCCGGTTGATGACGAACGCTCATCTTCATGTGTTCGACAGGTCGCGGGATGTGCATCGACGTGTGGTTCTTGATCGTGTGCTTCTTCAAACCGGCGGGTGCACCCAACGGGATGTGCGGCGGTCCGGGAAGGCCGATCGGTGTTCCCGACATCGGCATGCCGTACTGAGGGGCGTTGACACCGGCGATCATGCCGGGCAACTGCGGTGCGTTCGGGGCACAGCTTCCGCCCATGCCGCCACAACCCTCGGTCATGGCCGGGGCGAAGGGAGCGGGCAAGCCGGCAACCGGCACGCCCATGCCGCCACCCATGCCGTAACCCATCGCCGTCGCACCGTTCATTTCGATGTCTTTGTCACCGAGGCGAATGATCGCGAGGATCGAACCGCGGGTGTCGGCCTCGACGATCGGGTCGATGCCCGGATCAAGTCGCGTGCTGACCAGCGTGTCGATGCCGGCCAAGGCGGGGCCTTGGAAATCCGGATCGGGAAGATAGATGACTTTGGTGACAAAGTTACCCGTCAAGACCTGATCGAAATCTTCGTCGGTGAACTGAATCGGAATCGAGTTGTGGGCCAAATAGGCACCGGTTCGCGGGTTTCCGTAAGCCAGCTCGACGGTCGGATACAGCTCGACGCCTTCGCGACCGGGGATTCCAGTCAGCTTCAGGCGATACAGGCCGCCTTGCGGAAAGTTCTGACGCGCCGGAACGATCAACGGTTCGCTATCGAACATGCCTGCGCCGGTCGCATCGTAACGAACTTGCATGCCGTCGGGTTTGCCAAGCGTGACTTGCACGGTCGAGGGAACCGGTGGCATCATCGGGCCGCCCGTCAAGACGCCGCCGCCTTGCGGAATGTTACTGCCGCCGATGCCACAGCCTTGCGGGCCGCAGTTGCCGCCGACGAATCCCGCGGGCTGAATCATCGCTCCGCCGTCGTTGCCTCGGGCCCCGGGTCCGCCCGCGCCACCGGCTGCCAAGCCCATTTCGGGTCCCGCCATGCCCGGTCCCGCCATGCCCGGTCCCGCCATGCCCGGTCCGGCCATGGCGCCCATCGGCATCCCGCCGCCGGGCATTCCCATGGCGGGTCCGTAGGCCGGTTGCCCCAGAACGCCGGGACCAGGTCCGCCCACACCGGGGCCCGGTTCCATCAACCGCTGCTCGGGCGGCAAGTTGTGGCGAACCGGCACGCACCCGGTGGCGGACATCGCCGCGGCCGCCAGCAGCGACAAATGAGTGACGAGTCGTTTCATCGTTTCCCCCCGATAAATCGGTTTCAGTTCCATGGGTCGCAGCGGTCAAGCTGCTCGCCCCGACGGACTGGTCAATCGGTTGATCAGTCGTGGCGTCGACGCGTTGTGAAGTAAATCTGTCAAGCGAATCTGATCCGGCTGGACGCGAAGGCGAAGCTTTCTTTACCCTCCGTCTTCCGCCTCAGACCGGCTGCTGGAGAGGTCATCGGCATCCGACGAGCGGTTTCTTTGATAAAACCGTCACAACCGGCCCATGAAGATCGATCGCTACAGACAACAACCCGGTTTCCGGCCCGTCGTGAAACCCTCACCAGCGACAGCGAGCGTCGCTTTTCGCCCGACCGTGACGGCTGGCGTCATCGCGTGCGTCAGCCTGCTGATCGGGTGCCCCGTGATCTTCTGCACCGCCGCGTTCGGTCAAGACGGTGTCGACAAGGCCGGGCGACCGACCGATTCGATCGCTCCACCGGCTACGGTGATTCCCGACGCGACCGAAGATCCGACGGTGATCGATGAATCATCAAGCCGAGATGCCGATCGGGGCGAGGCGGTCGTCCGACAGGTCCTGCGTCGTTTAAGCCACGGCCCGGCGTTCAACGCGAAGCTCCGTAAACGCGTCTGGATCTCCGATCGCGAAGTCCTGGGCTTCGGCATCTATGAACAAGCCGGTGGCGGAACGGGGCACTACAATTTGCAAGTCACCATGCTGGACGGTGAAAGCAAACACACGCTGCAACAAATCAGCGACGGAAGGCTGGCCTGGACACGAACGGTGATCGGCGACGAGGTCTTGCTCCGACGCGTCGACGTTCAGCTCCTGCAACAACGACTCCGCGAGGCGGGCATCACCACCGACACGCCGCCACACTTGTCCGTCGGCGGCTTGACCGAACTCGTCGGCTCGATCGCGCGGGACTACACACTGACGTTGAAACCGGGCACGTTCAAACTCAAGTCGGAACACACCGGGAACCTACCGGGAGACGAGGAAACCTTTTTGGTCGTTTCGGGAAGCCTCAAAGACGAGGTCCGCGGGCGAATCCTCGGCGAGTCCGGCCGCACGTCGTGGCCCGAACTTTGTCCCACGCATGTGCAGTTGCTTGTCGCTGCGGCCCCCGACCCCGAATTCGACTTCGGCGAAGGCCTGCCGCGTCGTCTTTATTTCTTCAGCGACCCGCCGACCGCCTCCCCCGATGAGGATCCCGACCGCGGGACTCCGCCCCCCGACGTCGGCCCCCTGATCAGTCTGATCGAACTTTACGCGATCCAACCCATCACGACCCCCTCGGCGAACCGCTTCAGCTTCGAGAGCCGTGATCGAGACAACCATTACGTCAACGAAACGCAACGCTACTTGAGTCGCTACGGTTTGTAGACTGACGAGGCTGGGACCGGAATTCAAGGCTTTCCCACGAATCCCCTCGACCAGCGAAGCCTCCCCGGTCCGGCCATCTTCGGCGATAAACGGCTGATTCGCATCGCAACATCACCCCTGGGGACCAGCACGGTCACGCCGGCAGAACTTGATGGTGGGCCGATGTGGAAAATGAATACTGAAGAACGAACGAATCCCCAGCCGCTGATCGTGTGACCCATGAAACGATTCCTCTGCACCCTGTTGCTCCTTTCCGTCACGATGACCCAGGCGGATGATCGTCCCAACTTTGTGATCATCATGGTGGATGACATGGGACATGCCGGCGTCAGTTGTTTCGGAAACCCGTATTTCAAGACGCCCGAAATCGACCGTCTTGCCGCCGAGGGAATGCGATTGACCGACTTTCATTCCTCGGGCACCGTCTGCTCGCCGACCCGGGCCGGGTTGTTGACCGGTCGTTATCAACAACGCGCCGGGATCGAGGCCGTGATTCATCCGGTGAGCGATCATCCCGAACACCGCAAAGGGTTGCAGACGACGGAAGTGACCTTCGCCGAGTTGTTGCAATCGGCGGACTATGCCACGGGCTTGATCGGCAAGTGGCACCAAGGCTATGTGCACAACTCGCAAGATTACCATCCTCAGAATCACGGCTTTGACGATTTTCTCGGCTACCACAGCGGCAACATCGATTTCATCAGCCACGTCGGCGACCACAACAAGCACGACTGGTGGCACGGTCGAACCGAAACCGAGCAGGAAGGCTACGTCACGGACCTGATCAATCGGTACGCGTTGGAGTTCATCGAGCGAAACAAGGAACGACCTTTCTGTCTTTACCTTCCGCATCTGGCGATTCACAACCCGGTGCAAGTGCGAGACGATCCGGTACGCCGCTCGGAAGAAGAAGGCTGGAAACGCTGGAAGCCTGCCGATGAAAACGAGCGGATCGAAAAGTATCGCGGCATGACGCTGCCGATCGATGAAGGGGTGGGCCGGATTCGCGAAAAGCTGGTCAGCCTCGGGCTGGATCACAACACGCTGGTGCTGTTCTTTTCCGATAACGGTGCGGCCGCCGACTTTCCCAGCGGCAGCCCTCGGCTCCGCGGCAACAAAGGCAGCGTCTACGAAGGCGGGCACAAGGTGCCCTTCATCGCCTGGTGGCCCGGCAAGATCGAAGCAGGCAGCCAGAGCGACGCACCCGGCATCACCCTGGACATCATGCCGACGCTGCTGTCGCTCGCCGGGCAGCAGCCTCCACCAAATCGTCCGCTCGACGGGACGGATCTCTCGGCCGTGCTGTTGCAGCAGCGCCCCCTCGCGGAACGCCCACTTTACTGGGCGTCGCTGAGTAACGGCGGTCGTCGCGCCGAAGCGATGCGCGACGGGCCATGGAAACTGGTCGTCAATCATCCCAACGCTCGCGAGGGAAGCTTTGACAATGAGCGAGTCGAACTCTACCGCCTGGACGAGGACCCGTCCGAGCAGACCGATCTGTCCGGGGAGCAGCCGGATCAGGCGGCCGTGATGCTGACGCGACTCAAGGCGTGGTACGCCGACACGCGGCGCACCGCGACACCGCAACCCGGCGGTTGGCCCCGCTGATCGCCCCCGCTGATCGCCCCCGCTGATCTGGGGCGACCGTACGACGGATCCGGGACTCGGGTGATTGGAGGCTCGGGTGATTGGAGGCTCCATCGGCGGCGTGCCCCGACGGGGTTTGCCGGCTTGGCCGGGCCGACGATCGGGATAGGGGGAGCCCTCGCGGGCTCCCTCCTCCCACACCACCGGGCATACGGGTCCGTACCACGGCGGTTCGGCTGGTTAAACTTTCTTGGCAGGTTGTTCCAGAAGCAGCG
>Ga0102938_10000439_pt1 | contig 30616 bp, 19 predicted proteins | sample SalPonR2_B_D2_MG_FD_84516 | JGI IMG/M metagenome (GOLD analysis project Ga0102938, IMG submission 84516) | Salt pond soil microbial communities from South San Francisco under conditions of wetland restoration - Salt Pond MetaG R2_B_D2_MG | ecosystem: Environmental > Aquatic > Marine >... | reverse complement strand
TTTCCTCTTTCCTCTTTCCTCTTTCCTTGGCCGCGTGGTGCGGACAGAAACGCCCAGCAGGCCCAAATTTTTTGTCATTGGTCCAGTTATTGCCTCTAGTGTGCGAGAATGATTTTGGCTGTCAACTTGACCTATTCTCAGACGGACCAGCTGTCGTTGTTTTTGGGGTTCAATCGATGATCCGTTCCTTGGCAGGAAACTTGCTCGTAGCGTCGACGACGCTTGATAGTCCCATGTTTGCCCAATCGGTCTGCCTCGTAGTGCATCACGACGCCGACGGTGCGATTGGCTTGGTTTTGAATCGTCCGCTCCAACCGCAACCGACAGAACTGCTGACGCTGTTGAGTTCGGACACGGAGCCACCGCAGGCGAACTTCTCCGGCACGGTACACTTTGGCGGACCTCTATCGGGCCCGGTCGTGGCCCTGCATGCCTCGCCGGCACTGGCGGAATCCGAAACGCTAACGGGCGTTTACGTTGCCGCGCAGAAAAGCCATCTCGAACAATTGCTGAAGCAAACCCAAGCCCCGATGCGTCTGATCGTGGGACACGCCGGTTGGGGTGCTGGTCAACTGGAAGCCGAAATCGAAAACGGTGACTGGCATGTCGCCCTCGCCGACACCGAAATCGTCTTTGGCCATAACGAGGCAATGTGGAGCCGCCTGCTTCGCCCCGCCTGCGGTCTTTCGATAGCTCGATGGATTGGTGCTCGCCCAACTCCTTTACCCGAGTTAAATTAGTTCTCTGAGAACCCGCTTCCCATCCATTCCTCGTTTGCTTTCCGAGTCGTCTGCCGTGCCTGAGCCTGCCGAACTTCCTCCTTTTCGAGTTCAACGTCGTCGCTTGGGACGCATTAAGTTTGTCGAACCGGAAGGCAAATTCGGCTTTATCGATGCAGAAGACTTTCGCGAAGACGTCTTCTTTCATCAAAGCGTCTGGGAAAGCCAAGGGCCGGGACATCGTCCGACTGTCGAGCTATTCGTTGAATTCGAATTGGACGAGGAATTTCAAGCGGCAGAAAAGAAACTGCGTGCCAAAGTTGTTCGGCAAACCAGTCGGCCTGATGGAGCGATGCTCGAGCCAACGGTGGATCCCCATTTACGGGCCAAGCATCACCCCAAAGCTCGCCGCCGCCGGCCAACTTGGCGAAACAAAGAAGACTCGTAAGAAGCCTGCCTGACGATCGACGCTTGGCGGAAACGAACGTTTTCGGAAGCGGCTAAGCAATTTTGCAGGAATCCTTCCACAGAACTCTGCTAAGCCGTTTGGGCGCCAGCCGCGGTTCTCTCTTTTCTCACTGATTCGTCGGCCCCCTCCCGGCCGCTACCGCGTCCGACCTCCCCCGCAGCGCGGGAGAGGTGGCTGCCAGTGAACCGCCAAAGCGGAGCATTTACCAGATGACTCCTACCTGCTTAACTAGGCGTCCGCAGGCGCTGCCGCAGGTCGATTTTCCGCTGGCGCAGCTGGTTGCGAGGTGGTGGCTTCCTCTTCTTCCTCCCCCTCTTCGCCCCGTGGCACGTAAGGATTTCCGGCTTCGACATTGGCCACGTCGGCCTCTAACTCTCGGATAATCTGCTCATTGATGTGCTTGACCAACATCGTTCGTGTTTGGTCAAACAACTGATTGATCATCGCCACTTGCTGGTTGACATCGGACTGCATCGCGGTCCGTTTCTTTCGCATGTCGGTCGAGAGAATCTCATAAGTCGGTTGCTCGCGGAGGGCTTCGAGCAATTCACGAGCTTCCTCGATTTTGCCTTTCTCCAATCGCATTCGGATCCGAGCGGCGAGCAGCTTCCGCAATGCCACCAAATCGATGATCGCGTTTTGAACTCCGCGAATATACGCCTCCGCTTGCAGACGCATGTCGTCACCACGGATATCGGCGGTCGCCAACGGATCTTGTCCCGGCACACATGGCAATTTCGCGAGCACCGCTCCGCCATTCTTGACATACAGTAAACGCATCGGTTGGTCACTTTTCTCGAGCACGAAGCGTCCGTCCCAATCGGTGCGACCGACGAAGGTAAACGCCGAGCCGTTCAGCTCTTTCTCGTAAAGCTCATAACCCTGCAGAGGCTCGTCTGGTTCCTTCTGTGCATGCAGCCGAATCACCGTGTTCGGATAATAAGGCCGAATACGAAATGCCAAACGATGCGTGCGTCGGTTCTTACTGCCCTGCAAGCCTCCCATTCGTCCGGCGTGCAATTTCATTTTTAACTTAGGACCGTCGACCTCGCTAACATGCAGATAAGCCCAATCGAGAGCCTCCAAAATGATCGGATTCCCGGACCGGTCATTTTTGCGAATCGCCGGCTGCAGGAAGTCGTCTTTTTGAATAGCCGCCGGGGACCGGGGATCGATAATCAAACCAGCCGCCCGCACCCGCCCCGTGACCGTGTTGGTCGCCGCATCTTCGACGCGAACGGTCGGAGCAAAGGCACGCGTAATTCCCGCACCAATACTGTCCACCAAACGATCCTGAGAGAGCACGCTTTGCGTGACGATGGGGCCTTGCAAGCGCATCAAACAATCGATCTCCATCACCGACACTTCCAGCGGCACAGCACTACTATCGATTCGGACGACAAAGATCTTGTCGTAATTCCCAAACACCTCGCCCATCAATCCATCAATTTCTAATGGAAAAATCTTCTTATCGGGAGTTTCCAACTGGACCGCTAAACCACGAGGCAATAACAGGGCTTCGGTAGCCTCCTTCGCCCACGAAGCGAAAACTTGATCCTGAGTCTCAAACCCTTCGGTAAACAATCTGGGCTTCACACCGTGCAGCTGCGAATTGTCGGAATACGATGCTTGCCGCAACGTTTCCAGCAGGGTCTCCATCGCCGCCTGCCGACGCTTGAATTCAGTCGGGTTCTCCGATTGCAATTCTTCATCGGCGGTCACGGGAGCGAGCATCTCGCGCAATACATCAACATCGACGTCGTCAGTGTCCTGCAAGTTCTGCAGGACCGCTTTGATGGGTCGTCCCCAATCTCCCGGATCTAAATCGGCAGCAGTAAACCCTTCCACCATCAAACGTTCCCAAATGTCACGCGAAGGACGGATCGTAATTGCTGCTCCGCGTGGCAGAATTCCTTCCACAAAATCAGGCGTGGCGAAGACCCGTTTAATTTTCTCCCCCACATCTTCGGGAGAACGGATTCGTGGTGCGTCAGGATGGTCCTTGCGAACCGCCAACACCGGGTCCGCGGACGTTAATTGGTCATAGTCGAGTGACTGCAAATCTCGAATCGCGGCGACACGCGCCACCGCGGGCGCATCCTGAATGTCGACCCGCCACACTGCGGAAAAGTCGTAGTCCAAATAGTTACGCAGCGGCGTTTCCAAACCCGCGGCCACTTCTTTTCGGTTAGGGTCCACGATCCACACCAGCACCCGATAGGGATCAAAGTCCCAAGCGTTTTCCGCATCCTGCGCGACGGCGAGACGCGGCAACAAAGCGACCAATAGCGTGCAGGTAGTGATTGAAAAACGCAGGTATCGGGCAAGGTCGGCGACAAACAGCATGGAGAGTTTCAGGGTTGCGGAGGGTTGTGCGAAAAAGGAATTCACGGCAACGCACGCCGGACACTTCTTCTCGCTCAATATTAACGAGAGACAAAATTAAAGTGCTAATCGCCAACGACGTACGTTCTGGTACAGCGAGACGATATCCTGCCCCAATCCAGAGACTTCGTTACGATAGGCATAGGAGTCAACCAATTGCCAAAGCGGCAGAATGGGCAACTCGTGGTTACAGGTCTGATGCAAGTCGTGCAATCGTTCGCGAACTTCGAACCAACTGCGAGCACCTTCCAGGCGCCGCAAGCCAAGGCCAACCAATTGGTCGGTGCTCTTGGCCAGGCCATCAGGCCCTAAGACGCGACGAGCGTCGATACTAGGTTCCCACACCGAAGCGGTCACATACACCAGATCCGCGGTGCCTTCGTCGGGCATCGATTGGCCTGGTGGCAATTCCACGATTTCCACCGGGAACAATTCCAACAGTTGCAGTTGGGTCCTGATCGCTTCGGCTGCGATAGCCGCAACGTTGTCGGCTGGAACGGCCAACCGGATCGGACGCATCTCAGGAATCTTTTCCTTCTTCTTGTCGGCTTCGCCTTTCATTTGCAGTTGATTCATCTCGATCAACAACTTGGCCAAGCGAGGCTGATAAGGTCGCGTCGCTACCGCTTCGTTATAGGCATATCCCAACGGATCGTTTTCGGTCAGCCCCGACGGAAAAGGCCCCGAAATGACGCGACAGCCCTCGATCTCTCGCCCCTCGAGTAATTCGCCCTGAAGGATATCCTGCCGATTAATGGCGTACATCAATGCTCGACGGAACGTTCGCTCCGCCAAGTAAGGATGATCGCTGCACGGAATCAACATGTGCACGGTCGGCAACGGATACTGTTTGACCTGCACCTGCGAGGATCCTCGCAGCCGCTCGGCATCGGCAGGAAACAGGCGATCCAAGATGTCGACCTCTCCACGCAACAGCGAAGTCACTGCATCAGCGGCGTTGGGTGAATCCACTTCGACAATTTCGCGAGGCTGCGTGGGAAAATCAGGGTCGGGCTGGGTGAGGTTATAACGCGTCAAGTCGGATTCACGGACGTCTCTGCGATAAGCACCGGTGGGTGTTTCGGGGTCATCACTAATCCACCGGCCATCGACCAAAATCTGCAACAAACTGGATGGCAACACGTGCGGGCGACGCAAGGTACATTGAATCGAACGTGGACTGGTCACGGCAATCGAATCGATCGCACTGGCCCAAGGCGGGTTGTAGAACGGCGAGCCTCGCTGACCACGTGCCGCCAAGGCATCGGCAACCTGATAGGCATCCACATTGTCGAGCGGTGGCTCCAACTTGGCGGAATCAAAATTCATTTCAAAAGTCAGCCGGTCGTCACTCTGTTCCGTGTTGCCGAAAATGAAATCAAAGTCGCCTCCATCGGGTCCTGCCCCCCGCATTTCGAACAACGTCCGATAGACCAACCCACCCGCACGACGGGCGGGCCAATTATCGATTCGCGTCGGGTCGAGCACCGTTGCGCTTTGTAAAACTCCAACACGCACTAGCGGATACAGAGTGTCGATTTCCTTTACCAACTCGGCACCACCGGGAATTGCCGGGTAGATATGAACGCTATCGCGAGCCAAACGCCGTGCCAGACGATAATCCTCTGCATCCCGAGCGGCGATCGCTTGTGTTCGCTTTTCGGTTGCCATCTGAAGAAACAATTTGTTCCATTTGACGATTGTCGTCAGTTCCCGCGGGGTGTAGTCCCCTGAAATCCGCGTCAACAGTTTTTGCGCATTCTCCAAATTTCCGTCGTCCAGCATCGTCTGCATCAGTGTATCGGTGATCTCGCTGATCTTTTGCAACACGATGGTCGTCTTGTACTCCGGTGCAAAGCGTCGCAATTCCTCCAAAATCGCCAGCGTCTCTTTCCACTCTTGCTTCTGATAATGGGATGCACCATCGCGCAACAAATAGTCGCAGCGAAGATCTCGGAGTGTGGAGGTGTTACCCGCGTCGCGCATCATCACCGCGAGAAACGGATAAGCCCCGTCGAAGTCTCCCGCAGCAATGCGTTCGCGGGCTTCTCGCTCCAAACGCTCTTCCCACAGTTCGATACTTTCGATATCGGACCAATTGATCTCATAGCGTTTACCCGGCAAACCGAGTACGGAAACGGCTAGCGCCCCCACCGGCCGCGTGGGAATCTTGCGACCTGGGAAGGGCAACAAGGCGACTTTCGCCCATCCCCCCTTGGCCGCTTTTTTGATCCGAATCAAGTCATAAGGCTCCGCCTGCAGGAGCTCGATTCCTTCTATCTCGGGCTCGCCCTGAGTCGCAAAAAACGGACTCTCCGCAAAGGCCAGTGGAGTCCATACGAATTCACTAACAGCGAATCCACAAACCAACAGGATCGCGACACAAAAACGCCACCGGCCAACGGCCCGCCATGGGGGCTTAACGTGATGCTGCTTAACGTGATGATGCATGGCTTATTGCGTCTCCGTCGGCATGTCGGTGATATAGATCACACCTTCCGAACCGGGAACAAATAACCGGTTCGAGCGGCCGACAGGCAAAGGTGCCGCCGACAGGGGCTCGCCAAAATCGACCTGACCGCGGATTTCACCCGTGGTTGGATCGAGCGCTAGCAACCAGCCAGGTTCACCGGCCAACAGCCACTGACCGTCCACCACAACTGGTTTTGCAACGGGCCGCCCCACGGGCAGTTCAACCGACCAGAGCGACTTCGCTTGCTCGTCAAAAGCACGCAATTTTCCGTCATCGGTTCGCAGCAGGATCTTGTCATCGAACTGCAGCGGTCCCCAGACGGCTCGCCCTTCCAAAGTGGAGCGACCAATCTCTTCCAGGTTGTTGATATTAAAGCGAACGAGCACATCGGCTGACGGTGCCGAGGTGGTGGCAAACAGCGTTTCCCCCAGACCCGCCATCGGCCCCAGCAGCTTTAATGGATTCGACGCCTCGGTGAGGGATCGAAGCTGATCGCCGGCGCGAATGCGGTACAGCTTGCCCCGCGAGTCCCCCACGATCACCTGCTCTGGATCACTCGGCAACGGCACCAGCTCATACCAGTCAACCGTTCCCTCGGGAGCCGCCGCAGGCTGGAATGCACTCCCCAAATCGACACCCGTGCGATAATCCTTCAAGACGATTCGGCCGTTATCGAGTGCCAACATCACGCCACCCGCGGTGATTAACGGCGGCGCGGTCGCTTTATTCAAACCCACGCCCAGTTTCACAATCCGCAAGACTTCGCGGTTTCGCGTTGGATTGTAGACCGCCAGTTGCCCCGAATCCTCCGCATTGAGCAGGACGGTGACTTCCTCGTTCAATTTCAGTGGATCCTCGAACCGCAATGTAAAGCCGTCCCGTCCCCCTGGATTCTCGATCGGACTGCCGGTAATCCCCTGCTTGAACGCATCCGCATCCAACATATACAGCGCCGCCTGAGCGGTAATCGCATGCACGCCGCCGGTGGTCGGCTTCAGCATCGTCACCGGGACTCCCACATCGGTCTGCCATTTCATCTCTCCCGTGGCCGGTGTCACGGCGGATACCCGCACCCCTTTAGTGCCCTTCAGGACCCGCGCGTGGTACAGAACGCCGTCCATCAAACGAGGCGGAGCGATAAAGGAATCGCCAGCGTGCTTGGTCCAGCTAAACACGATGCGTCCCGTGTTCATTTGCAGTTCGTAACGGTTGACACGCGTCCCCGTCACCCACATTTGGCTGCGATCGACTTCCATCTGCGTGGCCGTGGGCTGATCGTACGAAGCAACCTGTTCGGCAACGACGGTCACCTGTTCGGCTTCCGCTGTCGGTTCGATGTCCAAGACTTTGACTTGTCCACGATCGGTTAACACCACCAATCGGCGGCGCTGAACCTTCGGCGGAGTGATCACATTCCCCGTTAACGGAACAGACGGTTGAGCTTTGACCAATCCCTCACCCTGTTCATTCATTCGCAGGATGTGAATCCGTGAATTCTTAGGATCGATGTTCTCGATCACAAACAGATGCCCGAGCAACGGTACTGGCGGCACCCGAATCGAATCCTCAACGTGTCCGGTATAGAACGACTCAACACACTTGCCGTTCTTGGCATCGATCACATACAGGTTGCTGTGATCACCGATTTGGTACAGTCGCGACGCGCGGTCCGAAACACCGGGACTGACACGCGTCGTCTGCGGCAACTGCACGACCCATTTGGCATCACCCGTCATCGCATCCAGTCCCAGCAGACGCCCGGAACTGGTCGACAAGTAAACGCTCTCTCCTTCGACTTGCGGCTTACTGAAGGGCTCACCGATCTGGGTCCGCCATTGCAATTCCCCCGCAGTGCCGGATAACCGCTGGACTTCGCTGCGTGCCCCATCGCTCAGCAAGACTCCATCCCCCGGAGCATCTCCCAACGCAAGCGGCAGGTGAGAGTGCTGATAACCGACAAATCGTCGCCACAAGTGCTTGCCCGTGTCGGCTTCGAATGCCAACACCGATCCGCGGACTTGAAAATAGACGACGCGATTGGTCAGTCCCGGCGCGCCGGCACCCACAAGATTGGCCAACACGATCGAACGCTGCTCCCGCTGCGGAACATCGTCGCGGAGGGTGTCAGGAACCTTGGCGTCAACGGCGACCAAATCTTTTTGAATCCCACTCGCCTCAAGAATCAATTCTTGCAGGTAGGTATCGTCGGTGAGTTCAGGATAATCCCGCAACAATTCCTTACGTTCGTCGTAAGCGGTTTTGGTTTCTTTCGCATCGAGCGCCGTACGCATGATCCCCAGGGACTCTGCCAACCGCACATTCCGATTGATCGTACGATCGATACGTGACCTTGCCTCGTTCAGCATCGTCAGACGCGTCGCAAGGTTTTGTCGCAGCGATGACGACATGTACTTGGCATTGCGAGTCAACTCGACCAGTTGATCCAGCCCCGCCAGCAGCGTTTTCTTCTCTTCCGTTTCACGAGCCTTTTCGGCTTTGTCCGCGATATTTTCCCCGATCACCACCAGCGTATCGGCCAACGCGGGGCGTTCTTCGCCCATCGCCTCTTCATCTTCGACCGCAGGCAAAACCCGCTCCGCTTCGAGCAATGGCTTGATCGGATCGCTGCCGCCAATGGCTTCGTAGATCTGCGTCGTCGCCACGCGCACGCGTGCCTTGGACGCATTCGTGGGGTCGGTCGACCCGTACCGATTGATAAACTTTTCATACTCTTCGCGAGCCGCGGGGAAACTGCTTGAGTCGTACAAGCTGTCCGCGTTCTTGATGAAGCCGCTGGAATCTTGGCTATTCAAAATCCACCAGATCCCAAAACCGCCAATCAGCAGCATTAAAATGATGCCCGCCACCCCGTAAATCTTGAACGAGTCCCAAATGTTCTTTTCCGGGTTTGCCCGTCGTCGTCGCTCAGCCGCCACGGTTCCTTGCGAGGCACCACCGCTATCCAACGCCTCGGCGACCGGAATGGCCTCGACAACTTCTTCCACCGGAATCGCTTCCACCACCTCGGGCGTGTCGTCAAACGCCTCGACCAGCATCGGCTCCTCTTCCACGACCTCGACCACTTCGACCGCCTCGCCACCTTCCTCAGCGAGATCCAAGTCGTCCGCGACGGCCTCTGCGACTTCGTCCCCGTCGGCTCCGCCATATTCACCGGCGCGCAATTCGCCGATCAACTTGGTTGCTTGGAAACGCGTCAAGTGTTCGTTGTCGACCAACAGTTTCGCCACCGCCTCGGGAGTGACTCGCGCCCCGCTTTGGGCAAGTTGATCTCGCAGCGCCTCGATAATCTCTTGGTCCAGCAACCCACGTCGCTCGAGCAGGTTAATCAGTTCTTTGGCCAGCATTGGCTTTCAGGGTGAAAAGGTTCGTTCGTCAATTAGGTTCAACAGAAATCCGAAGTGAGAAGATCAGTCCAACTGTTCGACTTCGGTAATTTGCAGTTCGCCGTAGTTGGCGATCGTGCCGGCATCCATCACGTCAACCAGACTTTGCAACTTGGCTTTTTCGTGACAGACGATGGCCAGCCGCATTCCGCCGGCGCTAGCGTTAAAGGCATCCCGTAAACCGGAAGTGATGCCCATCTTGCTGGTGCACTCGCGTTCGAATTCGGTGGAAATAATCAGATATCCGTTGAACTCGTCGATTTCGACGGTGACGGTCTCGAAATCATCTTCTTCCTGATCTTCGGTATTCGTACTCGGCTGCTCACTCTGGGACCGAGGCATCGCAATCGACTTCTGCAGACTAAACGACGCGGTCACCATGAAGAAAATCAGCAGCAAAAAGGTGACGTCGACCATCGGCGTCATATCCAACTCGCCGTCATCCCGCTTTTTACGAGCCAGCGCCGGCGGTTCGACTTCGTCTTCGTCCGCGGCGGGCAGCACTGCGTTCAACGACGCGATGTCGTCATTCACGTCCTCTGCGTCGCCAACCGCGACCACCTCCGCCAGCGCGACGTCACCATCAATGCTCTCGGTCTCCGTCAGACGATCCGGCAACGGATCGGCATCGTCGATCGGCAATGCTTCGGCGATCGATGCTTCCTCGGCATCGGGGACATATTCCGTCGTCTTGCCGAGGCTCGCTTCCAATTCCTCTTTGGTCGGTATCCGGACTTTTTCATCGCAGCGCGGGCAGCGCAGCACATGGCCCATCATGCGTTCGACAACGCGATGCTTGGCTCCACATCCCGGGCATTCAATTTGAGTCGACATAGTGGCTCCGTCACTCCTCCTTGACTGCGATATAGGTCGTATCGAGATCGGCGAAGTTATCGCCAATCATTTTTCGCAATCGCCCGATCTCTCCAACCGACACATCCCAGTTGCCCAAGATCATGACCTGTTGCTTGCCGTCGTCGAGTTCTTGCTGGACGTAGTCGACCACCTCGGTCACCTGCGCGTCCTCGTCTTCGCTGAAGGTACTTTCGTCGGAGCGTTTGAGGATCGCCGCATTTCCGGCACCTCGTTCCACGAAAATGACTGCGGAATCCTTTGCGGAGACCGCCAAGCCGTTATCAGCTCGCGGCGTCTGAGCCGTTTGCGAGGGGTCCATTTTGGACGCGACCACGAAAAAGATCAGCAACAAAAAGGTGATATCGATCATCGGCGTGATGTCCATCTCCTCATCGATGCGATTCTTTTTCGACATCTGCATCGGACCTTCGTCTTCATCGATGTCGTCGATCGTGTCGGCTGCCGCTGACATGTTTACTTATCCGTCGATTGAAAGAAACAGAAACCACAATCCCTCAGGCCTAGCGTTTACCGCTGCATGCCTTCTTTGAGCGCCGCGAAGGCCCTCGTCAGTCCGGTCCCGACCAGGTCTTCCATCTTGCTGATTTTGATATTGATGTTGGCGACCAGGATCATCAGCGGAATCGCAATCGCCAATCCCGAAGCGGTGGTCACCAAGGCGACTTGAATGTCGCCCGCCAACAGAGACGGCTCCACATTCTCAGCCGTCGCTAACGTCTTAAAGGCCCCCATCATGCCGAACACCGTTCCAAACAGCCCGATCATCGGAGCACTCTTGATGACCGTGCTGACCCAACTGAGCCGATACTCCAGGTCGGACAGCACATCCCGCTGAAAGCGGTCGAGCACCACTTGGCGGACGCGTCCGTAACCGAGTTCGCGATTGGCGACCGCCAGATCGATCATTTGCGGCACCGCTCGGGAATCGCCTTCGCACAGCATGGCGGCGGCTTCGAAATTGCCCGACCGTAAAGCCGGTTCGACTTCGTCCAGAAACGCATCTTGAGAGGTTTCGTTTTTGAACCGCTTGTTGCTGACGCGCGTCCAAATCACGACGATGCAATACAAGCCCCACAACGCGACCGCACCCAACGCAAAATACGTCGAGTTGGAGATCAGCATGTAAAGGTTCAGTCCTTCATCCGCAGCAAACAACATGCTGTTGGTTCCTTAGCAATGACAAAAAAAGCGTAGTTTGATTAGCAATAGTAATAAGCGTTGGCACTGTAAACCGGGCCCGCAGACCGGGATTGGGCGGCCTCGGCCTCCCACGCACATGGCACCCGCTTGGCCCGGCACCACCAATGAAAAGCAGCGTCAAGGTAGTGGTCGCCGGTAGCGTTGATCCACCACGCGGAATCGGTACGAATCGCCGAATCGCTCCGACTGAAATACCGTCTGGGCGATCTCTTTAACCAGCGTGTGACCTCGCTTTGAGGCATAGTCTAATTCTAACACAGCAAGTTCGTGTTCCTTATCGGTCGATAGAAAACGGAGAATTTGACGATCCTTGCGGTCTACACCGGCCGTATCGAGTAAACGCTGCTCCCACAAGGCCAGCGGCGTCATCGTGGTCCAGGTAAAATAGAGCCGGTGTTCTTGCAGGGAGTCTCCACGGCGACCGATCCCACCTTCGGACCAGCGGCCTAAATAATCGATCCCTGGCTTACCACCAATCACCCCCAGTTCGATCCCCAATCCATCTAGTTGGCGAGCATACTCACCGACATCTTGAGCGGTAAACTGTAGCTTCCAGCGTTCAAATCGTGGCACAAACTCTGGTTTTGACGACCAAGCAGCTGCGTCGCACAGAGCCTCATCGCCGGTCGGCGAACGGCTTGTCGAGCTTCCCGCGAAAGACGCTCGCGTGGCCTTATCCAAGCCGGGAAAGGTCTCCGCCAATGAAGCCACTCGGCCAGCCTGAGTAGTGGCGAGTCGCACCCACTGAGAAACCGCAGGTTGCTCAAAGGCAGCCCGCTCTTGAGCACTCAGCGGCTGGAAATCTTGCGAATCCCTCACTTCACTCGGCCGCCCCGTCGTGATCACCGGAAAAGACCCCGCGACCATCGGTTCGGCTTCCGCACGCAGCCAAGTCTGCAACGCCAACCAACCGACGCCAATCGCGAGAAACCAAGCGATCGCCGCGAGCAAACTGCTGAAACGTTCAAACCATGATGTCGACATACGAGCCTCCTCGGCCTCTCGGCTCTATTTCCTGCGGTAGCGTTGTTCGACGACTTCGAACTTGTAGCTACCGCCTGAACCGGTGGACTCGAAGACAGTCTTGGCGATTTCCGTCACGCTCTGCCGGCCTTGCGTTGCGGCGTAAGCTAACTCGATGTGCGCTAACTCATTTTCCAGTTCTTGCGGAATAAACTGAATCAGCATTCGCTTACCGGCGGTCGAAACGCCCCCTTTTTGCAATAACTGCTGATCCCATTTGGCAAAGTTGACGTTTGGATCGGTCCACGAAAAGTAGAGTCGCTTGGCCTCGGGATCTTCGCTCGACACCCTTCGCTGGCGAACGCCACCGCTAAGATTGGATGCGATGTCGACCCCCTGCACACCGCCACCAACGGCAGCGAGCTCAATCTTGTAGTAATCGAGTTGCTTGGCGTAGGCGCCGACATTCTTCGCCGAAAAGTTCAACCGCCAACGTTCGAATCGGGGAATGATATCCTCGCCTTCTCCCATCGGTCCCGGTGGCCGGCTATCGCCCATTCCTGTCCCGGCCGTGCTTGCCGGCGCATTGGTGTTCATCGTATCGAGCGATGCGGCGACACTACTGACCGCGTCGGTCACCGCCTCCAAAGTATCCTCCAGCGTCGGCTCGGTCAGCTCTTCAACTTCCTCAGCTCCGGGCGGCTCGAAATCTCGCTCGAAACCTTCGGCGTTCTCGCCACGTCCGGCGGCCTCTTCGACGATTGGCGGGAACGGCTTGGCAGCGAACTTCATATTCCGCGTCAGCCAAACCAAGAACAGCATCAGCACAAAAATCCCGACGAACAACGCGAACGCCAGTAGCAACGAGCTGACCGAATCAAAGCGAGACGTCTTCAGATCGGGGCCTTCGACCGGCTTCATCAGCAGCCCACCCTCATCGCCGGTCGGTGCAACGACATCGACGACTTCGGTGACCTCGATTTCATCAGTACTCATAGCCAACCGCTTCAGTGAATGGATAAACAGAGGAACTGGTAGAACCGTCCGATTCGGCTGGGCTACCAAACCATCGATTCAGGAAAACAGATAAAGGCGTTTCGGTGCGACCAACCAGCAAAACAAAGGGCTGGTCAAAGTGGTAAGCCTCGCGAAGGCCCCATTAGGCAACAGGCTGGGACCATCAAGATTCCTCACCAAGGAACACGTAGCCCGGATCAAGACTGAGGTACCAATCTCGCCACGCCTGCTGTGCTTCCTTGACTTCTTGCTCGGTCGGTTGATCGGGCATTCCCCAGCCATCGAATCGTCGACTGACAAACCTTAATCCATCCCTCGCAAACCGCTTGACCGGCACATCGGGATCACTGAGCGCGTAGATCAGTGCCGGCACGACGCGCAGTTCTCCGCTCTGCCCGAGCAACCGTGCGGCGACACGGCGAGCTTGCCAAGATTGACTGCCACGAACCAGCCGGACCAAGCGATCGATCTGCTTGCGACGTTCTTCCGGGTCGGTTGCCAGCTTCAGGTCGTCGGGGATCGATTGACCATCCAATTCGGAAGCGGAATCATCCTCCAGCAAGCCGAGCAGACCGTCGACCGCACCCGCCACGGGCGTCCCTTTCACTTGGCCCCCTTCCATCCTCACCTGAGTCGTATCCTTGGGCAGGCCATAACCTCCTCGCGTTGTCCCTTGGCTTAGAGAGCCGATGGCTTTCTTGGTGCTTCGAATGAGGAACAGGATCCCAAAGGCGGTCGCCACGCCCGGCTCGTCGTTGTTGGAGCCTCGGGCATCGACAATCCCCCACGCTCCATTGGGGCTTTGCTTCGATCGCAGCAAGTTCACGCCGTCGTTGTACCACTTCGGCTCTGGATCGCTGTTCCCAACGGCAACTTCCAAGAAGCTCTCGTAGCGTTCCTGCGTGTACATTTTATAGTAGTCGCGATAATGATTGTCTCTGGTCGGATTTTTCAACCAGGGCTCTAAACGCTTGATAGCCGTCAGCAGCACTTCAGGCTTCACACCGGCCAACTGAGCTCGACGCCGGCGTTCCTCTTCCTGCTTGGCATTTCGAAACGCAGGTGGCAGGCCCGCTAAACGGGGATCCTCAGAACCGGTCGACCAAAAACCAAACAGCTCACCGGCCATCAGCAAACTGCCACCGGCCCCCATCGAAAGTGAGGGATTCATGTCTTTGTCTTGAGGAATGTACACCCCGATCCGGTTGGAAGGCCGCCCGTTATAGCCCCAGCCACCACTTGGATCCTGCGTCAATAGCAACCACTGAACCAGATTCTTGTTGACCTGCATCGGAACCTCGAAGCCATACTTCTGCAGCGTCCACATCGCAAGCATCACATACTGCGTCTGAGACGTGTCCCCTACTTGCCCACTGTAATAACTGAACCCCCCGTGCCCGCGTTGACCACTTAGCAACATGTCGCGGAGCTGATTGATCTCCGATGCGTACTTAGCCGGATCAACCTCTGCAAGCAGCAAAATCGCGACCGCCATCTCGTAGTTTGCGTACGTCCGCTCGCGGATCCCCTTGAGCGACATTTTGGCGAACTTTTGAGCTTGCTCGACACCACTGACAATCAGCGGATCGCTGGCGTCATGCTCGACCTTAAAGGTCGCATAGGCCATCAGCATCAAAGAACCTTCAGGGTTTCGATTCCCTTTGTTCGCATCGGCGGTCTTCAAGAAACGCAGCCCTGCATTGATCATCCGCTGCACTTCTGGGTCGGTCGGCTTGTAGGCCTGAGCGTCACCGCACCACAAAACCGATGCCCCGAAGACCACGAAACCGGCCAATGACAGCCACTTCGACCTTGAAGTTCGTTTGCTTAACATCCAGAAAACCCGTTCGTCTAAAAATCTTCGACGCAAGAAAAGCTAAAAAAGCGTGGGAATCGAGGCTCCCACTTAGTTTGGCGACATACTATGTCATCAGCGAACCAATTGACACTTCGGTTGCTTCCATCTTAACATAGTCTCTACGTCGGTCGGGTAGCTCAGTTGGTAGAGCAACGGACTGAAAATCCGTGTGTCGCCGGTTCGAACCCGGCCCCGACCACTTTTCTTTATCCGACGCCCCCATTCGTGGGCTGATCGTTCTCATCACCACGGTGCTTGTGATCGAGCCGCAACTGCTGCCGCCTCGGGCGGTCAATGCCGGTTCCCCCTCCGTTGCTCCGTTATCCAACGGTGTCGCTCAGTTTCCAATCTTTGTGGGACTCAACGGGCTGGCCGTCGTGATGGTCGCATTGTTCCACACCTATACGGCTCCGAGCGATATCACCACCGACTTGTCGCTTAGCGCCCTGTTCGGACTGGTTTGCCTCGAAACCAGCGTGCTGCTTCTTCCCGCCCTGATCGCTTGGTTTTCCCTGCGCACCTGGCGATCTCGCTTGGCGACGCAAGTCGGCATTGCCCTGACGATCGCAGCGACGACTCTGTACGCTCTCGACTTAGTCACCTACCTTGCCATTGGCGAACATTTGCTTTCCGACGTATTTTGGAAGCTTTTCCAGTCGATCCTTCCGTTTCTCGGGTATTACGTCACCCTCTCGCTGATCGTGACCATTTCCGCAGCCATCGCCGGTTGGCTGTTTTTGCAGTGGCTTACCTGGCAGTTGGCTGGCTACTCCAGTCGCAAATTAGGGCATCGCCTGGAGGTCAAGAATGTGCCGGCAGTCGCTGGCCTTTGTGTATCGTTGGTCGGACTGGCATTGTGGCAACCGCTTTGGCACCAGGCCCGGACTTTTCTGGAGATGCAAACAGCGGCCGAAAGACATCCCATCGCCGCGCTGGGCTGGATTCCCACCAATGTCGTTCGCCTGTCTGCGGAGACCGATCCCGATCGCATTCGCGGCACCGCGCTCTTACTGGCCGAAGCCGATCGGATTAAAGCCTTCAAACAGCGTTACATCGCACAGCAAGTCACCCGCGCGGCGTTGCCCGCTACCGAAGCTTCGCCGCCAGCCACTAATTTGGCCGACGTCGTGATTGTGATCGCCGAATCGGTTCGCTCCGATGCTTTGACTCCTACCGCGGCCCCCAATCTAACCGCACTTGCCGGCAGCGGCTTGCGTCTGTCGCAACATTGGTCGGTCGCCAACAGTTCCGATATGAGCTTCTTTGGCTTGATGACCGGTCTCGATGCCGCCTGGTACGAGCATGCGGAGGACTTGCCGATCGGGCTGTTCGCGTGGCTCCAACAAGCCGGCTATGAGACCGCCTTTATTGGCCGCAATGGTTTCGACCAATTTGGAATGGAACGGTTTGTCAATGAAGATCGCTTCGACCATTTAGTCATGCTATCGATCGCCGACGAAGTCGCTTGCGACAAAGAAACGGTCCGGCAGAGTGTCGAATTCTTCGAAAGAGAGGGGGCCTTCGCGACACCGGAACGCAAGCCCCGAGTCGCCATCGTCTATCTCTATTCGTCGCACTGGAAATATACCTTCGAGGCGGAGGACGAGGTTTATCCGTCTTACCAAGAGCCTCCGCTGCCGCCTCCATACCACCCCAGCGACTGCGAAGGAATGTTCAACCGGTACCTCAACAGCGTGCATTTTGTCGACCGGATTATCCAACCGCTGCTCAAGCCCGATCGATTGGTGGTGTTTGCGGGAGACCACGGTGAAGGTTTCGGAGAGGGTGGTCGCTTCATGCACGGCTCCGCCCTCTCGGTCTACCAGTCGCAAGTCGGCTGCGTGATGTTTGGTCCCGGCATCCCTGCGCGGTCCATTGACCGCCCGACCAGTCACGCCGACATCGTGCCGACGGTGCTGGACGCCTTGGGATTAAAACTCAGTGACCCGACCGTGCTGGCGGGCCGGTCGTGGCTGCAGCCGATCCCCGACGATCGGATCGTCGCCGTGCGTCGCTTTCAATCGCACGAAAACCTGTTTATCACCACACCTACTGAAGAATCGATCGGCTATCTCGGGTTTGCCAACTTTGACAAACCGATGCTGGCACCGGGAGCGAAAATCGACAAACTGGGCGAACCTCTGCCCAACGACCCCCACGTGGCATCTCCGACGGACAAGTGGCAAGCCGCAGCGCCGATGCGACAGTGGCTCGCGCGAACGCTCGGCGAACCGCTTGGGACGATTCCCGCAGACCCCATTCCGCTGCTGCGACAGGCACTACGCAGTCCATCGCCGGCGATTCGGTTACAAACCGTCCATGCCATTCAAGTTCTCGCAGATGGTACTCCCCTGCTCGATGATTTGGAACCGCTGCTCAGCGACCCCGCACCTGAGGTACAGCAAGCAACGTTCGACTTGGTGCTGAAACTGCACCGCGATGCGGAGCGTCGTCTCTAAAGCGGCTTACTCCGCGGTCGTCCCCTGCACGGTGGCTCCGCCCAAGCGTTCCAAACGGTAGTCTCCCGACAAGATTTTCTCCCACCACACGGTGTTGTCTAAGTACCACTGCACCGTCTTGCGGAAGCCACTTTCAAAATCTTCGACCGGTTCCCAACCGAGCTCCCGAGCGATCTTGCTGGCGTCGATTGCATAACGCATGTCGTGCCCCGGTCGGTCGGTCACGAACTCGATCTTCTCGGCGTGCGGACGCCCCGACTCACACGCGCGGAACTCATCCAACAGACCGCACAATGTGTTCACCAATTCCAGGTTTGTCCGTTCGTTATTCCCACCGATGTTGTATGTCTCGCCCGGCGTGCCACGCTGCACCACGGTCAGCAACGCGCGACAATGGTCTTCGACATACAACCAATCGCGGATGTTCGCTCCCTTGCCGTAGACCGAGATCTTTTCGCCTCGCAAGCACTTCAAAATCACCACCGGAATCAGTTTTTCAGGAAACTGATAGGGCCCATAGTTGTTGCTGCAGTTGGTCACCAACACCGGCAGCCCATAAGTATCCTGCCAGGCGCGAGCCAAGTGATCGCTAGAGGCCTTGCTGGCAGAGTATGGCGAATGCGGATCGTAGGGCGTCGTTTCGGTGAACTGCCCGGTCGCTCCCAAGGAACCGTACACCTCATCGGTCGAGACATGCAGAAACCGAAAACGCTCGGCCGCTGTGGCTGACAGCGACCGCCAATATCCCAGACTGGCTTGCAGGAGGTTGTACGTCCCCAGCACATTGGTTTGAATGAACTGCCCAGGGCCATCGATCGAACGGTCGACGTGACTCTCCGCCGCCAAGTGCAGCACCGCCTCGGGCTGAAAATCAGCGACCGTGCGTTCCACTGCTTCGCTGTCGACGATATCGACCTGTGCAAAAGAATAGTTCGGATGCTCGGCCAGATCTTGCAAAGACAGCAGGTTGCCGGCATAGGTCAAGCAATCGAGATTCAGCACCGTGTGCCCTTGAGCAACCGCCAGCCGAACAAGGTTCGAGCCGATGAATCCGGCGCCTCCGGTAATCAGCAAACGCATGAAAAACTACCCAGAAAAAACGAGGACGGTAGGCTGCCGGTGGCACTCCCCACCCGCACCCCACATGAACGAGCCGGTTTATCGCATTAACGAGCGATTACGGATCAGGCGGCGACAATCATCGCACGTGGACCACCGGCCAAGCTTACTCGAAACTTCGCCTGCATCTCGGGTCCCGTGCCAAACCTCGCGAATTCCTGCCTCAGCCGACCCCAGAGAAAGCAAATCGCTGTAGACTTTTCTTCGGCAAGGGGTAACAAATCCTTAGCCAAATCGCTAATCCTATCGCGTGATCCTGTTGTTTTTTATTTTTCCTGAGCACCGCCCGAGCTATCGATGACCTACCGATTCACGAAAGTTGCCCTGCTGCCTGGCTTGCTGGCAGTCTGCCTATCGCTGGTCACCACTACCGAACTCCGGAGCCAAACACCCGACGCCGATCCGCCGGCGCCCGCAGCCACGGAGGAGCGAACCGTTCCCCCACCCGCTGCCGAGCAGCCGCTAGAGGCCGATGGCACCGAAGCCAAGCCGCTGAACTGGGAGGGAAAGGTCGACGCATTTTTCGGCAAGTACATTGTCGACCCGGTCGGGAGTGTGATCTTTTACGGCCCCTCGGTGACTCCGATGGCAACGCCCAGCGAACCGAACCCGGAAGCGGTCAAAATCCCCCTGGTCGTGCTGTTGCTGCTGGGTGCCGGAGTCTTTTTCACGCTCCGCATGGTGTTTATCAACGTGCGTGGATTTTGGCATGCGATCCGGCTGACGCGCGGCGACTACGACGACCCCAACGATGCGGGTGAAGTCAGCCATTTCCAAGCCCTCGCGGCCGCGCTGTCCGCCACGGTGGGACTGGGAAACATCGGCGGCGTAGCGATTGCGATTGGCATCGGAGGCCCAGGCGCAACGTTTTGGATGATCCTCGTGGGGTTGGTCGGCATGAGCACCAAGTTTGCCGAATGCACCCTGGGCCAACTGTACCGCACGGTCGACGATCGTGGCCAAGTCCTCGGAGGTCCGATGCGGTACCTCCGCTCCGGACTGGCCGACCTGGGGCTGGAACCACTCGGCAGAGTACTCGCCTTTCTCTTTGCGATCCTCTGCGTCGGGGCCAGCCTCGGTGGCGGTAACGCGTACCAAATCAACCAGTCCTTATCGGCCGTCAGCGAAGGCTTGCCCATCCTGCAGGAATACTCTTGGCTCTACGGTTTGGTGATGGCCGTCGTGGTTGGCTTGGTGATCATCGGTGGCATTCGGTCGATCGGCCGTGTTGCCGGAGCGATTGTGCCAGTCATGTGTGCCGCCTACATGTTGGCGGCGGTCTACATCTTGCTGGCGAATTATGCGAATGTCCCGACGGCCTTCGGATCAATCTTCAGCAGCGCTTTCAGCATGGACGCGGGCATCGGTGGGCTGATTGGAGTGATGATCACTGGCACCCAACGCGCGGTGTTCAGTAATGAAGCGGGTGTCGGATCGGCACCTATCGCTCACAGTGCGGCGAAGACCAATGAACCGGTCAGCGAAGGGATCGTGGCGTTACTTGAACCGTTTATCGATACGGTGCTGGTTTGCACCACGACCGCCCTGGTGATCCTGGTCTCGCAAGTCCCCACCGATGGCGACGCCCAAGGAGCGGCACTGACGCTGTCGGCGTTTCAGACCGGAGGCGCCCACTGGTTCGGCTACGTGTTGTTCGCGGCGGTAGTCCTGTTCGCACTCAGTACCTGCATCTCATGGTCGTATTACGGCGAACGCTGCTTTGTCCAACTCTTCGGAACCCGCAGCTCGATCGTCTACAAAGCTCTGTTCGTGACCTTTACCTTTCTCGGGTCTATCATCACGGCGACGAAGGTCCTCGACTTTTCGGACCTCATGATTTTCGGGATGGCCATCCCCAACCTGCTGGGCGTGTTCTTGCTCAGTGGCGTCGTCAAACGTGCCCTTGATGACTACTGGGGACGCTACCGCTCGGGCGAACTCGATCGCGAAGCCGAGCAGTTTCGCAAATAGACGTAACAGGCCTGATCGCAAAGGCGGGCGGCGTTCGAAGGCAAGACAACCAGCAATGGCATTTCAATCGCCGCCGCTGGAACGAAAACGCTTAACCGTTTCCGGATGCCTCGAGAGAGGCGTGCTCCCGAGGAAAATGCTCCGCCACGACAGCCTGGAACTCCGCCGCCGTTGTCACATGGGCAACGTGCGTACGGAAATGCCTCGCGCCTCGCTTGCCTTGAGCGTAACAGCAGGCGTACTTGCGCATCAGCAGCGTCCCTTTCGATTCGCCAAACCGTTCGACGACCAACTGGTAGTGATGCAGCATGCACTGTCGCTGGTCGTCCAGCGTCGGTTCCGGCGGAATCGGTTCGCCACGGAGCGCTGCGGCCGCTTGGGCGAATAACCACGGGCGTCCCAAACAGGCCCGCGCGATCATCACACCGTCGACATCGTACCGCTGAAAAGCTTGCACGACTTTTTCTGCCGAGTCCAAGTCGCCATTACCGATCAGCGGGATCGATCGCAGATGCGCTTTGATTTCCGAGATGCGATCCCAATCGGCAGAGCCTTTGAAGAAGTCTTGAGCGGTGCGACCGTGGACCGTCAGCGCCGCCGCCCCGGCATCTTCGACCACGCGGGCAATGTCGTTGCAGTTGATCTTGTCGCGCGTGCATCCCAGCCGGATCTTGGCCGTCACCGGCGTCGGCGAACAGGCTTCGACCAACTGCCGAATGATCTCGTACATCCGCTGCGGTTCACGCAACAGATAACTGCCACTGTGGGCCTTTTCGGTGACTTGGCGAACCGGGCAACCGAAGTTGATATCGACCACGCTGACACGATATTCCTCCACCAACCGCCGGCCCACTTTGGCCATCGTCTCGGGCTGGTTATCCCAGATCTGGACCGCTAACGGACGCGGTTCATCGGCCACCCCCCACAACCGATCGGGATGCTCCGCCTCGTGTTCATCCATCCAGACGAAACCGCGCGCGTTGACCATCTCGGTCGCTTGCAATCCCGACCCCCCATATTCCCGCACAATCTGACGGAAGGCGGCGTTCGTAAATCCTGCCATTGGGGCTTGTAAGATCGGTGGGTCGACAAGGACGTCACCGATCTTCAGCGGTGGTGGCGGGAACGGTCGTGTAGAAATCGTATCGATCATTCTATGGTTATAATCGATGCGAGTGATTTCGATCCAGCGGCATGCGAGCCAATCATCCTGCCGCTCCCCTGCCCTCCTTTTCTCTGCTCTGTTGATTTAACACCATGCGATTACTCCCCTGCCCTGCCCTCTTCGTCGCACTGCTGGGCTGCAGTTCGCTAGTCACCGCGGCTGATCGCCCCAACATTGTTTGGATCATGACCGAGGATAATTCCAAGCATTACTTGCAGTTATTCGATCCGGCGGGTGTGAAGAGCCCGCACCTTGAAAGCATGGCCCGGCAGGGCGTTGTCTTCGACCGAGCCTTCTCCAACGCCCCGGTCTGCTCGGTCGCCCGGACCACGCTGATCACCTCCTGCTATGGCCCGCGAATCGGCACCCAGTTCCACCGCCGTTCTCAATTGGCGGCGATGCCGGAGGGGCTGGAAATGTTCCCCGCCTATCTGCGGGCCGCCGGTTACTACACGACCAACAACAGCAAGAAAGACTACAACGCCGTCGAAGGCCCCGATGTCTGGGATGCGTCGTCCAAGAAGGCCACCTGGCGCGACCGGCCGACCGCCGAGACCCCTTTTTTTCATGTCCAAACCTTTACCCAATCGCACGAAAGCAGCCTGCACTTCAGTAACGCCAAAATGCAATCCGAAGCGACCACCAATGCTCCGGAAGAGGTGACCCTGGCTCCTTATCATCCCGACACGCCAACCTTTCGCTACACGCATGCTCGCTACCTGGACCGGATGCAAGCCAACGATCAAGCGATCGGTAACCTGCTGCGGCAACTTGCCGACGACGGCCTGCTGGAGGACACGTTCGTCTTCTGCTTTGGCGATCACGGCGGCGTGCTGCCTCGCGGCAAAGGCTATGCCTACGAGTCGGGTCTGCACGTCCCCTTGGTCGTACGGATTCCAGAGAACTGGCAATCACGATCGCCATTCTCCCGAGGCAGTCGCACCGAGGGGTTTGTGGAGTTTGTCGATTTTGGTCCCACCGTTTTGCAATTGGCAGGATTGTCCGTTCCGACCGGCATCGATGGCAAGCCTTTCCTCGGTGCCTCGGTGACGGCGGCGGAAGTGGAGGCTCGCAACGAAGCGTTTGGTTACGCCGACCGGTTTGACGAAAAGTATGACCTCGTCAGGACGCTGCGAGTCGGCCGCTATAAGTACATGCGGAACTACGAAGCCTTCAATCCAGACGGTCTGCAGAATAACTACCGCTACAACATGTTGGCCTTCCAAGAGTGGCGCAAGCGCTACCTGGCCGGCGAACTAAATGCCACTCAGAGTCGGTTCTTCGAAACCAAACCGGTCGAAGCCTTGTTCGATCTGGAGAACGATCCTTACGAGATCCATAACTTGGCTACCGACCCGCAACACCAGGACCGCTTGGTGGACCTGCGAGAGCGTTTGCGTTTGCGACTGAAAGCGATGCCCGACCTGAGCTTCATCCCCGAAAGCGTGCTCGTGCCACAGGCGATGCAGAATCCGGTCGCTTTCGGTCAAGCCTACAGGAATTCCATCGCTCGCCTGATCGACACGATCGATAGCTGCCTACTCCCGCCGGAAGCCTCCACGGCGGCACTTCGTAAGGCACTCCAGTCCAACGCCCCACTGGAACGCATGTGGGCTAGCGTCGCCTGCAGTTGCCTGGGCGAACAGGCCAGTGAGTTATCTGGCGTCGCCCAGCAGTTGCTCGCCGAGGATCCGCACCGCCTGACACGCGTGCGAGCGGCGCAGTTCTTGAGCATTCTGGGTCAGCTTGATCCCACGGCAACCATCTATCGCGAATTGGCGGCTGCTGAATCCGAGCTAGAGGCATTGGAGATCCTCAACGTGGCGGTCTGTTTGCAAGACCACCTGCTGCCCGGGATCCAACTCGATCCTGCCAAACTGCGACTCTCGGTCAACGCCGGCCCTCGCAGCGAAGTCCGCCGCCGTCTCGACTACCTGCAGGAACGTTTTCAACACTCAGGTGCGTTCTCTCAATGACTTCCCACGCAGGGTACAACCGCTCGACCTTTAGCCGCTCACCGCACTACAGGGCTAGGACCAGCACCAGCCCCACCAGCGTCGTCAAAAACAGCACCGCACTCAACAAGCCCAGCATCCACAACCGGATGCTGCCCGCTGGCAAAGGGGCGAACTGAGCGACGGCGTTTTTGTATGCCCAAAACGCCAACCCATACATCGCTCCGCCAGCCAACACGAACAGCACGGCCAGACTATCGATCAACAGCGCCGGCCCATCGTCGCGCATCAACTTTGCAATCGCTAAACCGGTCGCTGCCGAGGCCAAACCCGTCCGTAGCCAAGCACTATAGGTACGCTGTTCGGCAAGCAACGTGCGCTGCTCGGCAAGCTCCTGCTGACGATTCCCAGCGGCCGTTGGTTCATTCATTCTCGGACTCTCCCCGACTGCGCAAAGCGCCTTTTTCATGCAACCGGTGTAAGCATGACATCCGTTATCAACCGCCATCATCCCGATGGCGGACGAAACACTCACAGGAAGAGGTAGTTGCCGTCCTGCTTAGCGATTAACATATCGATAGGCGGACTACCGTTTTGATTATTGGTTTCCTCGATTCTTCTTTTTTAGACGACATGCACGCAAACAGGAACATCACTCGCATCGATCGCCTGACAACGGGCGGATATTTGGTCCGTATTACTCGTCGCGGCAAACTGCACTCCATGTTTTTCTCTTTTGCCGAACATGGCGGAAAGCGAAAAGCTCTGCTTGCCGCCCGCGAACATCGGGACAAGTTGGAATCGAAACTCCGCGGGCACTCCGCCAAGAAACTGGCCGAAATGCCTCGCAGTAACAACACCTCGGGGATCGCGGGCGTGCGTTATGTCGAAGAAACCGATGCGCGTTGGAAGTCTCGTCCCACCTACGGTTACTGGGTTGCCCAATGGAGCCCCAAAGGTGGTGGACGCAAAACGAAACGGTTTTCGGTGGATAAATACGGCGAAGAAGAAGCTCGTCGCCTAGCCATCAAAGCCCGCAAACGTGGCGTCGCTTCGATGTAGCGGGAGCCACTCCGCTCCCTACGTCCCTTACACGGGGCAGCCCAGCGCCCATTGCAACCGGAACTGGGATTGGTTCCAAGTCGTCGCGTTGCGACTGACGCTTCCACCCTGCTTAGCACCACGGACTCACGTCCGTGGCTACAACCTGCCATGGCTTCGCCATTGAAGCGAATCCATCCTGCGCAATTCCAAATCGCCGCAACCCCGAATTTTTTGCAGTCCAGCGCTAGCCGCGGTTGAATTCAGGAACCGCGGCTAGCGCCAAGGCGGCTCATTTACCGAATCACTTCAGCCTGCCTGCTTAACGTGTTTCCGAATCAGCAGACGCCGGCACGACACCTACTCGCACCGGAGCCTCCAGGTCAACCTGTCCGATTGGAGTTGTGTCCGACGAGATGAGTCCTTCATCGTCCGCTTCCGACTGGCTTTCCAGGACTAAACCGGAAACATCGGCGACGGCCACCGAGACGAGGCCCGATGCGTCAGCAGCCTCTTCCACCGGTACCGGCACAGGCAATCCGACTTGCCCAGGGGTCGCGTCATATCCCAGCCCCAGTTCCTCGCAACGCAAGCGATGGACGTGCCGATAACAGGCACGACAAATCGTGACAACTTCCCAGTCGTAGACACAAACCGTCTTCGTTTGCTTCTCAACCACTAACTTACTCACCGTCCGAATCTTAGCGCAACGCTTGGGCGGACAGTCCTGCCACCAGAAGCGTACCGGCGGGATGCAAACGTCGGCACACTCAACATCAAAGCAAGGCTCGTCCACCTCAACAGTATCGACGTTCAGCTTGCAGGTCTTTTGCTGGCAGACGCAGCACTGGTGTGACTTCTTCTGCAAACAATTCCCTGCCATCGACGTGGGGGCCGCTAGCAGCACCAAGCCGAAAGCAAAAGCAATCTCTCGAAAACGGGTCATTTCAAATCATCCTTGCAGTTTGGAATGCGGTTATGTGGTTGCTCACCTCAGGACAAACATCACGTTGCTCTAAAAATCGATCATGAAACGCATGCCTAAAATGGCAAAGTCACCACCATTAAAGTTAGGACCAGCATTTCCACTTTGGTCGATCGTCCCCCAGATGGCATTCGTCTGCAGTTTGCTGTAAGCGGTCCAGTGCCAGTTCAGACCTGCGGTCACCATGTTGCCGACGCCACCATTCACACCACCATCGGTCAAATCAAGGTGGTCGTATCGCAGTGCAACCTGCAACGCTCCCCAGCCTCGCCCGCGACAACCGTTGCAGCGGTCAACCAAGAAAAAGTTTTCGAACGGTTTGACCCGGCTAAGCACGCCGTTAGCGCGGTTGTACGGCATATGTTCGCCGGTCAGAAAGTACGAGGCGTAAATGTAGCCACCGTGAAAGAACAAGTCCTCATCGATGTTGGCGTCATACGGCCCGAGCGTTGGCAGCGGTGCGGGGGCAAAGCTGTCACGCTGCATTGTGGTAAACAGATACTCGCCGGTGATCTGTAACGCGCCAACGTTGAGAATCGATTCCAAACCGATCGTCTGATACCAATCGGCACCGGGGATCCTGCCGGTGTTCAGCCAACGTTCATCGCTGCGTGCGAGTGGACGCGTGCGAAAACGCCCTTCGTTGTTGTTGTCATCGGAATCAAATTGTCCATCGCCATCGGGATTGGCTACGCCTCCGGAAATCGCCATGTGCCAGTATCCGCGGCCACCGCTGGTTTCGTCATACCAAGGACTGGACCACAATCGCCCCCAGCCCCCCAGTTGCAGCGAGTCACCGATGAAGCGGCCATCAGTATTGATGTTTTCCAGGTTGTAAACGCCGTAGGCCCAGCCAACCGATTTGGGATCGTTGTGGCCATACATCGTCAAACCAAACCGACGTGCATCTTCGTTGAAGGTTTCGACCGCCAAAGGACGTTCGGCAAACACGTTGAAGCGACTGCTGTTGAGGTGGTCCAAACCCATGGGCCGCTTCTGATTGCCGAACAACAAAACTTGGTTATTGGGCAACCCCGACCATCCGAGATAGGCATCTTTGATCTCGGGCCTACCGGGGTTGTTAAAGTCGATCTGCATCCGCCAGAGCATGTTTTGCGGCACCGTTCCCGACATTTCTAAACGCAGGCGGCGAAACAAAAAGCGATCTTGCGGGTCGATGTTCGGATTACCGCTCTCGATGACATTGATGCCGGGATCGCTGTCGGCAAAGTGCCAGTAGTCCGCATGAACACGGCCGCCGATTTTCATGTTCGGCTTCTTCTTTTTCTCCTTCGCTTCCTTGGCTAAATCGTCCTGGAAGTCCTGCCAGTCATCGGTCATCGCTTCCAACTGCGCTTCCAGCTTTGCCAGACGCTCCAGCGCATCGTCCTCCTCTCCCTTATCTTGCGCTACCGATTCCTCTGTCGATGAATTATCGGTGCCGATCTGGGGCGTGACCGTTTCAGATTCCTGCGGCGTTGCCTCCACCGGATCGAGAAGAGCCTGATATCCAGCCAAACGAGTTTGCCAACTCCCTCCGCTCGACCCCAACATCTCGATTTCCGTGGACTCAAAAGGATCGTCCGCGTGGGCGATCGCCCCAACGATGATCGCTGCCGTCAATGCAGCACACCGAAGCTTGGTGAAAGGCATCCGTGCTCTCCGCCTTGTAGAATTAGTCTAAACAAAAGGGTTGCCAGAACCATGAAGCCATGCTCCTGAACTAGCGAGGGCATCCTTGCCTTCACTCATTGAACTCATTGGGCAAGGAAAAGAGCCTGCATTCCAATAAGTTGTCCGGGTCTTGCATCGGCGCTTGGCAATTCGCTTCATTCCTTGCTTAACGTTCCTTCATCGCGTCTTAACAATCAAGCTGATCCTGAACCTCAAATCCGCTACAATCCGAACAATAATGGCAAGCAGCGGCTCAGCAATGAGCGATAAATAAGTGTCGGGTACCTTTTGTGCGAAGCACCCGAAGGGCGAGTTCCTCGCAAAAGGTACCCGACACTTTTTGTCGCGCGATCCTAACCTGAGACCTGCTACGAATAACCCGCTGGGGTCAATCCTGCGGCCCTCTGCTCGTTAAATCCTGCCCAGTCTCCTCGACCTGCCCCTTCCGATGACCCTCCTGCCCCTTCCGCTGACCTTCCTCCCCCTTCCGATGACCTTCCTGCCCCTTCCGATGACCTTCCTGCCCCGTTCTTTTCGCTTCGCTGCTCGTGTGCCTTTTCGCTTCGCTGCTCGAGGACTGCTGTGCCTGTGTGGTTTCTTGGCACTCCCTGTAACCTCGGTGCTCGCTGCCCACCCCCTCGTCGCGAGCTTTGAAAGGTTCGGCAAGGCGGACGACCTCAACGCGAAGCTGGCTGGAGAGCTGTTGCTGAGCGAGTTGAGCTGTACGGCTTGCCACACCAGCGAGACCCTTCCCAGCAAAGCCGGTCCATCGCTCCGTGCGGCGGGGCTGCGTTTACACGCTGACTGGATGACCGATTTCCTGCTGTCGCCACAACGCGTCAAGCCAGGCACCACGATGCCCGACGTGCTGCAGTCGTTACCTGCCCAGCAGCGCCAAAGCGTCGCTCAAGCTCTGGTCGCCTTCCTGGCCACGCAGCGACAGCCCTTTCAGAAAATAAAAGCCAGCGGAGCGGTACCCGTACCGCACCAATTCTGGAAGCGCGGTGATGTCCAGCGTGGTCAAACGCTCTATCACCAGTCCGGCTGCGTTGCTTGCCATGCTGCCGATGAAACCTACCAAACGGCAGAAGCTCCCACATCTTCGCTCGACAACCTGCTCAGCCAACTGAGCCGCGAAGAGTTAGAGGAAATGGGCTTAGCCGACGCGGGCCTTCCTTATGCCTCCGTTCCTCACGCTGCACTTGATCAGAAATATACGCGAGAAGGCTTAACGCGATTCTTGCATGATCCACTGGCGGTCCGTCCTAGCGGGCGCATGCCGAACATGAAATTGTCGGTTGCGGAAGCGGCCGACCTAGCGGCCTATCTGCTCGAGCGATTCAGCAACGCGGACGGCGACGTCTTCGACGCGCCCGCTTCATCTTCCAAGCAACCGGCCGCCGCCGATCCGAGCGACGCAAAGCTGGTTACTGCGGGCCGACGATGGTTCTCCGAATTGCGATGCGTTCAATGCCATGCGGCGCAGGATGTCGACACGACCATTGCGCCAGCCTCTCCTTCGCTGGTCGCGCTGCGCAGCGCACGCAGCCTCCCCTGCGGCACCGCTTCGCAACCGAAAGTCCCTTATTATCCGCTCAGCGATGCACAGCGGGCGGCGCTCCTGACGGCGATCCAAAGCCACACCGCTAGCGACGCACTGGAGGCCCAAGCTGACGCGACCAACGGCGTTCACGCGACCGACGGCGTTCAACTGGAACTGCTACGTCAGAACTGCTACGCCTGCCATGCACGTGACGGAAGGGGCGGAGTGGGACGCGACCGCAAGCCTTACTTCACCACCGCCGGCAACGTTGACCTGGGCGATGAAGGCCGTTTACCCCCTTCCCTAACCGGCGTCGGCAGCAAACTAACGGCACCTTGGTTAAAGCGGGTCCTCCAAGGCAAACAAGCCGATCTCCGCAACCACATGCTGGCTCGCATGCCGATTTTTTCCCACCCGGTCGCCGCTTCGCTACCATCGCTGCTCGGGGCAGCAGACGGTGCCCAGCCGAGCAATGAACAAGCAGCCTTGGGTGACCTGACTGGCTTGATGGAGTCCGGTCGCCAGTTGATGGATACCGGCTGTGTCCAGTGTCACGCCTTTCAAGGCGAAACGCTTCCCGGTGTCGTTGGCGTGGAGCTCCATTCGATCGACCAGCGTTTACGTCCTGAATGGTTCAAGCGTTTTTTGGCCAACCCAGCGGAGCTGAAACCACGTACCCGCATGCCGAATTTCTTCTCGGCTTCGGAAGGCCAAAATCAAGACGTGCTAGGAGGCGACCGTGATCGGCAGATTGCCGCCATGTGGGCCTACTTGAAAGGTTCTAGTAACGCTCCGCTACCTGCCAAAATCGAAGCGGCTCGGGCTCAAGATTTCGAGCTCATGCCGAGCGAACGGCCCGTTTTGTTGCGGACGTTTATGCACGGTGTGGGACAACATGCCATCGCGGTGGGCTTTCCCGCCCAAGTCCATTTCGCTTACGACGCCTGGGATTGCCGCCCCGCTTTGCTCTGGCGAAGTCGCTTCCTCGATGCCGAAGGGACTTGGTTCGTCCGCTTTGCCCCTCCGGCTGATCCACTCGGCGACAAAGTAGTGCAACTCCCCACAGGGTATTCACTAGTCTCCCTCGCACCTCCGCTGTCCAGGCCAACTCCCTTGCCAGCGGCACGCTTCAAAGGCTACCGATTGGACGACGCCGGTGTACCGACTTTTCTATCTCATTGGAATGGCCTTTCGGTTTCCGAACGACTGGAACCGATCGATGGGGGCCTGAAAAGAACGTGGGTTCTTGAAGGACTGAACAACGCCCAACAAACCCTACCGATCGCACTTCGCTTGCACGCCGCGAAAGAACTGCACAGCCTGACGCCACGATCGGTGCG
>Ga0102938_10000438_pt1 | contig 30628 bp, 23 predicted proteins | sample SalPonR2_B_D2_MG_FD_84516 | JGI IMG/M metagenome (GOLD analysis project Ga0102938, IMG submission 84516) | Salt pond soil microbial communities from South San Francisco under conditions of wetland restoration - Salt Pond MetaG R2_B_D2_MG | ecosystem: Environmental > Aquatic > Marine >... | reverse complement strand
GGTAGCGATCAAGGCCGCGAATAATCCACAAGATGCTGCCAGGGCGAGCGCCAGTGGGACACACAAAGACCTTAGACAAAAAGATGCGTCAATGTCTCCGCCCTGCTTGCGGATCACTCGGCGAGCTTCGCTATCGATGATGCTGGCCTGACCACAGGCAATCATCCATGAGACAAGGTTGGCAAGGATCGCCCATGTCGCTGCTTCGTAACGCTGCGTGCACACTCCGACAACTGCAAGCATGATGCCAAGGGAAGCCAGGGTCAGTGACAACATGTGATACCCAACCATCACCGGCCATAACGATGTGACATAGGTACGTGTCCATGTCAATTGCCGACGCAAAAATTGATAAGCGAATGGCAGGTCGCAGACTTCGCGGTTGGCCATGATCAAGGCGGGCACGAATGCTAGGCTCATTCCCTGTTCCTTGACCGCCTCACGAATCGGGCCATCATCAACGATCGATTTGCTCCACTTTTCACGCACGTTTGCCGCGTCGATTAGGTCGCGTCGAATCGCCATCGATCCCGCCCAAGGGATTTTAAAGGCAGCCATGACAATCAAGCCCGGTGCATTCCAGGTTTGACGCACCAACGATCCTAGATTCTTGTGTTTGGGTAAAAACCAACGATTGCCAAACGTCGCCCCGACCTCGGGGTCCTCCAGAGGCGCAACCAACTGACGAAGCCAAGTCGAATGCGATTGCAGGTCCGCATCGGCCAGGACCACCGTTTCATAAGTTTCATCGAGTTGATCGAGCAATTGCACCAAAGAGCTATTCTTCAGTCCGCACGTCAAACGACGCTCTATCAAAGACCAAGCGCGCAAACGGTCCGAGCCGAATTCTTGGATCGCTTTATTGACGATTGACCAAGCGGGATCTTGTGGTGAATCGACCACCACCATGACTTCATACTGGGGATGATCTTGCTGCATCAAGCGACGCAAGCAACTTTCAAGATGCGGATCCGCGCCGCGCAGGCATAAGAATACAGCTACCTTGCCTCGTTTTGTCTTGCTCGGTTCCCCCGGCCTTGGTGGTGTGTTGCGTCGGAGCAAAGCGACCAGGTAAACAACCCAGCCGGTATTGAACATGCCCAGAAGCAAGAGTGTCCAGAAAAGGTACTTGGCACTGGTCAGCAACATCATATTGAATCATTCATAACGTAGCGCATCGATCGGATTGAGCTGCGATGCTTTCCGAGCTGGATAGTACCCAAACAAGATCCCGACACCAGCGGCGACCGTGACGGCAACCAACGGGGCCCAGAGTGACCAGATGACGGGCCAGCCAATCAATCTAGCGATCACCACCGACCAAGCATGACCGGCAAAGATACCAATGAAACCGCCGACCATGCACAGCACCGTGGCCTCGATCAAAAACTGTCGAAGGATCGCACGCCGGTCCGCGCCCACAGCCATTCGCAGGCCAATTTCTCGAGTCCGTTCGGTTACCGAGACCAACATGATGTTCATGATGCCCACGCCTCCAACCATTAACGAAACACCGGCAATCACCAAGCCTAGCGCAGACAAGCCCGCCACGACTCGATTGACCACTTTAGAGACTTCGGTGATATCGTTCATTCGGTAAGCCCCCGCCGGAGCGACATTGTGGCGACGCGATAAGACCGCTGTGATTTGTTCGCGAGCACGATCGACATCGGCTGGGGACTTCGCTTGAACATAGATTTGGTGGACCTCTTCGCGGTGGACATTCCTTCCGATCGAAGCCAATTGCATTTGCGGCCTCTGGTCTGAAAAAGTAGCCACCCGTTGCGAGCTATTGGATTGGTCATTGACTCGGAATTTTAATGTCGTCCACGGGCCGATCAGGATGTCATCTTGGTCGTTGCCGATCACGTCGCCACCCTTAGCCGACAACACGCCGATGACTTGCATCGGAACCCCGTTGACCCGGACTTCCTCGCCGATCGGGTATGCCTCGTCAAATAAAGCCTCGATCACGGTCTGCCCTAGAATGCAAACTTTGGCGGACTCGAGAACCTGCGAATCGGTGAAGGACCTACCCATCTCCAGTTGATCCCAATTGCGCGCCGTAAGATAGGCGGGGGTGGTCCCGAGACACAACGTGGGGCGCCATCGCCGGTTACCTCGGACGATTTGCACATGCGAGTAGACTAACGGAGCGGCAACACGAACCGCATCGCAATGTTGTGAAACTGCCAGCACGTCATTAGGAACGATTTGGATCGGCCGTTGTCGAGTTCCGTCCGATGCCGCCTTGCTGGGGCTGACGGTCAGCATGCTAGCGCCCATGCTGGCAATGGTGTCTTCGATGGCCGACGAGGCGCCCGAACTCAATTCCATCGTCGAGATCACCGAGGCAACGCCAATGATCACTCCCAACATCGTCAACGAGGTGCGCAGCACATTGCGTCGCAGTGCCGCCGTCGCAATGGAAACGGCATTGATGGTTGCCGCAATGGACCACCCCTGCTTTCGGGTTCCACTCGATTCGGTTGCCGTGTCGGCGGTGATTGAAGACGGCTTTCGCAACCGCGACTTGGCGAATTGGCCGCCAGCTTCACGGTCCTCGACGACCAGACCGTCCCGCATGTGAATCACGCGGTTCGCTTGTGCGGCCACTTCGGCGTCATGCGTGACGACAACCAAAGTGATGCCATGGTCCTCATTTAGCTTTCTAAAAACACCGAGGATTTCCTGTTCGGTCCGAGAATCCAAGTTTCCCGTGGGTTCGTCGGCCAACAGTAGTTGAGGTCGGTTGACGAGAGCTCTAGCGATCGCCACACGTTGTCGCTCGCCACCAGAAAGTTGGTTCGGCATGTGGTCGAATCGACCAGCTAACCCCACCGAACGGAGCAACTCGCCAGCGTATTCGATTCGTTCACTGCTCGTTCGGCCATCCTTCGAATAGATCGTCGGCAACAGCACGTTGTCGATCGCCGTGGTGCGTGGCAATAAGTTGAAGTTTTGGAAAACAAATCCAATTTTCCGACTTCGAAACGCAGCGACTTCGGATGCATCGAGCGTCGACAGATCGACGCCTGCCAGCTTGTAACTGCCTTTCGTTACCGTATCCAAACTTCCCAACAGATTCATCAGCGTCGTTTTTCCCGACCCGGATGATCCCATCAATGCCACATAATCTCCGGCAGCGATGTCGAGCGTGATCCCTTTGAGAACAGACAGGTCCAGATCGCCAACCCGATAGTCTTTCGTCAAGTCTCTTAATTCGATCATGAATGATTTGGCAGCCTGGCTGTCCTTATCGCAACGTCTTTACGCTGGGAATGATTCGGGCGAGCGTCGTTTCGCGGATTGTACCGACCACGATCGGCATCGATTCCTGCAAGCCTTCCGCAAAGATTTCCGTTTTGGTTCCATCGTCGACGCCTACCCGAACCGGGATTGCACGGACCCGACCATCATCCGCGGCGACATAAATACAAGGCGGGGCGTTTGATTTCTCAATCACTGATTTCTCAACCATGGCCGCATCAAAAGTTTGCCCATTTTCGCGGCCTGCGTTGGCTTGCCGTTCAAGGTTGGGCTGCCAATTCAGTGATTCGCTTGGCACCAGCCAGGCGTTGGAACGATTGACCGTTTCCAGTTGCACATCGGCGGTCATGTGAGGCAACAGAGTGGTTTCACTGGGATCAATTTGCACAAGCACGTCGTAGGTCACGAAATTTCCTTGAACGCGGGCGTTCATTAACACCTTTTCGACGCTGCCGGTCAGTTTGGCATCGCGATACCCGTCGACAGTGAATCGAACAGGTTGTCCAGGATAGACTTTGCCGATGTCGGTTTCGCTGACCGAGGTTCGGATTCGCATCTGCTTCAAATCGGCGGTGATCAAGAACATCCCCGGACTGGCCGGCCCCGCATGTTGGCCGAGGTTCACACGATGATCGATCACCACACCATCGATCGGAGAACGAATCGTGGTTCGAGCCAAATTGATTTCTGCGTACTGGATCTGTGACGCGGTTTGTTCGGTGCGAGCGAGAGCCATTTTGAAGTCGGCCTGCGCGACCGCGAATCCCGTCGCGATTTGATCGTATTGACTTTCGGAGTTAGTCGAACGTAACCGTTCGGCGCGCTCGAGCTCTCGCCTGGCCTGTTCCAAACGCGTTTGTAATCGTGCCGCTTCCGCTTCGGCCAGACGATGGGCTACGCGAGCCTGTTGCAACTCGATTTCGTAAAGTTGACGATCGATTTGGGCCAGCACGCCGCCCTGCGTGACGCGTGTTCCCACCGGAATGGGCGATTGCTCGCCAACGGTAACGTCTGTTTGTTGGTTCCCATCACCGAACGCGACCACTTTTCCAGAAACCAACGCTCCAACCTCGACAACCGCATTAGGCTCGACGGTGCCGGTGGCAGCGATAAACATTCGCAGATCACCACGCTTGATCGGTACGGTTCGCAGTTTGGGCAATTCAGCCAATCTCTGGCGAACATGCCACGATCCGCCAAGCAGCAAGCTCGAGGCCACCACCAAGACAGACAATCCTTTGGCAAACTTTCGAGACCTACCGTTTACTTTTCTTTTCACAATTAAGCCGCCCTTGAATCGCGTTGATCAATGATCGTCGGCAGCATCGTCGGTGGCGCGTCCACAGCGAACGAATGTTCTTGGGGCTGGACCTGCAGTCGACCGTCCACCAGCTTCACCACTCGATCCGCGACATCGAAGAAGCGATCATCGTGGGTGATGGCAACGACCGTTTTGCCGCAACGTTTCAACTCGGGAACGATTTGTTGATAAAAGACGCGTTTAAAGCCAGGATCTTGTTCCGCTGCCCATTCATCGAAAACAAAGATCGGGCGATCATCAAGGGCTGCTACCAGCAGTGCTAAACGCTTGTGCTGACCACGTGACAGCTTGCCTTGCGAAATTTTGCCTGTCTGCAAATCGACTTTGTCTTCCACGCCAAGCAACTTCAGCCAACGAGCCACCTCTTCGGTTTCGGCGTCGAGGCCCAATAAGCGGTCGAACAAATGCCCTTCGACAAAGACGGTGGAGAATAGTTGTCGAAAGTCGACACGATTGCGAGTGTTCACTACATGATCGTTCCAGCGAAGCAGTCCTTCGGCCGGCGGATACAATCCCGTCAAGCACTTGACCAGCGTTGTCTTGCCGCTGCCATTTCCACCAGCAATGAACACGACTTCCCCTGCCGACAACACAAAATCGATTGGCCCAAGTCGAAAGGTGGGTTCTCCGTGACTTTGGTATTGATACTGAATTCCCTCGAGTTCAAGTCGGCGAAATGGCTGCGTGCTTCCGGCAATGGATTGATCTTCTGGTTGATCGATCAATAAGCCGAGCGTTTCAATCTTCGTTACCGCGATGCTGGCGGCATTGAAGGCAGGCAACCAGCCGAGAATCCCATCGAGTGGGTAAGTTAAGTACAGAATCGTCAATACGTAACCGGTCAGCGTTGCATTGCTGACGGGCGATAACATGGGCCAAACGAACAAGAGCAAACCGATGCCAATGAAGAGAAACAATCGGCCCCAACTATGGGAAAATCCTTGAATGCTTTGTCCGCGAATCAGTGAGTGGCGCATCCGGGAATCAGCCGGCAAGAGAACATCGTAGACAAAGTCGAGACAGCGGGAGGAGTTGCTTTTCAGTTCCTTGATGCCGACGATCATCGCACGCAATTGCTTGACGACTTCGTCTTGGTCTTCGCGGGCTTGGCAAAGCGAGCGATTGCCAGCGCGAATTCCGCCTAAGAACATCCCCACGCCGAGGCCTGCCATCAGGATCGTTGCGGCCGCAAGTATCGGCGACAGCGAAGCAAGATAGATCAAGCCACAGACGAGCACCAACGCGTTGGCACAGACTGCCGGAAAGGAAGATAGGGCGTAGGTAATCGCACCCACGTCATCGATTAGCGTCGCGAGTAGGCGGTGTTGACCAACCGATTCGAGGGTGGGCAGCGGTGCCGAAATGATCTTCGAACACAGTTCGTATCGTAAGCGCGCCGCGGTTGCTTGAGAGAGCCGAACGAGCATGAATTTGGCCGTCACTTGAGTGACCAAAACAAACATGCAAGCTGCGGCGAAGGCGTGGGGAAGCCAACGGTTCCATTGTGATGCGGAGGAACTCGCATCCGAAGCGGTGAGCGCATGATGAATCAATGTGATCAGCGTCAAGCTGGCCACACCGCTGAGTGCGCCCAAGATCGCGGACACTAGCCCCACACCCCAGGAGGACCGGGCGAGTGTTAAAAACAGTTTCATAAGCTGTGCTTGTGCATTTAGCCTCGTGCAGTGCCGTCCCGATATCTGCTAAGCTTCGTCATCTTTGGGGCTCCCAAACGACGTAAAAATCAGCAAACACGCTGAAATCCCCTCCTGCAATGGAAATTTCTTTAAACGAAGCAATTCGGCAGGAGTGCAGGGGTGCAAGCAGCCGATCATAGAGGCCTCCGTTGACCAATCGCGTGACCGCGTTGGGCTTCAGTCCGAGCGGCCAATGGCTCGCCACCGGTGGAGATGCGAACTCAGAGCGGATGCCTCACGGAACAGCGCCAGCTTGGATTAGCCGTTTGGGCGTTGGCCACGGTTTTTGCAGGGAGAACCGTGGCTATCGCCAAAACGGCTCATTCGTTCGGGAAGAAAATCAATTCAACCTGGCGCTGTCCAGCCAAGCGGTGCGGTGAAAAATTCCAATTCGCAGTGCATGGCAAATCGGTACGCGTCACGGACGGCGGGCGTGTCCGATGCCGTGGCGTCGAGGGGTCGATAAAGTACTATACAAAGTCGGCCAAACTCCGCACTCGAGTAGGTCTGGCTCCAGTCTTGGTAAGGATGGGCGGGCCGCAGTGAAGGTTGCAAGGCGATGCCAATGTGCGCGTACAACCTCGTGCAATGAACCGACGCCGCGAGGTCACCTCGCCACGCGACGGCGAGCAAAAAGTTGGTATAGGCCGACGTCGCCCGGTAAGGCTTCACGACCGTTAGGTCGATCTGCCGCTTTTCTGCATAGCTGGCATGCAGTTTCAGTTCAGCCAAGGCACCACCGATCAAGTCGTGCAAAGCCTGTGCTTGCGTCAAGCTATCGGTCTTCGCCAGCGCCAATGCGTAAGCCTTAGCAATGTGCGATAAACAAGTGTCGGGTACCTTTTGTGCGAAGCACCCGAAGGGGGAGTTCCTCGCAAAAGGTACCCGACACTTTTGGTCGCACGATCCTTAGCAAACGCTTTTAAGAAGAAAGCGGCTTGCGCGACGTAGATTCGGACGACCTCGTGATCGAGCGTCCTGCCCCCAACGCACTAACAAGAGGATGGTGGAGGCAGTCCGCCGCGAGGTCGGCGTTCTGTTCCCACAAGCTTTCGTGCAGCATTTAGTGCCCGGTCATCATTTTGGATTTGGCCATCGCGTCTTCTGCCATCTGGATGTACTTGTGTTCGTCCGTGCCGGCGAAAGCACGCTGGTAGGTGACACTCAGAGCGGTCCAACTGAACGAATCATCGGGCTCCAGCTCACTCGCCCGGACGCCATGCTCGATCGCTTTCTCGTGCTGGTTCACTTTGCCATAAACGACCGCGAGCGCTGAATGGGCCAAGACGTAACGGTTGTCGATGGCCAGCAGTTCGTGGAGTTTCTCGATCGCCGCTTCGAATTGCCCATCATCCTTCAGCCGATCGGCTTCGTCATAAAGTTTGTCTGTATCGCTCATTGGTCTTTTGAGTCCGCCAAGGGGGTTTTCTGTTCCGTAATCACTTCGCACTCTTCCGCCTTTTCCGCGTTCAACGCCAGGTAAGACGCCCACTCCTCCGGCAAATTGTCTTCATGGAAGATCGCTTCTACAGGGCATTCCGGCACGCAGGCTTCGCAGTCGATGCACTCTTCCGGATGGATGTACAGCATCTGCTCGCCCTCGTAAAAACACTCCACGGGGCAGACCACAACGCAGTCGGTGTATTTGCAACCCGAGCATGGCTCGGCAACTACATGAGTCATTTTGGTTCTCCTTTAGAGGATGTCTTCGGATAGTTCATGACCGGACAACAGGACGGACTCGAGATGTCGCCGCACGGCGGGCAACTCGACACCTTGCACAACGTCGTTGGCAAAGGCGAAGATCAGGATCTTGCGAGCCAAGTCGTCGGGAATGCCCCGTGAACGCAGATAGTACATGGCGGCATCATCCAGTTCACCGATCGTCGCACCGTGGGTACAACGCACATCGTCGGCGTAGATCTCGAGTTGCGGCTTTGTATTGACGACCGCGTCGTCGGACAGCAGTAACGCTTGATTGCTCTGCTTGGCATCTGTCTTCTGCGCATCTTGACGGACGAAAATCTTACCGTTGAAAACGCCTTTGGCTCGATCGTTCAAGATGCCTTTATAGAGTTCGTAACTGTTGCAATGCGGTTTGGCGTGATCGATCCGCGTGCGGCAATCCATCAGCTGTTCGCCCGTCGGCATGTACAGCCCGTTGAGGGTCGTTTCGATTTGCTCGCCATCGAGCAGGCAGTCCAGCTCGTTGCGAGCGAGCGTGGCACCGAAGGAAAAGTAATGCGAACGGAAACGACTGCTCGTCTGTTGATCGACGCCGGTCAGTGCGATGTGCAACGCGCCAAGTTGTTCATGCTGGAGTTTGTGATGATCCAGTTCCGCATTTTCGTCGAGCGAGACCTGAGTGATCGCGTTCGTGAAATAAGCTTCCCCGTGTCCCAGGTAACTCTCGATTACGTGCGCCTTGCCGTGCTTGCCAACACGGACCACGTTCCTCGTATGCGAAACGGTTTGCTGGTTTCCAATCGACAAGAACACGCAATGGAGGGGCCGATCCAAGGTGACTCCATCGGGAATCTCAACAAACGCCCCGTCCTCGACAAAGGCCGTGTTGAGTGCGGCAAAGGCTGCATTGTCAAAGCCGAGTTCACTTTCGAGTGTTTGCCGAAGGTCGTCCGGTCGGTCAGCGATGACGCTTGCCAGGTTCTCGATAACCACGCCGTCGGACAGGTCCTGGAGTCGCGACCATTCGTCGGAGTAGCGACCGTTGATAAACACCAAACGGTGGAAGTCTTCGTCCAGCGTGGCTTGTTCGACGAGTGCCTTGATCTGGTCAGTGGATGTTTCGACTTCGGAAGGAGCCAGCGAAGCCAACACGTAGGGACGTTCTGCCAACGGCGCGACGTTGGTGAACCGCCAATCCTCGAGTCGCTTGTTGGGGATTCCGAGACGGTTGAATGCGTCGAACCCTCGTTGGCGAAGTTCAACAAGCCACGGCGGCGAAGGTTGCCGTTGAAACGCGGCGTGTTGTTCCTGGTAGGTTTCGTTTTCGGTAGCGATCATTGTTTGATAGTGGAAGAATGTTGAAGATGTTTTGGATGAAACCGGCCGGTCAAACCGGGAGGGATCGAAAAAGATGCGGAATTTTTCAGCAGCCGTTCCTCGCATCGTCGGCTACTCGCATCGTCGGCTACTCGCTGAAGCCACTTGTTGCCTTCGGTTCCAGAGTTCGGCCCTGGGCTTTGTGTTCCGATGCGGAAGTGAGGGAAATGCCCCAGGTCCCATACTTCCGCACCGGATCACAAGTGCCAAGTGGTTTTTGTTTTTCAAGAAACCACCCTGCCAGTGGCCGTCGTTTTTATGCGAGTTAGGTTGCGGCCAATTCTTGCAGGAAAGCGTAGCCCTTGTCTTCCAGTTCCAAGGCGAGCGCTTTATCGCCTGACCGGACGATCTTGCCGCCGGCCAACACATGCACTTTGTCCGGCACGATGTAATCGAGCAATCGTTGGTAGTGCGTCACGACGATCGTGGCTCGCTCGGGGCTTCGCAGGGCATTGACGCCATCAGCGACAATTTTTAACGCGTCGATATCCAAGCCCGAATCGGTTTCGTCGAGAACCGCGAGTTTGGGTTGCAACATGGCCATTTGAAGAATCTCGTTGCGTTTCTTTTCGCCGCCTGAAAAGCCCTCGTTGACCGAACGATCCATCATGCCTTTGTCCATTCCCAGACGACTCAGATTTTCCTTGAGCAACTCCAGGAACTCCGTCCGCTTGATCGGCGGCTGGTCATGGTGCTTGCGGATGGAATTCATCGCGGTGCGGAGGAAATACTTGTTGCTGACGCCCGAGATTTCGACCGGATACTGATACGCCAAGAAGACGCCTTCGGCGGCCCGTTCTTCGATCTCCATGTCCAGCAAGTCTTTGCCGTTGTAGAGGATTTCGCCTTCGGTGACTTCGTAGTCATCTCGGCCCGCGATCACATGCGCGAGGGTGCTTTTGCCGGAGCCATTAGGTCCCATGATCGCGTGGACCTCGCCCGCGGCGACCTTTAAGTTGATCCCGCGAAGGATTTCAGTGTCCGTTGTGCGAGCGTGAAGATTCTTGATTTCTAGCATGGTTATTTCAGTGTTTGATATGTCTTGAGATGTTTGTGCGAGTCTACCCAACGCTACCTTCGAGGCTGACGCTGAGCAGCTTCCTCGCTTCGATAGCGAACTCCATAGGCAGCACGTCATAAACCTCTTTGCAGAAACCGTTGACGATCATGTTGACCGCGTCTTCGGTCGACAGCCCGCGTTGGCGGAGGTAATAGATTTGATCTTCACCGACCTTCGACGTGGAGGCTTCGTGTTCCACTTTCGCCGTCGTGTTCCGCACCTCGATATAAGGAAATGTGTGTGCGCCGCAACGATCACCGATCAGCAGCGAGTCGCACTGCGAGAAGTTACGCGCGTTCGCGGCCCCCTTCATCATCTTGACTTCGCCGCGATAGCTATTCTGGCCAACGCCCGCCGAGATACCCTTGGAGATGATCGTGCTCTTGGTGTTTTTGCCGATGTGAATCATCTTTGTGCCTGTGTCGGCCTGCTGATGATTGGCGGTGACGGCAACGGAATAGAACTCGCCGACCGAATTGTCGCCCTGCAAGATCACACTGGGGTACTTCCACGTGATCGCCGAACCGGTCTCCACCTGGGTCCACGAGATCTTGGAATTTTCCCCTCGGCAGGCACCGCGTTTGGTCACAAAGTTGTAGATACCTCCTTTGCCTTCGGCGTCGCCGGGATACCAGTTCTGGACCGTGGAATACTTGATCTCCGCGTCATCCAAGGCGACCAGTTCCACGACAGCGGCGTGCAGTTGATGCTCGTCACGCTTGGGGGCCGTGCAGCCTTCGAGGTAACTGACATACGCGCCCTCTTCGGCGACGATCAATGTCCGCTCGAATTGCCCCGTGTTCTGCGCGTTAATGCGGAAGTAGGTCGACAATTCCATCGGACAACGCACACCCTTGGGGATGTAGCAGAAAGAACCGTCACTGAAGACCGCCGAGTTGAGCGCGGCGTAAAAGTTGTCCCCGTAAGGCACGACCGAACCGAGGTACTTCTTGACCAGTTCGGGATGATCGTGAACCGCCTCGGAGAAGGGACGAAAGATGACGCCGTGCTTTTCGAGCGTTTCGCGGTAAGTCGTCGCGATCGAAACGCTATCGAAGACGGCGTCGACCGCCACGTTGGCGAGCACTTTTTGCTCGTGCAACGGAATGCCTAGCTTCTCATAAGTTTCCAGCAGAGCCGGATCGACCTCATCGAGGCTGTTGAGCTTCGGTTTTTGCTTCGGCGCAGAGTAGTAGACCGACGCCTGATAGTCGATCGGCGGGTACTTCACGTTGTGCCACTTGGGTTCGTCTAGCGTCACCCAATGGCGATAGGCTTTCAATCGCCACTCAAGCAACCAGTCGGGCTCGTTCTTTTTACTGGAGATCAACCGCACCACATCTTCGCTCAAACCGGGAGCGATCGCATCCGCTTCGATGTCCGTCACGAAACCGTGCTCGTACTCGCGTTGAGCGAACTCTTCGAGCATGGCGTTTTCAGAAGTCATTAATGATTACCTTGAAGAAATGTTCTTGTAGCTGGTTAACAGCTCTTTGAAACCCATTTTAGCACGACGGGCAAGGGATTAAGGAGGCCGTGTCCTTCACGCACGCTTCCGCGTCGCGCTGGTCGGGTTCACGTTTTGAGATCCAAAGTGACGATCGTTCCGGTGGACTCCGAAAATCATGCCGAGAACGAACTTCCGCAACCGCAAGACTTCGTGGCATTGGGGTTGTTGAACACGAATCCACGCTTCTCGAGACTCTCGTGATAGTCCAGCTCGGTGCCGTCGAGATAGAGCGAGCTCTTCTTGTCGATCGCCACACGAAGGCCATCGACCACGCTGACCATGTCCGTTTCTTCGTTGACGTTATCGTCGAATTCGAGCTTGTATTCAAACCCGCTGCAGCCGCCGCCGGTAACTCCGACGCGGAGGGCCGTCGACTCGGACAATTGTTGATCGGTGATGACCTTTTTGAGTTCCTTGACCGCCGTTGCAGTCACTTTGATCGCCATTGTGTTTGTCTTTTCAAAAGAGGGTAATGAAGCGGTCGCTTGAATGTACTGCCGTTCCTAAAAAGCACACTGTGTGCCATTTGTGAAAAAAAAGCAACCGAAAAGTCACAAGTCCTTTGCACTAAAAGACTTGCGGTATTGCCCTCGGCGCCGGTCGTCACCCCGTGGAGTGACGGAATATCGTCATCTAGATTTGCCTCATGGCAAACCTGCGGGTAAGCTTGAGATCTTAAGCGCCGTTATGCCGCCTGTTTCCGAGCATTGGTTCCCCGCTCCACCATGGAAGCATCGTTATTTCGTCATGCAACGGAATGTCGCCGATTCTGATGAGTAAAAGCCCTGATCGTTATGAACGTTTGGTCGAGCGAATGCTCGAACAGATCAACATGGGCCAAGGGCTCGACCAGCTTCTCGACTCGGTTTATGACCAGCTTCAGGGCGTCGTTCCGTACAACCGTATCGCCGTCGCCCTGCTCGAGCAGCCTCTCAATCTACTGCGTCTGGTCTCTTGTCGCTCCGACGGCGAGAAGTCTCTGAAAGTTGGCTATGCGGCCCGAATGGCCGGCTCGACGCTCGCACCGCTCCTGCAGACCGGGCAGCCGCGCATTATCGACGACCTCCGACAGTACTTAATCGAAAAACCGAATTCGCCTTCGACCGCCTTGATCGAGCGGGAAGGGATGCGGTCAAGCTTAACACTGCCGTTGCTGGCCGATGGCAAACCGATCGGCGTGATCTTTTTTTCGAGCCGTTCGGCCAACACCTATACCGAATCGCACGCTGCGCTGCTGAAACGATTGGCCGGTCACATCGCGATCAGTCTGGAACGCAACCGTCTGGTCAATGACCTGCAACGCGCCAATCAAGAACTTGCCGAAGCGAACGCGGCGAAAGACCGATTCCTCGAGACGCTGCAACAAGAGGTCGACAAACAAACACGACAACTCCGGCAATCGGAAAGTCGCTATCGATCCCTTGTCGAATTGGGACAAATCGTCAACTCGAGTCTCGATCAACGCGAAGTCTTCGAACACGCCGCGGAACAGATCCACGAACTACTCGATTGCGATCGCGTGAGTTTGATGCTGAGTTGCGGCGAAGAAAAATCGCGGCACGGTTTCGCGATCCAATTCGATCAGGGCGAATTCAACCGAGGCGAACGCGAGTGGGTCGAAATGCCAGCCCACTTGATGCCCCATTCGGCCTTCGGTTGGGTTGGCCAAAATCGGAAACCGTTGGTCGTTCGCAATTTGGCGCGCTCGCATCCTTTCCCCGAGCACAAACGGTTGCTCGAAGGCGGATTTGCTGCGGTCGTTCATCTGCCATTGATGTCACGCGACCAGCAAGTCGGTTTGCTGGGCATCGCAACGCGTCACGACGACCGTTTGGAAAATTGGGATCTGCAACTGCTAGAACAGTTCGGTGCTCAGCTTTCAGTCGCCTTGGACAATGCCGCCGCGTACGGTGAAATCGATCGATTGAAGGAAGAACTGCAACAACAAAACGTTTATTTGCGAGACGAACTGCACACCGAACACGACTTTGCCAACATTATTGGCGAAAGCCGATCGATGCGTCAGTTGCGAGTTGCGATCGAGCAAGTCGCGTTGACCGATGCCACCGTGTTGATCCTCGGTGAAACGGGTACGGGCAAGGAGTTGATTGCTCGCGCGATTCACGACGCCAGTGCCCGCCGAGAGAATCTGCTGGTCAAGGTTAACTGCGCTGCCTTGCCGCCCAACTTGATCGCCAGCGAACTGTTTGGTCACGAAAAAGGGGCTTTCACCGGCGCCACTCAGCGTCGACTCGGTCGGTTCGAGTTGTCGCATCACGGCAGCATCTTTCTCGACGAAATTTCGGAAGTCCCGGCCGAAACGCAGGTCATGTTGCTGCGAGTCTTGCAAGAACGTCTAATCGACCGCGTCGGCGGCAGCGAGCCGATCGAGGTGGACACGCGCATCATTGCGGCCACGAACCGTGACTTAAAGAGCTACTCCGAAGCGGGGCATTTCCGCGAAGACTTGTTTTACCGGCTGCACGTTTTTCCGATTCAGGTGCCACCCCTGCGGGACCGTCGCGAGGACATTCCCGCGTTGATGAATCACTTCATCGCCCGTTTCTCGATCCGCATGAACAAGGCCATCACGCGTGTCGACCGGCGAGCCATGGATGGGCTGATGCAATACGATTGGCCCGGCAATGTCCGCGAACTGGAAAACATCATCGAGCGGTCGATGATCGTCAGCCAAGGCGACACGCTGGCGATCGACGCGTCATGGTTGGCGGGCGAGTCTGACCACGGCGATGGCATCGCACACGACCTGCGTCCGAGCAACGGCCTGCAACGATCGTTAGCGGACGTCGAACGGCAAACGATCCTCGACGCGCTGCAGCATTGTCACGGCAAAGTCTACGGCGCCGACGGAGCGGCAGCGTTGCTGAAGGTCAAGCCGACGACGCTCTACAGCAAGATGAGCAAGCACAAAATCAAAGGCAGCCGACAACACAAAAATACATAACGCCAAGCACAGCGAGATCAGAGCAAGCCTGCCGGAAGCGTTCAGGAAAGACGCCGTATCGACACGGCGACGCACAACGCGTGGCTGCCAACGGTCGCTTGAGCCGTCAGTCCTGTTGGAGGCTGAATCGGATCACGCAATGATTTCGGTCACCACGCGGCTCGGTTCAACGCCCGTTAATTTCTGCTCGAGTCCCTGAAAAGGAAACGTCAGCTTGGTATGATCAATCCCCAGCAGGTGCAGCATCGTGGCGTGTAGATCGCGAACATGCACCGAATCTTCGACCACGTTGTAGCTGAACTCATCGGTCTTGCCGTACTCGAAGCCCCCTTTGACACCGCCACCAGCCAGCCAAGCGGTGAAGCAGCGCGGATGATGATCACGGCCATAATTGTCTGCCGTCAAAGTGCCCTGACTAAAGACCGTTCGCCCGAATTCACCGGCGAAAACGACCAACGTGTCATCCAATAAATTCCGCTGCTTCAAGTCTTTCAGTAGCGCCGCGGTCGGTTGATCGACGTCGCGGCACTGACCAACAAGATTCTCTGGCAGCCGCGTATGGTGATCCCAGCCCCGATGAAATAGCTGGATAAAGCGAACATCGCGTTCCGCCATTCTTCGAGCCAACAAACAATTGCGAGCGTAGGAGCCCGGTTTGTCGACGTCCGGCCCGTACAGTTCCATGGTTTCCGGAGATTCGTCCGAGATGTCGGTCAAATCGGGAACCGACGTCTGCATACGGAACGCCATCTCTTGCTGAGCGATCGTCGTTTCGATTTCGGGATCTCCGAACTTGGAAAAGTGCTTTTGATTCAGCTCCCCAAGTGAATCGAGCATCCGCCGACGGATGCCTGGATCGATTCCTGCGGGGTTGGAGAGAAACAGAACCGGATCGCCGACCGTCTGGAAGCTGGTCCCCTGATGCTTCGAAGGCAAAAACCCGCTGCCCCACAGACGCGAATACAGCGCCTGCACATTGACTTTACCGCTCCAGGTTGCCGAAGGCAGAACCACGAAATCGGGCAAATCCTTGTTCATCGTGCCGAGACCGTAGCTCAACCAAGCTCCCATGCTGGGCTTGCCTGGAATCTCCGACCCGGTGCAAAACGACGTCTTACCGGGATCGTGATTAATCGCGTTCGTGTTCATCGAGCGGATAAAACAGAGCTCATCCACTTGGCTTGAAAGCTGCGGCAGCAACTCGCTCATCCAGATTCCATTTTTCCCTTTTTGGGAAAACTTGAATTTGGACGGCGCGACTAGCTGCTCCTTGCCTTTGGTCATCGCCGTGACGCGTTGGCCCATGCTAACCGATGGCGGAAGAGCGGTTTTGAACAGTTTGTTCAGTTCGGGTTTATAATCGAACAGATCAAGCTGACTGGGCGCTCCAGCCATGAACAGGAAAATCACCCGCTTGGCTTTAGCGGGCAAGTGGAGCCCCGACGCTCCGCTTCCGGTTGCATGTTTGTCCGCGGGGACTGCAAAGCCGTTCTGCGCAAGGGCGTTGGCGAAAGCGGAAACGCCCAATCCCATTCCCGTATTGGTCAAAAAACGCCGACGGTTCTGGGCTGTCTCAATGTTCTGGGAATAAGCCATGGTTCAGTCTTTGGTTTTGGTGACGTCGAGGTTGTAAAGCAGGTTACCCAGCACCGTCCAAGCGGCCAATTCGGCCGTCGCCTGGTCAAGCGACTTCTCCGCCGAGACGCCACTCGCCGACACTTCGACGCCCTGACAAAGCTTGCTGGCGAGTGCTGGGTCGGCCAAATATTTGTCTCGCAAATCGTCAAGCAAGTCCGTTAGAACGGATTTTTCCTGCTCGTCAGGCAAGCGTGCCGTGACCGTTTCCCAAATGAAATCAAGCCGCTGTTCGGGAGGCTGGTCGAGCGTCAACAGCGCCAACTTGCGAGCCGCTTTCAGGTACTCCGGTTCATTCAGTAGTAGCAGTGCCTGAGTCGGTGTGTTGGTGCGTTCTCGCCGCGTGACACAGGCGTCTCGCATTGGAGCGTTCAAGATCGTCATTTGAGGCGGCGGCATCGACCGTTTCCAAAACGTGTAAACGCTACGACGGCGAATCGCTTCCCCGCTGTCCGCCTTATAACGTTCGCCAATCATCGAGACAGCTTTCCAGAGGCCCTCGGGTTGCGGCGGTTTGACGCTAGGACCATACATTTCATCAGAGAGCTGACCGCTGGTCGCAAGGATCTGGTCGCGAATCATTTCCGCATCGAGTCGAAACCGCGGGCCGCGAGCGAGCAAGCGATTTTCTGCATCGGTCTGGAATTGCTCTGTTGGGGCCGTCGAAGACTGGCGATACGTCTTCGACATCACAATTCGCTTCATCAGGGCTTTGACATCCCAGCCCGATTCGACAAAGGAGACCGCCAAATGGTCGAGCAACTCCCGATGCGAGGGCACGTCGCCTTGATTGCCGAAATCCTCCGATGTCTTGACCAAGCCGACTCCAAAGAACTGCTGCCAAAAACGATTGACCGCCACACGGGCGGTCAAAGGGTTGTCAGGGTCGACAAACCATTCGGCTAAATCCATCCTCGACGGAACTTCACCGGATGTTTTCAGTGGCGGTAAAAAGCTTGGTGTGTTTCGCGATACCTCGCGTCCTGGCGCGTCATATTGTCCTCGCTCAAGAATAAACGTCGGTCGCACTTCATCGCGTTCTTTCATCACCATCGCTTTGGGGATGGTTTCGTCCAGCTTGGTTCGTTCCTGTTCCAATCGCTTTACCAACGCCTGTAATTCTTTGTCGGCCTGAACGTCCGCGGCGAACTTCCGCAGCGCATTGAGCTGTGCGATCGCCTGCGCGAACTGCTGCAATTGCGTCTGCTGATCAGGCGTCGGCAAGGAGATCAGCGGCGACTGTAAACCGGCTTTGGGGCCGCGCCCGGAAACGGTTTCCGGGGGAGCATCCAGGTTGTTTAAGAACGCCGAGAGGGAATAGAAATCCTCCTGCGTGATGGGATCGAACTTGTGGTCATGGCACTGGGCACAGTGGACCGTCAGCCCCATAAATGCCGTGCCGACCGAAGTCACGCGATCGATCACGTTCTTGGAAAAACTCTCTTCGGGAAGCGCCGTTCCGGCATCGATAATCAAGTGCAAGCGATGGAACCCAGAGGCGATCCATTGGTCTTGCGTCGGCTGCGGATATAAGTCCCCGGCCAGTTGATAACGGAGGAAGTCATCGTAGCCAAGATTTTCATTGAACGCTCGGATGACCCAGTCGCGATAGGCAACATGGTTTCGATAAAAGTCCTTGTGCATTCCGTTGGAGTCGGCAAATCGGACCAGATCGAGCCAGTAACGACCGACGTGTTCGCCATACTGAGGCCGAGCGAGCAAGCGATCGACAAGTTGCCCCCAAGCTTGACCGGGAGACTGTTGGTGCTCCTCGAGAAACTGTGCAATTTCGGCTCGCGTCGGCGGCAGGCCAGTCAAATCGAAAGTGACACGGCGAATCAGCGTGCGCGGGTCGGCTTCTTGCGTCGGCGAGCGGTCCAGCGACTCCAGCTTCCGCAGCACGTACAAATCGATCGGCTGCTCACTCCAAGCCTTATTTTTCACTTCGGGCAAGTCAGGTAAAGCGGCTGGCTGAAACGCCCAGAACCCCTCGTACTTGGCACCCGCTTCAATCCATCCCTTGATCAAATCAAGTTCTTTCACCGAGAACGGTTTCAGATGGGAGTTGGGGGGCGGCATGATTTCGTCTGGGTCGTCTGATGTGATGCGACGCCACATTTCGCTCTCCTCGATCGACCCCGGAATGATCGCAAAATCGATCGCTCCCTCGTCGCCATCGGGTTGGTCGAGCCGCAAACCGGCTTCCCTTGACTCCGCGTCAGGGCCGTGGCATGCAAAGCAACGGTTCGATAACAGCGGTCGGATGTCTCGGTCAAACGAAATGTCTTCCGCTGCCAGCCATTGGGGGCTGAGCACGAACAGTATCGAAGAAACGATGATCGCTCTGACATAAATCATTCGCATGGCTCGGGATGGACCTTGCTTGGAGGGGACGTTGTTCGGGGTGAGCCTGAGCTTGAATCCCCCGACGCACAAGCGGTCAGTCTGATTCGGGGGGATCCTGAAATCGACTCTTAAAAAAACCAACGCGACCGAACTCCCAGCCATGAAGATGCCCTGTTCCTCATTGCCGCTCGCGGCCCAGCGTTTAAGGATGCTCCGCAGTCGAGAATACTCGGCACTTGCCGATATTCAGCACTTGCCGATGCAAAACACGTGTGCCTATCCGGTTCCGGAAGGTCTGGCGGGAGCCGGAAAGCCTTCACACCGGTGCGGTCTATTCTAACTGGTCGGGGAGGGGTGGGAACCTAGCCGCGGCAGATGAAAGACCGCCCGGGCATGGACCGATTGTCAGATCCGCGCCGCTGAATACAGCAGGCGGGACAGTAAAGACGGATCAAGGCATTCAATTGACCGGTTAGGCTATGGTGCCGATCGCCAGCCCGAATCGTCGTAAGCGCGTGGCCGGGCGGGAGCCGGAGCGACACGGGCGGGTTCGGGCGAGCGAGGTAGCGGGGCCACTTCCGCCGGTGCGGTGTAAGTTGCCTGCTGGACCGTTTCGTCCACCGGTTGGCTCCAACTGATTTTCTTATATCCCCAAGCTGGCAAAGCAGCCGTCCGGCCGCCACTCGACTCATAACGACGCGATGGAGTGGGAGCGGGTGCGGGTGCGGGAGTGTTGGTGGGGGCCGTTTGATTCCAAGTTGCCGGCGGTGCGGGGATGGGCCGAGCGTAAGACGAAGGCGACTCAGAGGATGGCCACGCCGAGTTCAGCGAAGTCTCGTTGTCGCTGACGGGAGGCTGGTTCCTGCTGCCGCTACCATTGCCGTTGTTTGATGGCGCACCGTTATCCTGGTCTTCAGCGGCCCCGTTCTGCGAAGGGCGACTGGGGGTTGCAGGCGAGTACGACTGAATTGTCGACGGAGGAGCCCCGGTTAACGGAGCTGATGGCGAGGAGGGGTAACTGTGGTAGGTCGGTGGCGTCGCCTGCATTCCAGACGACTGTGTGCCGGCGGGAGGCAGCGTCGGCTGGGGCACGAAGCCCTCGCCTGGCGTGCCGTTGGACAGCGGCGCGCCGTTGGTCGATGGTTGCGGCGCCGGTGCAAACGTTTGGTTGGGCTGTGAATAGGGAGGCGCGGGCTGGGTATAGCTTGGCTGGCCGTTCACGCCACACGAAGGGGGAGCGGCGGCGGCAGGAGTCGCCGCGGCGGGCTGTAAGCCGTAATAGGGCGCTCGCTGGACTTGGTACTGATACGACGTGCAGGGGCGCTGCACTGTCACGGTGGAGCCCGAAGCGGGATCGACGGTCGTCTGCGGCCGGTAGTAGGTGACCGGGGCGGCGTAATAGCTGGTCTGATAGTTCTGCCCAAACAGCCAACCGAGCAAGCCGCGACGCGCAGGCACGGCGACAACCGGGGCAGCGGCAACGGGGGCCGCGACGGCGGGAGACGCGACGGCGGGAGACGCAGCGGAATAGCTGGTCGTCACATTGGTCGGCGGGTAAACATTGCCTGTTCCATAAAACGAAGTGACCGGCGCGGGAGCGATAGGTGCTGCGGGGGCACCGCCATACAAGCTGCTGTACTGCCCGGCGTATCCGGACGGCAGCGGCGTGGTGCTTCCATAAGCCGGCATCTGGGCGGCGTAAGTTGTCGCTGGCATCTGCGACGTCACGGTCGGCGCGCTGGTCGGAACCTGATAGGCGGCCTGCGCCGGCGCATAGTTCACCTGCGCCGGCGCATAGTTCACCTGCGCTGGTGCGGCGACCGGTGCGACGGGCATCGCGGCGGCATAAGCCGGCGGATACGCGGCGGCGTAGACAGGTGGCCGACCAAACAGCCAATCACACAAGCAACCAGCGCTCACAGGTGGCGTCACGGCAAGCACACTAGCAGTGAACACGGCGAGGACGACGGCAGGACGACGGTTCAATAACATCGCTAACAACTTGTTCTGGCGTAATTCGCGAGGCTGCCCAAAAACAGCCTTTCCGACGAGCCACCACGCACCGAAAAACTCCGGACGCTAGGTAGCTGGGGGAATTGGACGTCAGAGACCGCCGAGCGTCAACGTTTCAGATCAGAACTTCAGTCGGATGTAAAAATATTACGACGGCAATCGACGCGGCGTATCGATTATGACGGTTATGACCGGCCAACTCAGACACTTAGCAGCCCCCCCACGCCTTATTGACTGGCAGCAATGCGCCATCAGAGGTGCTCCGGCGGCTCGGGGTCAGGCGTTTGCCAGACCTGCAATTCGGCGGCTTGCACCTCAATCAAACCGCTCCGCTTGGCCTGCCGAGACAGCATTCCCAAGGCTTCTCGACCGACTTCGCCCAAGTCGACCGTCCAATCGTTGACATACAGGTCGACATGTTGCATCAGCACAGCGTCCTCGAAAGCTTGAGCGTACCGCCGCATGGTCGGCAGCGCCGTCGCCGGTGCGGCACGGGCGGTTTGCAGCGAATCATGAATGACCGCTTGGATGGTCGCGAGCTGCGATGTCAGCAGGCTGCGCCGTGCGACCAAACCGCCCAGCGGAAGCGGCATGTTGGTCTCGGCTTCCCAGCGCGTACCGAGATCTTCCACCAACGACAAACCTTCGGCTTGCCACGTGAAGCGGCCTTCGTGGATGCAGACTCCAAAATCGGCCGTGCCCGCGCGCAGACGCGGCATGATGTCCGAAAACACCGCCTGCTCGACGCGCACGGTGTCGCGATAGAACATCTGAAACAGCATCATCGCGGTGGTGTGCCGACCGGGACAGAGTGCCAACTGAGAACGGGCACGCGGAGCATCGTCGGGTTGAGCGGCGAGCAACAAAGGGCCGACGCCAAAGCCGAGCGCCGAACCACTCGGCAAGACGACTGTTTCCTCGGCGAGATGTAACGCGGCATGGAAACTGGTCTTGGCGACGTCAAAATCGCCAGCAAAGAGACGCTCATTGAGTTGCTGAATGTCGAGCAATTCCACCTGAAAGTCGAGCCCACGCCAATCGACGCGATGCTCCAAGAGTGCCGCAAAGGCGAACGTATCATTGGGGCAGGTCGAAATTCCCAAGCGAATCGGCTGGCTCATTGGCTGTTGCAAAAAGAGGATGATCGAACCACATCGTCGGCAGCATCGTGGAGCATATCGCCGGCAGCGTGAAACGTGCAAAAAGCCCCGCCGCGACGGCCAGCCCTCCAGGAACCCGTTGTTGCTGCGAACGCATCCCGCCCGCTTTGCTCAAGCAGGCTGCAGATCCGACTGAATCAGTTTAGTGGTGATGCGGCTCGATTCGTAGATCACCGGCAAACCGCTGCCGGGGTGGGTGCCTCCGCCGACCAAGTAGACTCCGTCCAGTTCTTCAAAGCGATTGCGAGGGCGATTGTGCAGCATCTGGCCCAAATTGTGCGCTAAATTAAAGGTCGCGCCGCGGTAAATATGATGCTTGTTTTGCCAGTCTGCCGGAGTGATCTGATGCTCCACGCGGATCCGATCGCGAATGTCGTGGATGCCGATTTGCGACAGACGATCAAGCACTCGCTCACGAAACGGCGCGGCCTCCACATCCCAATCGATCGACGGGTGCATGTGGCTGACCGGGACCAACAGGTACAGCGCGCTGTGTGCTTGCGGGGCGAGCGACGGGTCGGTTCGAGACGCGTTCTGCAAATAGAACGAAGGATCCTCGCTCAGCACGTGGCGTTGTTCAATGTCCCGCAGGTTCTCGTCGTAATCGCGAGCGATGTGAATGTTGTGATGCGGGAGGTCGTAATCTCCTTCGATGCCCAGATACAACATGTAGGTGCTGCATGAGAAGCGTTTTTTCGCTAGTTTCTGATCGTTCCAGCGACGACGCATTTTGTCGGGCACCAACCGCCGCATCGCTTCGGAAAAATCGGCGTTGATCACACAGGCGTCGGCGGGGAAGTGGCCACGGTCGGTGTTCACCGCCGTGACGCGGCGACCTTGATAGTCAAAGCCAACGACCGTTTCTTCCAAACGAATCTTGACGCCCATCTCGGTCGCGATCTCCGCCATTCGTTCGCTGACCGCGGCACAACCTCCGATGGGATGAAACACGCCGTACTCGTACTCTAAATGCGCCAGGATGCTGAACAGGCTGGGGCACTGGAACGGCGACATCCCGAGGTATTTGGCTTGGAAGCCGAAGGCGATCACCAAACGTGGATCTTTGAAGTAGCGTTCCAATTCTTTGCCGAGCGACCGAAACGGATGGACGCTCGAAGCGGCTCGCAGCACCGCGGGCCGCATCAGGTCGAGCGGTGAACTGAACGGCGATTCGAGAATCGGGCGAAACCGCTCCAGTTTGCCACGGTTGTCGTGCATGTACTTGCGAAGTTGGCCCACGTCCGCCGGAGACAGCTCGCCGATCTGACGATCCATCTCGTCCATGCAGGGCGCACAGTCCAGCTTGCCGCCGACACCAAAGGTGATGCGATACTGAGGGTCGAGCCGCTTCATCGGGACTTCGGTCATCAGATCGCGACCCACCGACTGAAAGATTTCTTCCAGCACCCGTGGATACAAAAAGAAGGTTGGCCCACAGTCGAAGCGATAGCCATCGATTTCGATAGCCGACGTTCGACCACCGACGCGATCACGGCGTTCAATGATCGTCACATCGGCACCCGCGTGCGCCAACTGCATGGCGGCGGCCAGACCTCCAGGTCCCGCACCGACGATCACGACTTTACGATTTTTCACAGCAAGTTCCCTGACTCGATTCCCGCGCCTTCGTGGCCACGCCTAGTCGTTCCCAATGAAGCGTCGCGCTGGCAACAGGGCGATGCGAAAAAGTGTAGTGACCGAGGAAGGGGACGACCATCGGGTGGAAACCAGGGAACACCGGTCACACGGTCTGCAGGGGACCATCGACCGACTCTTGACTTTCCCATTTCGTAAAGTCGTTCGCGTCACGAGCAACACGATGGTAAGTCGTATCGCGTTCGATCGGCTGGCGACCGGTCTCGGCGATCAACTGCTGAATCTGCTCCACGGTTAAATGCTCCGGCGTGGTCGCGCCCGCATCGTGGTAGATCAGTTCGTGCCGCACGGTGCCGTCAAGGTCATCCGCACCGTAATGCAGTGCCGTTTGCGCGGTGCCAATGCCAAGCATGATCCAGTAGGCCTTGATGTGCTGGATGTTGTCCAGCATCAGGCGGCTGACCGCCATTGTCCGCAAGTCCATCACCGCGGACGGTTTCTTGAGGTGGTCTAATTTGGTGTTCTCGGGATGAAAAGCGAGTGGAATAAACACCTGGAAGCCGCCCGTTTGATCCTGCAGTTCCCGCAGTCGCATCAAGTGGTCAATTCGATGGAAAGGTTTTTCCAGATGGCCGTACAACATCGTGCAGTTGGTCCGCAAACCGACTTCGTGAGCCGTCTGATGGATGTCCAGCCAAGCGTGCGTGTTGGCCTTATGTTCGCACAATTGATCACGGATTTCCGGATGGAAGATTTCAGCACCGCCACCCGGCATGCTTCCCAAGCCCGCCGCACGCATATCTTCCAACACCCAGCGAACGGTCTGCTTAGTTTGAAATTCGAACCAGTTGATTTCGACCGCCGTCCAAGCCTTGAGGTGAATCTGCGGGTAGTTGTCGTGCAGCAACGCGATCAGATCGCGGTACCACGAATACGGTCGTTGGTGATGCAACCCGCCCACGATGTGCATCTCGGTGCAGCCGTTTTCGGTCGCTTCCTGACCCCGAGCCAAGATCTGCTGGTCCGACATCGCATAACCTTTGGGGTCTCGCAAATCGGAGCGAAACGCACAGAACCGACAGCGATAGACGCAGACGTTGGTTGGGTTCAGATGGGTGTTAATGTTGTAGTAGCCGACATTGCCGTTTTTTCGTTCACGGACGAAATTCGCGAGCGCACCGACTTCTTGCAGAGGAACCTGCGGGTCGTCGAGGAACAACCCGTCCTCCATCGACAAGCGTTCTTCGGCTTCGACTTTATCGCGGATTTCTCGCAGTCTGGCGTTCTGTTCGGATGCAATCATGGTTCGGTTTCGCAGTTAAAGAATCCAACTATCGATGCCGGCGGCGCACAACAACACGATACTAATGATCGCGTTGACATTGAAAAAGGCGGCGTTGACTCGTTGCAGGTCGTCTGGGCGGACGAGTCGGTGCTCGACCACCAGCAAACCGGCGATCAACGCCAGCGAAGCGTAATAGACTCCGCCAAGCCCTAAACCGATGGCTGTCAGGGGGAGTAACACCAAAGCTACCAGCATCGCCAAGTGGCAACCGGCGGCTAGTCGCAGGGCACCGGCGGTCCCCCAGCGAACCGGGATGCTACGCAGGCCGGCAGCGCGGTCGAAGGCTTCGTCCTGGCATGCGTAGATAATGTCAAACCCGGTCACCCAAGTCGCCACGGCGGCGGCTAGTACCACCGCTGGCAACAGATCCAGCGGATTCGCCAGCACGCTGACGCCACGGACGGCAACCCACACGCAAACCGGGGCCAGCGACAGCGCGATCCCCAGCCACAGATGGGCCGCCGAGGTAAAGCGTTTCGCCAGACTGTAACCACAGACAAACGCCAACACCGGGACCGCAGCGGCCAGCGGCAGCCAGTTGGGCAGGAACAACGCACAGGCGGCGACGAAGCCAACCGCACACACCCCTGTAAAGACCAACACCTCGGCGCGCGACAGCAGGCCGGCCGGCAGATGGCGCCCGGCGGTCCGCGGGTTGGCGGCATCGAATTTTTGATCGACCAGACGGTTAAACGCCATCGCCGTGCTACGAGCAAAGACCATGCACAGCAGCAAACCCAACAATTGCCATCCGGTGACCCGCGCGGGCTGGCCATCGCCGAGTGGTAACCGGAGCGCCAGCAGCACCGCCAAGGCGGCGAAGGGCAAAGCAAAGATCGTGTGGCTGAAACGGATCATCTCCAGCATTCGTCGGATGCGACCGCTCGCCGGCGGTGCCGTGACAGTGGTCATGGCGATTCTCCCCACCGACCGATCAAGCGGTTTTCGATGCCGAACTGATCCACAATGCGGCCGACAACAAAATCGACCAAGTCTCCCAAGCCTTGCACGCCGTGGTACCAACCGGGCATCGCCGGCAAAACCACTACACCGGCCGAAGCCAGCCGATGCATGTTCTCCAGTTGAAACACTGACAACGGCGTTTCCCGCGGCACGATGACCAACTTGCGATGTTCCTTCAAATGCACTTCGGCGGCGCGCTGGATTAAGTTCGAGGACGCACTCCGCGCGATTGCGCTCAACGTGCTGCCGCTGCAAGGGCAGACCACCATCCCGCTGGTCAAGAACGATCCGCTGGCGATGGGGGTCATGTAGTCTTGGTAGTGGTAATAACGAATGTTGCTCGCGTCGAACGGAGAAGCCGTTTCGCTCTTCGCCGCCCAAGGAGGCTGATAGTTCAGCAGCACCGTGGGATCAAAATCACGCCGATCGATCCGCAAGCCCAGTTCCTGCTCGATCACCGCCACTCCCGAAGGGCTGAGGGTGAGATGAATCGTCCGCCCCGAAGCGGCCAAGATCTGCAGTAACCGCACGGAGTAAATCACTCCACTGGCGCCGGTGATGGCGACAACAATTCCATGGTCGCTCATCCGACGCCTCGCCACGAAGGGAACTTGCTGAGGTTGCTGTCCATCGACTTAAGCCTTGAACCCTTCGTAAATACTCGCCACGCCAAAGGTCAGTTGCTTGGCCTTCGTGCGCTGCAAACCGGCCGCCTGCATGCGATCGAGCAAAGCTTGGCCGGAAGGGAACTGACCGACCGATTCGGGCAGATACTGATAAGCCGACTTATCATTGCGTGCGAACCATTGGCCGATCCGCGGCAAGACGTTGCGAAAGTAAAATCCGTACGACTGCTTCAGGACCGGAAGCGTGGGCGTGCTGAACTCCAGTACCATCACTTGCCCGCCCGGTTTGCAGACCCGCGTCATCTCCCGCAAACCGCGATCGGTATCGGCCACATTCCGCAGCCCGAAAGCGACCGTGACGCACTGAAAGTGATTGTCGGGAAACGGCAGTTGCTGTGCATCGGCTTCGAGAAACTCGACCCGGTGCTGGGCGTCTTTCTCACGCGCGATCTTCAGCATGTCGTAGCAGAAATCGGAACCGATCACCGATAGCGAGGATCCGTAGCGTTGCTCGATCGCCAGCGCCAAATCCCCCGTTCCGGTACAGACATCCAAAACAGGCGATTGACCGACGACCTGCAAACGTTTCACCGCCGCCCTTCGCCAGAGTCGATCGACGTTCATCGAGAGCAGGTGATTCATCGCGTCGTACCGCGGCGCGATCTGACGAAACATCTCCCGCACCCGGACGCCACTCTTATCAAGCGGCGATATTTCGGCAGCGTGCTGCGACGTCGGTTCGGTGGCGGAGGGGTGCGGTTCAGCCAAGGGGGGCATCGATCGAGTGGTTTGGTGAATAGGTTTGGATGGTAGGAAACTGTAGCCGACCGGCCACGCTCTGGGAACGTCGTGGCGGGCGGGAACGGCGATTGTTGCACAGCGAGCAACCGCCTCTCTGAGCAACCGCTTTTTTTCGCTTGAGATAACCTGACGGCCGGGGTTTGGCATTGCGGGCCCGGCAGGCGACTCGCTCAGAAGCAGAGACTTGTCTCGCCCCAACCCGCTGCGTATGGTTACTGCGAAGCCCATCAGGCCCTGGAGGAAAAAGGGGCCTGTCTAGCGCCGGGACGCGCATCTCCGCCAGACGACTGGCGGAGCAATGAGGTCATCCGAAGCCAGATTTTTTGTCTGCTGGAACCGGAAAAACCGTCCCGACAACCACCCGTGATCCGCGTAAAGCGGACAACCCTGCCCCCAGCATTTGGCTTGAGCGGGTTGCAAGGATTGGTGGAATAAAACGTCGCAAAGTTTTTTTGACCGGGCATATTTTGTGACCTATATTCCCTTGGCCACGGACGCTACAGCGTGGCCAAATCGGTACCCTCCCACCGATTTCCATCCACGCGCAATGACGGAAAGACGCGCATGAAATTAAATCTTCTCGCCGCCTTCGCCGCCGGACTGCTCGGCGTCTCCCTTTTCTGCTCCTCCCCCTGCGACGCCCAAGAAGCAGAGTCCTCGGCAGCCTCCGCGTTGGCCAGCGGTGTCCAGCTGGAAAGCAACCGTGAGTGGGGCGAGGCGATTCGGCACTATGAATCGGCGTTGCGTCGCTACGAAAGTAACGCTGAATTGCAGCAGCGGTTATTGATCAGCCGCCTGCACTTTGACGTTAATCGTCGCTACCAAGACACCAGTTACTTGGCGGCCATCCGTCAGACCAGCACGCAGCAAGCCTTGGACCTGTATGCCGAGGTGCTTGCCAACTTGGAAACGCACTACGTCGACGCCGCGGATTGGAAGCGCCTGTTGACCAACGGCACCGCGTCACTCGAAGTCGCGTTGACCGAGCCGCTGTTCATCGACCGGATGTTGCCCAATGCGACTCCGGAACAGATCGAATCGTTCCGTTTGAACGTGCATCGTTACACGCTCGACCGGCCGGCGAAGAGCCGCTTTGACCTGCGAGCCACGGTGGCCTACATCGCGGGCTTGGCGCATCAAGAACTCGGGCTCGCGGGCACCGCCACCGTGTTCGAATTCACCTGCGGTTCGATCGGCACGCTCGATCCTTATTCGCGGTTCCTCACCCCCAGTCAATTAGAAGAGACCTTCTCGAACATCGAAGGCAACTTCGTCGGCTTGGGTGTGGAGCTGAAGGCGGAAGAGGATCGCTTGCGGATCGTCAACGTGATCACGGGGGGCCCCGCCGATTTGGCGGGCATTCAGTCGGGCGACGCGATCACGCGAGTCGAGCAGTCTCGAACCGGGTCGGTCAATCCTGATTATGCGGCCGACTTACTCCGCGGTCCGGAAAACAGCTACGTCTCGATTTCGATCGTCGATGCGGATGGTCAAGAACGCGACCTGCGGGTGCAGCGTCGTCGAGTCGAGGTGCCGAGCGTGGAAGATGTTCGGATTATCGATAAGGAGTTTGGCATCGGTTACCTGCGATTGACGAACTTTCAGAAGACGACCTCGCGAGACTTTGAGGCGGCCCTCTGGCAATTGCATCGCGACGGGTTGCGTCAGTTGATCGTCGACGTCCGAGGCAACCCCGGCGGATTGCTGACCGCCGCGGTGGAGGTCGCCGACCGCTTCATCGGTTCCGGCGATATCGTGTTGACCCGCGGCCGGAATGCTCGTGAGAACTATGACTATCGTTCCCATCGTCCCAACACCTGGAGCGTTCCGCTGACGGTGTTGATCGACGGCGACAGCGCCAGTGCAAGCGAGATCTTTGCGGGAGCGATTGCCGATCACGGTCGCGGCGAATTGGTCGGCGAACGAACCTACGGCAAAGGCAGCGTGCAGGGCATCTTTCGGATGCAGTCGGCTCAGATCGGCCTCTGCTTGACGACCGCCAAGTTCTATTCGCCCAACCGAACGGCAATCAGTAATCGCGGCGTTTCACCAACGGTCCCGCAGGCGAAGAACGCGGCGGACAACAAGAGCTACACGGCGGCTCGACCGGCGGCCGATGGCGGCATGCTGGAAGCCGACCGCGAAATGGACGCCGTGCTCGACCGAGCGGTGGCGCTAGCACGCGGTGGCTCGGCAGTCGTTGCCGGACGGCCTTCGCTGGCCAAGTAGGCAGATCGCCTGGCAGGCGGCGGGGCTGACGTCCCAAGCCACGGGGGTGGAGACAAGATGGCTGGTCGATTCGCGTTTGCGAACCGGCCAGCTATCTTGCGTTAAGCAGGTTTGCAGGAAGCATTCCATAGAACTCTGCTTAACCGTTTGAACGCCAGCCCCGGTTGAATGCAGGAACCGCGGCTATCGCCAAGGCGGCTCATTTACCGGATGACTCCTGCCTGCTTAGGGACGCAGTATCTTTAAATCCTCTGCCATTGGGCGTACAACAATGGGATGGCTATCTATCAATTGGGCGACAAATCGCCTCAGCTTTCCGCGTCGGCATACCTTCCCCACGAAGCGACCGTCATCGGCGATGTTCGCTTAGCCGACGACGTGAACCTGTGGCCTGGTGCGGTCCTTCGCGGCGACGTCGAACGGATCGATGTGGGGCCGGGTTGCAGCATTCAAGACAACGCAGTCCTCCATACCGACCCGGGTTGTCCTTTAACCCTTGGTGCGGGCGTGACGGTTGGCCATCAAGCGACTCTGCACGGTTGCACGATCGGAGACGGCGCGTTGATCGGGATGCAAGCGATCGTGTTGAACCACGCCACCATCGGTCGCAATTCGTTGGTCGGAGCGGGGGCCTTGGTGACCGAAGGTAAAACGTTTGGCGAAGGCCTGCTGATCGTTGGGTCGCCAGCCAAAGTGGTCCGCGAACTGACCGCTGAAGAGATCCAGAGCATGGCGGAGCTGGCACAGCGGTATGTCGAACGGGCGCGTTACTATCGCGAGCACTTGAAGCCTTGGCCGTCGCCTGAGAACGTCTAAAGCGGATTATTCAGGTGAATGACTAGGGACGCCGCAACGGTCTTCCCGGATTGGAATTGCTTCAATGCCTTGTTTAGCAGGCTGCTTTGGGTAACCCGATGCGTGAGTTTTGAAGTTGCGCTTTTTGGGCATCGTATCATGCGGCGACTCGGTATTCTTGCGGGATCGAGGCTGCGAGTAAACGTTGCAGTTTCTTGAGACCGCCGGAAGTT
>Ga0102938_10000433_pt1 | contig 30775 bp, 21 predicted proteins | sample SalPonR2_B_D2_MG_FD_84516 | JGI IMG/M metagenome (GOLD analysis project Ga0102938, IMG submission 84516) | Salt pond soil microbial communities from South San Francisco under conditions of wetland restoration - Salt Pond MetaG R2_B_D2_MG | ecosystem: Environmental > Aquatic > Marine >... | reverse complement strand
ATCGCGTAGCCGGCTTTGGCATCGGCGATGATGATGTTGCACCCCTCGTAGCGAGTCTTTTCCAGTTCGATCTCCGCTTTCGCCAACGCCTTGGCCGAAGAACCGCAACGCAACAGATCCAACGCCAACAAGCCACGCGAACGTTGACCGAACAAAGGGGTCACGGTCGCGCGATTCGTCAAGCCGACAAAAAGTCCGTTCTGATTGACACCCAACCAAGTTCCGCCGGCTTTTTGGTCGACGCCACAAAGGACACGTGGTTTTCCGGATTGGATAGAAGGGGCTTGGCTGGGTCGGTCGATATACTCCTCGCGGTTGGCGGCGACCAAGATCGGGCTTTCGGGAACCAAGCGGTACTGAACGGCCAGTAAGCACATCTCGCAGCTTTCAATTTCAAAGATCAGTTGAAGGTTTTCTTCGCAGGCCACGAAGGATTCGGCGGACAAATCCGGACCGGTCAGGTCCGCCGAGTATCTCTTGACGTGACGGCCCAATGTTATCTGCGTCGCACCTCGCACCCTACCCTCTGACGGGGGGTTTGTTTGAGAAATGCGTGGGTTTTTCCGACGTCGAGGTCGATTTTTAAGCATTCTGGGTAAGCTTTGCCGACTGACTTGCCGAAGACTGATCAAAGCGAGGTCCGCGTTTTCCGGCCTGACGTTGTCATCTCCGTTGCGAAAGACGTTTTCTTGAACCCCAGCGATTCCCGTCCCGACGCCCGCGGCCGCGCCGCCGAAGTCGGCCCCTATCGGGACGCCGTGCTGAAGATCAAGACGCCCGTTCGGGTCACGCTGGCTCGCAAGAAAGAGTCGCTCCGACGGATCTTGAACCTGGTGCCCGGGGCCATGCTGACGTTCGACGCCCACTGCGACGAACCGCTGTTGATGGAAGCCGGTGAACGGCCGATCGCCCGCGGCGAAACGGTCAAAATCGGCGATAAGTTCGGCATGCGGATCCGCCATCTGATCGGCCAAAGCGACTCCGAGGGCTGACCGCGTCGACCGCCGCCGGCCGGATCTTGGTCAACGGTCCGCGTGCCCATCGGATCTGGGAAAATCGCGTTTCCCGATCGCTCTTGGCTCGGTTTCACGATTTCCGTTAAACTCCGCCCGCAGCGCTGCCGACAAGACCGTCCCCTGCGCAACCAACGAGTCGCATGATGCGACTGGTGCAAGACCGGACGGCGGCACCCTGGGCTGTCAGCGGGAGGGAACCTATGCCGGGCGAGTCATTCCGATTTATCCACGCCAGCGACTTTCATTTGGAAAGACCGCTGGGCGATTTGGATCTGTTGCCGCCGCACTTGTGTGACGCCATGGCGGTCGCCCCTCGTGCCGCCGCGACGGCCGTGCTCGAAGCGGCGCTGGCCGACAACATCGACTTCGTGGTGCTCGGTGGCGACCTGATCAGTCCCGCGGCGGCCGGGCCGCACGGCATGTCGTTGTTGCTGGACGGCTTCGAAAAGTTGCACGCCAAAAACACGCCGGTCTTTTGGTCGGCCGGCTTGGCCGACGATCCGGCGAAGTGGCCCGACGCCGCGCCGTTGCCGCCCAACGTCACGCTGTTCCCAAAGAACCGTGTCGTTTCGGTGCCCGTCCAGCGTGCCGGCCGAACGATCTGCAACGTCATCGGACGCAGCAGTGACGGACGCAGCACCCTTCACGTCCCCAGTTATCGGATCGAACCGAGCGACGAATACACCGTCGCGATGGGATACGGCACCGCCGATGCCGCCGCGCTCGCCGAAGGCCGTTTCGACTACTGGGCGTTGGGCGGACAGCACAATCGACAAGAAATCGAGGAAGGTGCCAACGCGACGGCCGTCCAGTGCGGTACACCGCAAGGCCGTTGCTTAAGCGAAACCGGCCCCCACGGTTACACCGTCGTCGACGTCGACGCGGACCGGACGACTCGGGTGCATGCGATTCAGTGCGATACGTTTCGTTACTGCAACGTGCAGATCGATGCAGCGGAAATCGCTCAAGTCGGTAGCCTGAAAAATTTGCTCGGCGAACGCATCGCCAGGCTGTCTCACGAGAACGGCGGACGACACTTGCTGATCGGCTGGGACGTCTCGGTTTCCGACGGCGAGAACTTGCAATCGATCGGCGACGTGGAAGAAACGCTGCGTTGGTTGCGTCGCGAATACGGACACGGCACGCCGGCCGCTTGGACGGCAAGCTTGACCGTCCGTCCGCCGAAACACTTTCCCAAATCCTGGCACGACGAAGACACGATTCTGGGCGACTTTCTTCGCTCCGCCGGCAAACATCGCGACGCCGACGGTCGGGATTTGAATCTGTTGCCGTTCACCGAAGAACACACGATCGGCGAAATCGGGGGGCTGCCGTCGACGGCGGCCAGCCTACTTGCCGAAGTCTCGCCGTCGCTTCGCGGCGAAGTCCTGGATCAGGCGACCCTCCTGGGCGTCGAACTGCTGCGCGGCGGGAAGCCCCAACTGGTGCAAAAATCATGAAGATCAAAGACATCCAAATCGACGGTTTCGGCGTCTGGACCGGTTTGTCGGTCGACAGCATGCCCGAGGGCATGACGCTGTTTTACGGTCCCAACGAAGCCGGCAAAACGACGCTGATGCAATTCGTGCGGGCGATGTTGTACGGTTTCACCGACGAACGTCGCGAGAAATATTTGCCGCCGCTTTACGGCGGCACCCCCGGCGGCGCGGTTCGCGTGACCGGACCGGGCGGCGGTTACGAAATCCGCCGGACTTCGCAGTTGACCGACACCGACACGGTCGGCCGGTTGACCGTGACCGGACAAGACGGACTGTCCCAAGGGCAACACCGCCTGAGCAGTTTGCTGGGTCAAATCGACGAACCGATCTTCACCAACGTGTTCGCCATCGGCATCCGCGAACTTCAAGAACTCAGCACGCTGGACGGCACCGCTGCGGCCGACGAACTGTACAAATTGTCCAGCGGACTGGACCGCGTGTCCCTGGTCGACGTGATGCGTTCGCTTCGCGGCGGACGTCGTGACTTGGTCGGCAAACCGGCCATCGACGACGAGGGACAACGCACCAAACTGGCCGGCTTGCTGACCAAACGAGACAAACTGCGGGGCGAGGTCGAGCAACTGACCCGCGGGGGACGGCGGTGGAGCGAGTTGGCCGCCCAACGCCGAGTCCAGGAACAGGAAATCGAACAGCTGACCGAACGCATGGGCGCGTGGGAACGCGAATCCAAATGCGTCGAAACGGCCACCAGTGTTTTCGACACTTGGCATCAACGCGGCGACTTGTCGATCGAGATCGCCGACATCGAACAACAGACCGAATTGCCCGACGAGGCGCCCGGTCAATTGGTTCAAATCGAAGCGATGATGGGCGACCGCCGCACCAAGCTGGAAGAAATCAAAAACAAACGTCGCGAGATCCGTGACAAAGCCGACCAGTCGCCCGTCAGCCGGCGGATGTTGGACTTGCAGGGACGTATCGAAGCGGCCGCCGAACAGGCGACGTGGGTGGAAGCCCTCGAGGAACAAATCCTTCGACTGGACGGCCGGATCGAATCGGCTCGCCGACAACTGGAATCCGATGCCGATCGCTTGGGATTGGATCACGACGATCGTGCCGCGCTGGCCGAGGGCAACACGGATTGCTTGCCGGATCTTTCCAAGCAGGCGTTGCAGACGCTGGCCGAACCGGCGCGTCACGTCAAAGAAGCGATGTACGGATTGAAACAGGCTCGCAATGAGGGAATCGCTTATAAGAAAAAAGCCGACAAGCTGGGCGACGACCTGCAGGACACCCTGAAACGCGCCGGTTCGACGAATTTGCAAGAAGCGATCCGCCGGCAAAACGATCGCATCAACGCGCTGCGTCAGCGCATCCAGTTGGGCGAACACCTGGACAAGCTGAAACGACATTACCGCGAACTGGAACGCGAGAGCGTCGATCTGGAAACCGACGAGGCCTTGCCCGTCGATCGGATGTTGTTGCTGGGCGTGCCGTTCTTCGTCGGCGGGGCTGCCATCCTGCACGGCATCTTCCACATGCTGAACATCACCACGTTCGTGTCGGACCCCGATCCGACCCGCGGCGTGACGTACCTGATGATCGGCGGCATGGCGTTGTTGTTGTTTTACTTCGGTCGCGAAAACGGCAAACGATCCACGTCGATGGATCTGCAAGACTGTGAACGTCAGATCGAAGCGATCCGTCGCCAGATTCGCGACTTGGAAGCCGAACGCGGCGACGTCGACGCCTCGTTGCCCAGCAGCGGCGAGGCCTTGCAACAGCGACTCCGCGAAGCCGAACACTTGGCGGCCGATCTGGAAGCGATTTTGCCGACGTATCACGCCCAGGCCGCCGCGATGCAGTCCTACAAAGCGGCCCGGCAACGTGCCTCGAAATGTGCCGAGGACCTGAAAGAATCGCGTCACGTGTGGGCCGCCACGCTGGACCGACTGGGCCTGAGTGAATCGTTGTCGCCGACCAGCGTCCGCAAGCTCAGTGACGGTTACGAAACCCTGCAGGCCGGTCTGCGACGCGTCGGTGAACTGAAATCCGAGCGGGAGCAGCGTCGTCAGGAACAAAAAGCGTTGGCCAAACGGATCGAAGATCTGTACTTGGAAGCCATGGAAGTCCAACGCGAAGCGGCTCAAAAAGACATCGAAGAATTTGCCGACGAAGACGACCAAGGCCCTCAGCGATCCGCCGTCGCGGTCAAGACCCGCTCCGGTCCCCTGGATCAACTGAATCACTTGCAAGAAGAAATGTCGCGTCAACGGCATTGGATCAAGCGTCGTCGCACCTTGAAAGAACAAGACGACCACTACAAGAAACAGCAAGCCGGTCATGCCCGGGCCATCGAACGCGGCGAACAACAACGTCGCGCGTTGTGGGCCAAGTGCGGCGTCGCGACCGCCGATCAGTTCTACGAACTGGTCGACGCGAAAGCACGTCTGCGTGAGATGCGGCAGCAGCACGCCGAACTGGACAAGCAAGTCCGCAACATCATCGGCACGCATGTCCCGTATGACGACGTGGCCAAAGAAATCGACGGTGCGAAAGCCAGCGATCTGGAAAAACGCTGGGACGCCCTGGCGACGAGGATGTCGGAAACCGAACAACGCATCGCGACGCTTCGAACCCAGCAAGGGGAATTGACGCAGGAGATGAAACACTTGGGGGAAGACGGTCGCCTGACCACCGCACAGCTCGAATTGGGATGCGTCGAACGCCAAATCGCCGCCGCTGTTCGTCGCTGGCAAACCCTGGCGATGGCCAGCAGCCTTTTGGAGGACGTTTGCAGCACCTTCGAACGGGAACGCCAGCCGGAGACCCTTCGAGAGGCCTCTTCGTTCTTGTCGCAACTGACCGAGGGCAAGTACACGCGGATCTGGACACCGCTGGGTACCAACAAGCTGAAAATCGACGACAACGATGGGACGTCGCTGCCCTTGGAAGTCCTCAGCCGGGGGACCGGTGAGGCCGTCTTCATCGCACTGCGTTTATCGTTGGCCGCCGCTTACGCACGACGCGGCGTGATGTTGCCGTTGGTCTTGGACGACGTGTTGGTCAACTTCGACCGCGACCGTGCCGTCAGCGCCGCGAGGACCCTGAAAACCTTTGCCGAGCTCGGGCATCAAGTCATGATGTTCACTTGTCACGACCACATCGTCGAAATCTTTCACGACATCGACGTCGAAGTTCGCCGGTTGCCCGCCCAAGGCGAACCCGGACGTGCGACCGTTCTGTTGCCCGAAGTCTATGAGCCCGAGGCTTACGGGCAAGAGGAATACGTCGAAGAGGATGAGGTCGAAGAGCAAGAAGTCGAGGAACCCGCTGCCGAATTCGACACCGAAGAACGGCAAGACGCCCCGGAGCCGCCCCGGATCCGATACGTGAAAAAGGACCTGAAGAAACCCGAACCGAAAACGATCGTGGTCGAGCGAACGGTCACGCCCGAACCCGCCAAACCCGAACCCGCCAAACCGAAATCCGAAAAGAAACCCGTGCCCAAGCCCAAGCCGATTCCGGTTCGGCCCGAGCCGGAATACGAGTACGTCGAGGAAATCGAATACGTCGACGAACCCGTCGTGGCTCCGACGATCGGTTGGGCTTGGTACGAACGGGAACCGGCCGACGGAAAAATCGATCACGACGAAGCGGCGGCGGAAGTCGCACGCAGCGAATGGGTCGGCGACGACGCCTTGTCCGCGATCGACGCGACGAGATCCGACGTCGCGGCCGAGGATGACTCGTGGTGGGACAGCCCCCATCGCGCCGCATCGTGAGCCGTCGGGCCGACGGTTTGCAGCCGGCCGGCACGACGATCCTCATCACCGGTGGGCGGTGGCCGACGCGACCGGGGCGTCTCATCCACCGACAAAAGCGGCACGGCGATCGCAACCGCCAATAATCCGATCGCGACCCAGTCACCCCGTCGCACCTGATCGCTCTTGGCCGACCGTCGCAAGTGATCGATCAGAAATCCCGTCGGACAACCGAACCGACAGTACCCCATCGGCACGAAGGCGGCAAAAATCAAGGTGCCGGCGGCAAACGCCGTCGCGGTGATCGGGGCGATCCGAAACAGGTAAGCGTGAAACGGCTCCCATGACGACAAATCGACGGCGGGTCGTATCACCAGCGTCAAATAGGCCGCGACCAACATTACCGCCGGCAACCGCGTCAGCCAACGGTTCAGCCGGGCGGGCAGACGCAAACGCCGTCGTGAGACGCCCACCGGCCGGATCAGTTGCTGCATCGCGCCGTGGGGACACACATGGTTGCAGTACGGATTGCTCTTGCCGATCACCGGCGCAAGGCCCGCCAGAATCGCAACGGCCGACAAGCCGGGTGCCAGACGCCAAGCCATCCCCTCGGCCGACCAACCGGCGATCAGCGCCAGCGAAATCAGGTTGCCGCTGTACAGGCCGATCACCACGACGACCGTGACCAGCCAACACCGACGGAACGTCCGCCCGGCGAACCACCCGGCCCGCGAAGCCGCCGCCAGGACGCACAAGACCGCCAGCGTGATCACATCGCTCGGACTCCAACGCACCTGTTGCCAAATCGGCACCGACGACTCCGGTGCAATTGCTTGTGTTTTTGCGTCCGCGATCGCGGCGGCGACCATCGTCTCGGCTACGGCCATGCTGGTCATCGTCGCCCCGGAAACGCCTTCGACCCGCTCGGCCGCCAAATCCATCTCGGCCAATTCGTCGATCGATTTGCCGAGGAACAGGTTCCAAAAGTAGGCTTCGTCACGAACGTAATCGACGTAAGGTTCGTTGTCGTAGGACGATCGCAGTTTGATCGCACCGGCGGTTCGATCGTCCTGTCCCGACAGTCGGATCAAGATCTCACTGGGGCCTTGGTAGCCGATGACGTCGTCGGAAAGGATTCCGGTCCGCCAGACGGTACCGATGGTCTTGTCGTCGTCGCCGAGCACTTCGATGACGGATCCGCTCGGACGCAATTCGGCGGCCGCGGGAAACCAATCCCGAATCTCGGTCGCCGCGACCGGTTCGGCGAACAGCAACGAGACGTCGCCGCCGCCCATCCGTCGCACGATGCCTTCGGCGACCGCCATCGACGTCAGCGTGGCACCGGAGACGCCGTCGACGGATCGACCGACGGTCACGTCGCCCCAATTCCATCCGAGGAATTGATTCAAGAATGTTCTGTCGGTGACCACCGCCTCGACGTGCTCTTGCGTGTCGGCGCTTCGCAACAACCTGGTCCCCACGATTCGCTTGTCGGTGTCGATCACGATCACCGCTTCGCTGGGGCCGCGATATCCCAGGACGTCGGCCGCCTGGGGCAGCGTGCGGGCCGCGTAGCCGAGGGCCTCGCCTCGGTCGTTCTTCAGCGTCCAGAAACCGTCTGGGGTTGCTTGCGGATCGATCGAGTCGACCAGAAACGGCAGCGATTCTGGCAGTTGCGTGATCGACAAAGCCTCACCACCGGAATCGATCAGCCGATCCCCGGCCGGTGGGATCGCCCACAACAAAGCCGCGACGATGCCGACACGCAGGACGTGCGCGTGGCGAAACGAAATCGACGACCGGTTCACTCGGCCTTCCGCAAAACCACCGCGTCGGCATGAACGGTCCCGTCCGCACCGGTCGTGCTGATCTCCACGGTCACCCGTTCGCCGGCCGGCAAGGTCAACGTGTCGACTTTCACCGCACCGCCGTCGTGTTCGATTCGTTGGTTGATGCGATACTCTCGGCGGAAGTCGCCGCGCCCCACAGTCACCAAGGTTCGCGTGGATCGATTCTCGTGGGGGCTGCTGAAGACCAGCAATTCGAACTCACCCGCCGAATCGGTCACCAACTTGAACGTCGCGGTCGCTCGGGCCGTTTTGCCCGCGTACCGGTAGCCGTACCCGACGTAGCCCGGCAGGCCTTCGCTGCTTTGCCATTGCCCGGTCAATTCCGCGTCTGCGTCATCGACGACGATGCCATCGATCTCGGCCGGGTCCGATCCGCTGGGTGGTCCGTAGGGCCCGGCCAAAGTCAACGCGTCGTCGGGAACGACGATCTCCGACGCCGGCGTCTCGCGTCGCGCCTTGCCGGGGTAATGCAACAGCGCAGTCAGTTCGTCCAAGTGTTCGCGATACACGTCCCGCGGACCGCAATCCTCGAGCGTACAGATCGAGGCCGCTTTGCCGACGACTTCGCCCATCATGCCGCAAGTCTTCATCACCCGTGTCGTTCCGAGCGCTTCGTGCGTGACACTGATGCAGCGTCCGGCCATGAACAGGTTGTCAAGGTTCCGGCTATAAAAGCACCGATAAGGCACCGGGTAACCGTAACTTCGGTCGACGCCTTTGCCGTGAACGGCGACGGAGATGAAAGGGTTGTCGGGATACTTTTGGGCGTACTGTTGTTTGGGGTAGTGCAAATCGATGGACCAGGTGCTGGGGACACAGCCGTCAGGAAAGTCTCGCTTGGAAACGATGTCTTCTTGTGTCAGCACGACATCTCCCAACAGCCGGCGACTTTCCCGTGGGCCGCCGATGTAGGCGACCCAGGTCAAGGTCGCGGTCTGGTGTTTTTCGGCACCGTCGCGATTCTTCATCGCGTTGAACGCGCCATAAACGGCCCGCAAATTCCAATCGCGGATGCCTTCGGCGTCGCCGACCGCGTCTTTGTCGAAACCGCTTTCCCAAAACCACTGGCCGTGATGGTCACGAGGATACGGAAAATCGGCCATGTTCAAATCCAGCGCCCAGGGTGTTTCGGGGAACTCGACCGTCTGATCCAGTTCATCCCAAGCCCACATGTTGCTCATGCCCATCCGGCCTTCGGAGGTCATGTCCAAGTCCGCGCCGGCCCATGTCCCGATCCAACCGTGTCCGGTGCAATCGGCGAACAGATTCCCGGAGACCACGACTTCCGCGCCACTGCGGGTGTCCAGTGCGGTGACCGACACGATTCGCTTGCCGTCCATCGTGACCGCATGGGCGTGGTGATTCAGCATCAAGTCAATTTTCGGCTCGGCCCGCACGATCTGTTCTTTCCAGTCGTCGCCGAATTCTTCATAGCGGCCCGGTGACTTGGTCGCGTTGTCGGCAAACTCCTCGATGATCTCACCAATGCGGGGAAACTTGCCCCGACGGATGTTGCCTTTGGCCCAGACACGGACTTCGCTGGACCCGTTTCCGCCGAGGACCGGTCGGTCTTGCAGCAAAGCCACGCGGCAACCCATGCGCGCCGCCGAAATCGCCGCCCCCATCCCCGCGTAACCTCCGCCGACGACGACCAGATCGTAAGGCCCTTTTCGTGTCGGCTGGTCGGTCAGTCCCAATTGATCTCGACGCCACCGCGATAACACGTCGTCGGCCGGCGGCGGTACCGTCTGCAGATCCTTCGTCAGAAAAATGCAGTCGCAGCGACCGTCGAATCCGGTCAAGTCCGTCAGACGCAGCACCGTCTCGCCCGCCGCCAAGTCGACGACTCCACCGTCTTGCCAAGTCCAAGTCGCCCCTTCGGTCCCAAAAGTCGGATCGAGTTTTGTGTCGCCGACGGAAACCGAGAATCGACCCGGCGACGGTCCGGCGTTCCAACGCGCCACCCAGTCCTTCGTGCGAACCCAAACCCGATACTTGCCGGCCTCGGGAATCTTTGTCGTGGTCGTCGCGTCATCGACCGGGCGTCCCAGGCCGTGCGCTAACAGATACGGCGAACCCATTTCTTGGATGAACTGGGTGTCCAGTTTCCAGCCGCCGTGACGGGTAAAACTTTCCGCTTCGACAAAGACCTCGGCCGCGGGAACCGGCGAAACGAAAAACGGCGAAGCGACAATCGCAAGCCAAAAAACAAAACAGCCGACTCGTGATCGCATGGTGAATCGTTAAGTTGTTCGGTGAAGGTGGGAACGGTTTCCATCAGGATAACCCCTCGCCTCGGATCACGCGATCTTTCCGACATGCTCCAGCCGATCGAATTGCCACGCCGCTTGAACGAGTTCGACGTGCCAGCGGAAACACGACTGGGCATCACGACGGCGCGGCGACGGATCGAAGCCTTTCAAGATTGTTGGCGACAACACAAGATCGAACAGTTCGTCGCCGCCGACTATGAATTGGTGTTTCAGACGCTCGCTTGGATTCGCGATACCCGGCCTTTGATCGGCAATCGCTTCGTCGAATGGGGATGCGGGTTCGCCGTCGTGGCTTCGCTGGCCACCCGACTCGGTTTCGATTCGTTCGGCATCGAAGCCGAGCCCGACTTGCTGCGACCCGGACGCGAAACCCTGGCCGACTGGTTCGAGACGCCCGGGGACGGCCCCGAACTGATCGGCGGAAATTTTTTGCCGCCGGGAAGCGAACGTCTGGCCGATGACCCGACGCTGCCCAGTTTGGGGCACGGCGTGCCCTGTGCTTATCAAGTTTTGGGACTGGACCTGGACGATTTTGCCCTGGTGTATTCGTACCCGTGGCCCGGCGAGAACGAATTTCACGAGGACGTGTTCGATGCCCACGCCGCGGTGGGGGCGGTCCACGTCCAGTTCATCGGGCCGAACGAGATGAGGGCGTGGCGAAAAGTCGGCAGGGCGTCGGCGGGGACCCGTTGAATCCTCTGGCGAGTACAATCGGGCGCTGTTCCCGATCTGCTGCCTCCGATCCCTTGCCCCCACCCCGGAATGTTCCATGCGTTGCACGCCGTTGCTGATCAGTTGCCTTTGTGTCCTCGGGTGGTCGTCCTCCGCGTGCGGTCAACAAGCCGCCGCGAAAAAGACGTCTTCGTTCGACGCACCCTGGCAGTCGCTTTTCAACGGTCAAGACTTGAACGGCTGGAACAAAATCGGCAACGAAAAATGGGTCGTCCAAGACGGTGCGATCTTCGGTCAGGGGATCACGAAAGAGTACGGCTACCTGGCGACCGAGAAATCGTACAGCGACTTTCACTTGAGGCTGCAATTCAAATGCGAAGCCTCCGGCAACAGTGGCGTCTACTTGCACACCACCTTCAAGCCGGGCACCGCGACGGTGTCCGCCGGGCGACAGATCGAAATCGATCGCGAAATCGGTCATCACACCGGCGGCATCTATGGTGACGGCAAAGGCTGGATCGCTTGGCCTTCGCCGTTTCACGAAGCCGTGATTCGGCCCCACGACTGGAACGACATGCTGATTCGGGTCGAAGGCAAACGCTACGTCGTCGTGCTCAACGGCGTCACCGTTTTGGATTTCACTTATCCCTCGCCCGTCGCGGCCGAGGGCGTCATCGCGCTACAACTTCACAGTGGCGGCGAAGGCCGGATGCGCTTCAAGGACATCTACGTCCGCGACCTCCGCGATCAGGAATGAGCGAATTTTCGTGACAGCGATTTCGCCGCACGGTGGCCACCGGGTCGATCAAGGCTGCACCTTTTTGAACCGCACCACGCGGGTGTCCTCTTCGTTGCCGGTCGGTCGCGTTAGCGATTCGTAAAGCGCCGGACGCCTCGATCGCAGCCATCGCCGGCCCGTGCTGGAGGCTTGCAGGCTGGGGTCCAGCCTCGCGACGACGATGTCGTCGGCGGCTTTCCAGGTCTCGGCGATGACTTCCCCGTAGGGGTCCAGGATCATCGAATTCCCGGTGCGGACCTCATCGTCATCCACACCCACCCCGTTGCTAAAGATCAAGAACAATCCGTTGTCGTGCGCTCGTGCCGGCAGCCAACGCATCAACCACGCGCGGCCTTTGGGTCCGAGAAATTCGGCTTCGATCGCCGCCGGGTTCGATTCGCGTTGTTCCCACAACTTCGGGTCCACGACTCCCATGCAACGAGGGCTCGGCGAGTCGCAACCGCCGGTCTGGTGAGGCGCGATCAAGATTTCGGCTCCCATCAACGCGGTGATCCGAACGTTTTCGCCGATGTTGTTGTCGTAACAGGTCAACACGCCGGCTTTGAAGCCCTGGGGCGTATCGAACACCGTGTAGCTGTCGCCGGACGACATGTGTCGGCTGATGAAGCAGTGAAGTTTTCGGTGGACCGCGACTTGCCCGTCGGACATCGCGACGACGTAACTGTTGTACAGCCGGCCGTCATCGCCAAGCTCGATCAGTCCGGCACCGATCGTCAATCGAAGCTTCGCCGCCAGATCCAGCAAAAAATCGGTCGACGGTCCGCCTCGGATCGGTTCGGAAAGTTCACGAACCTGATCCTCGGACAGTTTTCTGACGTGCCAGTATCCGGTCACGCACATTTCCGGAAAGATCGCAAGCTCGCAACCCTCGGCGACCGCTTCGACCGACAGCGTTTCGATGCGAGACAGATTGAACGCCTTGTCGCTCGGTCGATGATTGAACTGAATCGCGGCAACCGTGATGGGACGCATGAGGATGACACTTTTTTGAGGGCATGTTTGCTCGCACCGTCGCTTCACGCGACCAAGTGATACACTAGCGATGCCAACAGAGCACCGACAATCGGTCCCAGGACCGGAACCCAAGCGTAGGACCAATCGCTATCGCGTTTTCCCGCGATGGGCAGCAGAAAATGCATCAGACGAGGTCCAAGATCTCGCGCCGGATTGATCGCGTATCCTGTCGTTCCGCCCAACGAAAGTCCGATGCCGAAGACGAGCAAGCCGACCGGCAACAATCCCAGTGAGCCCAACCCCAGGATGGGATCACTTTCGGCCGGCTCGCCGCTCTGGATCAGACTCGGCGTGACCATCAAAAAGATGGGAAAGATCAAAGCGAACGTGCCCACGACCTCGCAGAAAAATGCTTGCGGCAAATGGCGAATCGCGGGAGCGGTGCAAAAACATCCCAGTTTCGCATTCGCATCTTCGGTCACTCGAAAATGTTCGCGATAAAACAAAAAGATCAGGGCGGCGCCCGCGGAAGCGCCGGCCATTTGGGCGGCGATGTACCCGACACCTGCCGGCAAACTGAGTCGCTGGGCCGTCAACATCGCCACGGTCACGGCGGGATTCAAATGCGCCCCGCTAAAATTGTTGGCACAAAACGCCCCGATGAAGACCGCGAGCCCCCAACCGGCGGAGATGACGATCCAGCCCGAATCGTTGCCGTTGGTCTTCGCCAAGACCACGTTGGCGACGACGCCGTTGCCGAACAAGATCAGCAGCATGGTGCCGAAAAACTCTGCCAGAAAAGGATGCATTCGTCGGTTCTCTCAAAAGCTTGAACGGGAGTGCCCGAGAATATAGCGATCCGCCGTCGGCTCCGCGTCGTTGCGGATCAACAAAGTCGCGGCGAATTGATAGACTCCCGCGTGAACAATGCCAATCGCCGCGAAACGGAATTTCAGCATGCCGACGGCCGACGCCCCTCCGATCCGAGACATCCTGCGACAGGTTTGGGGCTTTGACGATTTCCGACCGTTACAAGACGAATCGATCCGCTGTGTGCTCGATCGCCGTGACAGCGTGACCGTCTTGCCGACCGGCGGCGGCAAGTCGTTGTGTTTTCAAGCCCCGGCGATCCGAATGCCGGGAATGGCCGTCGTCGTTTCCCCTTTGATCTCGTTGATGAAGGACCAAGTCGACGCTTTGGTTGCCAACGGGGTCGAAGCCGCTTTCATCAACAGCACACAGTCGGACGGCGAAAAACGACTCGTCGCCGAGAAAATTCGCCGCGGCGATTTGAAGTTTCTTTACGTTGCACCGGAGCGGCTGTTGACGCCCCGCACGCTGGATTTTCTGGCGACTTGCGAGGTCAGCTTCTTCGCCATCGACGAAGCGCACTGCATCAGCAATTGGGGACACGATTTTCGTCCCGAGTATCGAGGCCTTTGCACCCTGAAGGATCGCTTTCCCGGTGTCGGCGTCCACGCCTACACGGCCACCGCGTCCCGGCCGGTTCGTGATGACATCGCGGCACAGTTGGCCCTGCGGAACGCCGAGATTCTGGTCGGTGACTTCGACCGGCCGAACTTGACCTACCGCATGCTCCGGAGCGCCGGCAAGATGAATCAAATCGTCGAGGTGATCGATCGTCACCGCGGCGAAGCGGGCATCGTGTACTGCATCAGCCGCAAGGAAGTCGAACGCACCGCCGCCACACTGGGCGATCTCGGCCACAAAGCGCTCCCCTACCACGCCGGTCTGAGTGACGAGCAGCGCAAGTCCAATCAGGACGATTTCATCAAGGAAAGATCCGACATCATCGTTGCCACGGTCGCCTTCGGCATGGGGATCGACAAGTCCAACGTGCGTTACGTGATCCACGCCGGCATGCCCAAGTCGATCGAACATTATCAACAAGAAAGTGGCCGCGCCGGACGCGACGGGCTGGAGTCGGAATGCGTGCTGATTTACTCCGGCGGCGATGTCGTGACGTGGAAACGCATCATGGAAATGCCCGGCGATTTTCTGGTCAGCCGCGAAGCCACGGACGCCGCCTTTCGATCGCTCGACGCGATCTACGATTTGTGCTCCGCCGCGACGTGCCGGCACAAATCGATCGTGCAGTACTTCGGGCAAACGTTCCGGAAAGACAACTGCGGTGCCTGTGATGTTTGTTTGGGCGAATCGGACTTGGTCGACGACCCGCTGATCCTGGCGCAGAAAATCATCTCCTGCGTGTACCGTTTGGAGCAACGATTCGGAGCCGCCCACACGGCCAAGGTGCTTGTCGGATCGACGGAAGCTCGTTTGATCGAACTGGGACACGACAAACTATCCACTTACGCTCTGCTGACGGATCACCCGATGGCCGCCGTTCGACAGTGGATCGACCAGCTGGTCGGGCAAGGCTTCATCGAACGGACCGGCGAATACCAAACGCTTTCCATCACTCCGTCGGGCTTTCGGGTGCTCAAAGGTCACGGCACGCCGACGCTGACCGTTGCCCAAACGGCCCGTCCACGGCGTTCGGGAAGCCCTTCGGGGGCCGCGGCGGTGGCGTCCTGGGAAGGCGTCGATCGCGGGCTTTTCGAATCGTTGAGAGCGTTGCGAAGCGACCTGGCCGGCCGGGCCTCGGTGCCCGCTTACGTGGTGTTCAGCGACGCGACGCTACGCGAACTGGCGCGTGCCAAGCCGTCCTCGCTCGACGAGTTTGCCGACATCAAAGGCGTCGGGCAAAAGAAGTTGACCGATTACGGCGAGGTGTTTCTTAAAGCCATTGACGCCTTTTGCCGAACCCACGAAGGGCCCGGCGACGAGGCATCGGTTTCGCCGGCCGGATGAGACTTGTGTTCGACAAAATCAGGTCAATTCGAAAATCGCTTCGATCTCCACGGCGATCCCGCCGGGCAGGGCGTTCGTGCCGACGGCACTCCGCGCGGCGATGCCGTTCTCTTCCCCGAACACGTCGCGGAACAATTCGCTACAGCCGTTGATGACGGCCGGCTGCTGGGCGAATCCGTCGGTGCCGCGAACCAGGCCCAGCAGCTTGACCAAACGCTTGACCTTGTCCAGAGAACCCAGATGGCTTTGCAGCGTCGACAGCATGGCCAGTCCGGTCAGTTTCGCGGCTTCGTATCCCAGTTCGACGTCGACGTCCAAGCCGAGCCGGCCGGTGACCATCGTGCCGTCGGCGCGAACCGGTCCGTGGCCGGAAAGGTAAGCCATGTCGCCGACGACGATGATCGGCTTGTAGACGCCGATGGGCTCCGGAGCAGGCGGCAGTTCCAAGCCCAAGTCTATCAGTCGTTGATCGGCACTCATGTTCAGCTCGTTATCGGTCGCTAAGGATCAGGGTTGAAGGAAAGCATAACGCACCGGTCAAGGCGACCGGCAAGGCCCGACGAAATTTTGTCGACCCCCGCGGCTAGCCGTCCGACGAGTCCGGGTCGAACGATCGATCGTGACCGTAGACCTTCGCGGGGTCGATCAGTCGATCGTCCGCGATGCTGACGGTACCATCGGAACCGACGACGCGAAAGAAACAACTTTCGTAGCCTTCGTGACACGCCGCGCCCGTTTGATCGACCGACAGCAAGATGGTGTCGGCATCACAGTCGATCCGGATCTCTTTGACAAGCTGACGGTGGCCGCTGGTTTCGCCTTTTCGCCACAGCTTACCGCGACTGCGGCTGTAATAGGTCGCCCGACCGGTCGAAAGCGTATCCTCCCACGCTTCGCGATTCATCCACGCCATCATCAACACCCGCGAAGTCGTGGCGTCTTGGGCGATCGCCGGCAGCAAGCCGTCAGGACCGGAATCGAAATCGGGAATCGCAACGGACGGCTCGTTCATGGCAACGCATCAGCGGGTGGCGGCAAATCATCGTCGGTCCCGATTATAGGTCGAATCGGAAAGATCCGGCGAGCCGGCACGATGGCATCCACCGGGCCAATGCGATTATCGCACGTTCGGCTCAGTGTGATGCCCGTTTCGCGTCGACAGATTTCACTGGTGCGCGTTCTTTTCTGACGCAACGCGTCGAGCCGAGCTTTTTCCGAACACCCTCCTGCCGCGGCTGTGCAGCCGAACCGATCATGCCAAGACCCAATCGCATGTCCGTCGTATTGCCGGTTCGTGACGGCGAAGATCGCATCGCGGCTCGCATCGGTCAGGTGCTGGATCTGATGGAAACGATGATCAGCGAACCCGACGCCGCCGAAATCGTCGTGGTCGATGACGGCAGTCGCGATGACACCGCCGGTGTGCTGGACGAGATCGCGGCGGGCAACCCTCGCGTGCGTCTGGTCCGCCACAGTCGACCGCGGGGGATGGAAGCCGCCGGCCAAACGGGACTGGAACGGGCGACCGGCGATCTTGTTTTCATCCAAGAACACGACGCCGACATCCGTGAGGAAGACATGCGACGACTTTATCGCATGAGCCAAGACCCGACGATCGTCGCGGCCCGTGCCGAGAGCAAACCTGCTTCGCTGTCCGCCGAGTTGCTGCGTCGCTTGGTGGCGTGGGGATCCGCCGCGGAGAGAAAACTGGTCGACCAACCCGGCAGCATCAAACGAACCAGCTTGCAGATGATTCGCCGACCCCACCTGCAACGCTTGGCCGGGCCCGACAGCGATCCGATCCGCTTGCACAGCGAAACCATCCGGGCCACGTCCGTCGAAACGTGCAACCGTCCCGGCGACTGACCGACGGTCACACGATCTTCATCGAAAATACTCTCGAGAAAACCGTCAGGGAAATCGCCCGCGGCGAGGCGTTCGGCTAAGGTACACCCTTTGGACCACAGGTTTCATTTCTCGGGTGTTTGCATGATTTCGATTCAACGATCCGGCGTGACGAAGATCGCGGCTTTGGTCGGCCTTATGGTTTCGGCGCGTTGCCTGCCGGCACATGATCACGACGCGCACACCGCCACCGCGCCGGTGGCCGTCGATCCCGCCGTGTTGGAAAAACCGACCGCGATGCCGGACAGGATTTGCCTTTCCTTGACCGCCGAACCGGCCACGTCGATCGCCATCAGTTGGCGAACCGATGCCTCGGTGTTGAAACCCGTCGTGGAATTCGCCCTGGCCGCAGACGGTCCCCGATTCGTCGAAGACAAACAAACCGTCGCCGGAACCTCTCAATCGCTGACCACGGATCTGGGGACCGCCAAGTATCACGAAGCGACCCTGGTCGGATTGGCGGCCAAGACGAAATACTTGTACCGCGTCGGCGACGGAGTGAATTGGAGCGAATGGTCGGAATTCACGACAGCGGCGACCACCGCGGAACCGTTCTCATTCGTTTACTTCGGCGACGCCCAAAACGACATCAAGAGTCATTGGTCGCGGGTCGTTCGCAACGCGTTTCGCGACGCGCCACGAGCCGCGTTCTTTTTGCACGCCGGCGACTTGATCAATCGGGCCGAAAGTGACGCGGAGTGGGGACAGTGGTTTTACGCCGGGGGATTCATCCATCGCACGCTGCCGGCGATCGCCATTCCCGGCAATCACGAGATGGCGCGTCGCGTGGTCGACCCGAATTCAGACGAAACCTTTCGTGAACTGAGTCATCATTGGCGACCCACCTTTGCGTTGCCGACCAACGGCCCCGAGTCGCTGCACGAAACGTGTTTCTTCATCGACTACCAAGGCGTCCGCATCGTCGGTTTGAACAGCAACGAACAACAGGAACTGCAGGCGACCTGGCTGGAAGACGTTCTGGCCGACGCGAAAGGGTGGAAAATCGTGACGCATCACCACCCGCTGCATTCGGCCAGCAAGGGACGCGACAATCCGGAACTGCGTGACCTTTGGCAGCCGATCTACGACAAACACGGCGTCGACCTGGTCTTGCAAGGTCATGATCACACCTACGCACGCAGCGACCTGATGCGGTACCCGTCAAAGCCGAACAACGGACGCGTGCCCGTCGGCGAGTCGAACGTCACCGAAGGGGCCAACTTGCGAGTCGCCGGCGGCACCGTCTACGTCGTTTCGGTCAGCGGTCCGAAGATGTACGACCTGGATCCGAAACCCTACATGCGGTCGGCCGCCGAGAACACTCCGCTTTACCAAGTCCTTACCGTCGAAGGTGACCGGCTGCGTTACAAGGCCTGCACGGCGACGGGACGCCTGTACGATTCGTTCGAACTTCGACGACGTGACGGACAAGCGAACCTGTTGATCGAAACGAACGGGCCTTAAGTAATCGGATCGACGGTAGCGGATGTCACCAGACTTCCGATTTCGAAATACCGGCGACTCCGAAACACCGGATCGGAATTCTGGCGAATCCCGCTACGTCAGTGATTATTACGGGTGGTGTTTCTTGGTGATCGCCAGCATCGCCGCGTGCAGCGACGCGTTGCCGGCCAGGACGCTGGTCTTTTCCAGTCTTAGCGGATCGCCGCCGGCGGTCGTCACCACGCCGCCGGATTCTTCGACGAACAAGCGCCCGGCGGCAAAATCCCAGGGCGAAAGCTGGTATTCGAAAAAGCCGCCGAAGTGTCCCATGCCGACGCTGCAAAGATCCAGCGATGCGGTTCCGAAACGACGAATCCCGTGGATGTGGTGGTCAAAGAATTCTTCGATCGCCGCCAAAGTCTTGCGCATCATCTCGCCCCGATCATAGTAAAACCCGCAGCCGATCAACGCGTCGCTCAGTCGATCCACCGGCTCGGGCGTCACGGGGGTTCCGTTGAGCGAAGCCCCTTGGCCGCGGACGGCCAAAAACATTTCGTCCCTCGCCGGGTTCAACACCGCTCCGACGATCGCTTCGCCGCGATGGTAATAGGCGATCGACACCGCGAAATGCGGCACGCGGTGGGCGAAGTTGTTCGTTCCGTCCAGCGGATCGATGACCCACAAGTCTTCGGCACCGGCATCCGCACCGGACAAGGCTTCCTCGCCCAGCAACTCGTGCGTCGGAAAGGCCTCTCGCAACAACTTTTCGATCTCGCGTTCGCTTTCCTCGTCGGCGTCGCTGACCAAGTCATAGCTCTTGTCGCCGCCGGCCTTTTGCCGCATCTGCACGCCGTCGCGAAAGAAACGCATCAGCACGTCGCCGCCGGTCCGCGCCGCGCCGGTGGCGACTTGTTTCAATTGGTCCAGATCCAAACTTTGGCTATTCATGTCCGTTTAACTCCTTTTCCCAACGTTTCATTTGACTTCTCACTCGGTCCGGGGACGTCGAGCCGTAGCTGATGAATGCTTCGACGGCGTTCTTACTGCCCAGCACGTCGAACACGTCGGCGTCGATGTCGGCGGAATGTTCTTGCATGACTTCGATCGGCAGTTCGGCGAGCGAGCAGTCTCGCCGCATCGCTTCGCCGACAATCGCGCCGACGAGGTGATGGGCCGTCCGCTGGGGGATGCCTTTGGCGATCATCCACTCCATCAGCGTGGTCGCGTCGAGGTAGCCCTTTTCCAGTCGTGCCGCGATCGACGGTCGTTTCAGTGTGCTGCCGCTGACCATCGGGGCGGCCAATTCCAGCATCGCGACGACGGTGTCAAAAGAATCGAAAAGCGGCGGCTTGTCTTCTTGCAAGTCACGGTTGTACGCCAACGGCAGATTCTTGACCAACAGCATCAACGTTTGCAGATTTCCCATCACGCGGGCGGATTTGCCACGCGTCAATTCCAGGGTGTCGGGATTGATCTTTTGCGGCATGATGCTGCTGCCGGTGCAGAAGGCTTGGGGCAATTCGATGAAATCGAACTCGACGGTGCTCCACAAAATCCATTCTTCCGCCCACCCGCTCAGGTGCAACGCGATGGTCGACAAGACGAAGGCGGATTCGATCAAGAAATCACGGTCGCTGCTGGTGTCCAGGCTGTTCGCGGTCGGCCCGTCGAATCCCAGCAGGTCGGCCGTCTGTTCGCGGTCGATCGGCAGGGTCGTTCCGGCGACCGCCGCGACACCCAGGCTGCATCGGTTGACGCGTTTTCGGCAATCCGCGATCCGCTCGCGGTCACGCTGGAATTTTTCGATGTAGGCCAACCAGTAGTGCGGCGCGATCACGGGCTGGGCCCGCTGAAGATGCGTGTAGGCGGGTAGGATGCAATCGAAATCTTGTTCGCAGCGGGACAGGAAAGCTCGTTGCAAATCCGCGAGCAACGCATCGACGCGATCGAGTGATTGGCGGACCCACAACCGCGTGTCCGTGCTGACTTGGTCGTTACGGCTTCTGGCCGTGTGCAGTTTTCGGCCGACGTCGCCCAAGCGATCGATGAGCGCCTGTTCGATATGCATGTGGATGTCTTCCAACTCGAAGCGGAATTCCATCCGGCCCGCTTGGATTTCCTGGCCGATTTCTACCAAGGTGTCCCGGATCTGATGAAATTCGCCTTCGCTGATCAGTCCGACGGTCGACAGCATTTCGGCGTGCGCGAGGCTGCCGCGAATATCTTGCTCGAACAGACGCGAATCAAAACTGATGCTTTCCGCGTAGGATTCGAGTCGCTTGTCGGTGCCGGCAGCAAAAACGCCGCTGCGGGAAGGGCTTTTCACGGTTTGACTGTTCCCAACGGGGGTAAGGGTAGATAATGTCGGCTCAGCAGTATGACCGGCCCCGCATCGATGACGACCCCGGCGATGCGGCCGCTTTTCGATTTTTGCCTGTCCTTGTCCCCTGACGAATCCCATGCGTTCCCAGCAACACTTCTCGGCCGTTTTGTTCGCCGTCGCGATCCTGGCGACCTCGACCGTTCCGCGCTCGGCCGCCGCGGTGGACATCTTTGCAACCGCCGTGCCGGGTCAACCGTACGGCATCGCCACGATCGAAATTCCCTTGGAAATCCCCGTCGTCGGCGATCCGATGCCGCCGTTGCAGGTCACCGAAGCCGGCGGCCGGGCGTTTTATCCGATCGCCGAAGATACTCGCGTCAAAGTCAGCCAGCGTCCCTCGGAGACCCCGGTCCCGACACAAGGTCGCGGCCGTTTGCTCGGTCGAATCGGAAACCTGATCCGCGAGTTGACCAACGACGGCAAAGAACTGGAACAAACCGTCTCCCGCCGAATCACGTTTCTGTTCACGGGATCTGATCCGTTGGCGATCCGTCTTTCCGATGCCCGCGGCGAGTTCGGCGTTTACGATATCGTGCCGGACGCCGATTCCGCCGAGGCCGCGGCCATGCTTCGTCAATGGTGGTCGGCTTACACGTCCGCCGCGAAACGCCAGATCGATGCGGCGAAGTATCCGCCCTACGTGGAGAGTTATTTGGTCGCGATGTTGGCGGGGCGTTTGAACTTGCCGCTGCCGGACTGGTACTTGCAAATCGACGATTCCACCAAAGACGTGACCGACACGTTGAAGCTGATCGGCGGGGCATCGGACGTCGCGCAAGACGTTTTTCGCCGCGCCGCGGTCGGCGACGCCCGACCGATTCAAGTCGCCACGTTGCCGCTGCCGGCGGCACCCGAGTGGGCACCTGACGCGGATCGTCCCGGCCTGGACAGCGTCGAAACCGCACCGATGGCTGCCCGTGTTCCGCCGGAATGTTTTTACATCCGCTACGGGTCGTTTGCGAACTACATGTGGTTCCGCGACTTGTCGGAGGAATACGGCGGTGACATCTCGCAGATGTTCACCTTGGCCGGCGTCGATCAACAGGGCGCGAAGAAGTTGGAAACGCAATTGCATCTGCAAACCAACGAGCTTTCTCGTATGCTCGGCCCGACCGTCATCGATGACCAAGCCTTGATCGGCCAAGACTTGTTCTTGGGCGACGGAGCGACGATGGGCGTGATGTTCAAACCGACCAATGCGTTTCTCCTGCGTACGTCGCTAAACAATGACCGTTCCAAGCTGGCCAGAAGTGACGACTCGGTGACCCTGGAAAACGTCAACATCGCCGGCAATTCGGTCAGCGTGTTGCGGAGTCCCGACAACCGCATCCGGTCTTTCCTGGCCGAACAGGACGGTTACATCTTGGTCACCAACAGTCACGTCCTCGCCAGGCGTTTTTTCGAAGTCGCCCGGTCCGGTGCGTCGCTGGCCGCCACGCCTTCGTTTCGCTTGGCGCGTCAGTTGATGCCGCTGAGCCGACAGGACACGATCTTTGCTTACTTGTCGCCGCAAATGATGCAAGGTTTGGTGTCCCCGCAAACGTTGATCGAACTGCGTCGCCGGATGCACGCCCAGGCCGACATGGCGTTGGTTCACGTGGCCCGCTTGGCGGCGGCGAGCGAAGGCAATGCGATCCGTTCGATCGACGATTTGATCGAAGCGGGATACCTGCCGCAGGGCTTTTCGCAGCGCAGTGACCAGAGCAGTCTGTTCGAAGTCGGAGATCAACTCGTCGACACTCGGCGCGGTGCACGCGGTACTTTTTTGCCGATCGCCGATGCCGACACGACCAAGGTGACCGCCGAGGAGGCCGCCTGGTATCAACAAATCGCGGACTACTACACCGACCGATTCTCCACGCTGGACCCGATCATGGCCGGCATCGTTCGCCAGTCACTCGAGGACACCGAGGGCGTCGAACGGGTGACCGCGCACGTCGAAATCGCGCCGTGGAGCCCCGACAAGTACGGCGACTTGGCCAAGCAACTCGGGCCACCCACGAACGTGGCGATGCAATTCGCTCCCGATGACATCGTTGCCGCCCAGGCCCACGTCGCCAGTCAAACCCTCGGGCCGCCGACCCACCTGTTCGCCGGCGTCAAAGATTCGATTCCCCCCGATCCGGACGACTTCGACGGCATCATCGCGTCGTATCAATCGCTGAAAAGCCTGCCGGCCTACTTGGGGGCATGGCCGAACCCGGGGACGCTCGACCGACTGCCGCTGGGACTCGGCCGGGGAACCCCGGTCGGCCCGGGCATGAGCCGTCTGATCGGCGGCGTGTTTCGCTACACCGGCGGCGGGTTCAGCGTGCTGTCGTTCTATCCGGATTTGTTGCAGGCGAGTCTGCCGCACTTGGCCGCGATCGAAGTCGATGATCGTGCCCAGGTCCGCGGCCACGTCGGCAACTTGGTCGGCAGTCGATTGCAGGATTGGGTCAACGACCAGCTTTATCAACGGGCCGCCCGAACCAGTCTGACGGGCGCGAACTTCTTGAACCTGTTGTCACGGCAACTGAAGGTTCCGGTGGAGCTGGCTCCGCCGGCCGCCGATCGGATCCTCGGCGGGCGTTTGCAAGACAGTTTGGCCGGCCGGTACGTCCGATCCGACGTCAGCGGAAATTGGGTCAGTTCGACATGGCGCGGTGAAAAGCCGCTGAGCGTTGTGCCGAGCGACTACACCGCGCCGATCCTGAAATGGTTCCGCGGCGCCGACGCCAAGCTGACCCAGTACGCCGACCGCGTCGTCATCGATGCCGTCGTGGACGTGGCCAGGCAGAACTGATCGGGAACCCCGTGACCGCGGTCCCTCGGTGGCGTCCTTTTTGTACCGGCCAAGGTTGAAGCGATGACGCCCAAAAAAGGTGGACGGCCCAAAAAAGGTGACGCGGCCCAAAAAAGGTGACGGGGGTATTTGTTCGGGTTGAGGATGCCCGTCGAGCGGCCCGACCCAATCATTCAGGTCATCGATCGCGATGAACAAGACGCTCGGCGGATTCTTGGCATGACTGGAAACGGCCACCAAACAAATCAGCAGCACAAGAAACTTTCGAGTGAGATTTGTCATGTGGGTTCTCCTTAAGGTTTCGTTGTCATCAAATCATCGACCAACTCGACCAAGGGGTCCGGACGCCCTTTTATCTCGACGTAGCGATGCGGTTTACTGTAATCCCGCTTCCACCGCGTGTGGCCGTCAGAATCGACGACGACTCGGCCTCCCTCGATCACTTTCCAGTACTCTTGTTGCGGTCCGCGGACGGCCAGCAAAACCGTCGCCTGGTCATGAGCCGGCTTGCCGCGATCGATAGAAAACCCATCAAGATACGGACGCAACTCGAAAGCTCGCCTTACAGGATTGCCTTTGCCCATGGAACTTAGCGCCGCGCCACAATGAATCGCCGCACCGATTTCGAATCCCTGCCACAGAATCGGTCCGGGCCACTCGTTGACGACGGTTACCGAAGCCGCCGGATCCAACTTGATGTTCGTTTCCGGCTTTGATGACCGCGGAAACGCGCCGCCCATGATCACGGTCAGCCGAACTTTGGTTCGAATCAACTCTTTGCCGCTCAAATCGCTGATCGAATCCGCGGTCGAGTTCACGAGATCCTCTAGGTTGCTCAACGCGCCGACGCTGCAAATCACAACCGAGTTGTCTGGTCGAGCCGCCAGCGTTTTGCGGTAAACCTGCAACGCGTCAGGTGCCTGGTCGTCCGGTGGCGAGTCATGCGGAAACTCGTCTCGCAGCGCCGGCGTGTAGGGACTCGGACGATTCCATTTTGGTTTCAACTTGGCACCATCCTTGTCCGTGCCGATCGGTACATCGGGCCGCCCGTAAAAGGTGTTGACTGCGTCACACGCGGCTGCCGAAGCGTTCGCGACATCTTTTCGGTTTGTAACAACCGCTAAAATTTTTGCCTCGCCGTTGTCGGCAAGTGCGTTGAGAACGGCCAAAGCGCCTACGTCGTCACAATCACCCGCCATGTCCGTGTCGAAAATGATCGGCACAGGGGATGCGCCGTGGCTCGTTACGGTCGCTACGATGGAGGCAACGATAAACACAGCAGTGCGAAAATTTCTGAAGTACATCTTCTCTTCTCCGAATCAGTCTCGTGGCGAATTACAAACGACCGGCGGCTGGCCGACCAACATACGCTGAGCGGTGATGACGCGAATCCTTGGTGCGCTGTCCATCCGCAAATAGCGATCGCGTCCTCCAGCCATCGGCTCGAAACGGGTGAATCCGTCATCTTCAACGATGACGCGGCCCGGCTCCGATAACCCGAAATAGTCCTCCCGCGGACGCACCGCATACAGGACACTGGTCAGGTCCCAAGTGGGGCGGTCGTGGTTGGGGCCGCTATGCAACAGGTAAGCTTCGCGAACGATATGGTGCGGTCGATACGCAAAATCACGGGCAATGCTCTCGCGAGGATAGGGGGCGGCGATCCCGATAGAAAAGTCGCTCCATACCACTGGAACCTCTTCGGGCCATCTTTGAGCAAAACGTTGCATCGAGGAAATGCCGTTTCGAACATTGGCTTCCAGGAAATGGTCTTTGTCGCCGTCCTTCCTCTTGACGAGGCCAAGGTACTTGCTGTCTCGCCTCTGTGCGTCTCGCGTGACTCCAATGGGTATTTCGGGGCGGCCGTAGAATGTGTTGACCGCATGTTCATCGAGCACATCGCGAACCCCAGCGATTCGTTCTTCATGGGCGATCGTTTCCGGCAATCCTTGCAGCACTCCAACCGCGCGATGCCCAAAAGCGGTCAGCCTCCGCGTGGTCGTCACCGCGCCGGCATGTCGGTCCGGCATCACTTGGACAAGGTTGCTGTCTGGAAATCCTCGGTCGACGATCACGACCGGCAGGCCTGCCGAATCGATCGCATCCAAGTGCGCCGACTCGTGGCCGACAGGACAGACCACAAGTGCCTCGGCCTGCCGAGTTTGCAACTGCCTGGCAATTTCACACTCGCTGGCTGTCTCCTCGCGGCTGTCCGCAATCAACGCGTGGTAACCAGTTTCCGCTGCCGCCGACGTGATCTCACGCGTGAGCGCCGCAGAATAAGGGATTGGCAATGTCAGGAACCATCAGGCCGATCAAACCAGTTCTTTGAGGCCGCCGCGAGCGGGCAATCTGTTGAAGTGTCACTGGCATCGAACCGCCACCAACCTCGCACAAACAAAAAGAACCCACGAAGAACAAACGTTTGTTCTTCGTGGGTTCTAGATTAACCGACGGCAACCGCCTTGCCAACGTGGTGGCCCCGTTATTCCTGTCTCCTTCTCCACGGCCGGTGCGACGTCGTGTTTATTTTTGCCATAGAGGGTGCTGAGGTCACAGACAATGCGTTTGATTGCGTCGATGAGCTCGGACCGACTGATCCTGACGTGACCTTTGTAGATCTGCTTTTCTCTGTGTCCTCGAGCGATCTGTGTGGCGTCACCTGGTCGGCAGCCGTCGATTTGTCGGCATGCTTGCTGGCCAGTTCCGCGAGCAAATACAATGGGCCCGGCCGGTCGCTCCGAGCTTTCGGGCTCCACACGTTTTTCGAACCCCCCAGTCCCAGGTGCATCGGAATGAAATTGAACCCACGAACATTTCTGAGATCGGCCGAGCCTCACGGTTTTGGCTTTCCGCTGTGGTTGGCGGTCACGTGTGTGTTGTTCGGATCGGCAATCGGTGCCGGCGGATTTGGAAACCTGCGAGCCGACGAAACGCACTGGAACCAGTTCCGCGGACCGAATTTCAACGGCACCTCGCCGACCACGGGTCTGCCGCGGACGTTCAGCCAACAAACCAATGTCCGCTGGAGCGCCGAGATGCCCGGGCCGAGTGCGGCGACACCCGTGGTGTTTGGCGATCGCGTGTTCGTTTCGAGTTCCGATGTCGACGGGGACAAGCTGGTCGCGATGTGCCTCGATCGCGCCGACGGGTCGGTCCTTTGGCAGCGGGACGTTGCCGACGGGATTCGCAAAGACACCCGCAGCACGTTCTCCGCCCCGACGCCGGCGACCGATGGCCAATCGGTCTTTTTCTTTTTCGGCAACGGCGATCTGGTCGCCTACGACATGAAAGGCGACAAGCAGTGGGACAAGAATTTGGGTCCCTTTGCATTCGGTTGGACCTTCAGCACCAGTCCGCTGCTTTACGACGGCAAGTTGTACATTCAAGTCTTGCAACGGGACTATCGCAAAGAAGGCGAAGGCATCGATCAACGGATCGTGCCGGGAATCGATTCCTATTTATTGGCGCTCGATCCGAAGACCGGGGATGAGATCTTTCGCCATGTCCGGCCTGCCAAAGCCGTGGAGGAATCGTTGGAAGCGTTTACGTCGCCGGTCCCGATGGTGCATCAGGGACGGGCGGAAATTCTGATCGCCGGTGGTGATTGCATCTCCGGGCATGATCCCGAAACGGGGCGTGAATTTTGGCGGTGGGGGACCTGGAATCCGCAACGGATTCCTCATTGGCGACTCGTGCCGTCGCCGGTCTATGGCGACGGGGTGATCCTGGCGTGCGCGCCGAAGAACGAACCGATCTACGCCGTGCCGGCGGGAAAGAATGGGACGATCCGATACGAGGACTTGTTGTGGATCAGTGAAGACGAACGAGTGCTCAGTTCCGACGTGCCGACTCCGGCGTTTCATGACGGTGACTTTTTTGTGCTCAGCGATGGACGCAAGACGCTGACGAGGGTTCGGCCCCGCACCGGGGAAGTGGTCTGGAGCGTCAAGACGCCGGGGCGTAGCAAATACGAAGCCTCGCCGACCATCGCCGACGGCATGATCTACCTGGTCAATTTTCTGGGCGAGGTCACCGTGGTCGACGCCGCCGATGGCGAAATCATCCTCACCGAGCCGATGGAGCCGATTTCGGAATCCGGAAACCAAGTCCGATCGAGCATCGTCGCCGATTCGGGGCAATTGTTGATTCGCACGAACAGTCGACTGTGGTGCATCGGCGAAACCGATTGATTCGGTATTTCGGGAGTCGGAAGTCTGGCGACATCCGCGACGGTGAATCGAACGGTTAGGGATCGCGTGTTGCTAAGCCGCCGACCACTTTGTCAGCGAACGATCCAGCAATGTGATCGCCGCGTCGATGTGCTGCGTCGTCGTCGTTGCCGGCGGTGGCAGGAAACGGAGTCGGGTCGGGGCGGCGCCGCAAACGAATCCCAGCAGGCCGGTGTCGTACATGACTTCCATCAGCTGCTTGGCTTCGTCGAACGAGCCACCGCCGGGCGTGAAGGCGACCATCATGCCTTCACCGAACGGGCCGCTCAGTTTCCCCGGGTGCTTGACGGCAAGCTCGGCCAACCGATCGGCGAAGTATCGATGACGTGTCATGTTGGCACCGGACGTGCCGAAGCAGCCGGCTTGGTCCAGGGCATCGAGCGTCGCGATGCCGACAGCGATCGACGAGGTCGCACCGGTGAACGTTTGACTGAGAATCGGCCCGGTCGGTTTGAACTCGGGTCGATATAGCGTCGCACAAACTTGCGTGATCTTTCCGATCGTGACGATGTCGGCGAACTCGTCCAGGTCGTAATGCTGAAACGCGAAAGGTCGGGACAGACGTGAAAACGATTGGACTTCGTCAAAGATGACCGGGATGCCGGCGTCGCGAAGCGGTTTGCAGATCTGGCCGAAGAACTCATGACTCCCGCTGTAGTAACCGCCTTCCCCGGCGATCGGTTCGGCCCAAAAAGCGGCGTATCGCCCCGGATGACGCGCGAGCAACCGTTTCAATTCATCGACGGCCCAACGCGTGCTGCGGCGGGGATGCTCATGATCCAGAAAGGGCAAGTAATCGACGTTCAAAGCGAGCGGCAACCCGGCGCGGTAGTTGGGTCGATCCGTGAGCGCGGCCAGGGCCAATGATCGCCCCGCAAAGGCGTTGTCAAAAGCCAAGATTCGATCGGCGGGCGTTTGGTGGTGGAACGCGATTTTGAGGGCGTTTTCGTTGGCCATCGCGCCGCTGGTCGACAACATGCAGTGCGACAAATCCGCGCCGGACTGGCAGGCCGCCGCGATCAGCTTTTCGGCCATCACGACGCTGGCCGGGTTCTGTTGCAGGTTGCCCTGCATGGCGGTGTCCTCGATCGCCGCGTCCAGCGCGGCCTCGGTCGCGATCGATGAACTGTGGCCCAAGCCGTGCACGCCGATGCCGCCGATGAAATCCAGTTTGACGCTGCCGTCGGCCAATTCGACGTAGGGGCCGTTGCCCAGGCCGGAGGACAAATAAGGCCACAGGGTCGGCCCGCCACGAACCGCCGCCGCGCGATCCAGCATCGCTTGGTAGCCGCCCGCCAGCGTCGCCTCGGCGGGGCGAACGTCGGACAACTTTCCGGCGTGATCCGCGACCGCTTCGGCGATCAACCGTTTGGCTTGGGCGATCCGCGGATCGCTGCGAAGCTGATCGGCCACGGTGATCGGGGGATTCGCGACTTTGGACGTGGTGGGTTCGGTCATGTTCGTCGTCATGCGGTTGCTGGTCGTTGAGGAAAGGATTTTAGCCGACCGGTGCGAATTCGTCGCCTTGGCATGACAAACGCGGCGGAGGTCGGCAAGAGGTCGCCGCTGAAGGTGACCCCATTCACGCGATCAGGTTCACGGTCGATGATTGACGCATGACCTGGGTCCTCCTTTCCTTGATCTCCGCCGTGCTGTTGGGGTGTTACGACATCACCAAGAAGATGGCGGCGCGCGGCAATGCCGTGCCGGCGGTCTTGCTGATCAGCACCTCGGAAGGAGCGTTGTTGTGGCTGCCGCTGCTGATTTGGAGTTTCGTGTCGCCGGAAAGCCAGCCGATCGAATTTTTGCGATTGGTGCCACTGACGTTTTCTCAGCACGTCCTGGTGGCGGCAAAGAGTCTGCTGGTGGCCGCGTCTTGGACGTTTTCTCTGTTCGCGTTGAAGCACCTGCCGCTGTCGATCGCCGCGCCGATCCGGTCGACCAGTCCGCTGTGGACGATCCTGATCGCGATCACGTTTCTGGGCGAGCGACCGTCGGTGACGCAATGGATCGGGATCACGGTGGTCTTGATGTCGTTTTGGGCTTTTTCCTCAGTGGGGCGTCGCGAGGGCATTCACTTTGCTCGCAATCGCTGGGTCGCCTGCATGATGTTGGCGACGATCACCGGCGCACTGAGCTCGATTTATGACAAGTATTTGCTACAGACATGCGGCTTGCCCGTGGCGACCTTGCAAGCCTGGTTCACGATCGACCTGGTGCCGGCGATGGTGCCTTGTTTCACATGGTGGTGGCGAAACGAAAGGCACGTTAATCCGATCCGGTGGCGACCGAGCGTGTGGATGATCAGTCCGCTCTTGTTGGCCACAGACCTGGTTTACTTCACCGCCGTGGCCGACCCCGAAGCCTTGATTTCGGTCGTTTCGACGCTTCGCCGTTGCAGCGT
>Ga0102938_10000432_pt1 | contig 30788 bp, 16 predicted proteins | sample SalPonR2_B_D2_MG_FD_84516 | JGI IMG/M metagenome (GOLD analysis project Ga0102938, IMG submission 84516) | Salt pond soil microbial communities from South San Francisco under conditions of wetland restoration - Salt Pond MetaG R2_B_D2_MG | ecosystem: Environmental > Aquatic > Marine >... | reverse complement strand
TTGGGCCGCGATCGAAGAACTCGCGGGCAGTCCCGGTGTGCGAGCGATCGGCGAGACCGGGCTGGATTGTTACTGGGACGACACGCCGTTGGCGGATCAACACGATTACTTCGACCGACACATGACGCTGTGCCGTCAAACCGGACTGCCGATGGTGATCCACATGCGAGAAAGCTGTGACCTGATTCTGGAACAGCTTGACAAACAATCGTCGGTCCCGCCGGGCGTCATGCACTCGTTCACCGGCCACGTCGACCAAGCGAAATCGTGTTTGGATCACGGACTTTTCATCAGCTTCGCCGGCATGTTGACGTTTAAGAAAAGCGACGATCTGCGCGCGGTGGCGAAAATCGTTCCCGAGGACCGGTTGCTGGTCGAAACCGATTCACCTTATCTCAGCCCGGAACCTTTCCGCGGCAAACGTCCCAACGAACCGGCCAGGGTACAGCACACGCTGCGTTGCCTAGCAGACGTCCGCGGCGTGACGCCGGATCACTTGGCGAGTGTCACAACCGCCAATGCGAAACGCCTGTTCCAACTGCGTTAGTGCCCGTCCCCGATAACTCGCGTCCCCGTTCCGTACCGCCAGTTCTTCAGGTAGCTGATCAAGTCGGCCATCTGATCGACCGAAATCGATTGTTCGAAGCCGTCGGGCATCAAGGAAACGCCTGGCATCGAGCGTTCTTCGATCGTGTCGCGATTGATGATGATTCGCTTGCCGCCTTTTTGCAAAAGGGTGATCGTCGATGTCGATTCGTCGACCAACAATCCGTCCAGCAGCCGACCGTCGTCGGTCAACACGATCGTTTGCACGAACGCGGCGTCGATCGCGGCATTCGGATCCAAAATCGCGGTCAACAGATATTCGGGGGTCTTGGAACGAGAATCACTGATGTCAGGCCCGACGTTGGTCCCTTCGCTGTCGATCCGGTGGCACCCCGCACAGTGCTGCGAAAACAGTTTCTTGCCCGCCACGGGATCGCCACTGCCCAACCGAATGCCACGGATGTCCGTCACCGTTTCGTCCAACGCTTCCCGATACTGGTCGAGCACGGCCGAGCGATTCGGGTCCGAGGCGAAGACGTCTCGTGCCCGTCCGCGGAGCGATGTGTCGGAATGTTGCTGCCATCGTTTGGCCAAATCCGGACCGATCATCGACTTTGCGATTCGCCCGGTTTCGATCGCGTCGAGCAGCCAGTCGATCCCGTCGTCCCGCCCCGCCGTCGCCTTAACGAAGGCTTCACCGCCGGCAAAAGAAAACGCCGCAGGATCCTTTTCAAAAGTCGACCGCATCCGAACGGAATCGTTTCGCGCCAAACATCGCAGCAGGGCCGATTCGATCGTCACAGGTTGTTCCGTCATCAATAATCGGTGCAGCGGTGCGGGATCCGCTTCGACGATCCCGCGTCCGGCCAATTCGTCCAACATCTCGATCGCCTCCACTCGCCGGGCGGTTGCGGTGCTTTCGTCGCCGGCGATCCGAGTCATGGTCGCAGCGATCTCGGGACGTCCCAAGGGCTGCCGGAAATCGGCCCATCCGCCGGATCGCATTTCGGGCGACGCTCGGGCACCGTCCCACCACGCCGCGATCCAGGCGATCGTCTCGGCCGACACGTCGTCCTCGGTCGCGAAGATTTGTCGAAGCGTCCCGTGCGGGTCCGAGCGTGCGGAGCGTCGCAACCATTGCCGCAGCAACCGGTCGTCGATCGACCGTCGCGAAGAAGCCTCCAGGCCGATCCGCAGCCCCGTCGCCAAGCAACGCGACTCGATCGCGCCGAGACTCTTTTGCAAGATCGCGTCCTCGGGAAACCGTCGGCTGAACTTGATGAAAGTCTTGACCACCTCGATCATCGCGTCGGGTCGCGATCCGGCGAGTGAGTCCAAAAAGTCGGAACTTCCCAGCACCATCGCCCACTGCGTTGCGACGCCGGCGTCCGTTTCGTCGCTCGCCTGATTCATCGCATCGACGATCCATTGATAACCCTCGGTCGCTCGCACCGCGCTGCCGATCAGCAACGTTCTGATCCGTGGGTCCTGATCCGCCAGGCCGGCCCTGAAATCCGATCGCGTCATGGCATCGATCGCAAACAGCAGGGCCGCGGCGCGGCCGCGGGTGGGCGGGGACTTTGCGTCGTCGCGAAAGATCGTTCGCAACCGGGCGACGGTTCGCGATCGGTCCTCCGCCGCCGGATCGCCGCGAAGACTTTCGTACAGTGTCCGAGACGCGCCGGCACGTCGCCAAGGATCATCGGAAGAAAGACCGTCCCAAACGTCGGCCGTCGGCTGACCGGTTCCGCTTGCCGCGGGCGTTCCGACACGACTGACCTGCCAGATGCGTCCCAAGTCTTCGCCGTACCAGGTGTCTGGGCGATTTTTCAGTTCCACCGGCACCCAATCCGGATGTTCGATCACGGCCCGCGCCATGTCGGTGATGAAAACGGACTGAGCGGGGCCGAGCGTTAGATCCACGGGACGAAACCAGTCGTCACTGGAGGCAACGAATTCGGCTTCGAAAGGTTCCCGGGCGGCAACGAAGCGACCGTCCCGCCGCCACAAGCCTTGTCGCTGCACCAACGAACCGGTCGGCTCGCACACCAGCAACCACTCCGGTGCATCCGCCGGTTCGCCGGCATCGTGCCGTGTCAGGCCGGCCGCCAGCACACCACAGGCGGCGCTGAACTGTCCGGCGTGCAAGTTGCTGGTCGTCCAAGCGTCGGAGATCGGATGGACCGACGATTGATCGGCGGCCAAAGCCACGTCGCCGATGGCGTCCCTCGGCGTCAACCAGGGATCACGGTTGATGCAGTCTGCGTCGAGCATGGCGATCTTGGCAGGATTGCGGTTGCTGCAACCGAGACGACGTCCGAAGTCGTCAATCGTCAAGCCGTACTGACTGTCGCCCGCGATCGCCCTCCACAGGCCGCCTTCGGGATCAAAGCAGAAATCGTGGCGTGTCAGATCGATCGGCTGCTCTTTCGCACCGAAACGCGGATCCACCGCACGGACTTTTCCGCCACGCAGCCCGCCGGCGACGTAAACAAGACCGTCGGGTCCCAACAGCGGATGATTCGCGCGAAGCTGTTCGTTCTCGGTGGCGAAACCTTCGAACAAGACGTTGGTTTCGTCCGCGATTCCGTCCCGGTCGTGATCAATCAGCTCAATGATCTGGCCCGCGACGGTCACAAAGGCTCCGTTCCGATACGGCTGGACCCCGGTGGGGAACATCAATCCGTCGGCAAACAGCGTCGCCCGGTCGAACACGCCGTCGGCGTCGTCGTCGATCAAACGCTTGATGCGACCGGCGGGCGGTTTTCCGTCTCGGGGACCGCTGGGATAATCCGGCATCTCGACCACCCACAACACACCGTCGCGATCCAAGCGAACCGAAACCGGGTCGATCACCAGCGGTTCCGAGGCGACCAAGCGAATCCGGTAACCGTCACGGACGGCCAAGGATCGCTCGGCACGCTGGACCGAATGATCCTCGTCGGGGGACGCCAAGATATCGGCCGCCGTCGACACCGTCGGCGGCATCGATAAACAAAGGGTCAACCAGAATGCCGCCTTGGGGCTGTTCCACCGGACACGCCGTCGAGTCTTCGGACAAAAAACCATCGTCTGCACCGTGTTCAGTTTTGACCAGCGGTCGCCTGCTTGCTGGGAAAGACCGCGAAACAGATCGCGACCATCACCACGGCGATCGCGATCGGCGGCGGGGCGACGACAAAGAAGCAGACGCCCACCGCAGCCAACCAAAATACCGGATTTGTCAACCAAGCGGACATGCGGCGGCGATAAGGCCAAGCGAACACCAGAGCCGCCGCCGTGACGAACAAGACCAAAACGTTCCTCAAGATCCATCGCAGGTCCGAATCGCGAGCCGTCGCCGCGGCCACTTCGCGACGAAGCAACACCGGATCGAATCCGGTCGGGTCCGCCGAAATCGGATCGGCGGGCGAAACGACCTGAACAAGCCCGAAACCCGGCAAGGCTTCGGTCGACATTTGCCGTGTCTTGATGTCCTCCGTCGTCAGACCGACGCGGGTCAACAGCGTCTGGAGTTGCCGATCAAGCAGCGTCCATTTCTCGCGATTTTCTGTCGACAAAACGATCGCGCCGGCCATCGCCGCGGCACGAATCTCGGCATACTCTCGCGCCCAATCGGACATCCAACTGGCCATCTCGGCGGCCGGCCGTTCGGCGATCAACTCTCCCGTTGCTTCCAGGGTCGTCAAGATTCTCTCGGCCAGCTCGAGACGACGCTCGCCGGCCGTCGCGGAGGATCGGGACGTCCGATTGGCCAACGAGATGCTCAACCAAGTCGGCGGCGGTGCTTCCGCGGACGTCGCCCGGCCGGATCGTCGGACTGATGGGATCAGTGTCGTGACTTGGTCGGCCGACAACGTCAAACTGCTGGTCGGGTATTGCACCAGCAGTTCAACCAACTGCGGCAAACGACTGTACGCCAAGTCGATGCTGATTCGTCCTCCCGTGGTCGACGTGGCGGGCGTCAGGCTCCAAGTCGCCGGACGACCGGCTGCGCCGGCGCGAACAAACGTGGCGCCCTCGGGAAGGTTCACTTCCAACGTTCGCCCCGACCCCGGCACCACCAAGTACTTGGTCGACATCAAAGTCGCTTCGGTGCGAACGAAGGCACGGGCGTCGCGGGCCAACACTTTCAGCGGCGACCCACTCGGTGGCGCCGAGACCAGATCGATCGACCAATTCTTGTTCCGAACCTGCATCAAATGTTCGTCGCCGTCATCGTTGAGCGTCTCGACGCCCGACGATCTCCATCGCACCGTGTCGTTTCCGATTCGCGTCGGCACCGACAACTTTTCGATTCGCTTTCCCGTCGCCGGGAAACGGATTTTGGGGACGGCCACCGGCCCGCGGTCGGCCGTGATCAAGCGTCCCGTGACGGAGTAAACCCGGACACCCGGATCCGATTCCGTTTCCCGCGTCGCCGGCTTACGGATCCGCAACCACTGAGAAGCCGCATCGGGGGAAGGCTGCTGCAACCACGTCGACGCGCCGGCGACGGACAAGTCGGCTGACCAAGACGTGGGAACGGCGAGGTCGAAGTATTCCGGCGGCTCGCCGGCAAATTCGACACGGAAACGGAACTGCCATCGTCCGTCGACCCGAGTGATCTCCGTCAGCAAATCGCAATCCGGGCTGTCGCCGGTCAGCTGCGTCCCGAGGGGTTTCCGCGTAAACTCCGGTGCTTGCGTTTGTTCACTTTCTTTCCATGCGGCGACCTGAATCCAACCGCGGTCGGTCAATTCGCTGGAACCGAAACCGCTCCACCGAAACGCGCGCGGGGTTTGATTCCGAATCGCGTCGAAATCATGTGGGCGAAGGTGAACTCTCGGATCTCGGGTCAACACCATCGAGCGAGAGTTCTCCACCAACCGCTCGCGACCGCCCAGTTGTTCGGACCGCCCCGGCCACAGCGTCACCCGCGGCCATGCAAACGATTCGCCCGGCGAGATCACCTTGACGGCCGTTAAGGAGACGCGTGTCAACCGACGCCCGAGTGCCAAGGGGTCGGGCCGATCTTCACCCGAGTCGTCCGAGAGCGTTGCGGAAGGTTCGACTTGAAGGACTCGTTTCAAGTCGACCAGATAGACCGCGGCGTCGTCCGGACGCCGCAACAGCGACGCCTCGGCGAAGCGATCACCGACCGTCATCACGCGGGGCAGGAAACCGTCGGGCATTTCCAAAGTGATTTCGGCGATGGAATCGAATCGCGAAACGTCCAACACCGCCTCGTAACGCAATTGCAGTTCGATGCCGGCCCGCGATCGTCGACGACGATCATTGCCGGTCGAACCGGCCACGGACGCCGGTCCCACGATTTCTGTCGTGCCCAAATGCAGATGCTGCACCTGATCGCGAACCAGCGGCGACGTCATCGATGTGACCAGAGTCAACCGCGGGATCGCCGTCAAGAATTGCCGCACGACTTCGGCTTGACTACGAAACCCACGCCACGAAGCGAAGAATTGGTCGGGCGTGACCACCGACTCGGACGAACCGCTCGTGACGTCATCGTCACCGCTGAATCGCACGTCGACACCTCCGGTCGATCCGATCGCGACCTGCACCGGTTGCGAAGACAAGCCGCCGGCCGAGAAAAAACGCGGCAGATCGATACTCGTCGACGACAAACCCGGCCCGACCTGCGCGGCGGCCTGCGCGCCGTCGACATCGACGACCGGCTGTTCCAGACACGCTTGACAAACGACCGTCGTCAAGCGGATCGGTTCCTCCGATGCAATCACCCGTTCGAATTGAACCAACGTTCGGTTGCCGAACATCGGAACGACGTCGATGATTCGCCAGTGAGGCGTGATCAAGGTCGGAACGGCTTGGTCGAGAAAGACTTGCACCAGATCGCCGACTTGATTTTTTCCGAGGGGCGAAAGTTCGCAGTCGATCACCGTTTGTGCCGGTCCGGCTTGAACGTAGTACCGCCGGAGCAGTTGTTCACTCCGCGGCGGCGGCGTGACTTCCTGCTGACGATACGTCAACTCCAGACTCGGGATCGGCCCCAAGGCGACCGAACGCAAATTTCCGTTCAAATCTCGAACCGCCCGGCCGACGTGCTCGCGCAATTCGATCGGACCGAGCCCCCGGTCGCTGGTGACGCTCAACGACGCCGGAGCGATTCGCGGGATCGCTAAACGCAGTGTCACCTCCGAATCGTCGGCCTCGATCTCCGGCACCATCGTGACCCGCAGCCGCACCGCATCGGATTCCGGAATCGTCACCATCGTCCCCACCTCGCCCGACAGACCCGCGTCGTTGCGTTGCGGGGGAAGCACGCCGCCGTCGACCGGGTTTTCGGATGTTTCGCGAAGTCTGGTTTCGGCAGCCGCGAATCGCACCACCCGATCGCTGTCGGTTCGGATCAATTCGATTCGTTGTATTTTGGCGGCATCGATCGGCAAGCGGACTCGACTGGTCGGCTGATCGAACAGCAAATCAAAGTCGGCATCGACCGTCATCAAGGGCAGCGACGAATCCGAATCGGCGGCTTCGGGATCGACCGCACCGAGATCCACGGAGTAGCGAGCCGAACGGAACAGCGGCATCGCGGCCGACCGGGTTTCCGCCGACAGCGTCCATTGCTCCAGGGTGCTCCTGGGGACGTAGCAGTGTTCGCCGATCGCGTTGCCGTCCTCGTCGATCGGGATCAACACGTCGACGACTTCGCCGGGATCGGAGGCGGAAACCGCCGCCGATGGTGTGATCGCGGCCGGCGCCGTCCGGCCGCCCGGCGTCTGAGCTTGGCCACGAATCTGACTGAAACCGCCCAGCACCAGCGCGGGGATGACGACCGTCGCCAACTTCGCGGCAACCGAGAAAGACCCCGACGCTTCATCGCTGTCGATTCCGCCCCGGCTCGGTTCCTGTTGCGAAACGATCCGCCGGAGTGAAGTGTGCAGCAACGCCGCTGAAATCCAAGGCAGCAAGATCCACCCGACCAAAGGCAGCGAAAAATGCGGCCACAAAAACGCCACGATCGAAACCAAAACCGCCGCGGCGAGCGTCAACGGCAGGCTGATCCGCGCCACCCCCCAGCCGACCGCGAAAGACAAGCATGCGAAACAACACCCCACGGCGAACAACAAATCACGACGCAACAATGTCACCGACGCGGAAGGCTGGACCGGGATACCACGGGGTGCACCGGAGCCGGCATCCGAGGAGCGTCCTTTTCGCAACACATCGCTCAGCAGCATCGTCTCCGGCGAAGCTTCCAACCGGTACGCCGAGCGCCAAACGACGCCGCGGGGTTGGATCGACGGGATGTAACAATCCCGTGATGCCCAATTGCCCAAGCGTTGGCGAACGAAGGTCAAACGGATGTCTTCGCGACGACCGGAACCGGTTGACAAGCGGATCGGGTTCTGATCCATCGTCGACGTGTCGATCGGACGTCCGCGACGATTCAGCGAAGCCAATCGTAGATTCAGCGGCACGTCGATCACGATGTCTTGGTCGGAACTGACCGAAAGGTCGACGCGGATCACGTCGCTACCGCGGGCCGATGCGATCACCAGGACGTCTTGCGACCACACGTTGGTTTCGCCTCGGGGCAACCGGCCCAGCGACACATCGATCGTCGGAGCGTCGACCGGGTCGTAACGAAAACGTGTCATGAATCGATGCGATCCGACCGACGGGGCGACCGTCTCGGATCCGTCAAGCGTCAGCGGAAACGGAACCGCGTCCAGAACACCCTGGGAAGCGCTCACTTGAAGCTGTGAACCCGAAACCAGCACCGCCTCTTGGCGTTTCGCACCGGGAACCGACGGCAAGGCGATCGTTCGGACGCGTCGCTCGATGGGATACCGTCGCACGCCCACCAGGCGGGCTCGTTCACCGACCGCAGAGGCTCGCAGGTCTTGCTCGAAATCCGCGTCGAGCTGGAAACTGACCGACAGGCGTCGGCCCTCAAGCGTCTCGGTCAATTGCGACGGCGACAGCATCACATCGGGCTGCGACGGCGACACCCGTAACGTCCAGTCGTATTCGGGCAGGTCACTGCCGGCGTCGACCAGCACTTGGAATTTCGTCCGCGACAGGTTGGCGGTCGTCGAGATTTCGATCGTCTCGATCACATCGCGATCGACCTGCGTCAACGACATCGACAAGTCGGCGTCGTACTCGATCGTCGGAACCGCCAATTCCAGTGGCGGGACTTCCGCCAAGTCGTTGTGAAAGAACAGGCTGTCGGCGGCCAGGTCACCCAGGAACGCTTGTCGATTCAGCGGCAATCGCTTGAAGGCGGCCGGATCGCTTTGCATCGCCGACAAGTCATTCCAGTCGATCGACGGGGGCGGATCGACCAGGCAGGCCAAGTCGGTCGGCAAGCCTTCGATTTCGGCCAACCCTGTTTTCGTTACCGCCAAAGAATCTTGACCGAACCGAGCCGGGGCGCGGGCCGCGATGTCCAGCAACAGCACCTGCCGCCCGGCGTCACTCGGGATCAAATCGTCTGGTTCCGGCCAAACGGTCAAACCGAGACTGTTGCGAGACAACGCGGCCGTCTCCAGCACTCGTGCCGAAGTCGGGAACGTGATCGCGTCGATCGTCCAACCGGGTTGCAAAGTCAATCGGATAGGCGCCAGCTCGTCGTCGGCGACGGGAATCTCCATCCGCATCTCGGCACGATGATCGGCTTCCCCCAAACGCAGTCGCAGCGAGCGTCGAACGCCGGCGATGGACGAACGAGGCGCCAAGCGGGCGACCAATTCATCGTCGGCGTTGATCGACGGGCCTTCCCATTGCCAGATCGACAAGTCTTCCGCAGCTTGACTTTGCGACATCTTCCAGCCGGGCGGGAAGTCCGTTCGATGAAGGGCCAAGGAACGTTCGGCACGAAGCTGGATCTGTTGCGAAGGGATCGCGTTGACGACTTGTGGTGAATCCCAAATCGGATACGGCAGTACCCCTCGGGCCGCCAATTTCTCGGACTCGCTTTTCGCATCGACCGGATGCAAAACGTCAGCGGGAACGCGGCCTCGAATTTCTAGCATCACCGTCAACGGGCGCTGCGATTCCTCGGCGACCTCCCTGAATCTCCGCAGCGGATCCACGTCGATTCGCAGGCGGGCCTTTCCGTCATCGTCACGCCGCAACGTGAACGGCAAGGACAACGCGTCGGCGTCGACGGATTCGACTAAACCGAACGGGATGATCAATGGCGGAAACCGAAACGATCGCGGCGTCTCCAGCGTCAAACGATGCGTCCATGTCATGCCCCCGGATTCCCAACCGAATTGCGTCCGCGATCGGCGAATCACCAGTGGTGTCGCTTCGTCCGCCGGCAGCGTCGATCGAAACGTCAAACGCACGCGAGGGTGGCCGCCCGCATCGACGGCAAACAAACGCCCCGACGATGCTTCGCCGGACCTCCCTGCCGATTCGATCCGCCGAACCACTCCGTCGTCGGTTTCCAAGGTGACATCGCGGGGCGTTTCGATCTCCAACAAGGCGGTCGTCGCCGACGGAATCAACAAATCGAACTCGACGGTGTCGCCACGCCGTCGTCCCTTACAGGTCCAAGCAAAGTCGATCGAATGAGCTGCGTCCTCGATGCCCGTTGCCGCGAACCGGCCGAGCAGAACGCCCCCGGGGCCGTGCAACAAACGCGAAGCGTCCGCCTGCGATCCGCCGCTGACCACCGCGTCCGGATCGATCGCCAAATTGGTCCGGCCCAGCGGAAAGACTCCCGACGAGACCAGGGCCCCGTCGACCAGCAGCGTGCTGCGGTCGCTGACCAGAAAATCATCCTCGAAACGGATCCGGTAAACCGCGTTTCGGATGAGGCCTTGATCACCGAGCATCGATTCGGATTGCTGAAACAGCTCCCGGATCCGCTGGTAACGCACCGGTTCGAAATCGTTCGGGATCAGGCGATACTGCGACGGGAAAACGCCAACGGTTCGCAGTCGTTGCCCCGCCGGTGACTGGGGAGGCAACGTTTGGATTTTCAGCGGCGGGGCCTGCGCGCCGGCGGGACGAACGAGGACCAACAGGCCCAGCAAACACCAAGCCGACGTCGCGATCCGAAACGAAACGGGCCGTTCGCCGGCGGGGACGTGATTCCGAGTCATCGCCTCGGCCGTCTGGAGGGATCGTCGTCGACCGGTTCGGAATCGCCCGCGTCTCGGCCACCGGTTTCAAGACGGCCGCGTTCGCGGACGCCGCCGGGGAATTCGCCCGGATTCGAATCTTCGTCCTGCGTCGCAAGGATCGATTGAGTGGACTCCAAACCGGAATCACCGGCCCGAGAGGCGATCGACGGGCTGGGGCCTCGTTCGGAAAGTCGTTCCCCGCTTCGCCGCGGGGAAATGCCGATCGGGTCGTCGACGTCCGTGGGATCGCGTCGGCGATCGCCGCGACTGTGATCGCTCTGTTCCTGTTGAGCTTGATTCGCCGCGAGAGACTCCACGGGCCGAAGCGTCGTGGCCGGCCGGGGCGTGGCGGCGGGGCGAGGCGCGACGCCGGCTTGCGGGCCGCGCTGACCCGCTGCCGAATCCACTCCCCGCAAGTCATGGGTCGATCCGGTCGTCCGTCGGGGCGACGAACCACGCGACGTCAGGACCCGCGATGCCCGTCGTTCGGTCATCAGCGATCGAACCGCGACCATGACAACTACCAACGTCAACGACACGATCAACCATTGGCCGGCGAGGACCGCCGCGTCGGGAGCGACCAACAACAAACCCGCCAACAGGATCGCGGCCAGCACGCCCAACACCGGATGCCGCGAGCGAGGAAAACGGGTCAACACCGCCGTCGCCCCCAAGACCATCGAACCGATCAACAGCCACATCCAGACCCGGCTGACGGCCAGCACCGCAAAGGCGGGAACACTGGTTCCCACGTACAGATACTGATTGCCGACCTCGGGTCTTTCCAGCCCCGTCGCTCCGACCCAAGTCGCCAAAGATTGATTCGATTCGGTCGGCTGACGTGTCAATCGCCAACGATCAAACTGCCAACTCATCGCGCGTCCGATCGTGGGTGAGGCCCATACCAAATGCTGATCGCGGGGCGTGATGACCTGCCAGTAGATCCGCTCGACGCCCATCGTGATTCGTGTCAACGGACGAACGGTCCCGAACATCCCGGCGTCGGGCACGTCGACCCACAATTTCACTTCGACGGAGTGGTTCGGCGTCAACGGTGACAGGCTGACCTCCATCACGTCGCCCCGACGCCGGGGCTCGACCGGTTCGCCGTCGACGACCGCGGTGGCCGATAACGATTCGATGCCGGCGGGCAATCTCAGCTGAAACGAATCGCCGCCTTCGACCACCGCAAAAATCTGCTCGTGACGAACGGAACGTCCGATGAAGGTTCGGATCAAAGCGCGTCGGACCAGCGTGCCGCTCAAGCGTTGGGCTTTCGTCCGCAACTGCAGACGCAGCGGCTCGCGTGGCGGGCTGTCGAATTCCAGCTGCGATTTGCCGGCTTGATCCACCGAAACGAGGTCGGTCGTTTGATCGCCCAGCAACAAGATTCGCCGCGCGTCGCGCAAGCGGACTTCACTGGTATCGGGACGAGGCAGCGGCACGATCTGAATGTCGGCATCATCGCCCGGCGACGATTCGGCGGCTCGACCCGGTCGGTCCGCCCGAGCGTCCCGCGTGGCCGATCCGGCCGTTTCGCGAATCGTCTGGCTGTACCGCCAACGGATCGACCGCGACCCGGCGTTCAGTTGATCCGAGACGAGTTCGTAGCGGTCACCGCCCAGGGGACGCAAAATTGCCGCCATCCCGTCGACCGAAACCGACCAGTCCGAAACCTCCAGTTCGGCGGCATCCCCGAGATCGTCCGGGACCATCTCCGCAACCAAATCCTCGCCACCGTCCGGATCGGCGCCGAGGCCCGGGTCGACGCCGGTGGGAGACGCAGTGGCCGAGCCCACTGAACTGCCACGTCGGGTCCGCGCCAGGATGCGAATCGGCAAGCGGCCCTCCAAGTCGTATTGGCTCGTCACGGTCCAATCGATCGTGACTTGCAATTCGTTTCCGTCGAGTTCGACCTTGGCGTCGCTGACAAAGGTGACGCGCTGGGGCTGTTTGATGATCGCGCCGACCAGTCGCGTCGGCTCTCCGGTCGGCAGGATCACGTACTGGCTTTGCAAAGGCCCGCCGAACGAATCGCTCGACGATCCCGACAAAGCGGTGCCGCCCGGGGCGGCACCGCGGATCGATCCGCCCCGCGTCCCACCGGACAAGCGATCCAGGCCGACCGAGTTTTCCAAATCCACGACCAACACGTTACGACCGTCGCCGACGATACGAACCGTTGCATCGGAGATCAACGTGCTGTCGTCGAATTCGACGACCCGCGGAACTTGCACATCAATGGCCGCTTGACCGGCAACAAGATCGTGTTCGGCCAAGATTTGGAAAGCGGCAGGTCCGCCGTCACCGAACTGGCCGACTTCGATCTCCCGCACGCTCCCTTCTCGGAACGATTCCAGGGCGACGCCGGTTTCCAAGTCCGTGATCGCGCGGACGGACCAACCGTTCAAGTCGACCTTCAAACCACGCCCGTCGATCAGTTGACCCCGTGGCCGGACGGTCATCACGGCGCTCAACGCCGAATCGTGCAACGACAACTCGATTTCGCTGCTCAATCGCAACTGTCGCTGCTTGGCCGCCAACCAAACGGGCAACGTCATCGTGCCTCGGTCGAAATCGAAAAAGTAAGTCCGCTCCGACGACGCTTCGTCGCCGTTTCGCCCGATCACGCTTTGGACCCAAGGTCGGCTGAGCCAACGCAGACGATAGTCCTCGCCACAACGCACACGAAGTTCGCCACGCTGGCCGATCGCGTCGACCAGTTGAGGGATTTTCAGCATCAACGGGTTCTGGTCATCGGCCGCCAAGTTTTGGACCTGCAGACTGACCGTCACGTCCATGCTGGTCAGACGCTCTCCCTCGGGGATCGTAACCTGGACGCGCCGCTGGGCCGAACCGTCTTTCGCCCGGGCGTCACCCTGCGCCGCTTCGTCGTTCGATTTTTCTGATCCCCGCGGATCGCCGTCGAACACGTTCTCGTCGGGAAAAGTGACGTCGACCGATTCCAACCGCGGGTTCGTCGTCGGCGTGTCACGCAGCACCGTTCCGGGGGGCAAGTCGATGGCAAAAGACGACAAATTCCCGCGGAGGTTCCGCACCGTCAGCACGGTCGTCATTGTCGGCGGGTCTTGAGGTGAATCCCAAGTCATGTCCACCGCGGCTTGGGCGTCCAAAAACATTTCCGTCGCCGGCCCGCGGGTTTCCGCCGCCCATTCCAGCGTGAAAGCTCCGCCCGCGCTCTCGACGCCCAGCAGCGTCAACGGTCGCTCCGCTGATTCGGAAACCGGCGTTTGGCTGATGACTTCGTCGCCCCGGCCGATGACTTGGGCCGACAAATCGGTTCCCGGGACGTCCAAGGCGACCGTCGAGGAGACGTCAGGGAGATCAAAGTCGACTCGGCTTTTGCCGCCTTCATGAGAAACCAGGGCGACCATGGGAATCTCGACCTTCAATCGGGCCGGTCGCGTCGTCCGGGACCATAGGACGAAACCGGAGCCGTCGGGCGCCGTGGACACGCGGTGAAGATTCTCGCCACCGGAGAATTCACCCGTGTCTTCGTTGTCGGTGTCTTCTTCTCCCGTTTCTTCTTCGTCTTCTTCGTCGGCGGGATCGCCTGGGTCGGGTTCGTCGGCCTCCTGCTCGGTGACCGCGGCTTCGTCCTCACTATTGCCGTCGTCCTGGTCGGCATCCGGCGGCTCCTTTGGCTTGGCGGCAGGTTCCCGCCCGCCTGTTTCTTGACCAGGCGGTCGCTGCCGCGCGGCATCGCTTCCCAGACGCTGCTTTGCGATCTTAATCTCGTCGACGGGATGAAAGTTTTTCATCCTCAGCGGCGTGCTGACCCAACGACCTTCGGTCGAATCCACGTCGACCAGAATCGTGACCCGGAAAGTCGCTTTGTGGTCCGCGGCGGCCCCGCGCACGCTGAGCGAAAAATTGCTGTGGACCCCCGAGGCGGTGCCCTGGCCGTCCTGCAACCGGAGGATCCGTTCGTAATCCTCCCAGGTCATCCCCGGGCGAACGATCGGATCACCGGCCTCATTTTGGAACACGAACGCTTCGACGGACAATCCCGCCGATCCGTCTCGCTGGTCCGTTCCGTCTCGCAACAGTCCGTTTTGTCGCATCGCGTCGAACGGCGGCGGCGTTCCGGGACGCTGTGCCGGCAGCGGCGAAGAACTCGCCCCCGCCAACACGCCGAAGACGAGAAACAGCCAGACACGACGCCACGCAAAACCGGAGAACGCAGCGACGATCTTTCGGCGACCGCCATCAGCGATCGCCGCGACGCCGAATCGATGCGGCTGGGGCGATTGATTTGTCATCGGGCAAGGGCGGCCACGCCGATCCGGACGACTGCCGTCGTGCAGAAGAATAAGCGTTCAGAAGAAAAGGCTCACGAGAGTCAACGCAACAAGAAACCCTAGTTTACGCAAACATCAAGCTCGCGACAGGATTGCCCTTGGGTCATTACGCATCGCGGACGATCTGGGTCGCTAAAGTCGACAAAATCGTCACGTTGCCACCCCCGTCGTCGCCGCGGCCTCCCCCCCTCCCGGGTTCAGGGAGTCAAGGGCAATGGCGATTCCTGAAGCCGGTGCCAGAGATCAATCATCGCGGATTCGTCGACGTCTTTGACGTCCCGCTGCATGCAGATCCAGGGACGCGCCTTTCGAATGACGCCTTTTTCCAAAAAATCCCCGAACAATCGCAACTGAATCGCTCGGTCGTCGGACAGATCCAGCGTAAACGGATAATCGCGACGGCCCAACAGAACCGACACGGCCGCGGTCTCGCCGATCACGGCGGTCAGGCATGAGGCGCCGCCGGAATCCGAAGGCTGCGTGGCGCGATACCATTCGAATTCACTTCTCGGCGTCCAAACCCGAAATCCGTCACCCTCGGCGACCAAGTCGATCGTCGGATGACTGTCCAGCAAACTCGTGTGGATCGACAGCGTCAGCTCCAAAACCAACCTTTTCGCCGACGATTCGATGGGACGAAACACCAAATCCAGGCTGTAACTCCCCTGAGCCTGCGAGTAATGAACGTGCCAAGTGTCGCCTCGGACGAAACTTTCCGTCGCCTCCGGCAAAGCATCCCGGCCGACCGGATGCAGACCGGCCAGGGGCACACCGCGGTCGCGAGCCTGGAGCGTGATCCCCGATTCGCCGCCCTTCGCGTCGACGTTCCACAGGCCGTCAGCCGTTTCCCACTGTGCGGTGCCGGTTTCAAGAATCTTCCACATCCGTCTGCTCCGGTTGCTGCACAAGGACGACTTCGGGCCGCTGGGCGATTTCGGGCCGCTGGGCGACTTGGTGATGGTCGGACGAACTTCAGGTCTATTTGGCGTATTCGGCGCCGAAGAATTCCTTGCTGTCGGTCACGTCGGGTTTGATCGTGCGACTGCCTTCCTTCCAGTTCGCCGGGCAGACTTCGCCGTTTTTCTCGAAGTACTGCAGCGCTTGAACCATTCGCATCGCTTCGTCGACGCTGCGGCCGAGCGGCAGATCGTTGACGACTTGGTGCCGCACGACGCCTTCTTTGTCGATCAAAAACAGCCCACGCAAGGCGACGCCGCCGTCGAGCAAGACGTCGTAATCACGCGAGATTTGCTTGTTCAAATCGGCGATCAGCGGATATTCGGTCTTGCCGATCCCGCCCTGATCGCGGGGAGTGTTCGTCCAGGCCAAGTGCGTGAAATGACTGTCGATCGAAACGCCCAAGATCTGGACGTCGAGGTCGCTGAAGTTCTTCGCCGCCTCGCTGAACGCGATGATTTCGGTCGGACAAACGAAGGTAAAGTCCAGCGGCCAAAAGAACAGCAAAACGTACTTGCCACGATAATCGCTAAGCGAAATCTCTTTGAATTGCCCGTCGGGCATCACGGCTTGGGCTTTGAAATCGGGGGCTTCTTGGGTGACGAGCACGGCCATGGTGGATCACTGGTGGTTCGGGAGTGATGGAAAACGGCGGAAAGCCGCGTGGTTTCTGGTGACAGCCGTCGCGACGGATCGTTCGGCTTCGCGACGAGGACAACACTATGAAACCGGTCGCCTTTCTGGACAAGCGGGAGTGACCAGCGGTCGCCCCGATGCCACCAAGGGACGTGCCCTTTGCGACCCATCCGCCTCTCTTCCCCCCCTTGGCGTGACGGTCCCTCCGCTGACGGCCCCTCCGCTGACGGTCGTGTCCGGCAGGACGACCCTTTCGACCGGTCGATGATCGGTCGCTCCGCCGTGCTTTTTCGGCAGCAGGACCTCCAAAAACGCCCGGAAAGGACCCGATTTTCCCTTTAAACCCCGCTCCGAGAAAACCGAGGGCGTTTTTTCACAACAGAGGTTGTCAAAATTGCATTTAATCGGAAAGATGAAGTAGACCGTTCGCGTTTCCACCGGCTTTCGAAGCTCATGTCCAAACCGATTTCCACTCTCACGCCCGCCTCGCCGAATCTTGCCGGATCGGTATCGGCTGCCACCGCCAACCTGACGGGTTCGCGACCCGGAGGTGCGGTGAACCCGCAGCCGATCCGCGTCGTCGACCGCGAGCTGTTGTTGGCGATGCGTGGCGGCGGGATCATGGGTATCGGCGATCTGACGACCCTACTCGGGGTGACGGCGACGGCGATTCGTCAGCGGGTCGACCGATTGTTGGCCGCCGGGTTGATCGAACGACACAAGGAAGTCGCCGGCCGCGGCCGCCCGACTTATCGGTACACGCTGAGCATCGCCGGGCATCAATCGGTCGGGGCGAACCCGGGCGAATTGGCCGACGCGATGTGGCGGGAAATTTTGGCGATCGAAGACGATCAGATCCGCGAGCAGGTGGTTTCCGCCGTGGCGTCCAGGCTGGGCCGTCAGTACGCCGGCAAGCTGGCCGCTTTCGGTCAAGACGACCTGCAATCGCTCAGCGAACTGACGTTTGCCGAGCGGATGAAACGTTTGGCGGTGGTGCTTTCCGGTGAAGAGATCGACAGCGATGTACGGTTCGCCGGGGAAAGCCAATTGCCGGTACTGGACATCGCTTCGTGTCCTTACCCTTCGCTGTCGGAAGCTTCGGAGGACCGGGCGATGTGTCGTCTGGAAGAAAAAATGCTCTCCGAAGCTCTCGGCCAACCGGTCGCGCTGAGCAGTTGCCGACTGGACGGCGATGACTGTTGTCAGTTCAAGGCCGCCGACAAAAACCGATCCAATCGTTAATTTAAATTCTTCACCTCGAACTCCTAAACCGACCGAGCTCCATGACACACGTTTTGAAAATCGAAGATCTGCACGTCAGCGTCGGCGAAAAGCCGATCCTTCGTGGCGTGAACCTGACCATCCGGCACGGCGAGACGCATGCTTTGATGGGGCCCAACGGTAGCGGCAAGAGCACGCTCGGTTTGGCGATCATGGGACATCCCGGTTACGCGATCACCGGCGGCAGCATTCACTTGGACGATCAAGACGTGCTGGAAATGGAAGTCAACGAGCGGGCTCGGGCCGGCATCTTCATGGCTTTTCAGCGACCGATGGCGATCCCCGGCGTCAAGATGGCCGACTTCCTCCGCCACGCGACGACCAACGTCCGCAACCCGGAACGAAAGGAAGGCGAAGAACTGATTCCGATGCGAGAGTTCCGGAAAGAACTCAAGCAACGCATGGCCGACCTGCGGATGGATCCCGAATTCGCTCGCCGTTACGTCAACGACGGATTCTCGGGTGGCGAGATGAAGCGGGCCGAGATTTTGCAGTTGGCCATGTTGCAGCCCAAGTTCGCGATTCTGGATGAAACCGACAGCGGTTTGGACGCCGACGCGGTGCGACTGGCCAGCGAATCGATCGCCGACATCGGTCGCGAGAAAATGGGCCTGCTGATCATCACCCACCACGACAAGTTGCTCGTTCACAACCCGCCGCAATTCACCCACGTGATGCTGGGCGGCCGACTGGTCGAAACCGGCGGCAAGGAACTCGCCGAGGAACTGCACGAGCAGGGCTACGATCGGATTCGAAAAACCTATCCCGATGCCGACGCGGTCAACCAAGAAATGCTGGCCGAAGAAGCCGCGGTTTGAACGCGGAGGCCCGAGAGCGGGCGGGACCGACCGCTGAGTCAAAAAATCAGCTTCGGCCCTCACGCAACCCACCCCAGCCCCGAAACCTTTTCCTTTCAGCCCTCAGCCCAAAAGGCTTTTGACCATGGCCATCGACGTCACCGAAAACGACCAAATCGGCGAAATCAATAAGTTCAACTTCCGCACCGAAACCACGGGCATCTTCAAAGCGAAGAAGGGATTGAACGAAGAAGTCGTCCATCAAATCAGCGACATCAAGAACGAACCGGACTGGATGCGAAAGTTCCGTCTGGATTCGCTGAAAGAATTCGAGAATCGACCGATGCCCAAATGGGGCGGAGCGATCGACATCGATTTCCAGGACATCTTTTATTACCTCAAGCCGACCGACCACCAAGGCAAAACTTGGGACGACGTGCCTGCGGAAATCAAAGACACGTTTGAAAAGCTCGGCATCCCCGAAGCCGAACGAAAGTTCTTGGCCGGCGTCAAGGCTCAGTTCGAAAGCGAAGTCGTCTACGGATCGTTGCAACAAGATCTGCACGACCAAGGCGTGATCTTTACCGACACCGACAGCGCCCTCCGCGAGCACCCGGATCTGTTGAAAAAATATTTCGGCAAGGTCATTCCGCCGACGGACAACAAGTTTGCGGCGCTCAACAGCGCCGTTTGGTCGGGCGGTTCGTTCATCTACGTCCCCAAAGGTGTCCACATCGATTTCCCGTTGCAGGCGTACTTCCGCATCAACGAAGAAAACATGGGACAGTTCGAACGTACGCTGATCATCGTCGACGAAGGGGCCAGCGTTCACTACGTCGAAGGCTGCACCGCGCCGATGTACACCAGCGAGAGCTTGCACAGCGCGGTCGTCGAGGTCGTTTGCTTGAAAGGTTCGCGTTGTCGTTACACGACGATTCAGAACTGGGCCAACAACATTTACAACTTGGTCACCAAACGTGCTTACGCTTACGAGAACGCCACGATGGAATGGGTCGACGGCAATCTCGGCAGCAAGCTGACGATGAAGTACCCGGCCGTTCACATGATGGAACCGGGTGCCCGTGGTGAAATCTTGTCGATCGCGTTTTCCAGCGCCGGACAACATCAAGACGCCGGCGCGAAACTGGTTCACAACGCGCCGGACACGACCGGTCAAATCATCAGCAAATCGATCAGCAAGAACGGCGGACGCAGCAGCTATCGCGGTCTGGTTCACGTCGCGCCGGGGGCCGAGCGGAGCAAGAACAGCGTGGTCTGCGACGCCTTGATCTTGGACCCCGAAAGTCGCAGCGACACTTACCCGTACATCGAAGTCAATGAACAAGATGTGCAGATCGGCCACGAGGCCAGCGTGTCGCGGATCGGCGAAGAGCAGCTGTTCTATTTGCTCAGCCGCGGGCTGAGCGAAACCGAAGCGAGCACGATGATCGTCAACGGCTTCATCGAACCCTTGGTCAAAGAGTTGCCGATGGAGTACGCGATCGAAATGAATCGCTTGATCCAACTGCAAATGGAAGGCAGCGTCGGTTAGCAAAGGCGAAGCGTGCGAAGCGGCCGGCACCGCGAGACCGGTGACCACGTCGCTTTCTCACCCCGTCAATCACGCCCCCCGGGATCGCAAACTCGGCGATCGCAAACTCGGCGATCGTAGACTTGCCGATCGCTCCGACCGTTCCACCGTCACTCTTCAACCCGCAACCCTTTATCCGACCTCATGCCGACCGCAACTGACACGAACACTTTTAACGATGCCGGGTTCGAAGCTTTTTTGGCTTCACGTACCGAACCGTCTTGGCTGACCGAACTGCGTCGCGAAGCCTGGCAACACGCCGATGCGATGAGTTGGCCGGCTCGACGCCACGAAGAATGGCTACGGACCGACATTCGGATTTTTCAAATTCAAAAGTTCGGGCTGCCGGCCACGGAGACCCGCGAATTGCCCCCGCGAAACCAGCTTCGTGAGGGCGTCGAGTTGGGCGGATCGATCGACACGGTCGACAGCTACGTCGTCGGCGAAACGCTCGATCCGGCCCTCGCCGCCAAGGGGGTCGTGTTCGGCAGCCTGGACCGCTTGTGCAACGAAAACGCGGAAGCCGTCCGGCCGTTTCTGTTCACCACATTCGATCCGGATTACGACAAGTTCGCCGCCTTGCATGCCGCGTTTTGGTCGGGCGGGCAGTTCTTATACGTGCCCCGCGGAGTCGTGCTGGACAAGCCTTTGCACATCAGTTCGATGATGACCGACGGCGGGACCGACACGACCCACACGTTGATCGTGCTGGACGAAGGCGCCGAAGCGACGGTGCTTCACGAGTCCAACGGGGCCAGCGAGGGAGCCGCGGGCTTGCACCTCGGTGCGATCGAGCTGATTCAGAAAGCCGGTTCGCACCTCCGTTTCGTCGATCTGCAGGAGTGGGGCCTCAAGACGTTTCATTTCGCTCATCAAAAAGCGACCTTGGACCGCGCCGCCTCGTTGCAGTGGACGATCGCCGCGATGGGCGGCCAACTGGCCAAGGTCAATCAATCGGTCGACTTGGTCGGTCCCGGCGCGGACAGTCAAGTCAACGGTGTTTTGTTCACCGAAGGACGTCAGCATCTGGCCTACCACACGCTGCAACATCACCGCGCGCCGAAGTGCCACAGTGACTTTTTGTACAAGTCGGCCCAGCAGGACCGCAGCCGGACGGTTTGGAAAGGGATGATCAAAGTCGATCCTATCGCTCAGCAAACCGACGGCTACCAGCGGAACGACAACTTAGTGCTGTCCAACCACTCGAGGGCGGATTCGATTCCGGGTCTGGAAATCGAAGCCGACGACGTGAGGTGCACCCACGGCAGCACGACGGCCAAAGTCGACGAGGAACAAATTTTTTACGCTTGCTGTCGCGGGTTCACTCGCAAAGAAGCGACTCGTATGATTGTGTCCGGATTCTTTCAGCAGATTTTCGATCGCATCACGATCCAAAGCGTTCGCGAAGCCCTCGGTGCCGCGATCGCTCGCCAAGTCCGGGAATACGAATAAGCGATCGACAAGCTTTCCTCTCGCGATCCCTCGCGTGGGAAGAATCGAAAATACAGTCCGCTTCACGCGTCAGCTTCAAACTTTCCGCCCCAGCCTTTTAGCCCCTAGCCGTCACATGCTTGCCGAAGATAAAGTCCGCGAAGCCTTGAAAGAGGTCATCGATCCCGAACTTTACGTCAACATCGTCGACTTGGGCCTGATTTACGTCGTCGACGTGGGCGAAGAGAACGAGAACGGCAAACATGACGTCAAAGTCGAAATGACGATGACCAGCCCCATGTGTCCTGCCGGGCCACAATTAGTTGCCGGAACCAAGAATGCGGCGGAGGGACTGGACGAAGTCGAATCCTGCGATGTCAAGGTGGTGATGGATCCCCCATGGTCACCTGATAAGATGACCGACGAAGCCCGGGACCATCTGGGCATCTTTTAGCATTTATTCTCTGACGCAAACCCGACCCACTGATGCGTGTCTTCGTTGCCGAATATGTCTGTGGTGGTGGTCTGCTGGCGACCTCGGTCGATGCCGTCCCGGCGGGGTTGCGGCGTGAAGGTGCCGCGATGTTGTCGGCACTGGTCGCCGATGCCACCGAGGTTTCCGAGGTCGTGGTGCCGGTGGACCCTCGACTGGCTCCCGATTTAAGCCGTTATCGGGCACTGTCGACCATCGAAATTTTGCCGAAGCGGGGACTCTGGCCACAGTGGGTCCGCGCGGCCGAAGGGTGCGACGCAGCGATCATCGTGGCCCCGGAAAGTGATGGTGTTCTGGCCCAGGGCGTCGCCATGCTCCGCGCCGGCGGCGTCGATTGCATCGCCGGCAGTGGCGACTTTCTGCGTGTCGCCAGCGATAAAGTCCTGACCGCGAAAGTCTTGCACGCGGCCGGCGTGAGTCACCCGATCTTCATGGCCCACGGAGAACGGCGTCAGAAATTGAAATTGCAGAAGTGCGATCGATTCGTCGTCAAGCCTCGTGACGGCTGCGGCACCCGACAGATCGCCCGTTTCGACGATTTGGATGCCGCGATCGCGGCGATGATGCCCAGTGACATTTTGCAGCAATGGCGTCCCGGCCGGGCGATTTCCGTTTCGTTCATCGCTTCGGGCGGGAACTTGCGGTTCTTGCCCGCCGTGTCCCAGCTTTTCCACGCCGACACCTGCGAGTACGCGGGAGGGCAAGGTCCGCTGTGTGACGACGATCAACGTCGCGCGACGGCGATCGCGTCGCGTGCCGTGGAAGCCATGCCTCCGACGGCCCGCGGCTTCATCGGCATGGATTTGTTGTTGGGAGAAAGACCCAGTGAAGATTGCGTGATCGAAATCAACCCGCGATTGACGACATCCTACGTGGGCCTGAGAAAGATGACGTCATGTAATTTGGCCGCCCAAATTTTGGAACGGGACACCTTCCCAATCCTTTGCGACGTCGGCGTGGACGAAGTCCACTGGACGGCCCAAGGGGACGTCCGCGTCTGCACCGCCGGCGCGGAAGCCGCCGTCGAGACTCCGCCGGCATGATGCCGACGTCCGTGATCGGCGTGGACATCGGCGGCGCGAACTTGAAAGCGGCGTCCTCGCGGGGGCAATCGTCGAGCCGATTTTTTCCACTTTGGAAAGATCCCTCAGGGCTTTCCGGGGCGCTCGATCGACTCATCACGCCCCTGATCGATCCGGCCTGTTCGGACGTGTCCTTGGCGGTCACGATGACCGGCGAACTGGCCGATTGTTTCGTCGATCGTCAGGTCGGCGTACGGCACATCGTCGATGCCATGATGGACTCCGCCGAGCGGCTGCGTGTTCACGCCGTTCGGTTTTACGGTGTCGACGGAAATTTTCATGCGGCCGACCGGGCCAAGCATCACCCGGATTCGATCGCCGCGTCGAACTGGCACGGCTTGGCAAGTTTTATCGCCACGCACATTGCGGCGAACGGCTGGCTGATCGATACCGGTTCGACGACCTGTGATTTACTCCGGCTGTCCGACGGCAAGCTCGACACCGATTCGCGAACGGACTTTGACCGCTTGGCCGCCGGTGAATTGGTTTACATCGGCTGTCGTCGCACGCCGGTCTCTACTTTGGTGGATCGATTGACGGTCAAGCTGTCGGGGCGGCGACCGACGGACGTTCCGGTCATGAACGAACTGTTTGCGACGACCGATGATGTCGGTTTGGTTTTGGGACGTGTCGACGAGCGATCCGAGGACATGGATTCCGCCGACGGAAATCCGCGGACGGTCACCGCGGCGGTGAATCGCTTGGCCCGGATGGTCGGCCTGGACCATCGGCAGGTGGATTTGGACACGGCCCAGGACTTTGCCCGACAGATTCTGGGGGAGGTCGGCGCTCGGATCACTCGGGCGGTCGACCGCCTGCGGCTTCGTGAATCGACCCTGCTGCAATCCGATCCGTCGCGAAAGCGACCCCAGACTCTCATTCTCAGCGGCCACGGCGGCTGGATTTTGCCGGCCGACTTGGGCGATCAATTCGCCGAGTCGGGGGACCGACTGGACGTCATTCGTCTGGCGGACTCGATCGGCGAAGATCTGGACCGATGTGCGCCTGCCTACGCGATGGCCAAGCTTTTCGCCCCCTGAACGGGACGACGGGCCAGGCCGAATGTCCCGCGGACAGATCAGCGGATCGGTATTTGCAGGCGACTGTCGGTGGAGCAGTCCTCGCCGGGGATGATCCTGCCGGGCACCTGTGGAAACCGTCGCCGAGAAGTTCAGTGATCAGCGACAGACGGTAGCCGGGCGTGTAAATTGTGGAAACCGACCGCAGGGTGTCGTCAACGCAGGAACAAAGGCATCGACATGGAAACGCAGATTGAAACGCCACCGGTTCGGCCCGCCGCGGGCGACCGTGGAGCAAAGCCGAACCGGTTTCTGGAACCCACCATAAATTCTCCCGCGTCACTGCAAACCACGTCTGCAAAGTTAGGGCGAATCGCCGATCGCATCCTTGCCGATGCCGGCCAGGAATCGACCGCCTTCGTGTTGCGTTGCGACGTCGGGCAGGGCGGTGAATGAGCACGCTGTCGACCAAGTCACGCCACGCGCTGCAACAAACCGCGGCGTGCAGCAGTCGCATGCTGGCGTCGCGCCGCATCGGCATGGAAACCGAGTACGCGACGCTGATTCACGACCAGCTTTCGCACTTGAACAAGTCACTGCCGTCGGCCAAGTCCGTCTACCGATCTTTGATCGCCGCGATGCGGACCGATCAACCCTCGGCACCGGGGCTGTACGACAACGACCAGTTCTTCTTCACCAACGGCGCCGCGGTGACGTTCGAATCCCACCCGGCGTTGCAAAATGAGCCGGGCGGTTTGGTCGAAATCGCGACGCCGGAAGTGAATTGTCCGAGCGACTTGCTGGCTTGCCAGCGCGGCATCGACCAGATGATCGAGCGTGCCGCGTCGGAGTGTCGCCTGCCCGGCGAGCGGACGCCGAGCTTGGATGTCCGCGTCCTGAAGAACAGCGCCGACGGCCTCGGCCATGTTTACGGCTGCCAGGAGAACTACGAGACCGATGTCGCCGACGGGGCTTGGTTGTGGGTGTACCGCGTGTGTGTGTTGGGGGTCTGGTGTTCGCAAGTCCTTTGCTCGATTTTGGCGGCGCCGTTGATGGGCTTGATCATCGCGGCGACCGTGATCAAAGCTTGGCGAATGGGAAAAGCGGGCAACGAGGAACAAGACGCCGGTGAAGTCTTCGCGGCGCTGCCGTCATGGCTGACGACGCCGCCGATGTTCTTGATCCAGATGACTCACTTGCCCATCGCGTGGCAGGTCCGATTCATCGGCCGGCATGTCGCGTTTCGCCGACAACGCCAAGTGTTGACGGCACACTTGGTCTCTCGCATCGTTCTTTGCGGAACCGGCGAATTGGATTCCAAGGGCCGCTTCTTTTTGTCCGCCAAATCGATGGTGACCAACCGGCTTGCCGACCTGGGCGGTTTCCAGGGCGAGCGGCCGATTTTCGTTTACGGGCACTGGTTCGCCCAACTTTGCGGAAAGTCGGCCGAATCGTGGTGGCGGACACGTCGCCTGCTCGGAAAACGCCAACGGATGCAGATCGGCTTGTCGGATTCCAACATGTCGGAAATGGCCGAATTCGTGAAAGTCGGCTCGGTTTGTTTGCTGCTGGACATGATCGAAGCGGGACAGGCGGACTCGCTGCCGCGTCTGAAACAACCGCTCGCAGCCCTGTACCGGATCGCCGGAGATTGGAATTTGGTTCGCCGTGTTCAGACGTCCGCGGGAAAGATGACGGCGTTGGAACTGCAAACAGCCCTTTACACGGCAGCCGAGTCTTTCGTCGACCAGACCTCCGCCAATGTGCGTGGCGAGGCGGAAGTCATCCTCCAGGCGTGGAAGACGCTGCTGGATTCCGCCGTGCGATTCCGCCGCAACGCCGATGATTACCGGCCGTCTCTGGGACGATTGGACTGGTTGACCAAACGCTGGTTGATCGACCGACAGGGCAAAGGCGGGACCTGGGCCGCGAGAAAAAAGATCGACCTGCGTTATCACGAGTTATCCGAAAACGGCTATTTTCGCCAATTGACCGAGGGCAGGATCGAAGAGACTCTGGCCACCGTCGCGGTTCGCAAACAACGCGCCGTCGCCCCCCCGTCGAGTTCGCCGGCAGCCCGCCGGAGCTGGACCATCCGCGAATTCTCGGGCGGCGATGTTCGCCTCAACGTCGGTTGGTCCCACGCCGACATCGTCCAAGGACGTCGGCATCGAAGCATCCGATTCGGCAACGACGTCTACTAGGCGATCCGCGGAAATCCCAATTCTGATTTGTCGCGTGCCACGACCGATCGCTGCTACACTGTCGGATCGGTTTTTGACACGCCCCTTCCTTCCTCTCCCTCCTTCCCACCCGCCATCATGAATCAGACACCTCGAGATCCCGCCGCCACCAAAAACAGCACCTCGAACCGCCGAAAGTTTTTGGCAGCCACCACATCGGTCTCCGCCGGCTTGGCCGCGTCGACGGGCTTCCACACGTCCGCCGCGGCACAGGAAACGAGGTCACCGTCGGAGGACTTGAAAATCGCTTTGGTCGGCGCCGGCGGTCGTGGCGGCGGTGCGGTGGATAACACCCTGTCGATCAACTCCAAAGTCGCGTTGGCTGCGATCGCGGACATCGATCCCGACAAGCCCGGGAAACTGCGGACCAGCATGGGACGCCGATTCGAACAAAAGGTCCAAGTTTCCGACGACAGGCTGTATGACGGTTTGGACGCCTACAAGAAGGTGTTGGACGACGACGACATCGACATCGTGATGTTCACCACGCCGCCCGGGTTTCGGCCCCAGCACATCTTGGACGCGGTCGATGCGGGCAAGCACGTGTTTGCGGAGAAACCGACTTGCATCGACCCCCACGGCTACCGGACTTGTCTGGAAGCCCACAAAAAGGCCGAAAGCAACAACACCGCGATCGTGACGGGGACGCAGTATCGTCGTCAGGAAAATTACGTCGAAGCGATCCGACGCATTCACGACGGCGCGATCGGCAACGTCGTCGGTGCGACCAGTCGTTATTGCAGCAACGGCATCTGGTATCGCGCCCGACGCGACGGCATGTCCGATACCGAGTACCAAATCTACAACTGGATGCACTTCATCTGGTTGTCAGGCGATCAAGTCGCCGAACAAGCCGTCCACAACATCGATTTGATGAACTGGTTGATGAAAGGCCCGCCGGAGTCGGCGTTCGGCGGCGGCGGACGCTTCACCCGACCGGATGACAGCGAAATGTGGGACAGCGTTTCGGTCGATTACCAATATCCCGGCAAACGATTCATCTCCTTCAAGTGTCGACAGATCCCCGGCGCCAAAGGCGAAAACGGTACGGTCATCTACGGTTCCGAAGGCAACGCGGAAATCAAAGGCGGGAACAGCGGCGCTACGATCTGGGATGCCGACGGCAAGGAAGTTTGGTCCATGAAGGGCGACATCGGTGCCGCCTATCAACGCGAACACAAGGATCTCGTCGATTCGATCCGCGACGGCAAACCGATCGTCGAACTCGCCGAAACCGCAAACAGTTCGTTGACGGCCGTGATGGGCCGCATGGCCGCCTACACGGGCAAGGAAGTCACCTGGGACTTCGTCACCAAGGAATCCAAACTGCAACTGTTCCCCGATCAGATCGATCTGAAAGCGGCGCGCGATTCAGGGTTTGCGATCCCCGGAAAGACCGAATTGATTTGATGACCCGATCTGATGCAACCGGCGGACCCTAACGCTGGTAGATCGGCAGGTAGTGATATCGGACGCTTAAACTGAGCACCGCCAGGGCGGTGCAGTAGACCGTGCCGATGTTGCGTTCTTCACTGCGGTAGCCCTCCCAGGATCCGTTTCGTCGCTGATCCTTTAACAAAATCGCCGAGGTCAAACGCTGCGCGGTTTCGGCGTACCGTTCGCCGACTTGGTGCATGCCTTGGGCGTAGTAATAGATTCCGTAGAAAAAGAATCGATCGTTCGTCCTCGGCGGGCGCTCCAACAACCACTTCGCCGACGAAATCACCAGCGGGGATTCGTACTGCCCGCACACTTGCATCGCCAACAGCCCCGCGGCCGTCATCGCAAAGGTCGCGTTGCGTGCACCCGGCATGTAGCTGAACCCGGACGGATCGTCACGGAAGCCGCCACCGGGAAGCGGGATCGCGGTCGAGGATTGCACGAGGTACCGGACCGCCAACTCGATCGCCTCCCCCGGCACCCGCATGCCGTCGTTCTTGGCCGATCGCAACGCCATCAGTTGCCAAATCGAAACCGACAAGTCCGAATCGGTCGAATCGGGGGCGTACCGCCAACCGCCGCGCATCAAGGGCGGTTTGCCGATCCGCTGGGCTTTCAGAATCAGCCCCAACGCCTTGACCAACGAGGCGTGAATCCGAGTGTTCTGAGCGACATCGCTGCCCATGCCCGACATCTCGGTCAGCATCAGCGTCGTGATGCCATGACCGTACATCCGCGATCGATCGCGGCGACCGAAGTACCCGAAGTCGTCTTGATTGATGTCCTGCAAAACGAAATCCAAAGCCGCCGTCATGGCCTTGCCTCGTACCGACAACGTATCGGGTTGAACGCCGATCGCGGCCATTGCCATGATCGCCAACGCCGTCATCGCAACGTCGTATTGAAGATCGGCGATCGCGCCGTTGTTCTTTTGTCGGCTGATCAAAAAGTCGACGGCTTGGGAAACAGCGACGTCGGTCGCGTCGGGCGTATAAATCGACCGCAAGTCGTCGGCGCTGTTCGCGGGGAAGTCGCCCGTCTCTTGCGTAAACGCTCTTGAAGCGGCGAGCTTTTCGGACAGCATCACGCCGGACGCGGCGGCCGTGATCCGACCGATCGCCCGACGTCGATCCAGTCGTTCGTCCCGATGATGTGGATCCATTTCGATGGCCTAGGGTTGAGCGGCGCGTCGTGCGATCGCGCGAAAGTAGGCTTCGACGTCGCGGCGGTACTGCGGCGCGATCACGGTGGGACCGGTCGAGCCGGTTTCTTCGCTGCGCTGGCGGCGAAGTTCGCCCCACTGGGATCCCACCCGATCGATCCCCGAACCGTCCACAGACTCGCCATCGGGCATCAACGACGATCTGGAAAACTCGCCGAGCCCGTCGGGCATCTCACCGGGCATTTCGCCTTGATCCGCCGAACCGTCGGCCCCGGCCGCCGGTGATCCGGACGTCTCGGACGATCCCGGCGAGGCCGGTGAACCGGCCGTCATCGACTGGTGACGTTCCTGAGCCGATTGTTGATGTTGGTTTTGGGCGGCTTGCGCCAGCGTCGGGGAAGCCTCCACGGCTCGGTTGCCGGGTGACGACTGCCCCGGCTTTTTCGCGGCGTCCGATTCGGCCGGCGACGATCCGGACGCGGATTCCGCCTCTGACGGATCACCCGGCTGCGGCGAACCGCCCGGCGGCGTGCCACCGGCTTGATCGGATCCGGCGGCGAGCGCCCGATCGAGTTCATCCAGCGTGGATGCCAGCTTTTTCGCTTGATCGCGTGCGTCGGCTTCGTCGGCCGTCGCGTCGCCGCCGGGCCTCTCCGATGCAGACACTTGTTCGGAATCGGCCGCGTCCAAGGCTCGCAACATCTCGGCCAACTGATCCGCCTGTCGACTCATCGCCCGGCCGGCCGACTGGACTTGCCGGACCGCCTGCTCACTCGTCGAGGGCTCGTCCGCGGCCGACCGAACCGCATCAGCCGCTTGATTCACTTGGCTCATTTTCTGCACGGCCGAAGCGATCTGTTCGGCAAGCTGTTCGCGGTCCAAGCGACTTTCGTGCCGCGCGGCCCTTGCCAGCCGCTCGGTCACATCGGCGGCGGCCGATTCGACGGCAGCCTGCTGGCGGAGCGCGGGCGCGACGGCCGATTCGGGGAGCCGAAGATCTGTGGACTCGGAGGTTTCATCTTCGAGCGACTTTAAATCCTCGCGCAAACCCTCAATCGCCTGATTCGCGTCGGCCATCAAGCGTTCGGCCAACTCCGACGCGGGATTCATCGCGTCGAGAGGCCGGATCGGCCGGTCGCCGATTTTTTGACGGCGTTCATTGACAGCATCTTGCCGGCCTTGACTTTGTTCACGGGCGTCACGGATCGCCTGTTCGGTTCGCCGCAGGTCATCGAGTTGTTGCGTGGCTTGGCGAAGCCTCGCGGAGGCTTCGTCGGACGGATCATCTTGTTGCTCCCGATCCAGATTCTCCAACTCGCGCGAGACGTCGCGTTGCTTTCGAGCGTTGGCCTGCAACTGCGTACCCGCCTCGCGGGCCCGCTGCGACCAAAATTGTCGCTCCGCGTCCGCCGTCTTGAGGACCGCATCGCGGCTTTGCCTGGCCAGCTGCATCGCTTGAGATTCCGCCTTTTGTCGTCGGTCGGCATTTTGGTGGATGTCTTCTCTCGCCGCGACGCGCGAAACCGTCTCGGCATCGGCAAGTGTTTTCGCCACGTCGGCCAACGACTCGTTCAGCGATTCGGCTTGATCGTGAAGCTCCGACAAAGGTCGTTGCGGTTCGGCCAAGGCGGCACGGTTGGCGGCGGCATCGAGTCGTTCGGCGGCTTGGCGAATCAGTTCCG